>Ga0315539_1000357_pt1 | contig 34585 bp, 36 predicted proteins | sample SalMarSW160150MG_FD_203097 | JGI IMG/M metagenome (GOLD analysis project Ga0315539, IMG submission 203097) | Salt marsh sediment microbial communities from the Plum Island Ecosystem LTER, Massachusetts, United States - Salt Marsh Sediment SW1601-150 ...
TGCTCAGAAACTATATACTTCATCGTTTCTGAGGACGCCATGTAGAGGGGATCACACTGTGGAAGGAGTAACATGATCAATGATCTCTAGTATGTCTTCGCTTTCTATCTCTACTTCTATTACCCCCAGTTTTGATTCCTCTAAAAAATTCACAAGGCCAACGAAAGCTGTTTCTTTATTCAAGCTGAATTTTAGTTTTTTTTCATCCATATTCTTTAAAAAAATACTTCTTGCACTGTCTCTTATAGCCTGATTCTTCAGTTTCTCTCTTAGGATATCCAAACTTTCTATTTTCCCAGATTCTCCTGTGATATAATCATCTTTCTTTTTTAACTCTATATCGAATATGTTTTTCACGGCTCTTTTGACTTTTTCTCCATTTTCTGTTGGATATACCCTTGTTTTTACCTTCAGAGAAAACATAGTTTCTTTTTGATTTTGTAGTAAAAAAGGTTATGCACTCAAAACCTTTAAGAGCATCCCTTCATTGGGAATACTATGGAAAACCTAAAAGAGAGAGTGAAAGGTTTTGATACAGAGTTCATCGAGTTTAAGGAAAAAGTGAGGACAGTGAAACAGGCTGAGGAGCTTCTGGATATTTCTTCTAGAGAAATAATAAAGAGTCTGGTAATGATAGGCGATGAGCCTATTTTATGTATAGTTCCCGGAAATAAATCTATAGATTTTAAAAAATTAAGGAAATTCTGCGAAAATATTAGGTTAGCTTCAGAAGAAGAGGTTTTGGATATAACGGGATATAAAGTAGGAGGAGTACCTCCCATACTGAATATAAAAGTTTTGATTGATAAAAGAGTTATGAACAAAGAGTACGTTTATGGAGGAGGCGGAAGCGATCATGCTCTTTTAAAAATAAAGCCGCAAGATATAGTAAAGATCAACAGAAATATAGAAATAGTTAATATCGCAAAGTAAGATACATGCAGTATTGTATTATAGACTGTTACACTGACGAGCCTTCAGGGCTTGGTGTTCCCCCCTATCTCGGAACGTACCCACGATACATTGCAGGTGCTCTGAAAAACTCGTACTATGTTACCATAGACGATCTCCGCTTCTGGAAATATAAAAAAAAGATAAAAAGAACGAGATTAAACGAGAAAACAGATACAAAAACGTACAATCTTACGGTAAATTATCAAAATATAGAAAAAATACTTAAAAACTCTACACTGATCATAGTTTTAGGTGTGCAGACTCCTGGAAAGTATCTGAGTGCTGTTCCGGGAACTTTACGCGAAATACGTAATCTTTTAAAGGATGTGAAATCAAAAAAAGTTTTAACAGGGCCTGCTGCCGGACTCGGAACTCAAAAACTAGGAGGAAAAAGGATCGAAAAATTGAAAGAAGATTTTTTTGATCTTGTGGATGAAAATTTCCTGGATATTAACGATTATAGTAAAGTCAAAGAGTATTCTGTTAATGGAGCCTATATAATTAAACAGATACCACATATAAGGGTAATAGAGATAGAAACTGGGAGAGGATGCCATGGTAAATGCAGTTTCTGCGTTGAATCGTTGAAAAAAATAGAATTTCGAGATGTTAAGGATATAATCAAAGAGGTGAAGGCTTTTTATGATATGGAATGCAGATACTTCAGGCTTGGGAAACAGCCCTGTTTTTTTTCTTATAAGAATTATGAAGAGATAGAGAAATTGCTTAAAGCATTAAGTGAAATGGATTTAAAAATGCTTCATATAGACAATGCAAATCCCAACAGAGTTATTACTGAAGAAGGAGTGAAAATAACAAAGGCGATCGTAAAATACTGCACATCGGGGAACGTGGCAGCCTTTGGAATGGAAAGTTTTGATGAAGTGGTAATCAGAAAAAACAATCTCAATACGTCTCCAGAAGTTCTCTACAAAGCCGTGGAGATTTTAAATAAATATGGAAAACTCAGAGAAAATGGAGTCCCAAAATTTTTGCCGGGGATAAATATAGTTTTAGGATTGATAGGAGAGACAAAAGAGACGCTTGAGATAAATTATCGGGGGCTGAAAAGATTTCTGGATGAAAATCTTTTACTGAGAAGAATAAATATCCGTAAAGTGGTACCATTTCCGAACACGAAGATCTTTAAAGAGGGGCTGAAAACGTTGAAGAAAAATAATAGGTTTTATTACAGCTGGAGAGAAAAAATAAGAGAAGAAATAGATAAAGAAATGTTAAAAAAAGTTATACCTGAAAATACAGTATTGAAAAACGTTTATACCGAGATTTATGATGGAAAAACAACATTTGGGAGACAATTTGGGACATACCCTTTGGTAGTCGGGATAAAAAAGAGATTAGAACTTAAAAATTTTTATGATATTAGAGTAGTGGATCATGGAAGGAGAAGTGTTACCGGTGTTGTAAGAGAAAAACTTAAAAAAGATTGAAGATATAATAAATTATAATAAAAAATAAAGGAGGATTTTCATGCCGCTCTTTAGTAGTAAAGAAAAAGACAGAAAAATTAAAGTGTTAAGTCAGCAGCTGGAAAGCTTAAAAGTGCAGAATCGAAATTTAACAGATCAGATAAGAAAGTATGAAGGAAGATTTGGCGATGTTAGGGGGATGCAGGGTATAATAGAAAGATTAAAAACTGAAAATCAAAACCTGGTCAACAAATTAGAAAAGTTTGTTGTGGAAAGGCAGCAGATGAGGGAATCTGTCGAGAACTTAAAAAAAGAACTTATAATGAAAAGGGAACAGATAGAGATGAAAACTTTTGCCGTCAACTCTGAAAATCTCGATATAATAATTTCCAAGGGGATTATAATTAATGGCGGAATAAATGCTAAGAAAAATGTTGTAATAGAAGAAAAAGCAAGGATCAACGGAGATATAAAAGTTTCTGGGGATGTTACTATAGGTAATGAGGTTTACGTAAAGGGATTTATCGATGCAGACAATATAAAAATGGGAGATGGAGTTGAGGTAGAGGACAGCGTTAGAGGGAGAGGAAAGATAGAAACAGGAGTAGGTTGCACTCTAAAGTTAGTTTTAAGTGAAGGTGAACTAAGTATTGGAAATAGCACAGAGGTTCTGAAGGCTGTCGGAGGAAAAGTGATCCTTGGTAATGGTGTTGTTATAAAAGATGGTATAGAATACTCGGATACAATGAAAATAGGAAGTAATGTCACAATTCATGGAGAGATAAAAACAAAACCCTGACTACATTTCATTTTTTAAAGTTTCCAATACATCGAACGACTTTGATAGTTCTATTCTTGCTTTCTGAAGCTCAGTCTGCGGAATGACCTCACGTTTCACGAGATTGGAGTAAGTATCTCTGAGTTTATTGAATTTGTTGTATAACTCAAAGTACTGATGTGATTTTGCTCTCGATAAAAGTTTGTTAAACTCCTGAACCTCTTTCATATATGTATTCCAGTAAATCTTTAATCCCTGGACTTCGTACTGACTTGTCCTGACTGTCTCTCTTTGTATCATTTCTTTTCTACTCACTTTTCTCTCTTTTAAAGATTTTAAAATCCTGTTACACTCAAAAAGTTTGTTTTTTATCTTATCACTCACAGGTTTCGGGATATCTTTGGAGATAGATTCATATCTGTTCACACATGTTTTGTAATTACTCATTAATCCTTCTAGATCTTCTTTCTTTGCCTTTTCAAGTATCTCATTGGAAAGTTTCATTATTGCCAGTACCTCTTTTTTAAGGTCTTTACTCCTCCCTACCATGTCTATTCTATCTCTCAGCTCCTGAATCCTTTTTTCTGCCACTTCTTTCAATTGTGGAAACCCGGGACCCATTCTATCTTTTTCGTCTAGAAGTTCGAGGTATTTTCTCCTGACTTCTTCTGAATTGGCAACAATATATTTTTTTGTATATTCTCTAAGTATTCTATCAAGTTTATCGAGAAAAACTTCGTATTCTTCTCTTATTTTCTGAGATTCTTTTTTATGAGAGACCTTATTTATTTTATCCTTCAGTTCTGTGAGGCTTTTATCTATTCTCTCGATCACATAAGGATTTTTATCAAGCAACTTATTTCTTTCATTGAGTAATTGGAGGTACTTTGATTTAACTTTATCCAGATTGTAGAGGATATATACGGTATCATAAAGTCTGTTAATTTCTTCAACCTCTTTTAAAAGCTCCTTTGTTCTTGGTGATATCTCTTCTTCATGTTTTGGAGTTTTAGGCTTTTCTAAAAGTGGAAACTCTCTTTTTGGAACTTCTACCGCTGGTATAGAAACTTCTAAAGGAATTGGAACTTCTTCAAATGGTTTCAATAGATCTTCCTCTTCTTTTTCTGTAATTTCCTCCCTGGGGATCGCTTCGAGAGGCTCAAGAGTAAAGTATTTTTTATATACCCATGATTTGTCCCTTGTTTCGGAATCGGGAGCAAGTCTTCCAAAGGCTTCTCCTTTGATTTCTATGAGTTCCTCTTCATCAAGGACATTTTTTATGTATTCCTTCATGTCTTCCATTCTTTTCCCTCGATTTCCAGTATATATTATCTTCCTCTTTATTTAAAATTTTCTATGATATAAATATTTTGTCTTCGAACTCAACAGTAAACTCCGCTTATTTTTATAACTTCTATACCTTCTTTTTCCAGAGCTTTTATAAAAGGATTTATACCGACTGAATCGCTTGCTATATGACCTGATACTATAAGATTCCCTTTTTCATTCTTCAGTTTGAGGTAATCAGCAACACCTATATGAATATAAACAACACAAAATCCGTATTCGAAATAAGTTTTCGCGATATCGTACCCACCGTTAGTACCTGCTCCATGTGCTACCACAGTCTTTCTTGCGTCTCCTTCTTCGCTCCCTATAACAGTTTTTATTTTTGTGAGTGCTTTTTGGAACTCGGGGAGAGTATATAACGAATTTATAACATCTCTTACCCTTTCTGGTTTTGCGTTGTTCACAGTTTCCTGCATTATTCTTCTTCCTATTTCATCCAACGGATTGTGTATATTCATTAACGGCATCCTAATTTTTTTAGTTATCGATGGAATGTGTGTATAATTCCGTGAATGATTCGCTATTTTTAAACTATTTTTTAAGCTCTCTACAGATTTCCATGCTTTTTCTTCCGGGATTCCGTTTTTTATCATGATGCTTGCGTGTTTATCAATTATTTTATAAAAATTGAGAACAGCATTATTCCCCAGAGGATGATGCGCTATTACACAATCACATTTTAGTTTCTGGGCTAAAAGAAGTTCTGAGACATTTATATCGATCCCAAAAAGAACTCTTTTTATATTTTCTCCATGCAGGTATATCTCAGAATCTTCCGGAATTTTCTTCTGTCCTGCCAATTTTAAAGCTATTCCCATTATTTCTTCTGTATTCATATTATCACTCCATCTTTTATGACATATTCTATGTTTTTCTTTTCTCTCAATATTTTTATACTCTCTAAAGGATTTTTGTTTACAATAATCATGTCTGCAGTTTTTCCTTCTTCTATCGTTCCAAGATCGTCTCTCCCCATTGTTATTGCCCCATTTTTTGTAGCAGCTGTGATCGCTTCCATCCCCGTAAAACCTATTTTTTCTACCAAAAGTTCCAGTTCTAAAGCATTATCTCCGTGAGGAAGTAACTCAGGTCCTATAAAATCTGTCCCTGTTGCTATTATTACGCCCATCTTGTATGCCAGAGCAATACTTTCTTTATGTATTTCCGACGTCTTTTTAATCTTTTTCAGACCATACTCAGGAACATTGAAGTCTTTGCCCTCTGTAAACAGTTTATAGTTCACAGATAACGTGGGTATATATACGCAGTTATTTTCGATCATCATTCTGCACGTTTTTTTATCTAGATAAAACCCATGGACTATATTTTTCACTCCTGCTTTTACAGCATTCCTTATACCCTCTGTACCCTGTGAATGTGTATCTACTTTTTTATTTACCCTCTCGGCCTCTTCCACAACTGCTCTTATCTCTTCTACCGTGAACTGTGCTTGTTCCGGAGAATCTTTTTCCGACAGAACTCCTCCCGTTGTACACATTTTAATAAAATCCACACCTTCTCTTAACAGTTCCCTGGCAGCTTTTCTGCATTCGTCAACACCATCTACTATACACGACATTTCAGCTTTCTTAGCCCATTCCAACGGGAGCATGTGAAAATCGCCATGACCACCAGTCTGGCTCATCGCTCTTCCAGCTGCCTGAATTCTAGGACCTTTTATGATTCCTTCATTGACAGCATCTCTTAAAGCTAAGGAATGAGGATTTATTCCTGCACATCTAACACTCGTAAATCCAGCTTCTACAAGTTTCTCTACATCTTTTACAGCTCTTATCGTCTTCAATGCGGAATTTTCCAGGACCCAATCCAGAGGATTCATGCTCCTTGTTCCAGCTAAGTGAAGATGCGAATCTATCAAACCTGGAAGTACATACTTGCCTTTGCCATCTATTATTCTCCCTCTTCCCTCTGGGGAACCTATCTCTTTTATTTTATTGTTTTCAATGAGAATAGATACATCCTCTTCAAAGTTTCCATTGCCGTCGATCATAGAACAGTTTTTTATTGTCAACATAACACATATTCTCTGTTCTACCATTTTAAGTTTTTCCTTGGTATAGAATTATGTCAATAGTTCCCATTCATTAAGAATCAATAATTGTATTTATTTTAGAGATAACTCTAATAAATCTCTTTTATATCTTTCAGGACAGGAAATTTTTTCCGCACTTCCTTTACTAAAGAAAGATCGATCTCGCATGTTAATAGAGCCTCATCTTTTCCTCCTTCGATCATTCTTCTTCCCCATGGATCTATTACAGAAGAATGCCCGAAATACTCGAATTTCGTGTCGTTGCCGACTCTGTTGCATCCTATAACATAGACCAGGTTATCAATCGCCCTTGCTTTCAGCAGTGTTCTCCAGTGTTCAATTCTAGGATACGGCCATTCTGCACATATGATCAGTATTTCAGCTCCATTTATAGTTAGTTTTCTCGAAAGTTCTGGAAATCTTAGATCATAACATATCATCATCCCTATATTTCCTTTTAATCCGATTTTGTTTCCCGCTGCAAAGAATCTCTCTTCATTCATCAGTGAAAAGAGATGAATCTTCCTGTAAGAAGCTTCTAATCCTTTTGGCGATATATAATGCATCGTATTGTAATGATTTTCCGCTATAGATCCGAAAATTTTGATATTTTTCTCCTTTGCAGTTTCTGTAAGTTTTTTAATAGTTTTTCCATTTAGGGGTTCTGCTAACTCTTTTACATCCTTTGCATATCCAGTAGTCCAGAGTTCAGGAAATACTATAATATCAGATTTTCTTTTCACTGCCTCTTCTATAAAGGATACCCCCTTCCGTATGTTTCTCTCTTTATCCCCCAGTACGATATCCATCTGTGCTATCGAGATTATCATAATCTTTTTTAAATTTTGGTTTCTTTATCTATTTTTCCATCTCTTAAAAAAATGATCCTTTCAGTATTTCTTGCAATCTCCAAATCATGAGTTACTACTATTATAGTTGTATTAAAATTTGAATTCAACTGCTTTAAAATCCCTACAATCTCCTGTCCTGTCTTTGTATCTACAGAACCTGTTGGTTCATCTGCTAAAATCATTTTAGGATTATTTATCAGAGCTCTTGCCACAGCGACTCTCTGTTTCTGGCCTGCAGAAAGCTCGGACGGTTTGTGCAGTGCTCTTTCTTTTAATCCGACAGCCTCCAATAGTTTTAATGCTCTTTCATACTTTTTCTGGTCTATACCTTCGGGAAGTAACGGTATGAGAACATTTTCCAGGGCAGTTAAACTGGCTATAAGATTATGATTCTGGAATACAAATCCTATTTTTTCCCTTCTTAGCATGTAGAGAATAGATTTCGGGATTTTGGCAATATCTATACCGTCTATTATGACGCTCCCAGAAGTAGGAGTATCAAGAGCACCTATCTGGTCTAAAAGCGTTGTTTTGCCCGAGCCTGAAGGGCCGACGATGCTTAAAAACTCGCCCTCCTCTATTTTAATACTCACGCCATCTAAGGCTTTAACTATTATATCTCCGATTTTGTAGTATTTTTTTAAATCTATGAGTTCTATCATTCACTCATTCCTCAAAGCATCTATAGGATCTATTGAAGCAGCCTTGTAAGCAGGATATATTCCTCCAAAAACTCCAAGAGCAACAGCAAATAGCATTGCTTCTCCTACGAGGACCAATGTTATGTTGGCCTGAAATCCTCTTAAAAAAGCTGCAAAAGCTATTGTAGTAAGTTTTCCTCCTCCAATGCCAAGAATTCCTCCAAAAAGGCCCAGTAAAAACCCTTCAAGAAGTATCATTTTTAAAACATCATTGTTACTCCAGCCGACAGCTTTAAAAACCCCTATCTCCTTTGTTCTTTCTATTACTGACATCAACATCGTGTTCATAATTCCTATTCCGCCAACTATAGCTGCTATAGCAGATATAGCCCACGTCATTGTCTCTATCGTATCCAGAAACTCGCTTATCTGTTCCGTCTGTTCAGACGAGGTTGTTGCTTCGACATCTGGAATTATCAAATTTATTCTCAAAGCAACCTCTTTTTCTGTTCCAGGTTTTTCGACCTTTACCCTCACCATATGTATTATATCAGGATCTATCCCCGCTACTTCTCTTGCAACATCTATGGGTATTGCCCTCATCTGATCCATAATGAAGTTACCTGTCTCCATGATCCCCACTACTTCAAACTGTCTCTCGTAGAACTTTACTTTACTCCCCACTTTGAGGTCTTCCATCTTCGCATACGTGCTTCCCACTATCATCTTGTATCTATCGCTCACTTCCAGTGCTCTTCCCTTTTTTACCTCAGTGGCAGATGTGCCGATAAGCTTCTCGGCCACAGGATCGATACCGTAGACCTCAAAACTGCTGGGCCCCTGTCCACCTCCTGTCATTGCTTCTACATCGAGAATGATCACTACAGGAGCAACGTATTTTACGCCTTTTATATCCTTTATTTTACCCATCACTGACTCATCCATGGGCTCCACAGTAAAGAAAGTTCCACTCGTGGTAACAGAGATGTCACCTGTGAGTGACCCCATCACGTCGAGTGCACTGCTTTTCAATCCATTTGAGACGCCCACCAATGCAACGATGGCAGAGACACCTATCATTATTCCCAATAAAGATAGAAATGTTCTCGCCTTTCTCCTCAGTATATTTTTGTAAACGATCTCCAGGAAGTTCATGGACTCACTTCATTATTTTCTTCAGATCTCTGCGTTTCTTGTACCACCAGCCAATTATTCCTATTATAGCAAGTACAAAAACTCCTATTAACTGTTTTGTGTATGCTTTTCCCTCTTTTAGAGTTATGATATAACTATCCTCCAGAGTTTTTTTATTGCCGATCTCATCTTCGTACCCCACAAGAATCTTTATCTCGCATTTTTCACTTCCTGTATCTGGAATAACGGTATTAAAAACTGCTGCACTGCTGTCTCCCTTCTTTATGCCGCCAACGTAGCTCATAAAGTTTCCAAGGTTTGACGAAAATCCCACTTTCACAATTTTTGCATTCCCTGTTCCTATATTCTCGAGATTGACAGATATTGTAACTTCTCCGCCTTTGAGGGGTATCTTCGGATCAGAGTCCACTCCCTGGATTACTATCCTAGGAACGCCTCTTATCTCCAATCCTATTATATGTTTTTCGTTCACTATATTTCCAAGATCATCCAAATATGCAATGTTAAGTATTACGGGATAATTTCCGGAGTCCAGATCTTCGTTCACGCTTAAATCGAAACTCACCGTAATCTCGGAGTCAGATTGAAAATCTTTGTACAATTTCTCAAGATCATCGTTGTTAGGAGTTAAAATAGGAATTGAATTAACTAATGGATCTATTCCAATCTTTATCCATTTTATTTCTCCACTTCCTGAGTTTCTTAACTTCAGAGTGAGTTCAAAACTCTCTCCGGGGGATAGTTTTCCTGTTTTTACGTCTGTTATATCTATGACAGCATTTTTCATTTCCTCTATCTTAACGGCGATAATTTTCTGTTCATTAACAATATTTCCAAACTCATCCTTATACGTTATATTTACAGTAAGAGGATAAGTCCCTGGTGGTGTTTTTTTACCAGTTTCTAATGAAAATTTTATTTTAGCTGTTTCTTTCGGTCCTATGTTCTTATAGATCTTTTCTAGATCATCCCCTTTCGGCATGAATACCTCGCTTATGAGATTCAATCTTATCCATTCGATCTCTGCCCCTCCTATGTTTTCAAGATCAAAACTCAGGTCAAAAATGTCTCCGGATTTTATATCTTCTGGATACTCAACATTTTCTATCGACATGAGCACTTCAGAGATCACTCTGATCTCAAAATCAAACTCCTGAGAGAACTTATTACTTTCTATCCTTCCTTTTATTGTATATTCCCCAGAATCTGCATCTTCATCTATATCTATCTCAAATATGGCCGTTTTTGGAAAAGACTTCCAGTCATGACCCATATCCCCTAAAGAATACTCACTATCCTCAATAGATAATGGTTTTTTTGGAAACACTCTTACTTCCACATTTTCAAGATCATAGTGTGTCTTATTCGCAACTATAACAGTTATCCTGGCAGTTTCTCCAGATTTGTAGTAAGGTCTATCAGGAATAACTGTAACATTAAAAGTATCCGCTGCCTCTATAGGCACTATCAAACTCATGATCAAGATCAAAACCAATGCTTTTTTCATAGTATCACCTGAGACTATGTAAGAACACTTATATATAAAGCTTTCGGTTCTTACATAAAAAGTTAGAACTCTTCAGAAAGTAAGGCAACGAACTTCTAACCAAACCAGACGACTCCTCCAGCTGCCACAGCTGTTACAACCCAGATGATTCGGTTCCAATCCCATATCCGTCTTCCGTCATAGCTAACAAATGGGAAAAACGGGAGCATAATATCAAAAATAAGCAGAGGTTTCCCTGCCAATTCAATGAAATAAGACATGAAAGCCATTTCAGATGGTAAAGAGTGGAAAAATGCAGATAACCCCCATGTTAGTAAAAGAATCGAAAAAGCTCCGGCTAGAGCTATAGGCCCCAGTTTGTGGGTAAGATCACGATAACGCCATTGATTCGAAGTGGGATAAACGGATCCTGGGATTGGATACCATATACCAGATATCAGAGCAAGCACGAAACTCAGAGGAAATCCCGATTCCCATGCACGGTACCTGACGGAAAGCCCACAAAGTTTTGCTGCAATCCGCATCGCAATTGCCCGCACTCCTAAAAATAATAAGATAAAAAGAGGTATAACAGAATAAAATCGTAGATTGGTAAAATGGAATCCAGTCCAGCTCGCCAGCGAAAAAACCAGGATGTTTATCAGAACGTTTCCCCACCATTGCCAGGATGAACTGCCTGTTTTTTCTGTACGGGGACGAACCCACAAAAAATGCCCGATATCAATATAATGAAAGATCCGGAACCAGAGCGGCACTATCCCAATTCCGTAACGTTGGATCTGTTGCCCCAGAGACATAATAGAGAATCCATTCGCTGCCAGTATGTTGTTCGAACTGGTGTTGTTGCCTTCGACACATCCCAGTATCTCATCACATCCTAAGTTTTCAAGGTACTCAATTCCAGCTTTGTACAGCTTCAGTCCAATTTTCATGCCACGAACATCTGGATCGACAAATCCCCAGTACATCAATCCTCCTTTACGCTTTCCGGGAAGGGGGATGCGCTTAAGAACAATAGCACCTATCACTTTTTCGTTCAGCACCGCAACCAAGACATTGGGAGTGAAAGAAAAAAACCATCGCTGTACAAACGGGAAAGACCGATTCATAATTTTCCGGACAGATTTTTTTTCGTTTTCTTGCATTGGCCGAATAAAAACATCTGATTCTTCCATCAATACCCCTTTTAGTTAACATCTCTTCCTATCAGCTTTTTCAATGTTTGTTTTACAGTACTATCTGATGCCAGATACATGCATATATAAATCTTTCTGTCTTTGTGTAAAAAACTTTAAGAAATTCTTCTTTTATATATTACCATGTTCCTCGGAATAGATCTTGCAGGAGATGAGAAAAACATCACAGGAATGGCTTTCGTAGATGAAAAAGTAATATTAGATTCATTGCATACGAATAATGAAATCCTAAATTTTATAGATAAATTTAAGCCAGAAATAATTGCCATAGATTCTCCTCTTTCCTTTTATGGGAAACATTTCAGAGAATGCGATCTTGAATTGAGAAAAGAGTTTAAAATACTACCGTTAACCTTTAAAGGTATGCAGAAACTGACTAAAAGGGGAATTTATCTTAAAAAAAACATCGGAGGAAAAGTAATAGAAACGTATCCACATGCATCGAGAAAAAAATTAAAAGACGAACTAAAAAAATATACTTTTAAAAACAAACACGAAGAAGATGCATTGATATGTGCTTTAGTTGCTAGGGCATACTACTTTAAAGAGGCAGGATATTATGGTGAGAAAGATAGGATATATGTTATCTGAGCATTAAACCACAGAAGTGGAAGAAGGCAAATCATCAGGGCTACAGAATTTAAAAATGAGAAAGGTTTAAAAAATACATTATGATGTATATGCAATGATAGTGGAAACTCATAACTTGACAAAATTTTATGGTGAGTTCAGAGCTTTGAACAATCTGAATTTAGGGATCGATAACGAGATCTATGGTTTGGCAGGACCCAACGGAGCAGGAAAGACAACTTTTATCAAAATCTTACTTGGAATACTAAAACCATCTTCAGGGAGTTTCACAATTTTTAATAAAAAGCTTGATAAAAAGATATTAGAAAATATCGGGTATATGCCCCAGAATACAGCTCTGTACATGGATCTCACAGTCCATGAGAATATAGAGTTTTTCGGGAAAATCTATAAGTTACCTTCTGACAGAATAGAAAAAAATGAGAAAAAACTATTAAAATTTATACAATTAGAAGACTGGAGAGATGAACTTATAATAAATCTTTCAGGAGGGATGTAGCACAAACTCTCTTTAGCATGCAGCATGATCCACGATCCAAAACTTCTTTTTTTAGATGAGCCTACTATTGGGATTGATCCAAAGTTAAGGGACGCTTTCTGGAAATATTTTGAAGCTATAAAAAAAGAAGGTAAGACGATCCTTATCACAACCCATTACATGGACGAGGCTTTTCACTGCGACAGAGTAGGATTACTAAGAAACGGAGAAAAAATTGCAGAAGATCATCCAAAAAAGCTCATTGAAAAATACGAAGTAGAGAACCTTGAGGATGTCTTTTTAAAAATTGTGAGGGAATGATATGTTTAATGTCTATAAACGTGTTTTCAGAGGCTTAAAAAATGACAAGAGAAGCCTATTTCTCATATTTTTTGCACCTGTTCTGGCTATGTTCATTTTTGGAACAGCTTTTTCAGGCGAGGTTTCTAATATCAATATTGTACTTTTGAAAAATCCCTTCATAGAGGAACTCTCCAAAAACTTAGACGAAAAAACATTCAACATTTCATACACAGATTCTCTCGAAGATGGAAAAACAAAAGTAGAACAGGGAGCGACATGGGCTTTTATATCTTATGATAAGAATATAACAATATACCTTGATAAAAGTAATGTGAATATAGCTTCAAAGGTATTGGAAGAGTTTAAAAAGAGTTACATGGAAATTTTAAAAGAAAGAGGGTTTACTATACCTTTAAATATCGAAAAAGTAGATATTTACGGCAGAGGAGCTGAGTTTATAGACTTTTTTGTCCCTGGAATTATGGCTTTTGCCACCTTTTTACTGACAACTCTTTTGACACTGTTAACATTCGTTTCCGAGAGATTATCTGGGACTCTTGAGAGACTCTTGGCGTCTCCATTGAGAGAAAGGGATATAGTCTTTGGGTATGCTGCAGCTTTTGGTATCATCGGGATTATGCAGTCTTTTATACTCCTCGTAATAGCTATAGCTGTATTCAACATAATGATAGTAGGAAATATTTTACTTGCGTTTTTAATAATAGTCCTGTTGGCAATAGTGAGCCAGAGCCTCGGTATACTTTTATCAAGTTTGGCCAAAAGAGAGATGCAGGCAATACAATTTCTTCCTTTTATAGTACTCCCCACTTTTCTTCTTTCAGGGATTTTCTGGCCTTTAGAGGCTATTCCTTCTTTCTTAAGGCCTTTTTCATATCTTCTACCTCCCACATATGCCATAGACGCATTGAGATCAATTTTTATAAGAGGGGGGGGCTGGAAAAAGTCTTTCCTGACATAATAGCTTTGATTATTTTTGGTGCAATATTTCTAAGCATGGCTATTTTTTCTTTAAGAAAAAGAGAATAAATTATCTCAATTTTTTAACAACAAACTCGCAGGCAACATACATGGGCTCGAACTCCTGAGAGACAGGAGGTGCATAGCAGTATTCCATGTTTGCAAGATCTTTTACGTTCATTTTATTCAATATAGCCAAACACATGACATCTATTCTTCCAACGAGGGATTTCCCGATCATCTGAGATCCTAGGATCTTTCCTTTTTCATCAACTATTATCTTCACTACTATATCCTCCCCTCCTATGTATTCAGGCCTTGTCTTCCCTCTGTATTTTCCAGTTATAATTTTTATACCCTCACTCTCAGCTCTTGCAACTGTCAAACCTGTAGTTCCTATCTCCAATCCGAATAACTCTGTGATCGATGTATTTAAAACGGGTGCAAAATTAGCATCTCCTCCCGTTATATTTTCTGCCAGCACTTTAGCCTGCCTCACCGCAGTCGTAGCTAACTGGCTCATTATGGGTTTTCCTGTTATAAAATCCATACATTCGACACAGTCCCCACAGGCATAAACATCTTTAATATTCGTTTCCATCTTTTTATTTACTTTTATACCAAACTTTGTCTCTATTCCCGCTTTTCTGGCAAGATCGATATTCGCTCTCACTCCGGAAGAGATCACAACTAGATCGTATTCTATTTCTCTCGTATCCGTCTTGACTTTTTCTCCTATCCCCAGAACCTTTTCATTGAGGTAAATTTCGATTCCTTTATCTTCTAAATGTTTTTTAACTATCTCAGCCATGTCTTTATCAAGCATTACAGGTAAAACTCTATCGAGCATCTCCACGACAGTTACTTTGATATTGTTTTTTACAAATGCATACGCTGTTTCTAAACCTATCAATCCCGCCCCTACAATAACAGTTTTTTTTATTTTCTTCATTTTCTCATGGATTTTTTTTGCATCGTCTATATCTTTAAAAACTATAACACTTTCCGAATCAACACCTTTTATCGGCGGTACAAATGCATAGCTTCCAGTAGCCAAGATTAATTTATCATAATCTACTTCAGTATTATCATAAATAACTTTTTTATTTTTAAAGTCGATATCTTTTACCTTTTTATCCAAAATAATGCCTATTTTCATTTTTTCATAGAATTTATTGTCCAATGTCTGCAAAAATTCAAAATTCTTCACATCTCCAGAAAGTACAAAGGGCATTCCGCATGGAGAGTACTCCCTGTAATTTTTTTCGTTTATAATGAGTATCTCAGAGTTCCTATCTCTTTTTCTTAGCTCTATAGCAGTTCTCGTACCGGCTGCTCCTCCACCTACTATAACGATTTTCATGCTCTCGAATCTGTAGAGTATTTAATAAATTTATCTTAACACAACGTTCCATAAACCAAGCTTGTCACGGTTCTTTTGATCCCTTCCACTTCTCTTATCTTCATTACGAAGTGATTTATATTCTCTACAGAGTCTGAAGTTACTTTTATTACCACATCAAACTCTCCGTAGGTCATGTACGCTTCCTCTACTTTACACGACAGATAGTCAAGATGCATTACTTTTTCTTTAATTTCCTCTTCTTTTCCAGGTTCTACTACCATTTGCATGAATGCAATTGCCATTTTATCATCTCCTTTACTTTAATTGTTACTCTTCATATTTATATTTTGTTATTTTGAAAGCTTTATGAATCCAAAACTTTAATATAGAGTTTTATCATATGTATAGTAATGTTTAGTGTCAGAACAAAAAAATACAAGCTCCCCTTTTCCAGAGGGATCTTGGCGAGATCGCTGACAAGAGCGGGAATAGAAATAGTTGAGGCTTACCACATTGCGGAAGAAATAGGAGATGTACTCGAGAAGAAAAAAACTGAAGAGATACTTTCAGAGGAGCTTATGGAAATTACATACATCTTGTTAAACGATAAGGGATACAAAAGGGGAGCAAAAAATTATCTCGTCTGGAGAAAATTCAGAGAACTCGGAAAACCTATAATAGTCTTGATAGGTGGGAGTACCGGGGTAGGAAAATCCGCTATATCATCTGATCTCGGATACAGACTAGGTATAAGGTCTATTATAGGCACAGATACTGTGAGAGAAGTTATGAGAAAGATAATCTCTAATGACCTTCTTCCAACGCTACACACATCCTCCTTCAAAGCTTACAGTACAGTAGAATCTCCAAGCTCATATATAAATAAAACGATATACGCCTTTGAGACGCAGGTTAAATATGTAAGCGTTGGAGCGGAAGCGGTGATCTCGAGAGCCATACAGGAAGGTTTTAATCTCGTTATCAACGGGATTCATTTAGTTCCTGGATATATAGATATCAAGAAAGAAAATTCAAAGATATTCCATTTTGTTTTGTACTTAAAAGATAATGAGGAGCATATAAATAGATTTTATGCGAGATCTTATGGGACTAGCAGGGAAGCAGAGTCTTACGTTAAAGAATTTAAAAGAATCCTAGATATCCAAGAGTTTATAGTGAATAAAGCCAGAGAATACAATGTGCCTCTGATAGAAAACAACTCGCTGGAAAAAAGTTTAAACTTTATAATGGATCATATAACAGGAGAACTTGCAAAGGAAGTTTGATACCATGTTTTTAGATATAGAAAAAGCTAAATACCCTATAAAGCAATTTATAACAAGAGGAATTATAGGCATAGATAAGAACGAGACAATGAAAAACGCATGTAAAAAAATGACAGAGTTTGGAATATCATCACTTGCTGTTTTAGAAAATGAAGATATAATAGGATTTCTGACTAAAAAAGATGTAATAAAAGGTATAGCTGAAGGATTATCTGTCAATGCAAAAATAAATAAAATTACGAGTAAAAATTTAGTTTTTTGCGAGAGTTCAGTATCCATAGGAGAAGCTTTAGAGATAATGGCCAATTTTCAGGTGAGACATATACTCGTAAAGGAGAAAGAAGAGTTTATAGGGATCTTTTCATTGAAGGATATTATAGATCTGCAAAAATTCAATCTTGAGACACAGATTTCAAGTGATTAAATGAAAATCGCACATATATCAGATACCCATTTTCCTCAGATCATAAAAGAAAGTTTTGATAGAACTATCGAGAAGATAAACAATTCTGATATAGAGTTTGTGATACACACAGGCGATCTCGTAGATAGGGGATATTTAAGAGAGTATGAAGAAGCGATTCAAAGTTTTTCCAAGTTAAAAAAGCCTATAATATTTGTTCCTGGCAATCACGATGGAAAGAATGTAGGACTGAAACTATTTGAAAATCTTATATGTCCTTTGAATGGAGTTAAAGAAGGCAAAGATTACGTGGTGATCTATCTCAACAGTGTCATTCCCGATATGAACGAAGGCAGAATCAGCAATTCAAGTTTCCTATGGCTTAAAGAGACTTTGAGGGGACATATAGATAAAGAGATCAAGATAGTCTGTTTTCATCATCATTTAGTCCCGGTACCAAACACGGGGAGAGAAAGAAATGTATTATTTAATTCTGGAGATATACTTGATCTTTTACTAAAATATGGGGTGAATTTAGTTTTAAATGGTCATAAACATTATCCAAACGTCTACAAGTTGGAGGATCTGGTTATAGTTAACGCGGGCACGATGTGCAGCGTAAAAACAAGACTGGGAGATAAGAACAGTTTTAATATAATAGAAATAGACGATAAAATTAAAGTAAAAACGTTGAGATTTGGTGAAATAAGGGAAAGGGAATACGAAAGAAAAAAAGAGAGGATATATAACGTTAACAGTGAAAAGTTGTTTAGAATAGTCCAGATAGCTGGGACATTTATAGATGATAGTGATATTTTTAATAAAAAGATGTTTCTAAATGCTTTTAAAAAAATAAGTACATTAAATCCTGATTTCGTTGTGCACTGCGGAGATATTGTCAATGAGGGTTTAAATAAAAATTATACGCTTGCAGCTAAATATCTCAAAACACCAATATTTTTTGTTCCGGGACCAAGAGATATTAATTATCTGGGTTATAGTCTATTCCCAAAGTACTTTGATTTTATAGAGACACATGCAACAAAAAAGGTAGCATTTAAATTCCTGAATTCCTCTCAGTACGACTCAAATATAGGTGTGATAGGTAGAGGGGAACTTGACAGGATAAAACAGTTCTCCAGGAACCCTTCAGAGTTTAAAGCTATAGTTTTACATCACAATTTACTCCCAATAGAGAATACAAGAGAAAAAGGACTTTTGGAAGACGCTGGTGACATACTCTATGAACTTACCAAACTGAAAATAGATTTAGTCCTTACGGGTCATTCTTCTCATCCTTCAGCGAGAAAGATCGAGAATACATTAGTTGTTAATGCCAACTCTCTCTCGTGCAAAAGACAGAGAAGTTTATTCGGAAACTCGTTTAATATTATAGACGTCTATAAAGATTTTATTTACGTATCCGAGATACAGAGCCTCTCAGGATCCAGACATGTTCTCGGGATATGGAAGAGAAAAATATAGAGCTATTTCATTTTAGGTATCTCGACAAAGAATATACTTCCTCCTTCAGGATTGTCCTCTACCCAAACTTTGCCTTCATGCATATCTACTATCTGTTTTACTATCGCCAATCCGAGTCCACTTCCTTTAACATCTACATCTCCTCTCTCAAATCTCTCGAATATTGCTTCTTTGAGTTCATCTGGGACTCCCTCTCCCCAGTCTTTTACGCTCGTTCTCCATTTATCTCCTCTATCCTCTATATCGATCTCTACCTTACCATTTTCTGGAGAATACTTTACGGCATTGTCTATTAAATTAAGAAAAACGTCTTCCAATATAGGATTCGCATCTACGGGGTATCTTCCCTCCCCTTTATAGATAGTTTCTACATTTTTTTCTTTAGATTTTTCTTCTAACTCTTTTAACATTTCTTTTATAATATCTTCAAGATATCTCTTCTCAAACTCCTTCTTGTACGCTTTTTCTTTCAGCTGAGAATAAAGTTTCGCATTTACAATAAGAATATTCATTTTTTCTATACTCTTTTGCATTTCTCTGATATATATTTTAACTTTTTCATTAACTTTTTCATCTGCATTCCTTTTTATTAAATATGTATATCCCTTTATTACAGTGAGAGGATTTTTTAAATCATGACTTAGTATAGAGACAAACAGCTTTTGAAGTTCAGAAGATCTTTTTATTGTTTCTAAAAGTCTTGCATTCTCTATCGCGATCGCTGCCTGAGATGCCAATGTTTCAAGCAATCTCTGATCTTCTTCTGAGAAAGCATTGAGTTCTTTGCTTTCAGCATCTAATACTCCAATAACTTTATCTTTTATCTTTATAGGAACACACAACTCTGATCTGGATCCTTTCAACCCGAAAAGATATCTTTCATCTTTTCTCACCTCTGGAATATTCAACGATTCTCCAGTTCTTACAACGTGAGCAGTAATTCCCTTCTTACCAAATATTGGGATTATAGTATCCATCTCAGATTCTTTCTGACCTCTGCACTCCTTCAGATGTAGTTCATTTGTGTCTTCGTTCACCAAAAATAAATCAATATTGCCAAAATTCAGAACTTTTTCCGCTGCATCTAACACAATTTTTGAGATCTGATCTAAATCCAGGCTCAGACTCATCTCTCTCGATAGGTCGTATACTGCAGATAGCTTTTCTTCTGCCTCTCTTTGCTCTGTTACATCTACCAGAACTCCCATTGTCCCGATGAATTTACCTTCCTTAAATAAAGGAGTAGCAGAAATGATAATAGGAACTTTTTCTTTATTTTTTCTGATCAAGAATGTTTCATAAGAAGATGCTCTTCCCTTGCTTCTTGTCTCAGTTTCTTTCTTCACATGCCCATATTCAGAAGGAAGGATGATCTCGCCCCAGTGTTTTCCGATAATCTCCTTTTGAGAGCAGCCCAACATCTCCCTCATCCTTGGATTTGCATACGTACAGAAGCCTTTTTCATCCTCGACCCAGATTCCTTCGTTTAAAGAGTTTACAATAGTTTCATTGAACTCTTTTAAAGATGAAAGTTCTCTGAAAAGTCTTGCATTCTCCATTGCAATTGCTGTTTGAGATGCTAAGGTCTGCAGCAATTCTAAGTCTCTCTCGTTAAAAGCATTATATCTTTCACTTTCTGCATTTAGAACGCCAATTACTTTATCTTTAATTTTTAAAGGGACACAGATTTCGGATTTGGTTTTCGAACAGCAATTTAAATATATTTTGTCTTTTTTCGCATCGGGACAATAATACGATTCTCCAGTTCTTGCAACATAAGCTGTGATTCCGGCAGGACTATCCAATGCTATTCTAAAGTCTTTAACTTTCTCATCATAACCATAAAATTCTTTAACATAAAGCTCATTTTTTCCTTCATCTATCAAAAGAAGACTGCAGATATCGAAATTAAAAACTCTTTTCACTGTATTTAATACAGTTTTCGAGATATGACCCAGATCTAAACTCAGACTCATCTCTCTCGATAAATTATATACTGCAGATAGCTTTTCTTTATACTCGTTTAAGTCCTTCATTTCTTTTTTATTATCCATTTTATTATCCTCTATTACATAGTTCTACATATAACACCCATATATTATATTTGTTATTGCTTAGAAGTTTATATAATTTTTCTTTTAATTGCAACTCTAACTCAAACATAATCAATAGATATAAAAATTATGCTGAGAAATTGTATTGATGAAAGGTTTTATAGTTCATCCAACATACGAGATTAAGGGTAACAAGGTATTTGTTAGATTATACGGTAGATTGGAGAATGGAGAAAGCTTTTTGTGTTTGAAAGAATACAGGCCTTACTTTTTTATCAGAGAAAGAGATCTCAATTCTGCATTGGAAATTGAGAATTTTGATCATGAAAAAACAGAGTTTGTGAATTTTTCAAAAGAAAAAGTAGTAAAAGTATACACAGATATACCTTCAGACGTTAAGAAACTCAGGAGAGAGTTTGAGGAAAATAGAATAGAGTGCTATGAGGCAGATATACGATTTGCTTACAGATTTTTATTTGATTATAATATATATTCAGTTATAGATATAAACGGGGAGTATACTCATGGAGAAAGAGTAAACAGAATCTACAAAAATCCTGAAATATTACCTTCTGAGGGAGATATACTTCTTAAGATACTTTCGGTAGACATAGAAGTGGATGAAGAAACGCAAGAAATAATATGTGTTAGTTTTTACAATGGGAAAGAATACAAAAGTTTTATAATTAAAAAAAAGATAAAAAAATCAAATTATTGTTCTAATGAAAGAGAATTACTGATGGAACTTAAAAAATATATAATAAAAGAGGATCCAGATATTATCGTAGGATGGAATGTTATAGACTTCGATTTTGAGTATCTTAAAAAGAGATTTTCAAAATATAAAATCTCTTTTGATCTGGGGAGATCTGAAAGAGGCACGAAGTTCAGGACAGAGAGATCGTTTATCAGGGCTTCGAGAGTAACTCTCGACGGAAGGATGGTTCTCGATGGAATGTATTTAGTTAGAGATTTTGCTGTAAAACTTGAAGATTATAAACTGGATACAGCTGCTTTCGAAGTTTTGGGAGAAAGAAAGATTGAGATCGAGAAGGATATCCATAAGATCTTTGAACAAGACCCTGAAAAACTCTTGGAGTATAACAAAAAAGATGCTGAGCTCGTTTACAATATCCTCAAAGAAAAAAAGCTCATTGAGTTCACAAAAAAGATGGCAGGGATAACGGGATTGCAACTGGATAGAGTGAAGGGATCTATTGCATCTTTTGATTCATTATACTTAAGAAGAGCGAGAAAGAGAGGAATAGTCTGCCCTTCAGTCGCAGGAGGAGAAAGGAAGCATGTTATTGGCGGCCTTGTCAGAGAGCCTTTATATGGTATATATGATCATGTTCTTCTCTTCGATTTTCGGAGTCTGTATCCCTCGATAATGGTAACAATGAATATTGATCCTATGACATTTACAGAAAAAAAAACAAAGATAAAAGCTCCGAATGATGTTTACTTCAAAGATGAGAAGGCCATCCTTCCCGAGATAATCTTAGAACTTATGGAAAAGAGAAAAAAAGTGAAACATATATACGAAGAGCAGTACGCTATCAAAATTATCATGAACTCCTTTTTCGGTGTTCTTGGAAATCAAAACTGCAGGTTCTATAACTCAAAGATTGCAAATGCGATAACTGCATTCGGGAGATCTTTTTTGAACCTGACAACAAAGAAAGTCGAAGAAATGAGATATAAGGTTATATATGGCGATACAGATTCGATTTTTGTTGTTTCGAATGCTAGAAATTATGAAGAAGCAGAAAAAATAGGAAAAGAGATCGAGAAAAATATAAACGAGTTTTATGATTTGCATGTCACAGAGAATTACGGGACAAAAAATTACCTCATACTTGAGTTCGAGAAGCTGTATGAAAAGTTTTATCTCCCAAGACAGAGGCATCTGGAAAAAGGTGCAAAGAAGAGATATGCAGGATTAATGGGAAAAAACGTGGATATAGTAGGATTAGAATATGTAAGGAGAGACTGGACAGATTTAGCCAAAGAGTTTCAGTACAATCTATTAAAAAAAGTATTTTTGAGTGAAAATTATGAAACATATATAAAAGAAACGGTAAAAGACCTAAAATCCGGTAAACTTGATTCTCTTTTAATTTATAAGAAAGGGGTAAGAAAAAATCTGGAATCTTACACAAAAACAACGCCCCCTCACGTCAAGGCAGCAAGAAAACTCGAGAATTTTAAGGACAGAGTCATAAAGTATGTGATGACAAAGAATGGACCAGAACCTATAGAAAACTTAGACAAAGTAAAGATAGATTACGATCACTATATAGAAAAACAGTTAGTACCGATAGCAGATTCTCTTTTAATTTTTTTTGACAAGAGTTTTGATGAGATCGTTACCGAAAAAAAGCAGGTAAGTCTGGAGGATTTTTTATAGCTCAAAAATAGTTTTGGACGGTATTAAAATGAAGGGATTAGTTGAAGTTTATACAGGAGATGGTAAAGGAAAAACAACAGTAGCTTTAGGGATCGCTTTCAGGGCTTTAGGCCATGGGTATAAAGTCTACATGATCCAATTCATGAAAAGTGTTTGTAGTGGCGAGTGTATACAGGCAACAAAAACCAAGAATTTTAAGATAAAATCCTTTGGACGAGCATCGTTTGTTAATAAAGATAATCCAGATCCTTTAGATATAGAATGTGCTAAAGAAGCTTTGAATTTTGCTAAAGAGATTGTAATTGAAGGAAGATATGATATAGTTATTTTGGATGAGATAAATGTGGCACTGGATTTCAAACTAATAGATATTGCAAGTGTTATCGATTTGATAAAAAATAAGCCCGATCACGTAGAATTGATTTTTACGGGGAGGCATGCGCCCCAAGAAATTATAGATGTAGCAGATCTGGCATCTGAGATAAAAGAGATAAAACATCCGTTGTCGAAAGGAGTTTCATCAAGAAAAGGAATAGAATATTAAATATAATTAATAATTTCCGTACTCAACACTTCTCTTATTGCACCAAAAGTTTTTTATAGTTTAATGAACAATATATAATAATTGTAAAATAAAGAACGTTAAATAGAGATGAAACACTTGGATATAAAAACCCTTCCATACGAAATCAAAAGAAATCCAGCAGCTTTGCTGGTGCTTTTGTACTTAACAGAAAAAGGAGATTCCAATTCCATCGGATATATTGCTCGAGAGATTGGTTTTACAGAAGCTGCAGTATCAAAAAGTGCTGACAAATTAGTCAAGTATAATTTGGTTGAAAAATCTTACGGTAAAGGGAATTTAGGTAAGAGAAAAACTCTACTTAGAATAAAATGATCTATATCTAAGACTTTTTCTATTTAGTAGGTGAAGTTATGAGAATAGCTGTTTTAGGTGCCGGTAACGGTGGGCAGGCTCTTGCTGGATATCTTTCATCCAAAGGCTTTTCCGTCGCCCTATATAATAGGAGTGAAAAGAGAATTAAGAGAGTAAAGGTAAATAGAGGAATTAATTTAAGTGGATTGTTTAAAGGATTTGCAGGTCTAGAAATTATAACAACAGATATCAAAAAGGCAATTGAAGATGTTGATTTAATTATGGTAGTTTTACCTGCGCAGGCACACAGATTCATTGCAAAGACATGTGCACCTCATCTTTCAGATGAACAGATTATAGTTTTGAACCCGGGAAGAACTGGTGGAGCTTTAGAATTTCAGAATATCCTCAAAAAAAATGAAGTGAAGGAGAGAATATACCTCGCGGAAGCTCAAACTTTTCTCTTTGTCAGTCGAGTAATAGACCCAAAAGTGAAGATATTAGGGGTAAAAAATTCTGTTCCTGTCGCTGCTTTACCGTCTTCAGATACTAAAAAAGTAATCAATAAGTTAAAAAATCTGCATGAATCTTTTAAAGAAGCAAAAAATGTATTAGAAACAAGTTTGAATAATATAGGTGCAATATTTCATCCTTCTACCATGATTCTCAATATTGGCAGAATCGAATCAAAAGAAAGATTCAATTATTATTTTGAAGGAATAACTCCCCAAATTGCAGATTTCCTGGAAAGGGTAGATAATGAAAGGAGAATGATTGCTCATGAGCTTGATGTTAAGGCGTTATCTGCAAGTGATTGGCTTAGAGAGGTCTATGATGCCAATGGAGACTCTTTGTACGAACTTATTCAGGATACTGAGAAGTATGAAGGAATAGGATCACCTGAGTTTTTGAAGCATCGCTATATTTTTGAAGATATTCCTACAGGCCTTATACCTATGGCCTCTCTGGGGAAACTGCTCGGAGTTCAAACACCATTGATTAATAGTGTTATTGGTATTGCCTCTCAGTTCTACAGAGTTGACTTTATGAAGAAAGGCAGGACTGTAGAGAGCTTGGGGCTGGAAGGAAAAAATAAGCAGCAAATCATTGATTATGTAAATGGAGGTGAGTAATATGAGTAAAATTTTAGCTGCATCAATTGGAAGCTGCGTCCATGTGGCCGGGACTATAAATTTTCTTACCATAGCTGAAAAGCTTGGGTATGAAACAAAGTTTTTAGGTCCTGCCGTTCCAGTAAAGAAACTTATAGAAGAAGTTCTAGAATATAATCCAGATATTATTGGAGTTTCTTATAGACTTACTCCAAAGAATGCTAAGATTTTGTTGGATGAATTAAAAACATATATAGAAAAATATGATTTAAAAGATAAAAGATGGATCTTTGGAGGTACTGTTCCTGTCGCTAAAGTTGCAGAAAAAATGGGAATTTTTGAAGCTATTTTTACAGGATTGAGCACGATGGAGGACAGCATAGCTTATCTTAAAAGAGAAAAAGTAAAGCATAAGAAAGAGTACTATCCCAATAATTTAATTGAAAGAATTATTTTAAAGAAGCCATTTCCTATTATTCGTCACCATTTTGGATTGCCATCTTTTGAGGAAACTATAGAAGGGATAAAGAAAATTGCGCAGGCAAAAGTAGTTGATGTTATTTCTATTGCGCCAGATCAGAATGCACAGGAAAGTTTCTTTCGTCCTCACGAGATGACAAAGGAAGAAGGTTCAGGGGGGGTACCCCTGAGAAAGAAAGAAGACTTTTTGAGTTTGTATCAGGCATCGAGATATGGAAATTACCCTCTACTAAGATGTTACAGCGGCACAAGAGATTTGATAAAAATGTCCGGGCTTTTATATGAAACTATAAACAATGCCTGGACCGCGACACCTTTGACATGGTATAGTATACTCGATGGAAGGAGCAAAAGACCACTAAAATCAGCCATTATAGAAAATCAACTTAATATGGAATGGAATGCGCAGAGAGGAATTCCGGTAGAGGTTAATGAATCCCATCAATGGTCTCTAAGAAATGCTCATGATACTCTTGCAGTTGTGATGGCGTATCTTGCAGCCTACAATGCCAAAAAAATGGGCGTAAGACATTACGTTGCCCAATATATGTTTAACACACCTTTAGGAACCTCCCCTGCAATGGATCTGGCAAAGATGTTAGCTAAAATAGAGCTTATCGAGTCTTTACATGATGATAACTTCACATCTTTAAGAGAGGTAAGAGTTGCTGGACTTCTAAGTTATCCCGTCGATCCTGATTTTGCAAAAGCTCAGCTGGCTTCTTCTGTATATCTAAGCATGGCTGTCAATCCAGATATAGTCCATGCTGTCTCTTATAGTGAAGCAGATCATGCGGCCACACCAAAAGATGTAGTTAAAACTTGTAAGATCGCGAAAAGAATAATCCAAAATTGTTTGATGGGAATGCCAGATATGACAAAAGATCTAAGAGTACTTCAAAGAAAAGATGAACTGCTTCACGAAGCAAATATACTGCTTTATGCAATAAAATCACTTGGAAAAGAAGAAGATCCTTTCATTGATCCAGAGGTATTAGAAAAAGCTGTAAGAATTGGATTGCTTGACGCTCCTCAACTAAAAGGCAATCCAGTAGCAAGGGGCGAAATTAAGACAAGAATCATAAACGGAGCTTGTTTTGCAGTAAACAAAAAAGGAGAGATTATCAAGGAAGAGGAGAGAGTTCAACAGATTTTGGAGGAAGTTATCTATGAGAGTTAAGTGCTTAAAAATCCTCTTTCTAGTATATGAAAAATGTTATCCTAGAAGGAGATGTGGATAAATGACAGCTTATATAGAAGCGGTCGCTGAGGATATAGATCGGCTGATCACTATAGATATAAATCGCCGTAGTGTAATTCAGGCGTTATATCAAGCGGCACGGAAGAAAATCAAGCGTCCACTTGTCTTGGCATCTGCAGAAGCACTAGCTAAGGATATTTCTCCTGGTTCTGTTGTGTTTATTGCCACTGGCTGGCCAGATCGTCCCTGGATTTCATCGAAGATCGGCGAGTTAGATGGTCCCCCAGGTGCTGCACTCTTGGCACGGAGTCTACACCGTATTTTAGGTGCCGTTCCATTTTTTCTGATCGAGGAAGAACTACAGCATGCAATGAAGGCTACAGCACGTGCTGTTGGGTTTGCTGTCCTGCCACCTGACCAAGCTATAGCGGCATACCGCTCATCCGCTCCCCTTCATGCAGCTTCCGTGCTTGGATTTCCTACTGAGATCCCCCAAGCTATCGCAGAGTCTCAACGGCTGATTAGTACTTATCATCCAACGGCTATGATCGCCATCGAAAAGGGAAGTGCTAACGAGAAGGATATTATCCATAACGCACGCGGTATGGATACTACAGCATGCATGGCAAAGGTAGACGAGCTGGTGAAAGAATCCCATCGAGCTGGGATCATAACAATTGGTATTGGCGATGGGGGAAACGAGATAGGCATGGGATTGATTGCTGATGCTATACGAGCTCATGTACCATATGGGGCACGATGTGCTTGCCCGTGCGGAGCAGGTATTGCTCCCTCAGTATGTACTGATATGCTAGTGACTGCGAGCGTCTCCAACTGGGGGGCGTATGGTGTTGCTGCGTGCTTAGCTGTGTTAAAAGGCCAAGTAGATGGGCTTCACGACGAGGACGTGGAACGACGTACGCTCCGTGAGGCTGCCGACGCTGGTCTCATCGATGGTAACACGGGATATGTGGATCCTGGTGCAGATGGAATACCTGCAAGGACGCATGCTGCCATGATCACCGTACTCAGACAACTTGTCATTAACGCAATCTCACCGAGGGGATTAGCACTTGAAAAAGAGGGTGGGGCTGCAGAGAGATAGAAATAGGAAAGAGGAGATGTAAATGCCAGGAATTGCGGGAATTGCAGAGTCAGGAAGGAGTACACTAGTTGAAGAGATGCTGAATAAGATCAAACATCGTGGTGGAGCCGGACGTAAAGTCATTGAAGTTGAAGATGAAACACTCGGTATCGTCTGGACAAAATCTCAGGAAAGTTCAATAGGAAATCAAATCTCAGATCAGAGTGTCCGAGATTATGTGGACGAGGGACATTTTGCGGAAGCCTGTGTGAAAAACGGTAGATTGATGCTTATGCGCGATCCTCTGGGTATTGCGCCGCTCTATTACGGAAAAACTGAAGATGGTGTGTTGTGTTTTGCTTCAGAAGTAAAAGCATTGCTGGAAGTCACGCATGATATCCACGAGCTTCCACCAGGTTGTCGTTACGATGGCAGTCGTATGGAAAGGTACTTTTGTTTGCAAAAACAGCCACCAAGTGATGAAACTCCTGAGCATATAGCTAAAGAGTTGTATCTACGCCTAGCTACCTCAGTAGAAAAACGTATCAGAGGAGATGTAGCGGGTTCGTGGCTTTCTGGAGGACTGGATTCAAGTGCATTGGCTGCTCTTGCCCGTCCCCATGTAGAGACACTTCACACATTTGCCGCAGGGTTTCCTGATGCTCCGGATATAGAGCGTGCTCGCGAGGTCGCTGATTTTATAGGATCGAATCACCACGAGGTCATTGTCAATTTTGATGAATTGCTTGCTGTTTTGCCCACGGTAATTTATCACTTAGAATCATTTGACGCTCTGCTAGTGCGTTCAAGTATAACTAACTATCTGGTAAGTAAAGCTGCATCGAAGCATGTACCGGCTGTATTTTCTGGAGAAGGCGCTGATGAGCTGTTTGCGGGTTACGATTATCTTAAATCTCTCGATATTTCTATGTTACCTGATGAATTGATTGATATTGAAAATAGACTGCACAACACTGCTCTCCAGAGAGTAGATCGTAGCGCATCGGCCCACGGACTGATAGCTCATGTGGGATTTCTAGATTCTAAAGTAGTGGATTATGCACTGCGTATCCCAGCAAAGTTCAAACTTTATAATGGCATGGAGAAATGGATTTTGCGCAGAGCGATAGATGAGAAATTGCCGAAAGAAATAGTGAACAGAAAAAAAGCTAAGTTTTGGGAAGGTGCCGGAGTGAGTGAGCTGCTGGCACAATATGCCAACGAACATATTACTGACAATGAGTTCAAAGATGAACGAACATTACTCAATGGAGAGGTAATTAATACCAAAGAAGAACTGATGTATTACAGGATATTCCGCAGACATTTCGGAGATTTAACAGATATTTCTTGGGTGGGTCGAACAAAAGGTGCACCTAAGGAGTGATACTATATTATGATGATTATTAAATATATAGGAAAAATACAAGATAAATATTAAAATATTATAGATTTAAAATCATATAAAAAAATTAAAAAAGGCATTTTATGCCACAATTTTTCTAAATCAGGCACCAAAACCTTTATATAGGTTGGTGCATATATAGTGTATGGAAGCTATAGCAGGAGTATCTAAAGCAGGGGTTCCTCAATCTTTTATATCTGATTTGTTGATTCATAGCTCTGCTCTTGTTTCTTTCTTATTGCGAGAGTTGGTACATAAGTCTCTCCGTCTCTCAAGGTTTAGCAGAACGCAAGGTCTATCCATTTATGCAAGAGAGCTTTGTATTGGGCTATGCACTCAATCTCTTGTAAGCTTCCATTGCAGGGTAAGGGGTTTTTTTTGACTTCTTATTCCCAATTGCTTTTCTGGAGTTAAAATCTTCCCTACCCTGTGACTTGCAAAGCAGGGATCAAAAAAAAGCTAAATCTCTAGTATCTTATAGTGTTCAGTTCTTGAACCCTGCTTTTGCTCTACTCAAGAAAATGATGATAAAATCGATAGTAAGAATAAGATATAAAGGAAAAATATACACAAGCTTTGAAGAATACGAAAAGGATTTTTTTGGAGATGTATCAAATGAAAATTAAAGCATTTTACGAGAAGAAATTGAATAAAAAATCTAAATGCAGAAGATGTGGAAGCGATAAAGGAGTAATAAGATCGTACGGATTGAATATCTGTAGAAGATGTTTTAGAGAAATAGCATCTAAATTAGGATTTAAGAAATTTAATTGAAGGAGGTGAGATAAAAATGAAGTGGAAGTGTGTAGTCTGTGGTAAGGAAATAAAGATAGGGGAGGAATATGTTGAGATTGCTGTTCTTCTTAATGTTTTTAAAGGGCTATCTAAGAAAGGTGTAGACAGGGATGTTAATAAAGAAACGCCGATAGCAGCTTTCCATAAGAATTGTGCCAACGATACGTATAAAGCTTTATTATGCGCTGGTCGTAATTTGCCTGGGGTCCTATCAGAAATAGTAAAAGGGGCTGAATAAAAATGAAAGATATATATTTAGCCAAAGGGGAAAAGCTATGTACAAAAAGATTTTAATTGCTATGGATGAATCAAGACACTCAGAAGAGGTCAAAAAACATGGAATAATGCTGGCTAAGGTTTTGGGAGCTTCTGTGACCGTGCTCTACGTCGTAGAAGAAATGATATATGTTCCAGCTTCGCCCTATATGTCACCGCCACCAATAATGCCCTCCCTGAAATATTCTAAAGAGGAAGGAAAAAAGATAGTGGAAAAAGTAATAGAAAGGGGGAAAGAGATGGGAGTAGAGGTAACACCGATGATAGTAGTAGGTCATCCAGCGAGTGAAATAATCGAACACGCGAAAGACCACGATTTGGTGGTAATGGATACTTTGGGAAGAAGCGGCATTGTATCTCTTCTCATAGGGAGTGTTGCTGAAAAAGTGGTGAGACATGCACCTGTCCCTGTCTTGGTAATACGGACCAAAGAGAACCAAGAATCGTAGGTGATGTCCCCACTATAATTTTTTCGATTTCCTTTAAAAGCAACAGAAAAGATGGAAGAAATAATTCACTCGAGAGGATGTCTTAAACGAGATAAAGGGGTATTTGGCGATTATACGCAATTGATTTAAAAAAAATATACAAAAGGAGGCTGAATTAAAATGAAGAGAAAAGATAGAAAAATAAATATATTAATGGTATCCATCCACGGTGATCCTACAGCAAAAATAGGATCAGAGGAACAAGGTGGGCAACCTATATACATAAAAGACATCTGTAGACTGTTATCTACAGATTATCAAATAGATATTTTCACAAGAAAAAAAAATAAATCCGAAGAGGAAATTGCGAGGATGTTTCCTGAAGTTAATGTTGTTCGAATATCTGCAGGACCTGTTAAATTTATTCCAAAAGAAGACATTTATCTGAATCTAAACGAATTTTTTATGAATGTAACACGCTGGATTGAGAAAAATGAGAAAAGTTATTCATTGATTCATTCCCATTATTGGTACTCCGGAATTATTGCCCTTAAACTGAAAGATTATTTTGAAATACCGATGGTGCATAATTGTCATTCTCTTGGCAGGGTAAAATATGATGTTCTAAAAGAAAAGAAACCACCTTTTGCAGATATGAGATTGTTAGAAGAGGAATTAATTTTAAAAAAAGCCAATGCCATAATTGCATCAACACCTCAAGAGGTGAAGAATATTTTGGATCTTTACGACGTCACAGGAGAAAACATCGAGTTAATCCGAGCAGGAGTGGATGAAAGATTATTTAAACCTATTAAAGAGGAGGAGGCAGTAAAAAAAACAGATTTAGATTTTAAAAATGTCATTTTATTTGTGGGCAGGATAACTAAAGCAAAAGGATTAAGCGTACTGATTAGAGCTCTTGTAAAAGTAAAAAGAGATTTTAATAAAGAATTAAAGCTTATCATAGTCGGTGGTGATGTTTCTGGTGTTATGCATTCAGAATTGGAAAGTAAAGAAAAGAAATATATAAAAAAATTAATAAATGAACTAAATTTATCTGACGATGTTATATTTTTGGGACCTGTAAAAAGAGAAAAACTCCCATATTTTTATTCGATTGCCGATATTTGTGTAGTGCCCTCATTGTATGAATCGTTTGGATTAGTGGCAGTAGAAGCCATGGCATGTGGTACACCTGTAATAGCATCAAAAGTAGGCGGTCTCGCACATACAGTCAAGCATGGATATTCGGGCATGCACTTTGTCCCAGGACGATCTGATCATCTGGCTAAGAAAATAGTAGATACCATCGAGGATTCTAAAAAATTGAAAGAAATGGGGATAAATGCACGTCTAAGGGCTGCTAAAGAATTTGGACTAGAAAGGACTGTTAAGCAAATAAAAGAATTGTATGAATTATTGATTTTCTGAGGATTAATGATGCGATATATACTTATTTCTGATTTAGATGGGACATTAACAGGAGATAAAGAAGGGATTGCGCTGTTTAATAAGACCATGTGTTCCAATAAAGAAAAATTCTACTTAGTCTATTCAAGTGGAAGATTTAAAGAATCGATATTATCTGTAATAGAAAAAGAAAAATTAATTCTACCAAACGCCATAATATCAAATGTCGGTACTGAAATATACTATGGTCCTCACTGGGACGTGGATATAGAATGGAAAAAAATAATTGGCAAAAATTGGGATAAAGAAAAAATCTCGTCTCTTCTTGATAAATTTGATATAAAGCTTCAACCGCATAAAAAAAGGTTTGTAGTGTCATATTACATTGAGAATGAGATCATGGTAGAAAAAATAAAAGAAATGTTAGAAAATCATGGTGTAAAAGTTATATACACCAAAAAGTTATGTTTGGACATCGCTCCTGAATGTGGAGGGAAAGATAATGCTGCGAAGTATATTAGAAACAAGATGAATTTACCCTTAATTTGCTGCGGAGACTCTGAAAATGATGAAAAGATGCTGAAAGTTAGTGGTTGCGGAATACTTGTAGGCAATGCAACTACTAATTTAAAAAGGAAACTGTCAAAATATTCTAACATTTATATAGCTAAATCATGTTATGTAAAAGGTATTATTGAAGGATTGAAATTTTATAGTTTCATTGACTAAATGCTAAGCATATACTCTTTTTTTATAAAAATTAGGAACTAATAACTTAGAACCAGATCGATCTCGGCTTTCTACCTCTGCAGTATTTTACTAGCAAAAATTACAAAAGATTAATCACTCTTACAAAACCATAGATCAACATACTTTGAGAACCCATTTAACAACATCATTGTTATTTAATAGTTTTTCATCTGCACAGAGATCTACATATTTTCCATTTATAGTATAGATCCACCATAGATTTGCATTGGGGTCTTGCGATATTCCATTGATAGAGACCACCATCTTATGGTGTTTTCTGCCTTCTGTGATCACCTCTGTTTTCTTTTGTAGGATATCCAATACCGTCGATCCTTCTGGCATTGTTACATTTTTGTAGGTAGTATGTTTCCTCAGTCCATGGTAATCGATTATCAATGTGACTGCTGCCCTTTTCGATTCTTGCTTGGATATTTTTATCACCTAAATAGATTATCTCTCTCATTATAAAAAATTTTCTGGAGATATAAATCATCATATCTCTTTCCATTACACTATAGCAAAAGCTTAAAAACAATGAAAATATAGAAGTAATAAGAATTTGGGTCAGAGGAAGAGTTTCCATGTACCCTTTTGATCAGGTAAAAAGAGATGATTGAACTGATAAAAACAAAAGATATGAAAAAATTGGTAGACGCTCTCTACGACGAAGTGCAAAGGCAGATTAAACAAGCATCTACTGAGGACGAAAAATTTTTTATAGAAACTGTCTACTCTGATGTAGTTGATATAAAACGCTGGATCGGTGACATAGAAAAATCACATGAGAAAGAAGAAGGATAAAAATATACTGAAATAAATTAACAAAATCTTATTGAGCAAAAGTGATAATTAAAAAACCGACAAAAGAAAAGAAATAATCCTTTTCCAGTCTTAAAAACTATTTTTGATTGGTATATCTGAAAGAGATTAACTCTCAATATCTTCTGTGTTTCTGATAGCATTCTTTACAATATACAGGTCTTCCTTCCTTGGGCTCAAATGGGACTTCACATTCTTTACCACAATCAGCACATATGGCCTTGTACATTTTTCTTTCGCCAAACTTTCTATTTTCCATATTTTCACCTTATTTTATTGTGCTCGAGAATTTGTAGAAAACAACTCTCAAACATTTAGGCTATTATATGGCCCTTTATAAATCTTTTCCTTACAAAACGAAGATTTTTATAGAATTTAGGACAAGATTATCTTTGATTTACTCTCAGAGTATACTGTTAAGAAACTGAAGAAATAAGGTATTATAGAGCTTTTTACCTTTTAGAAAGAAGCTACCCGCCTGCGATTTAATATAGGTATATTTTTTATAAATATTTTAAGCATCATATAAATAAACAATTATTCTAGCTTTCTATTTAATGGAATATAACCCTCCAAAAAATTGCTTGAGAATATAGTTATCTATTTAAAATAGAAAAAATTCATATATTAACTTATTAGTAAAAAAATCAAATCAAAATATCAAAAAATAATGGAAACTTTAAATATGAGAGTTACATGG
>Ga0315539_1000360_pt1 | contig 34547 bp, 35 predicted proteins | sample SalMarSW160150MG_FD_203097 | JGI IMG/M metagenome (GOLD analysis project Ga0315539, IMG submission 203097) | Salt marsh sediment microbial communities from the Plum Island Ecosystem LTER, Massachusetts, United States - Salt Marsh Sediment SW1601-150 ...
ACGTTCACGGGGATCTTGCCCTCCTTGTAGGTTTCCTTGGCCCCGATCAGCTCTTTGCCCCCTCCGGGCTTGGCGAAGCCCAGGTTCTCGTAGGCCATCATCTCGGCAATGGTGAAGCAGTCGTGCACCTCGGCCACGTCGATATCCTCAGGGCCGACGCCGGCCATCTCGTAGGCCTGCTTGCCGGCCTCGATGGCTACACTCAGGCCGGTGAAGAGGTCTCGCCCCGCCATGTTCACCGCCTCCGAGGCGGCACCCAGCCCCAGAATCCAGACGGGTTTCTCGCATAGCGCCTTGGCCTTCTCCTCGCTGGCCACAATAGTGCAGGAGGAGCCGTCGGCGTTGGCGCAGCAGTCGAAGACCTTGAGAGGAGTGGCCACCGGAGGTCTCTCGGGATCGAAGATCTGCTCCATGGTCACCGGCTTCCCGTAGACGGCCTTCTCGTTCATCTGCCCGTACGTGGCGGCCTTGATCCTGATCAGAGCCAGGTCTTCCTCGGTTGTCCCATACTTGGCCATGTGTGCCCTGGCGTACATGGCGTAGTAGGCGGGCATCATGGTGCCAAAGGGGGACTCCCATTGGATGTCCGCTCCTCGGCCCATGCGCTCTTGTGATTCCGCAGAGGAGATCTCGGACATCTTCTGGAAGCCCAGCACGCAGACGATGTCGTGAAGGCCAGCCTTGATCATCGAGTAGGCCACTTTGAGGCCCGTGCTGCTGGAGGAGCAGACACTCTCGACATAGAACGTGGGCTGTGGGGTGAGGCCAAGGTACTCGGCCATGACCCCAGCAGGAGACCTCTGCTTGTCATACTCCGGGGCAGAACAGACGATGGATGCATCGATGTCCTTGTTGGAGATCTGCGCATCCTCCATGGCCTCCTTGAACCCTTCGTAGGCAAGCTCCCTGATCGAGCCGGGGTATCCGCGCACGAAGGCGCTTTGCCCGACTCCAATGATCCCTACTCTTCCCATACATAACCTCCCGTTGCTTCAATGTTGTCCAGGCGGGATGTGCGAGACTCCACTCAAAGGTCAGCCTGGAAAAGGTTGCCATGGCGCATGAGATGCTGCCCCCGCGGACGAACCCCGTGCACACAGTGATCAGAACGGCAGTGCCCTTGCCACCCTGATCCTGGGACCGACTATGGGTTCGAAGCCCTACTCCACACGGAACTCCGCCGTGTGGTCGAATTCCCCGTCCAGGTAGATGTCGGCGTGGTAGTTGCCCGTCGACCAGAGTGCGTTGTTGGTCAGTGTAAAGCCAACATAACCGTCGCCCGCGGTAGAGGCGTCCAAGTCGATGTTCAGCTCGTACAGGAGGTCGTCTTCCTGAAACCACTTCACGCCGATGCTCTGCCCCTCTTCCAGGTCGGAGTATTCGACCGAGACATTGAAGTCATCTTCAGGGGCGAAGATGTCGGTCGGGCCTACAGGTGCGTAATCGTCGGCGAGGGAGGCGCAGACCACCGCTGTCTTCAGGCCTTCCCCTACGTCGCCAACACTGGCGCTGAAGTCGCAGGCCAGAATGGACGACGCAACGAGCAAGACTACGAGTAGGGCTAGCCGTCTCATGATTCCCTTCCTTCTTCGGATATTGGCCGTGCGGCAGATCATCGGACTGTTCGTGGCTGCGCATGGCCTGGCCTATGATAGCATATTGGGTGAGCAAGCTCAAAGATCAGGTTGCGACCAGTGCTCTATGGCCCAGGCCAGCTCTTCTTCGGTGGGCGTCGCGTTGCCTAGCCTTCGCACCACCAGGCCGGCAGCATAGTTGGCCAGGTGGGCTCCCTCTCCGATGCCCAGCCCTGCCGCCAGTGCCAGGGTGACCACGGCGATCACTGTGTCGCCGGCACCTGTAACGTCGAAGACCTCGGTGCGATTCGCGGCGGGGATGTGAAAGGGGCCTTGTTCCTTGCTGACCAGCGACATCCCTTCACCGCCGCGCGTGATGATCACCACCGATGACCCCAGCTCGGCCAAGAGCTTCTGTCCGCCTTCCTCGAAATCGGCATCGCTGGTCAGTTCTCTGCCTAGTTGAGCCTCGGCTTCGCGACGGTTACACTTCACGAGATGGAAGCCAGCGAACTTGTGGAGGTCGCCCTGAGAATCCACGGTGATCAGCGTGCCGCGCTCGCGCGAGACGCGAAGGGCGGCCGCGATGGTCTCTTCGTTCACCACACCTGTCTTGTAGTCCGACAGCAGGACCGCATGGACATGGGGGCTGATCTCCTCGAAGCGGGCTACGAGCTGGGAGACCACCCCACCGTCAAGAGGTCGCCTATCCAGCTTGTCGATACGGGCAAGCTGTTGAGGAAAGACCAGTGTGCCCTCGGCGACGACCCGGGTTTTGGCGGTGGTAAGTCGGTGGGGGTCCGTGACCAGACCGTCCGTCACGATGCCTGCGCGCTCCAGGTGCTCTGTCAGCTTTCGACCTGAGTCATCGCCGCCCACGACACCTATTTGATAGGCGGTGCTTCCCAGGGCACTGATGTTCTGAGCGGGGTTGGCTGCGCCTCCTGGCACGTGAAAGCGCCGGTTGAATTCCAGAACCGGAACGGGGGCTTCTCTGGATAGTCTCGTTGCCTGACCGACCAGGTACTCGTCGAGGAAGAGATCGCCCAGGACCAGGACTCTCTTGCCCCGCAGCCTGGGCAGTGCTTCCAGTAAGGCGTCTTTGTCCACCCTTTTCTCTGTCATGTTTCGTGACTCTGAGACCCTCGGGCAAGTGTATCACGGTCCAGCGGCAAAGTCAACGATTCCCCGACTCAGGATGGCCTCGGCGACCAGGCATCTGTGCCCTGTGTGCGCTTCGCAAACCTCGAGGGGTGCCGCTGGCACCGTCACGCCTACGCGTTTCAGCGCGCAGAAGAGGTGGCAGAGAGGAAGCCCCATGACGTTGGCATAGCAGCCCTGGATTCTCTCCACGGGACGGAAGAGTGGGTCCTGAATGGCGTAGGAGCCGGCTTTGTCAAAGGGTTCGCCCCTGGCTACGTAGGCCGCAATCTCGTCGTCTCCGTACCGCCTCATCCACACCTGCGTTTCAACCGCCTGCACGGCTGGCGCGTCTGTTGACGGAGGGAGGACGGCGAGGCCGGTGATCACCTGATGTTGCCGACCACGGAGAGCCTGCAGCACGTGCCGGGCCGAGGCAACATCCTCCGGCTTACCCAGGACGCGGCCCTCCAGCACCACAAGAGTGTCTGCGGCCACGATGAGATCTTCGGTGTTCCGGCCTGCCACCGACAACGCCTTCATCCGAGCCAGGTTCGAGGCCTGGCACCGTGCATCACCGCTCGGAGCAGTAGTCTCTTCCCCAGGGGGAATGGTGACCCTGAAGGGAAGACCCAGGAGATGGAGAAGCTCTCTTCGACGCGGAGAACCCGACGCCAGCAGAAGTGGTGTCATGGCTTTGCCACCCGCTGCCAACATGGTATACTCTCACCCGGGTGTGACCGCGCCTGGAACCCTGGGATGTGCCAGCAAGCACCCCTGAGGCCCAGCCCGTAGGTTGGGTCGCTCAGCGCGCAGTGCCGGCTGTGCACAGGAGGATGGTGTTGACGCGTGAATCGGAGCCGATGGGGGAACGAGCGCTCGTGCCTGTAGTTGACTTCCATGTACATATCATGGATCCCGCCCACCTACAGCCGTGGACGCAGGAGTATCTGGTGGCCTCCAGTGGCCGGGACATGGAGCACTTGGCAGAGCTCATGTCTTCGCCTGAACTCCTGGTGGAGATGCTGCGAGAAAACGGCGTGGACTACGCCGTCGTGCTGGCCGAGATCAGTCCCATCACCACCGGGGTGATAAGCAACGAAGCGGTGGCCGCATTCTGTCGGGACCAGGAGGCGTTGATACCCTTCGCCAATATCAATCCTTTCTTGACTAGCGATCCCGTGGTGAAGCTGGAACGGTACGTCCTCGACATGGGCTTCAAGGGGCTCAAGCTGTACCCCACGTACCAGGGGTTCTACGCCAATGATAGCATTGTCTACCCGTTGTACGCCAAGGCGCAGGAACTGGGGATCCCCGTGATGATTCACACCGGGTCGTCGATTTTCAGGGGCGCCAGGTTGAAGTATGGCGATCCGCTGTGGATCGATGATGTGGCCGTTGACTTCCCTGAACTGACCCTGATCCAGGTGCACAGTGGCCGGGGTTTCTGGTATCGACGAGCCTTCTTCCTGGCGCGTCTGCACAGCAATGTGTATATGGAGATCGCGGGGCTGCCGCCGCACAAGCTGCTTGACTACTTCCCCGATCTGGAGAAGAACGCTGGCAAGGTTGTCTTCGGGTCCGACTGGCCTGGTCTTCGGAGCATCGGGCGCAACGTGGAGGCTATTCGCTCTCTGCCCCTCAGCGAAAACACGAAGGCCAAGATCCTGGGCGGCAATGCGGTTCGTTTGCTGGATGGTGCCCTTCACGGTGGGTCTGAGTGAGTTGAGCGGCGCCAACTGCCGGCGCTGAGAGTACTGCTGGATGGAAGAAAACCATCATGCTGCAATGGAAACCTAAACGACTTCTCGGTGTTGGCGTAGGCGTTGGCGCCATACTGCTGATCCTGGCGCTGGACGCCGTGCTGCTGGGCACGGTGACAAGGCGGCCCTTATCCTTCTCCTCTTTCATCATGGGTCTGCTCGTCGCTTTGTCTTTGTTGGCCCTGGCCATCATCATCTATCAGATCTATGGGCTGGTCAGCTTGAAGTACCTCCTTGGGCGTGACAGTATAACCATCTCCTGGGCCAGACGACAGGAGATCATACCGTTGGCGGCCATCGAATCGATAACCCCGCTTGCGGAGCAGAGCGGGGCCATGGTGAAGAGGGGCTTCCACTATCCCGGCTACAACATCGGCAGGGGCCGCGACGAGGAAGGGCGCGACCTGCTGTCCTACTCGAACGGTCGTCTGTCAGATGAGCTGTTGATCACCACCACCGCCGTCTCGTACCTCATCTCTCCCGCCAAATCGACCGGTTTTCTGTCGGCGGTCCGTGCACGGCAGAGGCTGGGGCCCGCCCGGAAGCTCGAGCAGGTGAGGATGGAGGGGGGACTTGCGGGATTGCCGGTGTGGCGTGACTGGACGGCTCTGGCTTTGGTGTCGTTGGCGGCTGTTGCGAACGCCGGTCTCTTCGCTTACATAGCCTTTCGCTACCCAAGCCTGCCGGAAATCGTGCCCCTGCTCTCGGAGGCGGGGCAAGTCACGCTCATCGGGGCCAGGGAGGAGTTGTTCGAGCTTCCCGTGATAGGACTGGTAGTGGTTCTGGTCAACACAACCCTGGGGTTCGCCTTGCACCGGCAAGAGCGTCTTCTCACCTACGCACTGGGTGCTATTGCCTTCTTGGTGCAGATCCTGATCTGGTCGGCTGCGATGAGCGCCATTCGCTGAGGCGCTTCGAGAGCACCGGCGAGAAGCAGGCCGCTCTCACGGGCCGACGAGGGCGTGTCGCTGAAGCCGTCTGAGCAAGTCCTTGCGCCTTCTCTGAAAGATCCTCTGGTAGGACGCCGAAGTGATGCGGTCCGCGGTCATAATCAGGGCGTCCTCGCGGTTGTCGGAGTAGTAGCGGGGCCTCCGACCGACTACCTTGAAGCCGTACTTCCGATAGAGGTTCTGAGCCACGAAATTGGTGACCCGTACCTCCAGGGACACCAGGGTGGCGTCCAACTCGAGGGCCTTCTCGAACGCCGTGATCAGCAGCAACTGGCCAATGCCCCGTTCTCTGTGCTTGGGATCGACCGCTATGGTGCTGATGTGGGCTTCCTGAGCGGCGATCCAGAACCCACAGTATCCCACCATGGGGCGGTTGTTCTGCGGACTGCTCTGAGCCCAGCGCTGAATCCGCTTCAGCAGATGAGCATCTCGCGCCGGTGGTTCCTTCTCGAGCTCTTCGGGGAGTTGCCGACGCGCCACGAAGTAGTGCGCCAGGCGGTTCTGAGCGACCTCGTAACGATAGGCGCGCGCTGGCCAGGGGTTGGGAAAAGCCTGCTGCTCGATCTCCACCAACTCTGGGATATCCTCTAGCTTCATCGGCTCCACCACGTAGGGTAGATCAGCTCGGTCCATGGTCTTGCTCACCGATCTTGGGATAGTGCAGATACAGAGGTTCCAGACTCGCCACCTCGTCGCCCCCCCGTGTTCGGAACTGCTCCCATCCAAGTTCGGCAAGGTATGCAGCTCGGCGAAGACAGGAGGCACGAGGGGTGATGGCGGCTCGATCCCGGAGTTGCGCGGTCAGGGCGCGGCGCAAGGGCTCGTCTATCTCCCCACAGAACAGAGTCCGGTCCTCCGCTCGGTTGGAGAGTTCTTCCACTGTGACCAGTTGGTAGTCGGTGGTCCGTTGCCATCCGGTCTCTACTTTGTGGTACAGGGCTGCGCAGATGCGGCCTCTCCCAGCCTGAAGAATGGCACAGATGGGCAGTTGCTGTTCGTAGTGGGCGTAGGCCACGATATCCAGGGTAGGGATGCCGATAATAGGTGTTCCGAGGTACACGCACAAGCCTTTCGCTACACTCAGCCCGATACGCAGCCCCGTGAAGGAACCGGGTCCCAGAGCCACGGCCACTGCGTCCAGTTGTTGCGGCGACAGCCGCTGGTTGTCCATCAAACGGACCACAGTGGGCATCAGCTCAACAGTGTGGTTCATGGATGTGTGCCACGAGGATTCGGCCAGAGTACCCTGTTGTGCGTCATACAGGGCTACGCTGGCGAACTCAGTGGCTGTGTCGATGGCCAGGATGGTGGGACTCATGATCAAGACTCCAGTTCGCCTCTCAGGCCTGCGAGCAGAAGACGATAGGAGCCACCCTTGGACTTCACGGTGACGTGTCGATTGTCATCACCGGCATGAGCAAGGATCAGGTACAGAAACTGCGCAGGCAGGATAGACTGCGCCTTTTCCGCCCACTCGAGGAGGCAAATGCCATCACCGTAGAAATATGAATCGATGCCTGCCTGCACGATCTCTTCGGGACTGCTCAGCCGATACAGGTCCACGTGGTAGAGTTTCCCCTTCTGCCCCTGATACTCGTTGACCAGGGTGAAGGTGGGGCTGGTGATAGGCGTGGTGACACCTTGTGCGCGGCCGACGGCCTGGATGAGGGTTGTCTTTCCTGTCCCTAGCTCCCCTTCCAGGCAGATCAACTCGTGCCCATCAAGCAGCCGACCCAACACGCTGCCCAGTCTCTGGGTCTCGACTGGGCTGTGGGTGATGAAGCTAAGGCCTTCAGCGTCCACGTCCAAAACATCTCCCACGACTTGCAGAGGTTGGCAGAATTATATCGGCTTTGCTGAGGGTGAACAAGCACCGGCGACAGGGTACGGAGGAACAACTTGGGAGCCGTCGCCTCCTTGCGTCGGCCAGATCGAAGGAGCGAGACGGCGGTGCGAGTCCCGTGGTCGTGTACGACTGATAACCTCGGCTCGCGGTTTCTCACTGCGGCGGGACCTCACGCTTCCTGCCTGGCCCAACTAGTCAGACTCCACGAAGTGTGATACCATATTGGACGTTATGCGCTATCTTGTGATTTCTGACATACATGGAAACCTGACTGCCCTCGACGCGGTTCTCGAGGACGTGGGGATGGACACCATAGATCAGGTTTGGTGCCTTGGTGACGTGGTGGGTTATGGACCCTGCCCCAACGAGTGTATCGATCGCCTCAGGGAGTTCTCGGACTACCTGTGTGTGGCCGGCAACCACGATTGGGCTGCCATAGGCAGGATAAGCATCGCCGAGTTCAACCCCAGTGCCCAGGTGGCATGTCGGTGGACAGCCGAACGGTTGAGTCCAGACAACATCGACTACTTGGCGAACTTGCCCACACGGATCGTGGTGGGCAACTGCACACTGGTGCACGGGAGCCCTCGGGAGCCGATCTGGGAGTACATCATCTATCCGTCCACGGCCCAGCTCAATTTCCAGTTCTTCGATACGCAGTTGTGCTTCGCGGGCCATACCCATGCCCCCGCCATCTTCCGGGAGGAGACCGCGACTCGCAAGTTCGAGATCAGTATTCCCGTTCCCTCCAGCCCCATTCTGATCGACGAAGAGCGCCTGATCATCAACCCTGGTAGCGTGGGGCAGCCACGGGACGGCGACCCTGATGCCGCATACATGGTCTTCGATCCTGATTCCAAGAGCGTTGAGTATCGTCGGGTACCGTACGACGTAGACTCTACACAGGGACTCATGATGGAAGAAGGTCTGCCCGAGAGCCTCATCAGTCGACTAAGCTTCGGCTGGTAAGGGGTGACTGGAACTCTGGGGCCTCTAGATTCGTCTTACAAATAGAAAACAGGCTGAGAGGAGACCAGAGATGAGAACAAGAGCCGCTTGTCTGATCGTGATCGTAGCCATATCCCTGCTTGTCGCAGGGTGCGCAATGGCGGCCCCCGCGCCGGCCTCGCTGGCGCGAGAAGGCGAGGTGGCTGCGGAGATGGTGCCAGCCATGGTGCCCGAGGCGCCTCCGCCCATGGAAGAGTCGAAGGACATGGGTCTGGGTGCCGCGGATGCGGTCAGCGATCGGATGATGGTCCGCACCGACAGCCTCTCGCTCGTGGTCAAGGACACCGAAAAGACCCTGGAGGACATAGAGCGACTGGCCACGGAGTTGGAGGGATACGTCTCCAATCTACAGACCTGGCGCCAGAATGAGCAACTGGCGGGAACTGTGACCGTACGCATCCCCGAGGGGTCCTTCGACCAGGCTAGAGAGCGCATCAAGGAGCTTGCCATAGAGCTCGAGAGCGAGAATGTTTCGGGGCAGGACGTCACTGAGGAGTACGTGGACCTGGAGGCTCGCCTCAATAATCTGGAGGTGGCCGAGGGGGAGCTCTTGGAACTCCTGGCTTCAGCCCAAGAGACCCATAAGAACGCCGAGAGCATTCTGGCTATCTACAACGAGATCACCAACGTCAGGCAGCAGATCGAGCAGATCAAGGGCAGGATGCAGTATCTGGAGCACGCATCGGCTCTGGCTACCCTGACCATCACCCTGACGCCAGAGGAGATCGAGGAGCCTGTGGTGGAGCCGGGTTGGGAACCGCTCAGACAGGCGAGGGACGCCCTGCGGGCTTTGGTCAACGCCCTGGAGTTCCTGGCCGATGTGCTGATCTGGGCGGTGCTGTTCCTGCTGCCAGTCGCGGCCATCCTCGTAGCGCCATTGGTGCTGGTTTGGTTGATCTGGTACCTGCGCAGGCGCCGGAGAAGAGGGTCCAAAGCAAGCTAGCAAGCGAACCTGGCACAGAGAGGGGCGTGATTGCGGTCACGTCCCTCTTCGGTTTCAGGGGCTTTCATCCTTTTCCGGTGCTGGCGGACCTGTCTGGTCCTGTGACAGCTCGGTGTAGGTGGCGAACCAGTCCAGTAGTTCATCCGCCCTCCTCTCCCTCTGTTGCTGCCTCGCCCTTTCGCGGAAGGCGTCCATGCGGGCGAATACCTCCTCCTGGACGCGGCGGGGTTCGTGTACCCAGGAGAAGGTGAAGACCGCTTCTCTGCCTGCTGTCTCGATGACCACGTGTCCATAGTCGAGTAGATTGGCGATGGGGCCCGGGATCTCGTATCCGATGTCCTGGATCATGGACAGACTGGCTTCCCTGCGCTCCTCGCGCAGGCCCAGGGGCAGTCTCTCGATGTCTATGATTCTTTCGTTTGTCAATTGGTAGATGTCGTTGCGCCAGTCCTCGTACCTGAACCACACCAGGAACAGAGCCAGCGCACCTCCCAAAAACAAAGCGGCCCAGAACAGACCCTCGAAGCGCGGCGTGGGCGTGGCCAGCTCCAGCAAGGCTGCGGCGCCCAATTGCGCGAGGATGAACAACAGAATGGCTGTGCCAGCAACTTTCTCCACCAGCCTGAACCAGTGCTTCCTCCAGGTCACGACACCGCCGTCCTCCGTGCGCATGCGGGGTATCAGATAGCTACGGAGGGCGCTCAGCACACCCGTCGGCCGAGGGCTGTCACGTCGATCTGCCAGCGAGGGCTCCGACGCCGCACTGGCGGGCAAGTTTTCGCGGGCAAGAGGAGGTCCTTTCTCCGTTTCCGCGTGTCCCAACTCCACCTGCAACCTGTAGCGGATCGCGTCTCGCTCTTCTCCCTTGTCCTCGGCCTTGATGCGCTCCAACTGTTCGAAGAGTCTGTCCCTGATCCAGGCAGCACTGCCCACCGTCTTGAAGACGATGCGCCCTTTGGCTCCGGCTGTCTGGATGCTCAGATCATCGAAGCCGAATACCCTGCCAGTTATGCCGGGCATGAGCAAGGAGATGTCCTGAATGCTCTCCAGGGGGGCCTCGTCGCGAGATTCCCGCAGGAGGATGGTCTTCTCCCGGTGTACCACTCTCTTGTTGGTGATGGCATAGTAGTCGTTACGCCAGTCGGCCCACAACCATAGGGTGACTGCCCCCGCCAGCGCGGCAACAAGCGCAGCGGCGGCGTAGATCCACAGATTGGGCCAGAGAAAGGTGCGTCCGAGAGTGACGACGATGCCCAGACAGAGGAGAGGCAATAGAAGAACCCACAGACTACGGACAAAGGAATACACGTGCTTGCGGGATAGTGAGATCAGCACTTCTCCTTCACGCTGCCAGGGGAACCGCTGGCTGACCATCACCTCCCGGGCCTGCGCTTCCAGGGTCAGATTCTCCCTGATGGAGGGGACCTCTTGCATGAGCCTGTCGAAATCCTTCCCGTTCAGGTACAGGAACCTGGTGTCCTCGACTGTTTGGACACCAGTATCTCTGGGCTGTCGGGTGAGCAGGGAACGTTCACCGAAGAAGTCCCCGTCTCGCAGATGGGTGATCACCCTTTCCTGGCCGTTCTCCTCTTTGGAGAGCAGGGCAACTCTGCCCGACTCTATGATGTAGAATGTGGAGCTCAACTCTCCTTCGAGGTAGATGGTGCTTCGGCGACGATATCGGGTCTGCCCCATGACCAGGGCGATTCGCTGGAGATCGTCGTCAGACAGTTGGCTGAAGAGAGGCACTCGCCTCAAGCGCTCGTAGATGCGTAGCGACAATGCCTCGCGTAGATGTGGATGGTCCTCCAGGAGCGAGTCGAAGTCCTGCTTGTCCAGGTACAGTAACACTGATGGTTCCTCCACCTCGACCGTCACGTCGCGGCGTTCGCCCGTCAAGAGCGAGTGGGTGCCAAAGCAGTCTCCCGACCGGAGCCGGGCGACGACCCTGTCCCGCCCCCGCTCGTCGCGGTTCCAGGCCCTCAAGCTGCCCGATACGACGATGTACAGGTTGTGGTCCGGATCGCCCTGCCGGTAGATGGTGCTCCGGGCGCGGTCCGACCTCTCCTTCAGCAGAGCAGAGAAACGACGAAGGTCCTCCTCGGGTAGGTCACCGAAGAGGTAAGTCTTCCTCAGTAGACCTATGCGGTGTTTCATGGCCCTCCTCACCTAGAGGGATTCTCGTACTCTGCTGGCTAGAGTCCTGCTCATGCCATCTACAGAGGATAGATCGTCGAGGCTGGCTTCGCGGATGCCTTCCAGGGAGCCGAACCGTCTCAAGAGGGCGCCCCTGCGCTTGGCTCCGATGCCTGGGATCTCCTCGAGCACGGAACTCAGGCCCTGTCGGCGTCGCAGGCCCTGGTGGTAGCTGATGGCGAAGCGGTGAGCCTCGTCGCGGACGCGCTGCAAGAGCTGGAGCCCGGGAGAGTCCAGGGGAAGCGTGATGGGCTGGGACTGTCCTGGCTTGAAGACCTCTTCTCGGGCCTTGGCCAGACCGACCGCGGGTACGTCGTCCAGCTCATATCCTGCCAGCACCTCCACAGCGGTGTTCAGTTGGCCCTTACCTCCATCGACGACGATCAGGTCTGGGATCTGTGCCCATGACCCTGAAGTACTCGCATCTGAGGCCCTGGCTCTGGCGAAACGGCGTCGCAGGACCTCATCCATCATGGCGTAGTCGTCGGGACGCTGGATGCCCCGTATCTTGAAGCGACGATACTCACTCTTGGCGGGCGTGCCCTCCAGGAACACGACCATGCTCCCCGTTGCCGCCGCTCCCTGGATGTTGGAGACGTCATACGCTTCAATGCGCATTGGTCGTGTGTCGAGCCCGAGCCGATCCTGGAGGTCAGCCAAAGCCGACAGGCTCTTGTCCTTCTCGGCCTGCTGGATCGCCATCAGGTGGCTAAGGGTTTCGCTGGCGTTTTCCTCTACCATCTCCAGCAGCTTGCGCTTCTGGCCACGGCGGGGGGTTCGCAGGGTGACCTTTCCACCTCGCTTCTCCTTCAGCCAGCGTGCGATAGTCTCGTCGTCCTCGATTTCCACCTGCAACAGGATCTCGGGAGGGACCAGCGCAGCGTGGTCATAGAACTGTTTGAGGAAGGAGGCGAGTATCTCCTCTGCCTCGACGCCATCTCCTCCTTCCATCAGGAAGTACTCGTGGCCCACCAGCTTGCCGCCGCGGACAAAGAACACCTGGACACACACCTCACCGTCCTGTCGGGCGAAGGCGATGGCATCCTGATCCACTGGTGACCCAGAGACTACCCTCTGTTGCTCGACCACTTGCTCCACGGCGTTGAGCTGATCTCTCAGGCTCGCTGCTCGCTCGAAGTCCATGCTCTCGGCAGCAGACTCCATGCGCTGCCGTAGAGAATCCACGATCTCCCCACTCTTGCCTTGCAGGAAGAGACAGACCTGGTTCATCATGTCTCGATACTCTTCTTTGGAGATCGCTCCGATGCAAGGCCCCAGGCACCGCTTGATGTGATAATAGAGGCAGGCGCGATCATCCGTTCCCGTTATCGTCCGGCTGCAGGTCAGGTAGGGGAAGATGCGCCGCAGTAGATCAAGCGTCTGGCGCATGGCGGAGGTTGAAGCATAGGGGCCGAAGTATCGGGCGCCGTCCCTCTGCATCCGCCGCACGACCTGGACGCGCGGATAGTCCTCCTGCCAGGTGATCTTGATGTACGGGTAACGTTTGTCGTCCTTCAAGCGGACATTGTAGCGAGGACGATGCTTCTTGATCAGATTGCACTCGAGGATGAGCGCTTCCAGCTCCGAGTCCGTTACGAAGAAATCCAGGTCAGCCGCACTCTCTACCAGGCGCTGGACCTTGGGAGCGTGGGCAGTGGAAGCATGGAAGTAGGAGCGTACCCGATTGTGGAGGTTGACCGCCTTGCCCACGTAGAGGACTTCATCGGTCTCTCCTTTCATCAAGTACACGCCCGGCCGCGCGGGTATGGAACTGAGTGTCTCCTTGATGTTGGGGATGGTCATCTGCGTCTACTCTGCTAGCTTCGCGGCACTGTCAGGCCATACGAACACGTATGCCATACATAATTGTACGCACGAGTGGCCATATTGTCAACTGTATTGCAGACGCCGGGGTGCGGAGATACGCCTCAGGATTGTCTTCGGGCGAGCGCGCGTGAGACCGCAGGTGTCTGGTCGGGGACGCGACCAGACATCCTTCTCATACAGGTCCTTGTGATCTCTCCTTGCGTGCGAGTCTTGCTGCGACGAGGTAGTTATGGTAGAATAGCTCGATGGATGACCGGCCCCCCGTGGGCGGTTTGAGGGGCCAGCCCCATCTTTTCGCCAGGAGGCGAGTATGGAATTGAAGCAGTACCTGAGAGTGTTGGTCGGGAAGTGGTGGATCATAGCACTGACCTTGGCAGTGACGGTGACCAGTGCGGTGGTTTTCAGCGAGGTGCGGGCGCCTACCTATCGCTCATCGGCCGTGCTTCAGGTGATCCCGGCGCGGTTTGACTATGGGCTGACCCTTGCTGCGGAGCAATTGCTCAGACAGTTCGCGAACCAGATTCACACCACTTCCATGGCTCAGCAGGTGATCGACGAGCTACAGCTTGACGTAAGTACCGACAAGCTGTTGGCCAGAGTCACAGTGGCCCCCATACCGGAGGATTTCCTGATCCAGATCGACGCGGATGCGCCCAATCCTGAAGAAGCGGCTGTTGTGGCAAGCGCCTTCGCCCAGCACTTCGTCGCTTATCACGCGGCTCAGATTCTGGACATTGACCGGGCGGACCGGGTGACCATACTCATCCTGGAGGACGCCAGGTATGGGTGGGTGCACTGGCCCAAGACCAAAACTCTTGCTGTAGCTGGAGGAGTGCTGGGTCTCCTAGTCGGCTTGCTGCTGGCTTTCGGGCTGGAGTACCTTCAGTCGGACGTACTCCGGTCCAGCGACGATGTGGAGCGCTTCGTGGGCGTGCCAGTCCTGGGCTCCATTCCTACCATGAGCTCTGGCGAGAGCAAGCGAGGATCCAACGCCAGGAGCAGATCTCTTGCCTTGCCCTGGCCCAGGTAGCTGGAGTGGGTTTCAGCCTCCTGGTGGCCAAGTCCCTCAGCACTTGTTTGCAGCGATGTGGGCGCGGCTATATAATCAGCTACCGCGCACGGACAGTGGAGGATTGAAGTCATGGTCCTAGATGATCGCTCGAGTAGTCTGGTCACGCTTACGACGCCTCGGTCTCCTGTCAGCGAGGCGTATCGCACGTTGCGGACTAACCTTGAGTTCTCCAGCCTGGACAAGCCGCTCAAGACCCTGGTGGTCACGTCTCCTGGGCCTGAGGAGGGCAAGTCGACCACCCTGGCCAATCTGGCGGTCACCATGGCGCAGGCTGAGAAGGAGGTCATTCTTGTGGATTGCGATCTGAGGCGCCCCTCACAACACGAGATCTTTGGCCAAAGCAACGACGTGGGGCTGACCACGATGGTCGTGGACGAGAAGGCGATGAGCCAGCCCCCTCTACTCGAGATTGGGGTGCCGGGTCTCCTGTTGTTGCCCAGTGGCCCTCTTCCTCCCAATCCTTCGGAATTGGTGGGCTCGCGTCGTATGCAGGAGATCATAGCCGCGCTGTCCGAGCGAGCCGACGTTGTCCTGTTCGATGCACCGCCGATCATCGCAGTAACCGATGCAGCGGTTTTAGCTTCCAGAGTTGACGGGGTGCTGCTTGTGGTCAAAGCGGGCGGCACCAAGAGGGAACACGCGCAGAAGGCCAAAGCCTTGCTCGACAAGGTCAATGCTCATCTGGTGGGGGCAGTGCTCAATAACGTCAAGTTGGACACCAGCTACTATAGCTACTACGGTGAGAAGAAGGGCCGCTGAGAGCGGAAGACAACGGGGGAGTGATGAAGGCATTGATCCTCAGCGGGGGCAAAGGCACTCGCCTGTACCCCATCACGTATACCAGCGCGAAGCAGCTCGTTCCTGTGGCCAACAGGCCAGTCCTGTTTCGCGCCGTAGACGCCATTGTGGAGGCCGGTATCACGGACATCGGCATCGTGGTCGGAGATACAGCAGCCGAGATCATGGAGAGAGTGGGCGACGGCTCGCAATGGGGGGCCTCGATCACCTACATCGAACAGGAAGCCCCGCTCGGCCTGGCTCATGCGGTGCTTATCTCCGAGGAGTTCCTGGCGGGCGACAGGTTCGTGATGTTCCTGGGAGACAATGTCCTGGAGGGGGGGATCGCGAATCTGGTCCGGGAGTTTGCCGAGAGCGACTGGAACGCGCAAATCGTCCTCACCAGAGTTGCTGATCCTCAGCATTTCGGTGTGGCCGAACTGAGAAACGGCCAGGTAGTGCGGCTGATCGAGAAGCCCAAGGACCCGCCGAGCGATCTGGCATTGGTCGGCATCTACATGTTTGACCGGCATATACTGGAGGCAGCCAAGAGCATCAAGCCCTCGTGGCGGGGAGAACTGGAGATCACGGACGCCATCCAGTTCCTGGTGGATCACGACTACAAGGTCTATCCCTACATCCACGAGGGATGGTGGATCGACACGGGCAAGCCGGGAGACATGCTGGACTGCAACCGGCTGCTCCTGGAGACTATGGAGCCCCAGAACCTGGGCACTGTAGATGAGAAGTCCAGCCTTTCGGGGCGTATCACGATCGAGAGCGGCGCGCAGATCGTCAATAGCACCCTCCGTGGGCCGATGATCATCGGAGAGAACAGCCGGGTCGTGGATGCCTACATTGGACCGTACACGGCCATCTACCACGACGTGCTCATCGAGAACACCGAGATAGAGCACTGCATCGTCCTGGAGAACTCCCGCATCACGAACATCGGGGCTCGCATCGAGGATAGCGTCATAGGCCGAAACGTCGAGATCTGCCGCTCCCCGCTTAGGCCAAAGGCCTACAGGATGATCATAGGTGACAACAGCCAGGTCGGGATTCTATAGCATACTGTGGGCCAGTCGCTCGCAGTACGCTGAGGCGTAGCGGAGACCCCGTCGAGCGAGTAATGGACGCATCCAGAGCAGGGGAAGAGCGAGCCAGGTGAAAGTCACATTGGTGAGTAGCGGGGGTGGCCTAAACGGCTTCCACAGCGCCGGCAAGGGCATGTCGGGGGGCTGGATTGGGCATGGGTTAGCGTTGCTCGCGGCTTGCTCCAAGGGTGCCGGTCACGAAGTGAACCTACTAGACCGCAGGGCGCTGCGGGACTGGGACCACTACCGCGAGGAGCTACGAAGCCGGGCACCAGAGGTGGCGGGGTTCGGGATGCTCAGTGTGGACTTCAATCCTGCCATGAAGGGCATCGAACTGCTGAAGGAAGTCAGTCCCGAAACGATAGTTGTCGTCGGTGGACCTCACCCCACTCTGTCTCCCGAGGAAGTGCTCAGTAACCCTCTCGTAGATCACGTGGTCTTGGGAGAGGGAGAGATCACCTTGGTAGAGATGCTCCGCAAGTTCGAGCGTGGCGAGCAGGTGGAAAGGGTGATCCAGGGACAAAGGCCGGATCTGGATCAGCTACCCTACGCGGACAGAGACCTCTACCTCAACGAGTGGCGCAAGGCTGGCTACGACTATGATTCCCCGGAGGCCCCGCTATCTGAGGAAACGTTGCCACCCTTCGTCACGATCATCGCTGGCCGTGGGTGCCGCTACAACTGTAGCTTCTGCAAGCCTGGTGAGGACATCCTCTTCGGAAAGGGCGTGAGACGAAGGAGCGTGTCGCACGTCATCGGTGAGTTGAGGGAGCTGCGCGAGAAGTACCACTTCAACACCCTGATGATTCACGATGACTGTCTCACCGAGGATCGAGCGTGGGTGACCGAGTTCTGCGATCGCTACGAGGCTGAGGATTTCAGACGACCGTTCTGGTGCCAGGCGCGCGTCGATCATGTGGTGAAACATGAGGACATGATCAGGCGCATGGCACAAGTTGGATTGGCCGGGCTCTTCCTGGGCTTCGAAAGCGGAAGCAATCGCGTCCTCAGATTCATCCGCAAGGGCACCACCAGAGCGAAGAACCTGGAGGCGGCGCGCATCTGCCGGAAGTACGGCATTCGCATTTGGGCCAACTACATGCTGGGGTTGCCGACGGAGACCGAAGAGGAGATCAAAGAGACGATCAGTATGCTGCGGGAGATTGATCCCGATTACTATAGCCCCGCCTACTACACTCCCTATCCAGGCAATGATCTGTATGACTACTGCATGGAACACGGTCTGTCCCTGGTTAAGGACCACGACGGCTACAGCCGAAACCCGACGGAGCCCAAGATCAGGGGGCACGACCCCGAGTTTCTGCGGTGGGCTCTGGCGGAATCACAGCGAAGAAAGCTGCGCAACGGAGTCGGTCGGAAGACGAGGTACGTCCTGGGTCGCTATGCGTCGCCTCGCAAGGCGATCTCCAAGCTAGGTAGGGTAGTGCGTGCCTCGTCTCGAGGGAGGGAGTAACATGGCGAGCCCACCAGGGGCCAAGAGCCTTAACTACGAGCGGGCCCTCCAAGCTATAGGCCGCCTCGCGGAGAAACAGAGGCTGCGCGACGTCTGCATCCTGGAGGTTGAGGGAGGCATAGTGCTACAGGGCCGAGCCCTGCTGAGTACGCGAGATGCCTTCAACCTGGTCTCGAGAACCAGGGTGCTGAGCCACGAAGAACTGGATCAGATGATACGCGAGTTGTGACGAGAATCCGCCGGCTTGGAGAGGTAGGATAGATGCAGAAGCTCTTCCAGGGCATGCTCAAGACAGACTACCAGGATGTTCTGAGGACGATCGGCCACTACGTCGACGAACATGGCTTCACGGAGGTCCGAATCATCGAAACGGAGGATGGCTTGATCCTGCAAGGCAAGTCCAGTACGGGCGGACCTCGGGGCGAGAAGAAGACCGAGACGTACTTGCTGACTTTGCAGGACGTGAGGGACATGATGAGGGAGGCCTACACCCGTCGAGGCACCAGGCTGTAGCTCTGTCCGGTTCTCACTTGAGGGAGGTCTCGGATCTTGAAGAGCCTATTGATCACGGGCGGTGCCGGTTTCATCGGCAGCAACTTCGTGCACCACGTTCTGGAAAAGCGTCCGGACGTCGAAGTCGTTGTCTTGGACAAGCTGACCTATGCCGGCAATCTGGATAACCTCCGGGATGTGGCGGATGACCGGAGGTACGGCTTCGTCCACGGCGACATCTGCGACATGGAGTTGGTCGACCAAGTCGTTCAAGAACACGATATCGAGGCCATAGTCAACTTCGCGGCCGAGACACACGTGGATCGCAGCATTCATGAGGCGGGGAGCTTCATCCAGACGGACGTCTACGGCACACACGTGTTACTGGAGGCCGTCAGGAAGTTCGGACTACATAGAATGCTCCACGTGTCTACGGACGAGGTATACGGAAGCGTCACCGAAGGGTCGTCGGTGGAGACTGACAATCTGCTCCCCAACAGTCCCTATTCGGCCACCAAAGCTGGGGGCGACCTTTTGTGTCGCGCCTATCACGTGACCTACGGCGTTCCTGTGGTCATTACGCGCGGCTCCAACAACTTCGGTCCCTATCAGTATCCTGAAAAGGTGATTCCCCTTTTCATCACCAACGCGCTAGATGACCTGCCACTGCCGCTCTACGGAGATGGACTGAACGTCCGGGATTGGCTGTACGTTCTGGACCATTGTGAAGCGATCGATCTGATGCTGCACGAGGGCCAGGATGGCGAGGTGTACAACGTCGGTGGCGACCACGAACTGACGAACCTCGAACTCACGGAGGGCATCCTGGAGAAGACGGGCAAGCCGAAGAGCCTCATCCACTTCGTCGAGGATCGACCCGGGCACGACCGGCGATACTCTCTCGATTCCAGCAAGATCCGTGAGCTGGGATGGCGGCCGCGCCATGCCTTCGCAGAGGCACTCGAGGGGACTGTGCGTTGGTATGCCGAGAACCGCCAGTGGTGGGAAAAGCTCAAGACGGGCGAGTATCGTAGCTACTACCAGAAGCAGTACGGGACTCGGCGAGTCCTATCCGACTCGTGAAGAGAATCACCGCCCGGTGAACTCCTGAGGGACCCTGGAAAGCGCAATAGCTGTCGTCGAGCAAGGTCTCCATGTGGTGGAATACCCTCTGACCATCTATGGAGACTTCTTCTATCGTCCTTCCTCGGGGCAGGAGAACCGCGACCGGGATGGGGCCAGGATGGTTCGATCCGTAGTCAAGGACGATGAAATCGCGCTCGTGCCTGTAGTCATAGGAGGCGTAGAGCCCGGTGGCTGGCTGAATGACGCGTATCTGGCCGTCGTGTTTGGAGAGTCGAGGCTCTATGGCGACCCCGTCTTGGTCGATGGTGACTCCGAAGAGCCCCCGTATGATGGCTTCTCCCACGCTAGCTGCCCCGCTGCCATAGTTGTGTGATCCCCAACCTGCACCGGTGGACAGGGCCTGCCACTCGTAGATCTCTTGTGGGTGCAAGGCCCAATCCTGGGCCACGAGATTGAGGTGCGCCCGGGCTAGCGTGGAATGGCCGTTCTCGAACTCTGCCGTCATCTGTACGCCGCCCCACCAGTCCCAAAGGCCGCCGTTCTGATACTCTCCACTGTACATCTGCGGATGAGCGAAGAAGCCGGGCGGATAGGGCGGATAGATGCTCAGCCCAGGTTTCCTGGCGCCGGCGGAGAGGCGTGCACGCTCCAGGCTGAGCAGAGCGTCGTCGGTCTGCGCAGGATCGCTGAGGCCCACGTAGGCGGCGACCGCATTGGAGATGCTGACCATCTGATCCTCGGGAAAGGGATGGGTTAGGGGGGTGACGTGTACGTGGAGCAGGTAGAAGCCTCCATCATCGTTCCACAGTTGCTCGTTGGTGGCCCGGCGTAGCTCCTCCGCGCGGTGGCGGAGGTCGTCGCCCCTCGCAGAGGCACCGAGTGTCTCGTTCATCTCGGCCAGCTCGATGAGGGCACGATAGGTGAGAGCCTGGTCATAGATGGAGCACGTCCAGTGGTCCGTCGCTGGATCGAGGTCTGTGGGATCGGCGGAGGGCTCGAACTTCACATCTCCCCAGTCAGTGGTGTGGCCTCTCTTGATCAACCGGAAAGTGCTGTCGTACCGGTGCGTGTAAAGCCAGTCTAGGGCATCATTCAGGCGAGAAAGGACCGTCTCGCCTGCTAACCTCTTCTGGAGCCAGTCGGCGCCACCTGCCGTCTTGTGATACTGGTACGCGGCGTGGATGAGGTGGACCTCCTCGTCCGAGACAGCCGTGGCTTTGTCGATGTGGTGGTCAGGCGCTATGACGCCGCTGATGGCTCCCTCGCCCGGCACGTGCCCATCCTCGCTGCTGGTGGCAGTCGCATATTGCCTGCGCAGGAACTCCTCCACCGGTGTTCTGAGGTATTCGTCGCCATAGAAGTAGGAGACCGCCGGCATCATGGTAGAGGTGTCTCGGACGTAGATCATCCCGTACTCCCGAGCCGGCATCAGCCCGGTGACTGTCCCGTCTGCGCCTTCAAACTCCGTCTCGCAGAGCTGAAAAGTATGAAGGATACTCTCTCGCATAGCATCGATGAGGGGATAGTCGGGGAGGTGCCAGGTGGTTTCCGTCGGAGGCGAGCCCAGCGCCTTGTCGTCGATGGGCGGCAACGCGGAGGCGGAGAGTTCCTCGCTGGGAGCGATGTAGGGGCGGGCCAGCGTCACCGTCGCCAGCAGGAGCAGCAGTGGTAGGCTTCCGATGGGCGTCTGCGCGCGCACTGCCCTGGCGATCAGCGTACCTTTTCCTCGCCTGTGCCGAGGGTTCTGTAGATGCGATAGGTCATCCACAGGGAGGCCGCCGTCAGTAGGCTCCGGAAGATGGCAATGACTGCCTTGTAGTTGATGAACGTCTCAATGATCGACTCGGGCGCTGGAAGCTGTGAGAAGAAGGATGGATTCAGCGGCAGGAAAAGCCACCAGGTAGTCTGCGAGCTCCAGTTGAGGAGATAGAAGGCGTAGCCCACAACCTGGACCAGATGAAACCACACGAGATCAGGCTGCTCAGCGATCTCCAAGGCCAGAAGGGGCAGAAGTGCGAAGAAGTACTGGGGGTTGAAGAAGGAGATGGAGAACAGAACCAAGAAGACCATGAGGGAGTACTTGCGCAGCACCGTGTATGAGGACAGGTCCTTTTCCAGGCTGCTGAAGAACAGAATGGCATAGCCGATGACGAAGAGCACCAATTCATCGTGAAGGATGATGGGGAGCTTCGCCGCGAGCAGGAACTGGCCGTGGACACGGTCCAACAACGTCAGAAGCCGCGGCATGGCCCCCGATAGGACGGTCAGCAAGACGACCGCCAGAGCGACCACCATGCCCAGGACAAGCCGCTTCTGCCTCCTGAGTTGTCGGAAGGCGCCCACGAGGAAGAAGGGCAGCAGGGCCGCGTCCATGATCCGACTGGCGAAAGCAAGCACGAGTGCACCAAGGGAAGAGAAGGGTCGGACTCTCTGGAAGAGATAGAGGCTCAACAGGACGAAGAAGCCAGCCACGGCGTCGTAGCGTCCGTAGAGGTAGGAGACATACAGGCCAATGGGGTTGAATAGCCAGAACGCAAGAGCAAGGATGGCCTGCCTGGGACGCCTCCTCAGCAGGGCGAGGAGGATGAAGGCAGAGGCCAGGTCGAATACCAGGTGGGGCAGCTTCAGTACAAAAAGGGTAAGGTGTATCCTAGGCGCTTCGGCGATCTGCATACGCAACTCGAAGGCCCCCTGGTATTCCTCCTGATCCAGGAGTGCCCACTCGTCAGGCCACACGATCTCAGCCGGAGAAAGGACCGACTGGAAGAGCAATATCGTAGCCGCGTAGAGAAGCTGAGGGAGCGGTTGTACGGACAGGTCTTTCGTAACCTGTCCATGCAGGGCGAGGTTCTGCGCGTGATACGTGATCCAGAAGAGGTCCGGGTGGAAGGCGATGGGCATCAAGGCTATCCTCAGCAGGACGCCGAGGATCAGCAGGATCAAGACGGCTCTTTTGAACGAGTCTCCGTGCTCGAGAGAGGGCACTACATGGCGGTGGTCATAGCCTCTGAGTCGGTGCATGGTCTCCTAAAGCCTCTCTACCCGGCAGTGCATGTCTCTGAAGGGAGGTGTGGCGGCCAAAGGATCGCAGGAGAGATCGTCGATCAACCAGTTGGCGTTGTGCGCACCGGTCCAGCCGTGGGGGATGGACACTGTGCGGGGATGTATGCCGTCAACCACCTTGGCCCTGTAGACAGCAGCGCCGACCGTGGTCTCCAGTTTCACCTCGTCCCCGTCGCTCACGCCTATGTCCGAAGCCAGGGTGGGGCTCATCTCGGCCAGAGGCTCGGGATGCGCCCTGCGAAGGTTGGGGATGTTGCGCTGCTGGGAGTGGTAGAACTGCGGCACTCTGGCTCCAGTGATCAAGTAGTATGGATAGGCGTCGTCGTTTGGCCACTCCAATGGGGCGGTGGGCAGGGGATCGAACCCCTGCTCCTCCAACGCCGCACTGTAGAGCTCGATCTTGCCCGAGGGTGTGGTGAAGCCCTTCTCGAGCGCGCGACCGTTGACCGCAGGCGTGGCCGGCTCGTGTCCGGTCCAGCCTGCTCGTTGGAGCACCGCCTCAATGACCTCCTCGTCGCTGATGAAGGGGAAGAACTGCTCGTAGCCCAGTCTCTGACCGAGCATGGACAAGAACTTCCATTCGGGAAGGGACTGGCCAAGGGGCCGGACCACCGGCATCCTGGTCCGCACCGGGTAGTCTGTTCTCAGAGATTGGACACTGATCTCTCCCTTCTCGAGGAAGGTACACGCTGGAAGGAACACATCGGCGAGTTCGGCTGTCTCGTTCATGAATAGGTCGTGAACAACGAGCAGGTCAAGGCTGGTCAGGGCTTGGTGTGCTTTGCCCGTGTTGGCAAAGCAGGACATGGGGTTGCCCTCGATGACGACCAGGCCTCGAACGGGGTAGGGGTTCTCGGTCAGGATGACCTCAGGGAGCATGGCGCTGGCGTCTCTAGCCAGGGGGTATCTGTCCCGCCAGAAGCTTTTCGCTGGCTGGGGAAGGTCATCAGGCACAGGGAGGCTCTTGAGGCTACGATAGGGTGTAAGCATCAGCCCCCCGCGCACATCCACGTTCCCAGTGATGGCCATGAGTATGGCCATGGCCCGCAGAGTCTGGGTAGCGTTCCGGCAGTGCTGTACTCCTTGCCGTCTATCCAGAGTTGCGGGCTTGGAGCGGGCAAAGTCCTCCGCCAGTTGCTCTATGGACGCAGCAGGAATATCGGTGATCTCTTGTGCCCAGTGAGGAGTGTAGGGGGCGACGTGCTCGGCCAAGCGGTCGAAACCATACGTGTGAGCCGCCACGAAGTCCTTGTCGTACAGGTCGTTCTCTATGATGTGCTGGATCATCGCCAGGCCCAGCGCGAGATCGGTGCCTGGCCTGATCTGGAGATAGTGATCGGCCTTGACAGCGATGGGTGTGCGTCGCGGGTCGATGACCGCCAGCCTGGCCCCTCTCCTCCGCGCGGTCATGATGTCGGTGCTGATTCCGTGATAGCGATGCATGTGGGTAGCGGGCGGGTTGGTGCCCCACAGTACAATGTAGCTGGCGTTCTCGAGGTCGCACCAGGGCATAGGCGGGCGGCCAAAGGTGTTGTTGTAGGCCAGGATCTTGGGTCCTACGCAGACGGACCAGGTCCCGGTGACGTTTGGCGTGCCGTAGAGCTTGGCCAGGCGGCGGAGCACAGCCTCATCCAGCACCTTTGCGGTGGTGCCATGGTAGAAGACCAAGGCTTCAGGGCCGTACCGTTCCTTGATCTTCTCCATCTTGTCGGCGATGAAGTCTATCGCGTCTTCCCAGGAGGAACGCTGGAAGGCACCGCCCTTCGTTTTTCTGATCAGTGGGTGGAGCAGGCGATCCTGGGCGTACAGAATCTGTGGCGCATGGCGACCCTTGACGCACAGCTTGCCCCGGCTCCATTGGTCTTCGGGGTCACCTTCCGCTCGGACGACTCTGTCAGCTTCAACGTGTACGATCATGCCGCACTCGGCGCGGCAGATCTGACAGAAGGTTCGAGCGGCCTCGGCACACATGGATGTTACTCCAGTTCAGATTCGTGGGCAGGATTATAAGCCCCATACGATACTGGGGCAAGCACTTGTGTGAGGTCGTTGGCGATTGAGAGCGGAGCCGGGGCCGAGGTCATCCTGAGCGGCGTCTAGGGCCCGGGCAAGGTCACGCAGGAGGTCACATCGAGCGGTGGGCCACGGCGACTGGGGCCTGGATCGGCCGCGCACACCTGGGCCGTGCCCGCTTTCTTGACGCCTTCCGTCTGTCCATGGCGGAGAGAAGACGCTCACGGCGGGACCAGTTCACGTGAACGGCGGGCATCCATCTCAGCCGCGAACACGCTTTTCCTGTCCCTCCAGCGCAAGCTGTGATAGAATCTCGACGTATGATCGAGTTCTCTATCTCTACTTCGTCCATTCGCGCCGATCTGGAGCGGCTGGACCATCTGCTGGAGTTGGGGCGCTTCCGCAAGCTCGAGATCGGTTTCTATGACGAGGATACGCTGCCTCTGGTCATGGAGTTCGCGTTGGGCAGGGGTTTGACTTATGGGTTCCACGACCCGTTGCCCCGCCTGCCATCCGACGACTTCCCCTTCCTGACCGATCCCGATGAAGAGAAACGTTGGCGGACTCTCGATTCCATGTATCGCACGATGCAGACCGCGGTCAGGTATGGTGCGGAGTACGTGATTGGGCACATACCTTCAGTGATCTGGGAGCCCCGGCCCATGCTCAGTGAGGACACGATAATCGAGCTAGCCCACAATAGCTGCGATCTTCTGTCGGCGTGGAGTCAGGAGTCAGGCATCCCTTTTGTCCTCGAGAATGTGGGGCCCAATCCCTACTTCTTCCAGTTCGAGGCCTTCGTGGAGGTGATGGAGGCTCACCCGCGTCTGGAGTTCTGTTTGGACATCGGGCATCTGCATCTGATGTCTATCTACTCGGGGTTCGACTCGCTCGAGTTCTCCACTGCACTCGCGCCGTACACGACCATTCTGCATGTCTACAACGCAACGCCGGAGATGTACCGCAAGTACCACCACGTACCGGTCAACCCCTCGCAACTGCCCGAGGAAGGGTGGGCGGACGTGGTTGCCATCCTAGGGTGTGTGCTCGCGGGGCGGAGGAACGATCTGACCATAGTCTTCGAGCACTCGCCGCAGTACCCGGCAAGCGATGGCTTCATCAAGGAGGGTATTGAGTCGGTGAGGCAAGTGGTGGAGGCAACTGGAGCTACTTGTCGAGGATGATGGTGACGGGGCCGTCGTTGTGAATCTCCACCAGCATCATGGCGCCGAAGACCCCGGTCTCGACCCGCAGGCCTTCCTCCTTCAAGAAAGACACGAACCTCTCTATCAGCGGCTCGGCGACCTCAGGTTGGGCTGCCTTGACGAAGCTGGGACGACGTCCCTTCCGTGCATCACCGTACAGCGTGAACTGGGAAACGACGAGTACGTCAGCGCCCACGTCCAGCGCCGAACGGTTGAACTTGCCTTCGTCATCCGCGAAGATGCGCAGGTTGGCGATCTTCTTCGCCAGGAACCTGGCCTCATCTTCTCCATCGGCGTGGGTCACGCCGACGAGCAGGACCAGGCCCCGGTCGATGCTCCCCACGACCTCGCCGTCCACGGAGACGGAGCCTTTGCTGACTCGCTGAACTACTACACGCATCTCTTCGACCTCAGCGCTCTCGTGCAGGACTTGACCGGGCGAACACTATCTGGTATGCTTGTAGGTGTGGGCAAGTAGTTTGGAAAGAGGCTGAACCATGATCAAGCTGCTCATGAGCTGGGACATCAGGCCCGGCAAAGAAGCAGAATACATGGAGTTTGTGAGCCGAGAGTTCACCCCGCAGATGATGGAGCTGGGGATCCAGCCCACCGAAGCGTGGTATACGGTGGTTGGGAACGGCCCTCAGGTGCTGGCAGGAGGCATCGCCAAAGATCGCGAGACGATGATAGGCATTCTGGAAAGCGAGGGCTGGGAGGGCCTGGAGGCAAAGCTCCTCGGCTACGTACGCAACTACCACTACAAGGTGGTGCCTGCCACCGGTCAGTTTCAGCTCTAGCGGCGCATCCGGCATCGAGCCTAATCCTTGGCGCTGCTTGCTTCTTTCTCCTTCTCCTTTTTCTTGCTACCATCCCCTCCTGGTAGCTCCTTGGCTGCCTCCCCCGCCGGGAGTTGCCGGTTGTCCGTCACGTAGAACCCTGATCCTTTGAAGATGATACCCACTGGTTGGATGAGGCGACGAACCGGTCCTTCACATTCTGGGCAGGTCTCGACTGGCTCATCAGAGAAGTGCTGGAATACCTCGAATCTTCTCCCGCAGGACTGACACTCGTATTCGTAAATGGGCATTCGTGCGATCACACCTCCTGGGGTGGTCCTTCTGCGTTGTCTCCCCGTCTGTCGAAGAGGTAGTTGCTCCCTTCCACGGTCTTGACGTACGAGAGTACCTCGGCAGCTATCTCGGCCACTTGGCGGGGGTGCATAAGAGTTCTGCGATGGTTGGTGACAACCGCGCCAGAAACGCTCATCAGCGGAAAACTGACCTCTACTCCCTGTCTGTCTCGGCCGAGGGAGAACCCTTGCGTTCGATCTTGATCGTTGTAGTGCTGGGGGATCATCTCGTCGAAAGTTGCTATGACGGTCTTGCAGACGGCCTCGGCCTTGTCGGGTGTGGTGACGACCACGAAATCATCGCCGCCCTCGTGGCCTACGAAGTCATCATCGTTTCCATGCTCCAGGACCGCCCCGACTATCAGGTCGCTCAGCATTTGTATCACCAGGTCTCCGGCCACGAAACCGTACCTGCTGTTGTAGGGTTTGAAATGGTCCAGATCGAAGTAGCAGACGGCGAACAGCCCACCCGCAGATAGTCTGTCTCGAATGGCCCTTTCGACGGCAAGATTGCCCGGCAGCCTAGTAAGAGGACTCGTTTGTATGTCTCGCTCCGTTCGGTGCAAGTGAGTGGAGACACGAGCGATGAGTTCCTGTGGGTCAAAAGGCTTTGTCACGTAGTCATCCGCCCCCATCCGCATGCCCTCGACCTTGTCCGCGGTCCCGTTGAGGGAGGTCAACATGATGATAGGTATGGTCGAGGTCAGAAACCCACGCCTGAGTTGACGGCAGAGCTCCAACCCGTCCATGCGAGGCATGCGAACGTCGAGCAGCACCAGATCGGGCTTCTCTTGTCTGGCTAGCCTCAATCCCTCTTGGCCGTCTGGGGCACAGATGACACTGAGTCCCTCTGCCTCCAGGGACTCAGAGACAACTTCGCGCACAATTGGATCATCATCCACTACGAGTATCTTGCCGGAGCGTGAGCTCATGCGTAATCTCCATCTCTCCATTCTACGGGATTTCCAGTGGGCAAGCAAGTCTTGACAAGACGCCCTATGCTAGGCATAATACTCTGGTGCGGGGAACAGGTTGTGCTCGGAGTGAGGCAGATGGGTGAGCACAAAGGCCCTGTAGGAATCTTGGACTCCTGTGTGGGCGGCCTATCAGTCATGAAGGAGGTCGTCAGAGAGCTACCTCACGAAGACGTGCTATTCTTCGCGGACACGATCCACTGTCCATACGGGCGCCGCACGCACGAGGAGATAGGAGAGCTCGCGCGTGAGATAGTTCACTTTCTGGTGTCGCAGGGTGCCTGGATCATCGTCGCGGCCTGCAACACCGCGTCCGCTGCTGCATTGCACTACCTTCGTGAGAGCTTCGAGGTGCCCATCGTGGGCATGGAGCCCGCGTTGAAGGCCGCCGCCGAACGTTGAGGCACCAAGATCGTTGGCGTGATCGCCACCGAGGTGACATTTCAGGGTGCTCTCTTCGCCAGCGTGATCGAGCGGTTCGCGAAAGGCGTGGCCGAGCTGACTCGCAGTTGCCCGGGTCTGGTGGAGCAAGTGGAGGCAGGACTGGTCGCAGCGCCCACGACGAGAGAGATGCTGAGAGCCTATCTGACGCCCATGGTTGAGGCAGGCGTGGATTCATTGGTGCTGGGGTGCACACACTATCCGTTTCTTCGACCCCTCATGGAGGAGATTCTCGATCCTAGCCTGGGCGTCGCCCGACAGACCGCACGAGTACTGAAGAAAGACGGGCTTCTCAGAGAGAGAGAGATGGGAAGATATGTCTTCTACACCAGCGGCCGTCCGCACCATTTTGCGCGGATGCTGGAGCAGCTCACCGCCCTCAGAGGGCCCGTCCTGGCGGTCGAATGGGCAGGGGGCGCAGTCAGGACTGCTGGTGATCAGGCCCAGGTGAACGGTGGGCGGAGTTGAGGCCACCTACTCTTCCAGGACAGCGAACGTTCGGGTGTTTTCGGGTACCCTGGGAGGAAAGCGATCCCTGGGGGTGGATCGGGAGGTACAATGGTGAAATACTTTGAATTCGATGGGCAGAGAGTACTGCTCGGCCGGCTAGAGCGGGGCGATGACGTGTTGAGCAGCTTGACCGAGTTCTGCGCGCGCCAAGGTGTGGCGGTGGGCTGGGTCGAGGCGCTCGGCGCAGTGGAGCGGGGCGGAGTCGGGTACTACGACCGCGAGGCTCGTGCATACCGCGAGACGTGGTTCGACGAGGGAATGGAGATCGCTTCGCTCACTGGCAACATCTCCAGGAAGGATGGTGACACTTTTCTTCACTGCCACGTGATCCTGGCAGACAGGGATGGACGGTGCTTTGGCGGGCATCTGCTGGAGGGGACGGTTGCCTTCGCCTGCGAGTTCTCCATCACGGCCCTGACTGGTCCCGTGCCGGAGCGAACCCACGACGAGGCCACTGGACTCGCCCTCTGGTAGGAGTGGGGCGAGCGCCCTCTTCCAGGAGTGAGTGACTGCTGGCCACGAGGCTTGGGTGGGAGAGCCTGACGAGTTGTCTCAGAACCGTCTCCGGTCAGGCCGGCCTGGAGAATGCACCCCGGCGAGCGGTGCTACCAGACCGCAGTCAGTACACTGCCAAGGAGCGGCAGGCCCAGAAGGGCCAGGAGGCAGCCGAGGATCGAGAGGAAGGCTGTTGTCCGTTGCAGGCGAGGCCGCATGGTGGGTACGTGAAGGGTGATGGCGAGGACCAGCCAGAGGAAAAGGAGCCAGAGCTGTGCGGGACGCCAGGTCCAGTAACTACCCCAGCCAAGGTAAGTCCACAGGGCCTGGGTGACTGCGGAAGCGCTCAACGAGGGGAACGCCAGCACTAGAGCCCTTCTGGTGAAGGACAGACAATCGGGAGGCGAGAACTCTCGCAGCACGGGTCCGGCTCCACGGAATGGACCCGAGAGAGCGTAGGCGATGGCCCCTCCTCCAGCGCAGAGGTAGGCGCTGCAAGCCATGAGGCCGCTCATCACGTGCATGGCGTACCAGATGCTCCGGGCGAAAGGGGAGATCTCCAGGGTCTCTGTTGGTGGGACACCCAGCAGGAGCGCGTAGGAGTGCACGAGAAAGGCGAGGCTCGCGACAACGGCACCCGCGCCCGTGGATGGTCCGGGTGTGTCTATCAGCAGGGTCAGAAAAAGAGCACCCTCGACAACCAGCATGGTGCTGGGCCACGGATGGGCCATCCCGAGAAGGCCCCACTTGGCGACAGAGCAAACCAGTGCCGCACCCTGGATGCCGAGAAACAGCAGATGTGTCCCCGTGCGCAGCTTGTTCGTGACCCGACGTGGTCGGTAGAGCGCTACCCATTGCAGGAAGACGAGGCCGAAGAGCGCGAAGCTGGCCGCGAAGTATAGGACCCTGTCAGCCTCCACGACAGACCTCCTCCATCTCCGCCATCAAGGTGCCGAAGTCGTGGGTCTCCGTGATGTCGCCTGCGTAGCCCCTATAGAGGAGTCGCATCTCCACCACACCTTGTTTGCCCGTGTAAGCTGCCCGGATGAAGCGTGGTCGACGGCACGTGGTGGCTATGATTCCCACAAGCAGTGCGACCGCGCCAAGCAGGACCAGAGAGAAGGTCGGATCGGATGCTATGCCTATGATCGCATACTGGCCCCACTCTATGGTGTATGTATCTCCCTCGATATCTACGCGTGCTGAGCCGCGGAGCGTTTCGCTATACACGAGGTCTGTGGCGCCCCCCCGATAGGCTTGCAGAAGTAGGCTAGGCGAGTCCTCGGTACCCGAGACCGGCTCTGGCTGCAAGACCGCTTGCAGCACCAAGTTCCTGGCAGGCACAGCTATGTACCCTTCCCTCTCGTCCTCAGAGAGCTGGAGGCTGGCCTCTTCAACGATCATGCTGGAGGTCCCGAGCGTCTGTAGGGTGACAGGTACGCCCTCCGCATCCAAAGCCCTGATGCTGACGAGGGGACCGTGCGACAACTGATGGAAGGACATGCCCCTGTACGAGAGAGGAGCGCCCGCGGTGAGGACGGCGCTCGTCGCCACAGCTCCGCTCTCGAGGAGAGCGACATCTGCCTTGTACCAGCGAGGTCTGCCATCGGGGTAGAGCTCAACCTGGAAGTCCTCCAGGCGCACGCTCGTGGATTCTGCATGTTGGACCTGGTACTCCTGACCAGGGCCCAGGGTGATCCCACGCTCGTGCCAACCGAGGCGTCCGCCAATCAGGGCACTGGCCACGATCAGAGTCAGCGCTCCGTGGGCGAGTACGATTCCCCACCTGGAGGAGGGAAAGCGTCGTGCGGCCAGGTGGGACTCGCTGGTGCCTTCCTGTGTGCGGACCCTGTAGCCATGTGTCTCGAGAAGCTGACGCGACCGTCCCAAGGCCGAATGTGCGTCTCCGGTGAACAGGAAAGAGTGAGTCTCGGAGTCTGGAGGAAAGGCCTTGGCAAACTCCTGTGGGCCAAGCTTTCCTTCGCGTAGAATCGTCCAAATCTGTTCAGCGGTGCAGACCACTAGATTGACTAGCAGCAGCGCCAAGGGGGTCCTCAACCACAGAGAGTCACGTATCGAGAAGAGACCTAGCTGGTCCAGGCGATCGGCCCACTGTAGATAGTGGGCCTGGACCGAGGCATACCAGCGGGCATGCTGGGGAGAACCGACTGTCACATCGTCCGGCATCTGGGGCAGGACGGCTCCGCACGCCAGGACGAGGACCATGATGACCAGGAGCGCGATGGTCAACCTTCGGGAGCTGAAGAACCGCCAGGCCAAGTCCAGCATGTCCATTGGCATGAATATCGACTTCGATGTGTGTCCAGGGCCCAAGCGCATGAGGGTGCCGTGGCAAAGGGCTCACTCCGAGGATGCTGAGCCCGCGGTTGGTTCTTCAATCATACTATGGTGTTTGCGGCATGTCAAACAAGGGAAGAAGCGGTTGGGACCGTGGTCTGCATCCTGAGGTGATACTCTCGGTAGTAGATGGGACGCAGATTCCTGTCGACTGCACATCGGCCGCTACAGGCGGCGACCTATGCGGGATGGTCCTTTCGGCGCCGTCAATCCACCTGTTCGGAGCTCTACGCATCCGCGATCACGCGTGGGCAGGGAGCCGGTTTGGGAAGGCTGGTCCTCAAGAGGAGAGATGGGCCCGGTGTGTGCCAACCCGTGGTTGTTTGGCGAGCACCGCCCACAATAGGGCATCTAGATCATGAGACGGTCGTAGAGCGCATCCAGACTCAGGTGGGGGGAGACAGTGTCCGTGCAGGTCAGGGTCAGGGTCGCCGCAGAGACGCCGAGACGCACCGCCTCGCTCACTGAGAAGCCGTTCACCAGCCCGAAGACCACGGTGCCAGTGAGGGCGTCACCGCCACCCGTGGGATCAGTCACTTCTGTGTTGATGGCGGGGACGTAACCGCTTTCGTCTGACGTGGCGTAGACCAGCCCCTTCTCTCCCAGAGTGATGACCGCAATGCCCACACCATCGGCCACGAGCTTCTGTGCGGCAGCGGTGGCTTCGAACCTGTCCCTCGCTGGCAGGCCACACAGCACCTGGGCCTCATCTTCATTGGGGACGATCATGGACAGCTCTGAGAGGTGTGGTCTCACCCGGGGGGCCAGAGCCACGGAGACGGGATCGACGCAGACGGGAACATCCCACTTTGCCGCGGCAGCGACTGCGGACTTGATCGCAGTTGGACTGAGATTGGCGTCCAGCACAACCATGCTGGCTTCCTTTATCCACCCGCGGTGGGCGTAGACATACTTGGGGGTGACCAAACTCATGATCGCCATGTCGTCGATAGAGAAGACGGGGGTGCCGTTTTCATCAACAACCGCAAGGAAGGTAGCCGAGGGGCGGTCTGAGGAGACGATCACGCGGCTTACGTCAACACCTCCGGCCTCTGTCGCGTCAAGGACGTGTCTGCCTACCGAATCATCCCCCACAGCGGAGAGTAGCACCGTGGGCACTCCCAGTCTGGCCAAGTTCTCTGCTACGTTGCGACCGACGCCGCCCGGACTGACACGTATGTAGCCTGGGTTTGAGGTGCCCGCGACGAGGGGCATCTTGGGCCGACCTTTCGTATCGAGACTGGCTGCTCCGATCACCACCACACTAGATTGAGCCATGGTCGTCTCTCCTGCGAGTGCGCATCGATCACGCTGTACTCGGGTCGCGGTGCTGTCAACCCTGGCTCAGTGCACCGGAGCAAGGGCAGGGACCGACGTGACCTGCTTCCCCTCTTCACACCACTTGCTCAGCCATCGGGCTTGCGCAGTACGAAGCTTCGGCGGAGAGCGATCACCTGTCTCACGTCCTCCGGAAGCTGGCTTTCCAGAAATTGGTTGGTGGATACCGACAAGGCGGATGAGAACGGCAAGATGATCGTAGAGTTCTCGCGGACGATCTCCAGCCTATTCGATCCGAAGAGGGACAAGAGGGTGCCTCGCCTCAGGAACCTGTGCGGCCCTTCGCTGTGGTGGAGGTCGAGGATCGCCGACAGCCAGTGAGCCGGTTCCCACAAGAGGTTGGGACACGTTAGAATGATCCAGTGTCCAGGCCGTAGCACGCGAGCCAATTCACTCACCAGCGTGTCTCGCTCCGAGAGGTGCTCAATGGTCTCGTAGCACAGTATCAGGTCAAAGGTGTTGCTGGAAAACGGTAGCGGGAAGCTCTGCACTAGGTGGGTTTCGAAGTCGATTCCCATCTCAGACAGGCGTGAGGATGCTATGGCGAGCATCTTGTCTGAGAAGTCGACTAGGTGAGCCTTACGCACGTACCCCCGCTCTGCCCAGAAAGCCGTCCCCTGACCCGTTCGCGACTGGATGTCGAGGGTGACGTTGTCGTGGTCGACCAGGTCCCCTGCCAACTCGAACGAGTTGGTGAAGCGACGGTAATAGGAATATGTACTCTCATTGATGTCGTCGTAGTCAGTGACAGAGCTCCAGAACCGCCCGACTTCTTCCAGGGTCCACCGGCGCCGCCTCAGGTAGCGCCATTCCTGCATCGCGCGCGTGAGCGATCCTCTAAGAGTGAACCCATGCTTTTCGTGCACTGGAGGCGGGTCTCCAACCCGTTCTGCGTAGCGCGGACACTCGAGAGGCGTGTCGTCGATGTTGTTTCTATCACAGCGTCGTGGGTATGGACGGCGACCAGGGGTGCGTGATAGAGGGCACGTTTGACGCCACTCACGGCCTGAACTGGAAGCGCTGGCCTCTCGATGCGACCGTGACGGACCCCTGTTTCAGTCACCTCCTGTTCCGTTTTCGCGATTCGAGGACTCGGGGCTGCGACGAGACAGATTCTAGCGGTATGCCAAACCTGGGTCAAGTGACCACGATGTCCTCTTCTGTGACCCGCCCCTCTGTGATGCGGAAGGACCTGACCTGTGGGTTGTCCGGGTCTTTCAGCGAGATCAGAACATGGGAGGATTCTGGATACCGCGCTTGCCTCTCGTCTACGTCCGAGGGAATCGCGGTGGTGGAGGGGTGCGAGTGGTAAATGCCGACCAACTCCCATTCTCTGACTTCGATGTCCTTGAAAATACGGTACTGCTGCTCTGGGTCCAAGCGGTACGATACCGGGCTGTGGTCGGCGTTCCTGGCTCTGTAGAGCCTGAACACTCGACCCTCCTTGCCGGCAAGGATACCACAGGCCTCCGTTGGAGCCTCTCCGCGAGCGTGGTCGATCATCTCTGCGAGATACGTCCTCGGGATCTCTATCATCTCCGCTGTGTGTCGGTACTCTTGGGCGACCGGCGAGAGGCTAGTTCCCGCCACGGCAGAGGACACTAACTAGCTGGCATCTTCCTGGTTCCCCGCCTGAGGTCGAGGCAGGGAGGAGGGTGTGAACGCGGCTGGCAAGAGATCACCCACTGTGGATACCTGTTGCCCCATGTCCAGGTCTGCAATGATCACCATCGTATCCAGTCCAAACTCGGCCAGGACTTGACGGCATGCTCCACA
>Ga0315539_1000362_pt1 | contig 34531 bp, 32 predicted proteins | sample SalMarSW160150MG_FD_203097 | JGI IMG/M metagenome (GOLD analysis project Ga0315539, IMG submission 203097) | Salt marsh sediment microbial communities from the Plum Island Ecosystem LTER, Massachusetts, United States - Salt Marsh Sediment SW1601-150 ...
CACGGTACTTCCAGGCCCACATAAAGACCGTATCGTAACCGATGAAGTGACCGGCCAATCCCACCCATAGCGCGTGGCTGTGGATTCGCTCGAGCTCGTTAATAATTGTTCGTACATAAAGGGCCCGGTCGGGTGGGGTTATGCCGGCAATCTCCTCAACGGCCTGGACATAAGCAAGGGGGTGCGAAGCTGAGCAAATGCCACATACACGAGAAACCAAATATGGGACCTGGTCAAATTGAAGCGTCTCGCTTATGCCTTCTATCCCACGGTGGTTATATGATATTCGCATATCGATGTCGGTAACCTTTTCCCCGTCTACCGTCAGATGGAAACACTCCATCTCTTCCTGCAGAGGGTGCATTGGCCCGACAACAAGCACTGGTTTTTTCATTTCTCTTCTCATTCTTTCACCTCCCTTGAGGGTTCGACTTTTCTCACCGCAGGCTTATCTCGGGACAGGTTTTTTCTCAGTGGATAAACACCTTCGGGCCAATCGTCCGCCAGAATCAATCGTCTCATATCAGGATGACCCGGGAAGTCAATTCCAAACAGGTCGTGAATTTCTCTTTCAATCCATTCGGCGGCGGGCAAAAACGGCGCGACAGACTGGATTTTCGGCTGCTGCCTGTCTCGAATAAAAGCTTTTATCGTAATCACGCAACCAGTCCGGTCATACGAATAATGATAAAGCACTTCAAAGCAATCTTTATCATCGATGCCGGTAGCAATTACGAATCTGATGCCAACATCTTCGAAGAGGAACTTGTTGACGTCGTAAGCGTTTTGTGCCTCACATAAAAGAAATATTCTGTTGTCGGTTTTTTGCTCTATGGCAATAAGCTTATCTTTTATTTGAGCCAGTTTGTTATTCAGTTCTTGCCGGTTCATCTTTTTATCCTGCTTTATAAAATCGATAAGGCCTGTACTACTCCGGAAATTATCGCCTCAGGCTTAGGCGGACAGCCGGGGACGTAAGCAATAATTGCCTGTGGGTCTACTTCCTTGATTACCTTGTCCACCGGGCCTTCGACGTGGTAGCCGTTACGGAATATCCCCGTCCCGCATGCACAGGCACCTATTACAAAAACCACACAGGGCTTGGGCGTCTGCAGATATACTTCGCGCAGGCGCGGCAGGGCCTGGCGAGTTACGACGCCTGTTACCAGCAGGGCATCAGCGTGACGCGGCGAACCAACCAGCTTAATCCCCAACCTCTCCACGTCGAACTTCGGCGTCAGACAGTTGACGATTTCAATATCGCAGTTGTTGCATGCGCCGGTATTAACGTGAAAGACCCAGGGTGATTTTTTTAATGCCCATATCTTCCAGTTCATAAGTCCCACCTTACAGCCAGTTCATAAGTCCCACCTTACAGCCACTTAATGCCCAAATTGTTACCTATTGTTGCCAGGGTTATCGCAATGGCTAAAGCAAGCCCGCAGTAAACCCAGAAAAATTTCATAGCCTGGTCAATTCGAACACGCGGATTGGTATTTTTAATAAGAATCAATATGACTAATATAAGCACATATTTACCGATGCCCGCCAGCAAAGATGCCCCTGCCGTGCCGAATCCGCCCAGGAAAACCATTATAAGAAACAGCGGCAGCGCTACGAGCAACATCGCCTGCACAATCTTCCAAAGACCAAGAAGCGCGCCGGAATATTCCATCAGGACCCCGCCGCCAATCTCGGTTTCCGCCTCTGCAATGTCGAACGGTGTAAAACCCAGTTTAGCGTGTACAGCCAGAAGAGCGACTAAGAATGCAAGCATCCCGGATATGCTGTAAACGGCCGGCTGGTTGGCGATTGCCGCCAGGTTAAGCTGGCCGCCGGTCTTTATAACAATCACGATGAAGGCCAGTACTAACGGCAGTTCATAAGCCATAACCAGCTTCATCTCTCGGCCGGTACCGACTGCGGCGTGAGGACTGCCACTTGCCGAGCTGCCGAGAATCAAAGCCAGTGAGGGCAGAATCATAAGATAAATAGCCACGATGATATCGCCGACGAACGGAAGCTCCGGCCGGATAGTTATTTGCCACAGCATAGTTGAAAGCAACAGCACTCCGGTCAGTGCAACCATAGGGGCGGCCATAAATACCGTCTTTTGGGCCTCCTGTGGGATGACTATTTCTTTTCCCACCAGCTTTACCACGTCCGCAAAGGGCTGGTACCACGGCGGGCCCACCCGATACTGCACCAGTGCGCTGACCTTACGAACCACCCAGTAACCGAGCAGCCCAATGCAAACGGTAAACAAAAAGCCCGGGAAGATAAATATCCACAGCAGATATTGTAAGACCTCAGTCATTTTTCTGCCTTATCCTTTTCTCTCAAGAACGGCTCCCACAACAGGCCCCCGGCGACCTTGACGAGAACATCTTCAAAAACTTCCACCAAATCTCCACCCGGCTGAGCCTCCTCATAGCTAAGGGCCTGCAGATTACAGGTTGTTACGCATAATGGTTTCTCTTCCGGTGCCAATCTGCCTCTGCAAACGTCACAAACGCTGTCAAGATAAGGTATCAGTTCGGTGTAAACTGTGCCGAATGGGCAGGCCACTGCACAAGTGCCGCAGCCGGTGCAGAGCATATTGGCCCGCTTTAATATCTTGTCCTCTCCCTCGGCCGTCGGTATCTTCTCAAGCGCATCCTTCGGACAGGCTTCAATACAAGGTGCAAGCTCACACTTGCGGCAAATCAGGGCAAAGCCGGCTTTCTCCAGCAGGGCGTCGATGCCGTTATTGTCCGGATGGAACTTATATGAGCAGGCCGCCTGACAACTTGGGCACTGCTTGCACTTTTCCAGGTCAATTATCAGTTTTTTGCCCATAAGAACCTCTTATTAGCCTATCCTGCCGTTTGCCCACCGTGGCGGGGGGCAGTTCAGACTCAATCCCAAATCCCATCATATTTATTTATCTGCTCATAGGTAAAGACAGGCCCATCTTTGCAGACATAGTATTTACCAATCATACAGTGGCCACACTTGCCGAAACCGCAGCTCATATTTTTTTCCATTGAAAGGTAAATTTGCGCCGGTTTGAAACCAAAGTCCAGTAATTTTAAGGTGACAAATTTCATCATAATCGGCGGTCCGCAGACCACGGCCACCGCTTTTTCGATATCAACATCATTCGGCTTAAGTATTGTCGTTACTACACCGACGTTTCCACTCCAATCGCCGTTTGCGTTATCGACCGTAAGTTTGATTTCGACGCCGTTTATTTTCTGCCATTTACCGAACAAGTCATTTTTATAGATGAAGTCTTGCGGCGTTCGTGCCCCGTATCGGCATACGACGGATTTGAATTCGCTAATTCTGTCGACGATTGTCAGGAACAGTGACCTTATAGGGGCCAGTCCCACACCTCCGCCGACAATATATACCTGCTTGCCGGCGAAATCTTTCAGTGGATAGCCGTTGCCGTAGGGGCCGCGGATACCAAGTTGCTGTCCCTTCGAACACTTGTGCAGCAGGTCGGTAACCCGCCCGGCCTTCATAATCGTAATATCCATCCTGTCCGAGATTGCCGGCGATGAGGAGGGTGTGAAAGGTGCCTCTCCTTCGCCGGGCAGGGTCAGCTCCACAAACTGGCCGGTCTCAAATTTGATGCCTTGTTCAGGGACTACTACAAAACTTTTTATCGTCGGCGATTCATCAATTATATCGACGAGTTCAGCGTTAATAGGTTGATAAGGATTTTGGCTCATTTTGCGGCTTTCACGTTAAGTTCTTCATTCAACCTTTTCAAGATTTTTCGAATATCGATTCCGCCGGCGTCGGCATCGACGCATCTGCCGCAGCCGACGCACATATTCACCCCGTACCTATCGAGGAAGTATGCAAACTTGTGCATCAGACGGTGCTTGAGCCTTTCGCCCAGGATTTTGCGAGGATTCGCCCCACCGGCGACTTTGGCGTAATCAAGTCTCATACAGCTGTCCCACATCTGCATTTTTCCAAAGTAATTTTCTCGTTTGGTGTCATATAAATAGAAGCAATGGCAGGTGGGGCAAACCCTTGTACAGGCCTGGCATTCCACGCAGCGTTCGGCCTCGATGTCAAAAACGCTGCTCTCGCCGCTGTTATCCATAAGCTCTTTTATCGGGGAGTCGAGTTTGTACTCTGCGGTATTCTGCAACAACTGCTGTTGTGTTTTGTCTCTTGCTTTTTGTCGCTCCGTAAGCATTTCGGGACGGGCGGGCCTTAAGAGTCCTTCGTGTCTTTTCAGGAAATCCTCGCCTTTTTCTGAGCCGGCTTCGAGGATAAAAGCGTTCCGTACCTTTGCGATATTCAAATCGAAGCCGTTTTCCGAAAAAGGCTGACCATCAAACAAGTTGCAGCAGCAGGACCGGCCCGGCTCAAAGCAGTCACTGGAAATGATAAACATTTTATCTCTGTGAGCAACATAGAACGGGTCGAGAAATTCATCCTCCTTAAAGACCATATCCAATATGGCTATGGACCTTAAATCGCAGTCTTTCAGACCCAACACCGCGAAAGGTTTGACGTCCTGTGGTTCTGTTGATTCGGGCATAACCGCCGCAAGCTGCCGTAACGGGAAGAGAAACTCCTTGACCGGCATGCATGTGCGGATGTTATTTAATTCTGCCTCATTGGTCTCGGCGGGGTCATACCTTTCAAATACGTAGTGTTCACCGGTTTTCCTGGGGACATAGAGCTCAAACTCTTCTGCTAGAGCGTCCAGGAACGGCTTTAAATTTTGTATAAACACGGCTTCCATCTTTATTCACCTTTATCCGCCTGCCGGCATCGTCCATTCCGTTTTACAGTTTATTTACCGCAAGGGCAAGGCATCAAAGTTACAAGCTGCCGGAGTCTTAGCTTGCCGGCAGATAGTATGGCATACGAGCCAAGTCCATTGCAATATCAATTGTTATAACTTTTACTTTTTTTGGAACTTTCAGGTAACAAGGTGCGAAATTCAGGATACCATTGACGCCTTTATCTACGAGCATATCTGCGATATTCTGGGCAGCCGGGGCCGGCGTGGTAATAATAGCCAGATTAATTTTTCTTTTTCTCATATCCTTCAACCTGGATATATCCTCAACGGTGATATTTCCGATTTTTTTCCCGATTTTCTTGGGGTCATTGTCAAAGACGGCGGCGATTTCAAAGCCATACATCTTGAAGCCGGGATAGCCAAGCAGTGCCGAGCCGAGCTTGCCGGCCCCAACCAAAGAGGCCTTTCGCACCGTATTCAATCTCAAAATGACCCGAATCTGCTTTATCAGCCCCGCAACCTTGTATCCTACGCCCGGCGTACCAAAGGCACCAAAGTAGGAGAAGTCCTTCCTGATTTTATTTGGATTCAGGTGTGTAAACTCGGCCAATTTACTGCTGGATATGCTTTGTGTTCCCCGTTCCGAGAGTAGAAGCAAGCTCCGCAGGTATATTGGCAGGCGCCTGATACTTTCGTCTGGAATCTTACGGTATCTCATAGTAAAGACTTATCAGATTGTGATTGTGAACGCTTTCACGAAGTTCTATTACTACGAAATTTCTGCCACCCTGTCAACGAAATTGAAAATTTTTTCGCTGAATTTCGCTTCACACGTCCGGCCGGTAGATAACTGTCTGATAACACAGTACTTACTGTGCTATGTTGCCGTAAATTACACGTAAATTATCCCCTTATTCCGGAATCGGCCTTGGATATTACCAAACAAGCTGGTTTTGAGATTGCCGCTGGCCGTTAGTCGCACAGGCCTTATAGCGGTCCTGGAAAAATTCTGCCTTGTGGCCTATGATACCTTAACAAACTGTTTTGCCGGTTGCAGGATAAAGATTGGATAAATCTGGTAGTGGTCATAGACAAGTCGAGTTCCTGCTACAGCGTGCTGCAGTTTTTCAGTTAGAACCAGCCGGAAGATATGTTAATTTCGAGAGGGAATTATATCGCTTTGTGTTTAATTTTGTTGCAAAGCTACTGAATCGAGTGTAGTTTTGATTGTTTAAGGCCTGAGTGTTTTATGTACCGGCCGTAAGCTGGGGGTGTAGCTCAGTCGGCAGAGCAACGGCCTTTTAAGCCGTAGGTCCTGGGTTCGAGTCCCAGCGCCCCCATTGGTTTTATGTCTTTTGCGTTGAAGGGCTCCGGCCCTGCATAACCTCGCCGTGGCGAGGCGAGTCGCAGCCGGGGTGGTTTACGCCATTACCACTTTATCTTAATACCTTTCTCGCGCGACTCAGCAACAAATAACCTCAATTGTTCCAGCAAAGCCTGCAATTCCTGGCTGCTGTCTAAGAGGTTTTCATACAGTCTGCCGTCATTCAGGAATTTCGCTGCCGTCCCGTCGCCGTTGTTGGCTCTCTCAATAGTCTCACGTAACTCGTTCAGCGTCATCCCGAGCTGGTCACTCATTTCAGCCATTGCATCGACCATCCTGGTTATCTGAACATCGGCGTTTTGCAGTGTCGTCTTGCCTGACGCCGAGAACATCTCAATTTCCTTGAGTGTTTTTGTTGCCTGCTTGCTGGCCTGCGCCAGGTTAGACAAAATCGCCTTGGTATTTTGCTTGATATCTTTGTCCCCGAGAACGTCGTTGGCGTTGTCCACAAGGATGATGAGTCTGTCCGCCAGGGCGGTTAGCTTGTTTTGACTTTCCTCCGGGAAGAATTCACTTACCGTGCCGGTACTGCCCTGCAGTATCATACCTGCCTGCAGAAAGGCTGTTTCCGGTCGATTCGGATCCAGCGGTACTAATTCCATACTCGGGTCAACAACGAGTTCAACATAGCTGCTGCCAAGTCCCCGTCTCATCAATTTAATATCAACGTTAGAAGGTATATTGATATACTTTTTGTCAAGGGCGATAATTACTTTGGTTTGATGATATGTGAGTCCGATTTTCTTGTCCTTCAGGATTTCCGGGGCCATAACCTCGATGACTCGGCCTACCTGATAACCCCCGAGCTGTACGGGGGTGTTTTTCTGAATTCCCGGTGCCGAGGCAAACTGCGCGATTATCTGAAAGGACCGTAGCTTGCTGACGGCAATCGGTAAATCGCCGAATATCCATATAAGTCCTATCAGCGCAATGGTTGCTATAAGCACGAAGATGCCCACCAGGATATTGCGCCTTTTTTGAATAGTATTGTAGTCGGTCAACGCAGACCTCCTTTCGATCTTCCCTGTCTTTCAAGAAAAAGCTCCCTTATGGCCCGCAGGGTGTAGCCGCTTTCGTTCAGTTTCTTTATCAGCTTGATTTGCTCGACGGCTTTTTTATCAAATAATCGTCTGCCTGTTGGTGTAACTTCAGTGGCCTTGATTAATCCCAGCATCAGATAGTATTGCAGAGACTGATTTGAGATGCCAGCCTGTTTTGCCGCGGCACCGGTACGCAGTAATTCGTCTTTTGCGCTCAAGATTGTCTCCCCGGGACCGGGTCATACCCGCCCTTAAAAAGTGGATTACACTTCATCAGCCGCAAAACTGCTTTTACTGAGCCCCTGATCGGCCCAAATTGTCTTATCGCCTCGATGGCATATTCGCTGCAGCTTGGAACGAATCGACAGTTACGGCCAAGCAGGCCGGAGAACAGCTTCTGATACAACTTAATCAGCAAGATTTGCCCTTTACCCACAAGCCGGCCTATAGCACCAAGCCATTGTCTATTGTTTTTCGATTTTTTTCTTTGCATCCGCAACAAGTCCGATAAAAGCATCTTTTAGCTGTTTATAGCTCAATTTACCGGACTCCAAGTTCCCTCGTTTCTTCGAGAGCATCAATACATAGTCAAACCCGGCTGGTACTTGGTCCTGAGTTTGGCGGAAGACTTCTCGCAGGAGCCTTTTAAACCGATTACGCTGAACGCTGGTGCCCAGCGATTTACCCACCGAAAGCCCCAATCTGGGCCGGCCGCATTTATTTTCAGCCAGGTAAAGCGTAAGTAACTCATTGCTGAAGCGCAACTTACGGGCCAAAACCGTCTTGAATGCCTTATTTCCTGCCAGCCTGCTACTCTTTGGTAAATAACGCCGTCTCAAAGCGCCGCCAACCACTAAAATATATACAGTACTTAATATCGGCCAGGGAAGCAATAAAACACCAGATTATACCTGATTTGCCATTGTTGTATCGGCCATTCAATACTCATATTCGACCTTAATTTTCGAGCTGCCCTGAATGATGAACGGCCCTGCACTGAAATAGCCCCGTTTTTAAGAAGAGGACTAAAACCTAACGGCCCGTTTATCTGGCCTGTGCTCTCGCGGACAAATCGATATACGCTGTGGTTGTGTGAGTCGTCTGCAATTGCATTGGCATCAGTGCGAATTTATGGTAGGCTTAGGCAGTTACGCACAGAATCGTTACTCGTATCTCAGTTTGAACCGGAAAGTAAAAGAATCTGGAATTTTCGGAAAGGCTGCGGTATAAAGTACGTCTTGTCAGATTGTTTTCTTTGGTTGGGTGGTAGAGATGTTTGCTCTTATAAGTGATATTCATTCGAATCTGGAAGCTTTGACGATTGTTTTAGCTGACATCAAGAAGCGGGGCATAAAGACTGTATATTGTCTCGGTGATGTTGTTGGATACGGCCCGGACCCGAAGGAATGCCTGAGTTTGATAATAGAACACACCGAGTTCTGTGTGTTAGGTAACCACGACTATGCGGTTTTTTACGAGCCGACTAATTTTAATCTCGGGGCCGAACAAGCCAGCTACTGGAGCAGGGATATCCTCGAAGCTGAACAGGAAGCGAAGCTGCGGAATCAACGGTGGGTTTTTTTAGGTTCTCAGTCTATGCGGCAAATATTGAGAACCGACTTGAACGGCGTAAAGACTAAAATAGACTTTGTGCATGCATCACCGAGAAGGCCGATAAACGAATACATTTTTCCCGACGATGTGTACACGAATCCCGCGAAGATGCGCCTGCTGTTCGAAAAGACCGAACATATCTGCTTTGTGGGACACACACATTTGCCGGGAGTATTTCTCGAAGACCCTGATTTTTATGCTCCGGACGAGCTTGGTAACGTTTATCCCATTATAGCTGATGAACGAGCGATTATCAATGTTGGCTCGGTGGGACAACCGAGGGACAGAGACCCTCGGGCCGGCTACGTTTACGTTGAAGGAAACCAGGTCCATTTCGTAAGATTAGAGTACGATATCGAGACTACGGCGAAAAAGATATACGCGATTGATGAACTGGACAACTTCGAGGCCGACAGGCTGAAGGAAGGCAGATGACCCGCCTTTGGCAGATCGAACAGTTAAGGCCTGCTCTTGCGAGGCCCGGATTCTATAAGTACAACCGTTTAAAGGACAGTCCACCTTCGGCGGATAGATAGACAAACGATATGAAATTCAAGATAACTACAGGTATTATTTTAACGGCGTTTGTTTTTTTTTGCGGAGTCCTCGTACTTGATTCTGGACTGTTCGAGGCCTGCCCCGAGCGGAGTCGAGGGGAAGGCGTTGGCAATCAGATTAAGCCTGTAGTGTTGCTGGCAAGTGAGGCGACATTAGAGGAAGGGGACTTGCCCGGCGCGACGGGAATCGAGGCAGGCGATACTCAGTCTTGGGGGTTGCATACAGAAGGCAGGTTTACGAGTTTACAGGCCGTGGGGGGCAGACCAAAGACCGTTACATTAGGTTCGGTGGATCCTGCGAGCGGATTTAAGTTCCAAGTGGAATTGAGCTCAAAGGGGGCCGCTGTCAGAACAGCAACCTTGAGTGAGTATAACGACCGCCATCCCGGCGAGGGGCGATTTGTGCTTCTCTCACCGGTGAGCCGAAGGGACGGTAGCGAAACTCTATCAATGGCCAACGGCGATTTCGTTTTTGCCGATGAAGGGCTGAAGCTGCGGCTGGATAGACTCGATTGGATGTGCTCGGAGGTTATGACCGAGGATTATTCAGAAATCGTGAGTTTTGAGGCGGTTATAAGGGACGCAGAGGGGAAGGATGCGGTTAAACTTACCAAAAACTACACGGTTATGCGGGACAGCTATCATCTTGAATGTGAAATGGAGGTGGAGAACCTTACCGGTGACGAATTGAAAATGCAGTTTGAGCTGCAGGGGCCTTTGGGAATTAAGCGCGAGGGCACACGAATCGACGCGCGAAAAATCGTGGGTGGCTTTGCAGGAGCCGACGGCCGGACTAGCGGAATGACTAAAGAAATTGCAACTCCCTTTACCGGCAAACTCAGGAACAGGTTAGGGCTAAGGGACGCGACAAAGGAGTATGAGGCTGCCCAGATGGCTTATCGGGGGGCGCAGACGGAGCCGCAGAGAGCCCAGGCGCAACAGAGAGAATTGACGGCCCTTCAACAGTTGCGAATAAGGCACGATAGAAGTGATGTACGTTTTTTGTGGGCGGCAACTGTGAACAAGTATTTCACGGCCATATTAAGACCTGTGCCGGAGGCGGGCAATCTGGCGGTGGATTGGGTGACGGATAAGGTAGCGAGGTATTACGACCGGGACGAGACGAAACAGGGCGATGAGACGGTCGGGTTTAGCTATACGATTGGCGGGGGCCGGCTTGAAGCGGGAGGCATCGAGCGGTACAAATTTCAGCTTTATCTCGGGCCGAAAGATAAGAACCTTTTCGAGAAGAACGAGCTGTATCGCAAGCTTGGCTTTTTCCACACAATAACCTTTTTGTCCTGCTGTTGTCCGGCGAGTATGGTAAATCCCCTGGCATTCGGGATATTGGCCGTGATGAAGTGGATGTACGGCATCATACCGAATTATGGAATAGTAATCATAATATTTGTCTTTTTGGTTAGACTTGTTCTGCACCCGGTGACAAAGCGCAGCCAGGTTTCTATGATGAAGATGCAGAAGCTGGGCCCGCAGGTTGAGGAGATAAAGAAGCAATACGAGCATAATAAGGCGGAGATGAACAAGCGAGTGATGGGGCTTTACAAGGAGCAGGGGGCGACGCCGATTATGGGTTGTCTTCCGATGCTGCTGCAGATGCCGATTTGGATTGCGCTGTACAGCGCGATATATGCAAGTATTGACCTGCGCGGTGCACCATTTCTGCCGGTCTGGATAACCGATTTGTCGGCGCCGGACGCGCTTGTGAAATTCTCGGCGGTAAATTTACCGCTGTTGGGCAAGCTCGAATCGTTTAACCTTCTGCCGATTCTGCTGGGCGTCGGGATGTATTTGCAGCAGAAGTTAATGCCGCATCCTTCCTCGGTGCAGAGCTCAGCGAATCCACAGGCCGCCCAGCAACAAAAGATGATGCAGATTATGATGCCGATTATGATGCTTTTGTTTTTGTATAACGCGCCGTCGGGCCTGAACCTTTACATTATGGCCAGTACGTTTGCCGGCATTCTTGAGCAATACGTGATTCGCAGACACAGGGAAGAGCTGGAGGAAAAAGGGGCCGAGGGGCTGGTTGAAGTTACCGCCAAGACGGGGGGCAAGGCCAAAAAGAAAAAGCCAAAATCCTGGATAAAGTACTGAAATAGAAATCCGAAATCCGAATATCGAAATCCGAAACAATATCGAAATTCTAATACCGAATTCTCAAAACGTTTAGATTTTTGGATTTTTGTAATTTGAATTTGTTTCGAGTTTCGTGCTTAGAGTTTCGGATTTTTTTAAATTTATGTACGAAACCAACCACACCATAGTAGCAATAAGCAGTCCACCAGGCGCGGGCGCGGAGGCGATTGTGCGCATAAGCGGGCCGGAGACGTTTGGTATCCTTGGGAGTATCTTTCGGGCGGATTTGGCTGGACGTAAAAGCCGGATTTATTCAGGAAAGCTGCATATCGAGGAGCAATTAGAAATCGACGCGAAGGTTTACGCATTCCCGGGGCCCAACTCATATAATGGCGACGACTTGGCAGAGCTGCATATCCTGACGAATCCGAGTGTAGTTGAAGAGGTAATAAGGCGGATAAAGGCCGGCGGTGCGAGAGGAGCTGGGCCGGGCGAGTTTACGGCAAGGGCGTACCTTAACGGCAAAATGGATTTAACACAGGCAGAGGCGGTAGCCGAGGTGGTCGCCAGTAGTAACAAAATTCAGTTGGCGGCGGCGGAGAAACTCCTGGGTGGGAAACTAAGCCAGACGATTCGGCAGCTTCGGCAGGAATTGCTTGAGGTGATGAGCCTTATCGAGGCGGGGCTGGATTTTGCAGAGGAAGATATAGAATTTATAAGCGAGGCCGAGGCGGCCAGCGCAATCGATAAAACACGTCTTAAACTGGAGGCGTTGCTGGCCAGTCGTATTCAATACGAAGAGATGGTTGAGCTGCCGCCGGTAGCGGTTGCCGGAGTGACCAATGCGGGCAAAAGCAGCCTCTTGAATACCTTACTTGGAGGCGAGAGAAGCATTGTTTCGGCAAGCAAAGATACAACAAGAGACGTCTTAACCGGTGTCTTGAAATTAGAGAAATTCGATTGCCTGCTTTTTGACTGCGCCGGGCTGGCCATGCCAGCCAGGGATCAATCGGCCACACCCCGCCCCGGCGGGCAGGCGGCAGGGGAGAAAAGTGCCTCAAATATTTTAGTTGAGCTTGCGCAGGGGGCGGCAATGGAGGCGATAAGAACTGCCTGCCTGGTTATCCTTTGTATCGATGTGGCGAAGGAAGATTACAGCGAGGATGAAGAGATTATAGAATTAGTTAAAGAGGGACCCTTCGACGGTTCGACTGTGCTCACCACATGCTTCGCTCAGGGCAGGCTTTTGTCAGTGGCGACAAAGTGCGATTTGCTGAGTGGGGCGCAGCTCAATCAAAAAAAGGCGCAATTAGAAAAGATGGTTGGGGGAAAACTTATCGAAACCAGTGCAAAGACGGGAGAGGGTATAGAGTTGCTGCGAGATTTAATCGACGATGCAGTAAGCAAACTTCGGCCGGTCGGGGCCGAATCGGAAGGGCAGTTCGCCGTTATGGAACGCCACAGACAGGTTATAACCGAGGCATTGGAAAGTACAAGGCAGGCGATTGAAGAAATAAAGTTAAACAATGAAGAGGTAGCTGCGATGTATCTGCGGGCCGCATATCAGGCCTTAGGGCCGATTGAGACGGAGAGGGTTGAAGAGGCCGTTCTGGAGCAAATCTTCTCCCGGTTTTGTATCGGCAAGTAGCCACCGAGGGCGGGGAGAATCCTTCGGCTATGCTCAGGACAGGCACAGAGATTAATAAGCCACGAATAAACACAAATAGACACTATTTAACCAATAACTGTTCACCAATCTAATAATCATTCACCATTTAACCGTTGATTATTGGCTACGAATGAACACGAATGAATCTCATTTAACTATTTAACCATTCACCATTTAACCAATATTTATCCGCCATAGCCTGATTCTTAAGGCGTAGGCGGAACCATTTAACCAATAACCAGTTACCATTCACCAAAAGGAAATTGTTGATATTTCAGGTTGTGTAAGGTATATTGACTCATTACTAAATTACTGTTGCTGCCGGAGGCCGCGATGAGGAAACAAACAGTAGCACTCTGAAAGAGTGCATAAAAAAGATATCCGAACTGAAGGCAGCAGCGGATCAGTTTTCAAGTTAAGGAAAGTAAAGTTTAAATCAATTAGTAGTATTGAAGACCAGAGGTGAAACGTTAACTGCGTCCGAAAGGAATAATATGTTAATCAAATACTAGAGAAACTATAAATCATTGATAATTTCAAAGTAACTCATTTCATTAAGGTCTTCTCGAAGCCAATAAGGTGGTTTGATTTTTCGTTGGAATGCTAATTCGCTTACTAATCCTATTACAGTTGATATAGATTTTCTTGAATCATCAAGAGTAAGCCCTAGCTGATTTATGAATTTAGGTATTGAGCCATAAATCCATTTTTCTTTCAAGCCTTTATAGTGAATTAAACCATTTCGATACTTTAGTAAACTTGAAAAGCTTTGAAATGGCTCACTGCCGGGGTCGAAACCAGAGAGACCACTTATTTTCGGAAGGAAAAGCCACTTAGCTTCTAATGATAGGCGCCTGAAAAGATCTTTCTTCTTTCCAGAAAGTATTTCTTTTGCAACAGAATCGATGTGTGTTTCAAGAGCGGCGGTACAAAGTATATGAACCACCGCGATTTCTTTTAGAAGAGGAGCGTGTGCCTCACCAATTAAATAATGTGCATCCTCTAATTGTATGCCGATAGGTTCCAATTCGTCGTAAGCTGAGATTGCATCACCATCAAAATTAGAGAGAATTCTCTCCCATTCTTGGTCTATAGAAGTCCATAGTTCTCGCGCCTTTTCAATGTCTTTCAAACAATTCTCGGCCCTTACATGTGCCTGCCGAGCAGCGTGAAAGTACATTGCATCACATTGCATGGATGTTTGCCACTCATCAGTAAGACAGGGTTTTTTTTAGGTATTTTTTTATTCATAACGACAAAAAATTACAACCAACATAACAATGTATAACACAGCTTTTAATAAATTTTTTGTTGGCACTATGAGATGAGTAACAAGAAATCCGGTTTTAAATGAATAGACAAATATTTAACATTATTAATTTAAATCACCTCGAATAACCACGAAGCTTGAATCGGGCTTTGGGATCGCGGCTAACATCTTTTCGATGGACATGTTCAAGAATTCCTCGATCCACTAAACACCCCAGCATTTTTCGGGCTGCCGGCCACGACATTTGCGTAAGCCTTTGAACATCGCTAACACTTATCTGGCTATTTTCAGCGATAAAATTTATGCATCGTTTTTCTTTCTCTGTAAGAGAATGGGCTATCTGTGCACCAAGTACTTCTACCACATCAGCATCAATCCATACCTTACGTTGTTTGATATTGTTTCGAAGCGTTACTCTGACTACTGCATGAACCTTATCGTCTTGTTCGAATTCTGGCTCTGGCAACTCCATGCCCAACATTTCCTCTTTGATGCGACGCGTACCCTCTGCCGCACATCGAACGAACTTAAGGTAATACATTGCATCCATTAAAAAAGGGTTTCGAGGATGATGCGTAGTGTAAATGTTCGAGGGAGTTACAAATGGAGGAAATGCCCCTGGGCTCTCAATTACAAGGCGATCGTCGAACATCTTGACAAATACAGTCATATTCTTCATTCCTTCCCCATAGGAACGGTGAACACAAGCATTTACGATGGCCTCGTACCATGCAAATTCGGGATATTCTGAAGAAGTGAAGAACTTGCCGCCAGTTCCTAGTCGAGAGAAATTTCGAAGTTGGGACTTAAGTACCATGTCAGCTTTTTGAATTTGTATAGGTATTGTACCATCTATAAACTCATCCTTTACAGCGTTCCATGATTCTCCAGTGTGTTCTGTTTCACCAGAGAAGCGAAGAAATCGTATTCGACAACCCGGTACAATGATTCTAGGATCATTGGCAAAGAGAAGTGCAAAGGCAATATTCGGATTAAAAACATTGTCTTCGAAATCACCAAGATGCATAAGTCGTAGAATTTCTTCTCTCGAATGAGTTATATCCCACTCCTTTTTGCTTTGAACCATTCCCACAAACTCATCAACGGCATTCATATCGAAGTCTTGCGGATACAATAGATTGCAATGTTCAGTTTCGAAGCGAACTTCTCCTTTTTCAGCTTGAAGATGTCGAATAGCTTCTCCTTTAAGTTCCATCTTCGAATCACCCCTACGGATGAAAACGCGTCCATCTGTCGTCCTAACAACTTTGGTTTTATGGTACTTAACCCGAAATAGAATAACAAAATCATCTTGTTTGTCGCGGTCACGATGTATAGATACGCGTTTTATCTTATATTCAGCATCTGGGCAGAAAGTCTCTGGAGTTTTTTCAAGAGTATTAATCGGTTTGGAATGCAAGTTCATACAGCCTTCAAAGGTCTTATCATTGGATATTCCAATAATGATAACACCTCCACTTGGTGGAGTATTGGCCCACATCGAAAAATATTCCCCAAGATGCCTGGAGTGTATCCTAGATGGCTTGTTTTCTAAGCGATGGTCCTCAACTTTAAAGAGCTTTCGCAGCATTTTTTCATCGCATAAATCGTAAATCTCGTCTGGCGACATAAGCTGCATGGGCGATCTTTCAAAGTTAAGTAACATTTGCCCTTCAGAATTTAGGTTGTTGATTGCCATATTATTAATATGATACCTTTTTGAGTTTGGCCTTGCAATGTCAACTTTTAGTAGATACTTCCACTATCCCTTCGAATCCTGCGACCCTGCTTCCCTCGACTAAGCTCGGGGCAGGCAGGGCAGGAATATTTGATTGTTGACTTTTGGGGTGAATTGGGGGAAGATAAAGTTTTCAACCTTATTTTGTCTTGATTGTTCCCCAGAGATTTGATATGATATGTAAGAGTTCTTTGGGATTTTAAATGAATTCAGGGAAGAATAAGCCGAGATTTAATAAAAAAGGCTTGTGTGTCATCAAAGGTTTTCAAGGCAGGCATTTTGAGTTAAGCCGAACGACCTGGGAAGACCATATTTTACGAGACAGGGGCCGGCAATATTTAAGCGGCCAATTTGATAAAGTTATTGATGCCTTGACGAAGCCCGATTATGTTTTGCAAAGCCCCAAAGAGCATTATGTTGCATCTTATGTCAAAAGGTTTGATGACCTGTTTATATTAGATACGGTAATGGCAAGGGCGTATTTATATGTACTTGTTAATTTGAATACAAATGTCGTCAGGACCGTTTACAGTAATCCCGATTTAAAGAGGTGGAAGCGTATATGGCCGACAAAATGAAAATTACCCATCATTATGATGCAACCGCAGATATTCTTTATATTGATTTCGGGTCAAACGAGCCGTGTTACACTGAGGACCTGGACGGTTTTTTAATGATTGATATCGGCTGGTTCAGCAAGTTGCCCCGCGGCGTTAAAATAATCAGTCCTAAAGCACACAAGGTCAAGTCTGTAAATATGATTATTAAGCAGATTGAGAAAACCTGCCGTAAGTTAATGGACCAGCAGGCAAAGCTGATTAAAAAGGCAGAGCCTAAGCTGGAGACTGATTTGGGCCAAGAGTTGAATGAAGCCTTGGCCTGTGTTATCTGATCGCACTCTTAATCGTCGAGTCAAATACATTTTCCTGTTGTCTAATCTGTAAGCAAGTTTATACCTCTATTTACCGCGTATATTTGATTGTTGACTTTTGGGGTGAAAAGGGGGAGGATACTGCTTTTCATTTTTGGTTGGATTTTGAATTGGTGGGGTAAGACCCCACCCTACTGTTGGTAATAGACACAGATACTTAAGGCATAAATTAACACTGATTGACACTGTTTATAATTCATTTCTCTGTGTCCTCAGTGCCTGCCCTGCCTGTCCTGAGCGGAGTCGCGGGAAGCGCAGTCGAAGGGTTCTCTGTGGCTAAAGTTCTTTTTGTTAGAGTTTTTTAAGGAGGTAGAGATGTTTAACGGTATATTTCAGATTCCCCGGCCGATTAATGAGCCGCTACTCAACTATGCGCCGGGCAGCCCGGAAAAGGCAGAATTGAAGGCCAAGCTCAAAGAGATGCTCGGCCGGCAGGTAGAAGTGCCGATGATAATCGACGGCCAGGAGGTGCGCAGCGGTGACCTTGCGGAGATGCACTGCCCGCATGACCACCGGCATATTCTGGGCAGTTACCACAAGGGCAACGCCCTGTACGTCGACAAGGCGATTACGGCGGCCGAGAAGGCCAGGCACGAGTGGGGCCGGATGCCCTGGGATGCGCGTGCGATTGTGTTCCTAAAGGCGGCCGAGCTACTGGCCGGCAAATACCGCCAGACGCTAAACGCCGCGACGATGCTCAATATGAGTAAAACCCCGCACCAGGCGGAGATAGATTCAGGAGGTGAGCTCATAGATTTCTGGCGGTTTAATCCTCACTTTATGCAGGAGGTTTACGGCGACCAGCCGATGTCCACGCCGGGGGTGCTTAATTATATGGAGCATCGGCCGTTGGATGGATTTGTGCTTGCGATTACGCCGTTTAACTTTACCTCGATAGCTGGCAACCTGCCGACGGCCCCGGCGCTTATGGGTAACACGGTGGTCTGGAAGCCGGCCTCAGCGGCGGTATTGCCGGCATACTATATTATGAAAATATTAGAGGAAGCGGGCCTGCCGCCGGGCGTTATAAATATGGTGCCGGGACCAGGTCCGGTTGTCGCGCCGCCGGCGTTGAATGATGTAAGACTCGGAGGAATACATTTTACCGGCAGCACATACGTCTTTTCGACTATTTGGCTGGCGGTCGGCTCAGATATCCGCAAGTATGTCTCATACCCTCGAATTGTCGGCGAGACCGGCGGCAAAAACTTCATCTTTGCGCACGTGAGCACCGATATTGAGGCATTGGTGGCGGCGCTGGTGCGGGGCTCGTTCGAATATCAGGGTCAAAAATGCTCGGCATCCTCGCGCGCATACATTCCGGATTCGATTTGGCCAAGCGTTAAAGAGCGCCTGTTAGCTGAGATTGGCAATGTCGAGATGGGCGACGTGACGGACTTTAGAAAATTTATGGGCGCGGTTATCGACCAGAAGGCCTTCGAGACCGTCAGCAGTTATATTGAGTATGCCAGGAGTTCAGTGGATATGGAAATTCTCGTAGGCGGCGGTTGTGATGACTCGAAGGGCTACTTTATCGAGCCGACCGTAGTAGTAAGCAAGGACCCGAAATCGAAGTTGATGATAGAAGAGATATTCGGGCCGGTTCTGACTGTGTACGTGTACCCGGAAGGCCAGTATGACGAGACTCTGGAGCTATGTGACAAGACCTCACCATACGCGCTTACCGGCTCGATATTCGCACACGACCGCGGCGCGATTGTTAAGGCAATGAATACTTTGCGCCACGCGGCAGGCAATTTTTACGTGAATGATAAGCCCACCGGAGCGGTCGTGGCTCAGCAGCCGTTCGGCGGTACGCGGGCATCGGGAACAAACGACAAGGCGGGAAGCTGGCTCAATCTCGAGAGGTGGGTCTCGCCGCGAGCTATAAAGGAGACTTTCCTGCCGCCGAGAAACTTCCGCTACCCATATATGCAAAAGGAATAGGACGATAACAAATCAGACAAAAGGGCTGCAAGCGTGCGCCTGCAGCCCTTTTGTATTACTTATAAACAGGCTTCATAGGATTGCCGGTATTATTCGTCTTTTGCTTCGAATTCAGCGTCTATTACGTCGTCGCCACCTTTTCTCCTGACTTCTCCTTCCGGCGGTGGGCCTTGTTGGGTTTCCTGGGGTTCTGCCTGCTGTTGACCCGAGGCGGCGGCCTGCTTCTTGGCGGCTTCCTCGTAAAGCACCTTACCAAGCTCCTGGCCGGCGGTGCCAAGATTCTCAATGACTCTTTCAATAGCCTCGGGGTTGTCACCTTTCACGGCTTCTTTAAGATTGCTGACGGCGTTCTCGACATCGCCCCGGGTTTTGGCGGAGACCTTATCGCCGTGCTCTTTCAGGGTTTTCTCGGTTGAATAAACCAGTTGGTCGGCCTGGTTTTTCAAATCGATGAGTTTTCTTCTGCGTTTATCTTCCTCTGCGTGCTCTTCGGCTCCTTTTTTCATCTTTTCGACTTCCTCTTCGCTCAGGCCGGAGCTCGATTTGATTTCGATAGATTGCTGCTTACCGGTGGCCAAATCCTTTGCCGAGACGTTCAGTATGCCGTTGGCGTCAATGTCGAAAGCGACTTCTATTTGAGGAATGCCCCTGGGGGCCGGCGGAATACCGGCGAGCTGGAATCTTCCCAGCGTACGGTTGTCGCCGGCAAATTCCCTTTCTCCCTGCAGCACGTGGATATCCACGGTTGTTTGGTTATCGGCGGCGGTGGAGAATATCTCTTTTTTGCTGGTTGGGATAGTGGTATTGCGTTCAATCAGTTTGGTCATAACTCCGCCGAGGGTCTCGACGCCCAGAGACAGTGGTGTTACGTCGAGCAGGAGGATATCCTTGACGCCGGCGTCGCCGGCGAGAACGGCGCCTTGAATAGCGGCGCCGAGCGCGACCACTTCGTCCGGGTTGAGACTTTTATTCGGCTCTTTGCCGAATATATCTTTTACTATCTGCTGAACCTTCGGAATTCTGGTAGAGCCTCCGACGAGCAGAACCTCAGCAATATCTTTTCCGGTTAGCTTCGCATCTTCGAGCGCCTTGACGCAGGGATTTTTAAGTCTTTGCAGGACGGGCTCAACGAGGGCCTCGAATTTACTTCGAGTAATAGTCATCTGCAGGTGTTTTGGGCCTGAGGCGTCAGCGGTGATGAAGGGCAGATTGACGGTGGCCTCGAGCTGTGTACTTAATTCACATTTGGCCTTCTCGGCGGCCTCTTTTAATCTTTGATGTGCCATCGGGTCCTGGCGGAGGTCAATTCCTTCGGTCTTTTTGAATTCGTCGGCGAGATAATTGATGAGTACTTCATCGAGGTCATCACCGCCGAGATGGGTATCGCCGTTGGTGCTGAGGACCTCGAAGACGTTATCACCGATGTCGAGTGTTGAGATATCGAATGTTCCGCCGCCGAAATCGAAGACGGCGATTTTCTCGTTCTTTTTCTTTTCGAGTCCGTAGGCGAGGGCGGCTGCGGTCGGCTCATTTATGATTCTTGCGACTTTTAGGCCGGCAATTGTGCCGGCGTCCTTTGTGGCCTGGCGCTGGGAATCGTTGAAATATGCCGGTACGGTGATGACCGCCTGCTCTACCTTGTCGCCAAGATAGTCTTCAGCGGTTTTTTTCAGGTCCTGCAGAATCATAGCGGATATTTCGGGGGGCGTGTATTGCTTGCCGCGGGCTTCGACTTTGACCAGCTCCTCCGAGCCGCCAACGACTTTATAGGGCACGAGCTTTTCCTCTGCATTGACTTCGGAGTGCCGCCGGCCCATAAAACGCTTGATTGAGAAAACGGTATTTGTCGGGTTTGTCACCTGCTGATGGCGTGCAATCTGGCCTACGAGTCTTTCAGCCTTGTCTGTAAAGCCTACCACTGAAGGGGTCAGTCTTGAACCTGAAGAATTGATTAGCACCTTCGGGGCCGAGCCCTCCATCACTGCAACGACCGAATTAGTGGTTCCCAAATCGATTCCAATTATCTTGGCCATAATTTAAGCTCCTAAAAGGCTAAGTTATCCCGACAAGTCGGGATTATTTCGCTAAAAATACTTGTGCAAAGATTGTGCCAGGGTGGGAAGAAACCTGAAAGTTGTTGTTTTTCAATAATTTGCGGCCCGGGCCGAATGTGATATATGCCATTTTGGCAGAAGCTGTCGCAGGAAATTTCAGTTTTGATTCAGCCGGGAGCGGATAATCTCGGCCCTGAGACGGTCTCGGCCGGCCGGCTCAAGCCTCTTGCCGGAATTGAGCTGTAAGTGGGCCGGCTGAGTCAGCATAAATAACTCATTTATGACCGGAATGGAAACGCCGGTGATTCTCTTCATATTCACGCCCATACGCAGATGGCTGAGTAGAAACAATGCTTCCTGGGAACTTATCAGCCGTGCGTTTTTCAACAGGCCGATGGCGCGGGAGGTTTTGTCATCAAGCATCTCAGGCTGTTTTACGAGCAGCTGGTCTCTGGCGAGGTTTTCGTATTCCACGATTTTTGGTATGGTAGAATCAGTAAATTCGTCAACGATTTCAACCTCTGAGACGCCCAGTGTTACCTGGTTTGAGAGCTGGTAGAAATCTCCGACGGCCTCGGTTCCCTCCCCGAACAGGCCTCTGACGGCTAAGTTCATACTTTTTGCCGCGGCGAAGAACTTTTCAATCTGGCCGGTCATTCTCAAAGCCGGCAGGTGCAGCATCACCGAAACCCTTATTCCCGTCCCCACGTTTGTCGGGCAGGCGGTCAGGTAACCATAACGAGGATGGAAGGCATAATCAATTTTCTGCTCGATCATATCATCTATTTTGCTTATCTGCTCCCAGCATTCCCGCAGCTGCAGGCCCGCTTTGAAGACCTGCATTCTGAGATGGTCTTCTTCGTTTATCATTGCGGTAAAGAATTCTCCGTTGGCAATTACAACACCTCTGGGGCCTTTAGCGTGGGCGTGTTGTCGGCTGATAAGGTGTCTCTCAACGAGCACATCCTTGTCGAGAACAGCGGCCTTGTCAATGCCGATGTAGAAGACCTCATCACCGAGGTCCAGGCTCATTACAGCGGCCTTGAGTTTTTCGAGTATCTGAGTTTTCTGGGGGCTGGAGCAACGGGAGAGGAACTGGAAGCCGGCCAGGTTTCTGGCCAGACGCACTCGTGAAGAGACTACGACGTCCGCCAGGGGCCCCGAGCCGCCAAACCACTCGCTGGTGCGAGAACTTATTTCGTTAAGTTTCATTGAATATATCTATCCTTGGAACTGTGGCATTATAAATCCAAATAACAACAAAAAGTTTTTCATTTTCAACAGGGCATTTTTTAATTACTTTTTAGTATCAAGCAGTTGATTTATTTTGTCGCGTAATTTAGCTGCGGCTTCGTAGTTCTCCTCGCGCACGGCGACCTGAAGCTCTCGTCTTAGTGCCGACAACTCGCTGTGTTTTTTAGTCTCACCGGGGGCCTTGGAGGGAACTTTGCCACAATGAGTACTGCCGCCCTCGTGAGAGTACTGAATTATCGGCTGTATGTACTTCTCAAAGACATCGTAGTCATCCGGACAGCCGAAAATACTTTTTTTGCGAAATTCCCGAAGAGTTATACCACAGTGAGGACAGGCGCGTTCTTCATCATCAGCGGAGGCTGGTTCGGGCTGTGCCTGTACCGAAAGCAGGGTGCTGAGCAACTCGTTCAGTGGTATCTGTGTCTTGACGGTAAGGCCTTGTTTCTGAGCGCATAGTTCGCACAGATGTGTCTCAGAGCGCTGCCCATCCGTAATTTCGGTTAGATGAATGGTCGCAGTATTGTTTTTACAAAACTGACATTGCATATTATCGACCCTGAAAGAATAAACGTACTCAACTTATTGTCTGGCATTACAGGTTGTTCGTCAATAAATATCGTCAATCCGGCCGCATTACTGCAATTGGATTCGGCCGGGCTGCCGGTTTGTTACTAAATCACTGCTTTTCGAGTATCGGGTGTCGAGCATCGAGGTTCAAGACCCTTTGGTATCCTTACCTGCTATATTTTGCGGTACAACCCGGTGCTTCGGTAACACGGACGTATTTTAGTTTAATGCCGGTCGGTAATAAACCAACTATTTTTTCGTATAAGTATTTGGCCACGTTTTCGGCTGAAGAATTCATACGGTTGAAACATCCGGTCTGTTCCAGTTGGGTATTTTCAAGGGGCGCCACAGCCTGGTCAATTACGGTTTTGAGACGGTTGAAATCTATAACAAATCCCATTTCGTCGAGTTTCTCGGAAAAGACGGCCGTAATCAAAGCCCAGTTGTGAGAATGCAACGGCTCTTTTGAGCCATCAGGCAGAGTCAACTGATGCGAGGCGACAAATGTCCTTTCGGCGCTAATCGTAAACAAAACGAGACTCCTCATAGAATTCAGTCGATGAATTGCCGATGGTGAAATACTATCGTCACATCATTATTCTTTTTTTTCGGCCAATCGCTTTCTGAGCCTGTCATAAACAGTTTGTGGAATCAAGCTTGAGACGTTGCCTCCCAAGCCGGCTACTTCGCGAATCAAAGTGGAGCTTACGAAGCCGTATTGCTCAGAGGTCATAATAAAGACCGTCTCTACACCGGCCACGGCGCGATTGGTCATAGCAAGTTGAAATTCATACTGGACATCAGTAAGATTTCGCAGGCCGCGCAGAATAACGTCAGCGCCTTTCCTGGCGGCATAATCGACGGTCAGGCCTTCAAAGCTTTCCACCTCAACGTTCGGCATTTCAGATACCAGCTCTTTTATCATTTTCACCCGCTCGTCCGGGGTGAAAAGTTGTTCTTTCAAAGGGCTGCGGCCGACGGCGATAATCAATTTGTCGAAAAGCTTCGTGCCGCGTCTTACCACGTCGAGATGGCCATTAGTGATTGGGTCAAATGAGCCCGGAAAAACGGCTCGTATAAACTTGGTTTCCACCGATTCACCTGCTTTTCGTAAAGGCCGGGTTTTGCATAGCTGCGTAAAATAAAACCACCGACTGACCTTAATTATAGCAAAAATAAGAGTCGGGTCAATCCCGACTTGCTCGCCTCGGCGCCCGCCTCTCGGCGAGGCCAAGGGCAGCCACCCGCTTCGCCGAGAGGCGAGCGAGGCGAGAAGGCGAAGCCGGGTCGGGATGAAGACGAAAAGGCTGCAAACCCGCTTATGCGTCGGCGTTAGTCCAATGGGACCAAACTGTATGATGCGACATTTAGTTTACAAGGGCGGCAAGAGCCGCTCATCGCTGCATCGTTTTGCCTGTCAATTCTTTTTCCAGGTCCCGGGCGGAATTTTCAATTGAAAGCTGCTTCATAAAGGCCTCGGCCGTGGCGAGGCGCCGGGCCGCAATGCCTCGAACGGTTTCAAAGCGAAAGCTTTCTTTTAGACGGGCCTGCCAGTAACGATAATCGATTTTTCTTTTCCAGCTTTGCAGGACGTCAGTAACTGCCTTGCCGTGAATCAGACAGCGACGGAATTCATTGAAGATGCCGACTGTACCTATATCATTGAGGTTTCGGGCATCGAAAAGTATCATTGCTTCAGTCATATTTGTGAAGCGGTTGCCGGATTCGATAATAATCCTGTTAATCTTATCGGTTTTCGGTGCCGGCAGGATGGAGCCGAGCCTTTCGGTAACGATTTCAGTGGAAAGGCGGCGGAGGTTGTCGGTATTGAGAACTTCTGCGAGGGCTTCGACAGAGCTCAACCGAACGTCCTGAGCCGAGCCGTTGGGCAGTGTACCTGTCAGGCCGCTACCGTTGGGATTGGCCAATTGAGTAAAGCCGGCATCGCAAAAATAGGCAGCGGCGGTCAGGCAAAACAGGTCTATCTGCGAGCTGGTTTCGAGTAATTCGGGCAATCGGCAGATGTGTTCGAGATTGCGGACCACTCTCTGGGCCCGGTCCCAAAGAGAATTGTCAGGCCGGCCGGTCGGCGTTTGAATACTTAAGACCTGTTGGGCAGATTGTATTACGATATCAAGCTCTGACATAATTATTTCTCTTTATCGGCGTTCCGGTCGGCAGAATAATACTATGCCGCAGTTAAAGACTTGCCAATAGATGTAATCTCTTATAATACAAGCAGTTATGTTAGTTGTGTCCGGATGCCAAAATGCAAAATCTTCTTGCTGTTTTTTGGGAGCTTAGTTGCCCGGTTTGGATTTTGTGCCTGCGGAGCCCACTTTTTTGAATCTTTATTTGCCATTTTGTTTTGAGGGTGCCGAACGAATCCTTGAGGCGTAAACTGCGATGTGGTAATAATCTTCGATTACATTTCTCTGCCGGTTACGGTAAGTATCGCGGTTCAAGCCGGCTTAGTCAAGCTTTTCTCGCTATTTGATTTGGTCCGGTAAGAAAAGAGAAACCAGAGCGCCAGCGTATTAAGAGGATTATTCTGTGATATATTATGTCATAATTAAAGAGTTTTGAACTTTTTTCACAGCTTGTTGTTAAGTTGTAGGCCGGAGGTTGCTGGTATATTTGTCAAATTCTGAATTAACTTTAATCGCTCGGCCAGCCCGGTTGGACCAGAATCGTTGCCGCCGGACTGCCGGCGGAGTGGTCTGGAGTGTCAAAGAACAACAGGAACCGATATTATGTCAGATTGCGAGATTAAAACGACGGTGGGATTAAGTGCCTGCCGAGAGAAGAGGGAATTTTTTTTTTTGCGGAAAAGTTTCATTATTGTTGCTGACAGTGGCCGATATTTCTTATAGTATCCGTAGGAGGAGATATTTAAAGTTATAGTTAAGGCAAGATGCCGTGTGAGTTTGTGAGAAACGGGGAATGGTAAAGCAGCCCAGAACCGCAAAAGTATTGTTTTCACTTGTTGTTTCGATGACAATCGGGGCGGCAGTACTCCTGACATTGGAAGATCGGCCACTGCCAGCCGGTGCCTTCAGCCTGGCCAGTTACACACGCCTGGATTCGGTGGAAAGGATAATCGAGACCTATAGACCAGCCTCTGCGGACCGATGGCAGTTTATAGAGGTCTTTTACACCAATACGGCCGGGGGTAATATAGGGCAGATAGCCTCGCTAAACGGCCTGAGAGAGTCGGAAGATGTCAACCTGCACTTTCTGATATGTAACGGGCAGGGGGGCCTGGACGGCCAGATACAAACAAGCGAGAGATGGAGGAGACAATGGTCATGCGTGCCAGGCGGAACGTGGTACGGCAGCGGCAAGACTGTTAGAGTGTGTTTGGTTGCGGATGGTGGAAAGAATCTACCAAGTGAGTTTCAAATAAAACGAACGAACCTGTTACTGGAAGCCCTCTGTAGAAAATATAGCATACCTTCGCAGCAGGTTTATTACCCCGATAATTGGCAACTATAGAAAGATTTCCTGCCAGGATTGCCTTAATTAATCAAACTGTCACTATCTTTGCCCAGCTTCCAAATCAAATGGATTGATGTACCGGCCGTATTTATCCGCAACGGCCTTAAGCCTTTCACGATGCTTTGCAAAGACATCAAAGACAATCTGTGGAGTGTCGAAGACCTGGGTCCTGTAGATATCCTCAAGGCGGTCGAGTTTTGCCAGCAGTTGCGGGACGCGAATGGTAAACTGCCGGATGTAATCGTCGCTTGAAAAATTCTTCGCGAGCCGGTCTTTGAAGAGTTTTGCAAGGTCTTCGTGCCTGGGGATAAGGCCGGTTGGCGTTTTAATAGCGTCGAATTCACCGTGGACCCTGTGTTCGGCCCAGAGAATCCAGACTATCTTGTCGGCCATATCGTTGATGTATTTTCCCTCCTTGTCCTTTAAGAAGTAGTTGACGGCGAAGATGAGCGGCGGATTTTCCACATCCTTTGCAAAGTCGAGGTTATTCTGGATATACTTGCCCAGCGGGATAGAGACGAAGGCAAGGTTGCTCATCAAGTCGAAGGCTCTAACACCTACCGTGCCGATGGCCGCGGAGGTGGTTCCGGATTCGAGTGATGCGCCTTTTGCGATTATTCCTTCGGTCCAGTCGAAGGCCTGTTCGATGGGGACCCAGGTATCGCTGTCACGGCCGCCGTAGAGTATGCCGCCGACGAGGACTCCTTGGGGTTCATCGAGCATCGGGTCTCGGTTCTGCAGGTCGGCGATTCTGACGGTGTAGCGGGCATTTTTGTGTGAGGCGGTGATTTCTTTGCCGTCGGGGCCTTTTTTACCTGCGTACCATTTTCCGGAAAAGTTGGTTCCGGCTGTGGGTAGTTCGCAGCCCATTCCAAGCCAGTGGGCCTTTAGGTCGTCGGTAACAAGGACATTGCCGAAAATTACTTCACCGGGATTGGTGATGGCCTGGTAAATAATGGGGTCGTCCGTGGAATTTACATCGCGAATTATGCCGAAGATGCCCTGCTCAACATTTACGCAGTGTATTTGTCGGTTTTTTTTTCTCAGGTAAGCGATGTCATCGCCGACGATGGTCTGTCCGGGAATCATAGCGGTGGAGGTTTTCCCGCAAGCTGATGGAAAGGCACCGCTAAAGTAAGTGACTCTATCGGCTGATCCGTGGACGCCCATTAAGAACATATGTTCGGCGAGCCAGCCTTCTTTCGAGGCCTTGTTGATGGCCAGCCGCAGGGCAAGCTTTTTCAGGCCTATAGTGTTGCCGCCGTACTGTGTGTTGACGCTGTAAACGATGTTCTCTTCGAGGTCGATGTAAATGCGACGTTTCTCAATATTCTTAGAAACGTAGTTTTCAAGTTCACCCTCACTGTGCAGGAAGCGGAAGAAATCCGGGCAATCGCCGATGGAGGCGAAATGCTCATAGCCCGGCCGATACAGGATTGTCTCGCTGTGGGCGACATAAGGGCTGTCGGTTATCTGTACGCAGGGGATGGAGAAATCGGAGTTTTTTGGGCCGAGACAAAAGAAGCAAACGAGCATTTTCCGGCCCTGCATCGAGTTTCTCAGCAGGTCAAGAATTTCACTGGTTCCGGCGGTCTTGTCGACGGACCTTATGCGTTTGCCGAGGTCAACATCAGGCGGAAGAAGATATTTAGTATTTGGCGGGTCTCGTCCCTGGTCATAAAAACCGTCGAAATGAACCGTATGACCCTCGATTGCAAGAGACTTTTCTTCGCTTAATTCTATGGCAAGCCGACGGATATATGCGTGGTCCTCGGGCCAGTCGGTACATATAAATACAGAATCGGGATTGGCAAGCTCAATCGCCTGAGCAACAAATTGGTGTAGTTTAGGATTTTTTAGGGCGGCGAGTCTTTGATAATCCCGGTTCGATAACTTTTGTTTAAGAATTTGATTAGCATCATCCATAATCATCTCTTCCCTGCCAAAATTGTTGTACATCTAAGCTATGTCAGGTGCTTTTTGTTCACAAACGGTCCTCCCGGCTTGAATTAAACAGCCTTGTTTGCATCTTATAGGTAATTGTAATTGAATTTGCCTATGCCGAGAGCCGCGAGATTATAGGGGTATGGACTATTGAAGTCAAACTGTTTTTGGCGACCCGGAAGAGTTTAAAAAAATGAGGATATAACCGGCAGGCTTGGCTGATAGACTGTCAGGCTGGCAGGAGAAGTGAGATTTGACTGCAATTTTGCCATAGACGGTGCTTTGGTGTGGTGAGTGCAACTGCTTTAACTTCAAGCGGTTAAAGCTGCAAGGTGGATAAGGAGACGATTGGCACGAGATTTGCGGGAATCAGCGGATATGGCAGAGGAACACCCGATACTGAGTGAGGTAAACGTACTGGTAAGTAACGCGGACTGGGCCTGGCCGGAGGCAGTGCGTACGATATTTATGCCCAGAGGAATTAATGCACTGCTGGCAACAGAGGCAAACGATGTATTAGACATTATCGAGCAAAGGCGAATCCATACTGCAATTGTGGATATGGACTCGGAAAGGCTGAGCGGCTTGGGCACGATAAAAATGATTCGGGTACACTATCCCCTTTTGCCCTGCATTTTAGTGGCGCGTGTGGCCGAGCGAGAACTGCTGAGTGATGCGCTGGAGCTGGATGTTTTCAGCGTTATTACAAAGCCGGTGGATATGGATGTTTTGCTGGGGCAGCTGGATAAACTGTTTATAAAGAGGTACAACAGCACGATATTTGCGAGATGAGTTTACTATGTAGAAACCATGTCATTTCGACCGTAGTGAGTCACGACTTACTCGCCTCGGCGTAGCCGAAGGCGAAGCCGGGTCGGGACGAACGAAGTGGAGAAATCTGGCCTGGGTAGATTTCTCGACTTCGCCCTGAACCAGAAGCGGTTCAGGGCTTCGCTCGAAATGACCTCTACAGAGCGGGAGGAGCTATGAGACGATGAGTGTAGAGGTGAGAATATTTTGACCTTGAGCGAACCGCTCATAGCTGATATTCTGCTTAACGAAGTTCAATAAAAGTTGGTCATTTTTGAGAATCGAGAAAGGAGCAAAGGTAAGATGAAGATAAGACCATTGGCTGACAAGGTGCTCGTTCAGCGTCTTGAGGCGGAGAGTAAAACAGCCGGGGGGATAGTCCTGCCGGATACGGCAAAAGAGAAGCCGCAAAGAGGAAAAGTAGTAAGCGTGGGGGAAGGCAAGTTGCTGGAGGACGGCACTCGCAGAAAAGTGCAAGTCAAGAAAGGTGATATGGTACTATTCACGAGTTATGCCGGTACGGAGATTAAAATCGACGGCAAGGACTATCTGATAATGGATGAATCGGATATAATGGCAAAAATTGAGCAGTAAGAGGACAGAGACCGGACAATACGCCTAAGGCGTATAGAAATGGTCAGGAAAAAACAGGATGTTCGACTATAATCAGTATTAGGTTTTGAAAGCGGGTCTTGATTACGCAATAGGCATGTAAATTTGCATATAAATAATAGGAGGTAGATATGGCGGCAAAAAAGATTGCTTTTAATACGGAGGCGCGCGAGGCCATCCGTGAAGGTGTGCGAAAACTGGCAAGGGCGGTAAAAATTACCCTGGGGCCGTGCGGCAGAAACGTTGTTCTCGAAAAGTCATACGGCTCACCGACGGTTACAAAGGATGGCGTGACCGTTGCCAAGGAAATCGAGTTGGAGGACTCGTACGAGAATATGGGGGCCCAGATGGTTAAGGAGGTTGCCTCCAAGACCTCGACTGTGGCGGGCGACGGAACAACAACGGCGACGATTTTAGCGGAGAGTATCTACAATGAAGGGCTCAAGAACATAACAGCAGGCGCAAATGCGATGCTTGTAAAGCGGGGCATCGACAGGGCGGTTGAGACGATCGTCGGTGAATTGAAGAAGATGAGCATAACGGTCGATTCGAGCAAGCAGATTGAACAGGTGGCAACCTGCTCGGCGAACCAGGATATTGAAATCGGCAAGAAAATGGCGGAGGCAATGGACAAGGTTGGCAAGGATGGAGTTATCACGGTTGAAGAGGGCCAGTCGCTCGAGACAACGGTCGAGTTAGTAGAAGGAATGCAATTCGATAAAGGATACCTCAGTCCGCACTTCATTAACAAGATGGAAAATATGACTGTGGTACTGGAGAAGCCCTATATATTGATACACGAGAAGAAAATTAGCAGCGTAAAGCCTTTATTGCCGCTTTTGGAGAAGGTTGCCAAACAGGGTAAGCCTTTGTTAATTGTCGCCGAAGACGTTGAAGGTGAGGCCTTGGCGACGCTGGTCGTGAACAAACTGCGAGGCGTTTTGCAGGTTGCGGCGGTAAAGGCGCCGGGTTTCGGTGACAGGCGAAAAGCCATGCTGCAGGATATAGCCATCCTTACAGGTGGGGAGGCGATTTTCGAGGACCTGGGAATTCAGCTGGAAAATATAGAGATACGGCAACTCGGCCAGGCAAAGCGGATTACAACAGACAAGGATACGACTACAATTATTGAGGGCGCAGGCGAGACATCGGAAATCAAGGGCAGAATCGATCAGATTAAGACCGAGATTGACACTTCCACGAGCGATTACGACATTGAGAAGCTGCAGGAGCGCCTGGCCAAGCTCTCGGGCGGTGTTGCTCAAATCAACGTTGGTGCGGCGACGGAAGCAGAGATGAAAGAAAAGAAGGCTCGGGTCGAGGACGCGCTGCACGCGTGCAGGGCTGCGGTGGAGGAAGGGATTCTTCCCGGCGGAGGCGTTTCGATGCTGCGTGCGCTGCCGGGGCTGAAGAAAATCAAGGCGGACGGCGATGAGAAAATCGGCGTTGACATAGTCGCCAGGGCGATAGTGGCCCCGATTAAACAGATTGCCGAGAATGCGGGTCTGGACGGCTCGATTGTTACGCAGAAAGTAATCGAGAATAAGGACGTAAACTACGGATATGATGTGATGCGTAAAGAGTACGGTGATATGCTGAAGTTTGGTGTGATTGTGCCGATGAAAGTTGAAAGGGCCGCTTTGCAGAACGGTGCGTCGATAGCGTCCCTGCTTTTGACAACGGATGCCATCGTAAGCGAGATACCGGAGAAGAAGGAGATGCCTGCAGGACCACCACCCGGTGGGATGTATTAAAAGACGAATGACAAATCGGGCTCCGGGACGGAGCCCGATTTATTTTAACGAGGGTAGATGATAATGTTTTTCAGGTCCTATACAAACGCGATCTCACAGGCGACAAAGGCCGTCGCGAAGGGGATATTGTTGCTGGGTCTTGTGCTGATCGGCCTTGGTGCGCTGATACTTGCCCTGCCTGAGCTTTTCGCGGCAATGGTTGCGGCCTTATTGGTGATAGTGGGCTTCGGCTGCGTGGTTACGGCAGGCAGGGTTTTCTTACAAAACCGAAAGATGGAAAAACAAACCTCCGGTGACTCCAACGCATACAGAAAAAATGTTCAGATACACATCGAAGAGCATTATGATATGTAGGACAAAAACTTACAGGCAGAAGAGGCGTGTCTGTCAGGTTAAGTAGTGTCAACTACATCATTGAAAGGGTGTATGTGAATCACACAAATTTTTGAAAGTTATTCTATGAAGACTTTGAATAATACCCATCGTTTCCAATGTTCCTGATGAAGCAGGTAAACATGTTCGTTACTTACACGATGATCATACTTTAACTTTGGACCAAGCCTATTCTCATTCACGTTCACATATTGCTCAATCTTCCCATCGCCTAAGTCCCATAGATAACATGGCGCGTAAGAATAACTCATTGAGATGACTCCCTTTTTTTGCTTAAATTCCAGATCCCAACCATATATGTCATCAACTGCTTTCCATCTTGTTCCGGCAGGCATTCTAATTGTTGTCAAGTTATTCAAATCAAATGGTGGTTCTTCCGAGACAATATAGTCTAATTTAATTTGTTTTGGTTTCTCCAGAGTGATCGTTCCCAAATCAAGTGTTTGCCCTGTATTAAATTCGATTGTGAAACTTTTCCTGAGATATTCTGGTGCTGTTATACTGCACCAGTACTTGATTGGCGAGAATCCAGATGCTTGGGCCAGACTGCTTTCTTGCACTGTTACCTTAATAGGATCAGGCCAATAGCGGCGGGGTTCGGTACCATTGGATGGTGTGTTAACCGGACCGTTCTTGACACCCAATTGTATACTTGCTTTCGAAAGATCACCACCTTCTTCCAAGGCAACATTGGCCCTGAAATCTATCAATTCATCCTGACGCAATGGTTTCATATGGATTGTACCAATATCAAATAAATTTCTCTTCTTGTTTTTCATAATGCCTTTTAATTGCAGATCGTATGGAGCATATTGGTGCATGCGAAAACCCACCGGCCTGGCTAAATCCCTTATCGGTCCGGCAAAATATCCTTCAGGCAAAATCTCCATCTGCGAATTGACATAGCGAACCTCTCCATCGCCATCAAGTACAACTCGCCCGACAATAACGTGCCCCCATTCAAATTTTTCGATGGTCTTTCTTGCCTTATCAATCTTGGCTTCCAACTTTTTTTTATCCGGGCACTTTTCTATAGTATTGAAGGCACATCCACCCATTATTATTAAAACCATTGCTGATATTATTATTGTAAATAATATTTTCCTCATCTTATAGATCCCTTTGCATTTATTTTGTTGGATTTCCCATGTAACATTGCATATCCATACTCGGCGACACCGCCAAACCTTACTTTCAATAGAATATCAAGTATGTCTTGATAACTCAAGTTTTATTAGCGATGTATGATTTACATGAATACTATTGACTATCGCGGGCGAAAGTTGAAATGATGTTTATGAATCGTACATTTTTTTATGAGTGTTCTCTGGACTCCTTCTTGCGCAGGAGTAACAATGTTTCTTTTCAATTATTTCTTAGAATATCATTAATATTCTTCGAACAGTTTTCCCCAAGGGGTACTCTGAAAATCTTTAATTCTTTTTGCTCCGATTGTGGGATACCACAGACAATCGTGGTAGAGATTAGACGCAAAAGGGGCCCAAACAACAAGCGGTGTGTGAAGCAGGGGCTTCTCAAGGAACCTGAGAAATCCCTTTCTTAGCATCTGGTCGCCCCATATAACAAAACTCCTTTTCGTTTCAAATCCGAAATTCACACTCGAGATATCCTCGCCTAAAATTTCTATGTTCTCGATGTTGCCGTTACCGAGCCTCATTTCATCGCACATACGAATGTAAGGTATCTCCATAGGATTGTACCCCATCATCTTTGCGGCGACGGCGTCGATAGCGACGGAATCAGAGCTTGCGAGAATGTAGTTTTTTATTTTCGGAACCATAGTTCTTGGCCCGGGCCCGTCGCCACATACTGTGGCGTCCATTACCGCGAAAATCCCGGGGTGTAATTCTTTTTGCATAATCACAAGGTCCACGAGTACCTCGTGAATGTATTTGTGCGCATAGTGACGGACCTCTTTAAGCAGTCCGCCGAATGCATTCTTAATTGCACCGGTTGTGACCGAGTGGCCGTGCGTTTTTAGTGTGGGAAGGTGAACGATATTCTTGCCGATAAACATCTTCGGTATTTCAATACCCTCCGGGAATATCTGGTCGAGCTTGAGCAGCTTTTGTTTGAACTCGTACTTTGTCCATTCGACGCCGGGCAGCGGTATATAATCCAGGCCGTTGTTTTTTAATATACCGGCCCACTTGTTATTCGCGGCCCCTTTGACCGGGTCGGTTACTACCGTTTTATTCTCGACCGGCAAAAGCTTGTCGGTCGCGAAGCCATCGCCGAGCATCGTTTTCACCACGCCTTCGACCTGCCAGGGCTCTGAGGAACAGGCAGGAAAGTATTTTGTCCAGGAAAGATTTAGTTTCAGGATAGTCGGCACTTCTTTAGAAATGAACTTTTCATATTCCGCCAAGTGCATCAATTTGCCGTAGTCATCGACCACGGTTTGAGGGGAGGTTTTCAGGACAGCGACTCTTGATTTTACTGTAGGTTCGGTCATTTTACATTGCTCCTGTTCTTTACAGTATATACGAACGGCACCCCAAAAACCACTAAATATTTCGGTCACATCACTTTATTTAAACCCGAGTTTCCCAGGTAAACAGTTTCAAAGAAAGTGAAATTTGATAGTATAGGCATCGTAGAGTGCATTTTACGAGGTTTTT
>Ga0315539_1000366_pt1 | contig 34192 bp, 25 predicted proteins | sample SalMarSW160150MG_FD_203097 | JGI IMG/M metagenome (GOLD analysis project Ga0315539, IMG submission 203097) | Salt marsh sediment microbial communities from the Plum Island Ecosystem LTER, Massachusetts, United States - Salt Marsh Sediment SW1601-150 ...
CCACTAAAAATCGAGGTTTCTGACAATCACCCCCTTTCCCTTGTCGTTAAGGCAGTTGAAATATATCACGAAAGCTGGCTTTTGTCAATGATCAGGCGAGCGCGAAGTTTGCAACTCAAGGCTCGGTTCCGCCGGTGCCTTGGACCCCTTGGTGATAGCGGCCTAGCAGATCGAGGATTTCGTAATCTCTCGCCTCCTTTAGCCGCTGCCCTGCTTCTCGATGAAAGCGCGCTATCTGATTAAAGATCTCGATTTGTACCTGCCTGGGATGAGGCACAGAATCGAAGGTGAATGCCCCTATCCCGCCCGCCGTCTCCAGGCGCACGTTGCCGAAATCGAGTCTGTTGGCGATAAAACCCTCTTGCAAGTAACGCACGTCTTGGATCTTGTCCAGGCCAGCCTCTCTACGCTCTTCACGGATGAAGGGTATCTTTTCGATGTCAACGGCGCGATCATCGGTTATGACGTAAAGGTCGTTACGCCAATCTATAACCAACCAGGTGACGCGCACAGAGATTGCAACTAGGGAGATGCCAAGTGGCACATCAAACCAGAGGCTGACATCAAAGAGGAAGGAAGCTGCTGTCCAGAGGATGAACGAGATAACGAGGGCAAGCACGGGAGATGTCATGTCTCTGAGCAAAACCCACCAGTGTTTGTGCCAGATCTGCTGGTTTTTGCCGAACTCCGGCTTGGCCAAAACCATCATTTTGATGACCTGTAAGACTTGTGCTCGTCTTGGCGTTTCACTCTCCCAGCGTAACCCCTCAGCAGCGGCAGGCAGAGGCTCGGGCTTCGGTTTGGGCAAACCAAGCATTTCGCGGACAACTCGCGTGGCTTCCGGCTCCTCTTCCCCCCCCGGCAGCGTTGCTTTCACCTGGGACGCCAGGGCAAAGATTTGAGCTTGGGCTTTGCGAGGCTTTTGGATGCCCCTGAAATAGATCGTGCCCAGGGTGCCAGCAGTCTGGATGATCACGTCGCCAAAATAGAGCAGAGTGGTCATGAGACCCTTCATTTCAACGGAGACATCCTGAATCATGGCCAGGGGGGCCTCATCCCTCTTCTCTAGCGTCAGGTATCTTTTCTCGATGTGAATCACGCGCTTGTCGGTTACGATGTAGCTATCGTTCCGCCAATCCAAAGCTCGCCAGACGAGCCAGGCGAGCGCTGGCGCTAGAATGACGAGCCAATAAAAGGCGCGTCTGAAGTCTGAGAGGGGTTCTAAGAGTGCAGTCACGACCCAGGCAATCAATGAAGAGACAGCCAGAAAAATAAGAGGTCGCCTTATCCACCTGATGATCGTAAACCAATACCTTCGCTCGCGGATGATGACTCTCTCATCATCCAGTTGTCCAGGAAACAGAGGCTTGTTGGCCATTCTTCCCTCCTGCCACCCATAGGGATGTTGCATGGATATTGTACCACATTGTTTGTTCGGTGAAAAGTTTGCCACTTCGCAACCTTGCTCCCAATTTTCTTTTGGAGTATAATTGTTCTCAGAGCGCAGAGGGGGCCGTGAACCTTTTGGTCTGCTGGGCAGTATTACAGTTGAAACAACGCCGCCTGGAAGCCCTTCACTTCGACAAGGTTTCGACAGGCTCAACCCGACGGCTCAGTACAAGCGACTGGGCTCAGGACAGGTTGCACGAATTAACACGAAAAATTAAAAATTAGTGAAAATTCGTGCCATTCGTGGCAAAGAGGTGAGATCGCCAAAGTAGGTGTTGCCAAAAATGAAATCTGAATCGAGATTGCGAGAAGGACGGACAGTCCTTGCTTTGATAATCTGTATGCTCCTCAGCGTGGCCTGGCCTATCCGTACTGCCGAATGGGCTGAGGGCCTGGACATTCTATACTTAGTAGTTGTGGGATCCGCGCTCGCCGGCTTCTTCCTGGCTAAGAGCCAATTCCCGAATGTAGTGGCCCACTTGTTCAGCCTGGTTTACGGGATAGCATGGGTGGCGTTCCTGGGGGGAAATCTCCTGGCCCCTCAGTTCACCTGGCGCGAAAAAATGATCGAGCTGGGGATTCGCATCAACGAGTGGCTGTGGACGGCCACGCACGGCGGCACCAGCGAGGACAACCTCATTTTTGTCCTAATCCTGGCCCTGATCCTTTGGCTGGCGGGCTATCTTTCCGCCTGGTATAATTTCCGCCAGCATAAGGTCTGGGAATCCATCGTCCCCTGCGGCCTGGTCTTGCTCTGGAATCTCTACTACGCCTCCCCACGGTTAGAGTTGTACCTGGTGGCCTATCTCTTCTTTGCCCTGCTCGTGGTGATGTACTCCAACCTTTCAATCCGAAAGCAAGAGTGGCGGACGGCCAGGGTTCACTACAGCGCTGACATAGGATTAGCTTTCCTTCGAGCCGGAGTTATCTTTTCCCTCGTGGTTATCTCTTTCGCCTGGCTAGCGCCCAGCGCTGCCGCCAGCCAGCAACTCTCCGACGTGGGATCGTTTCTGGAAAAACCCTGGCAGAAGGTGCAGGAAAACTGGAATCGCCTCTTCTCTGCCGTTAAGTATTACGGCAAGGTCTATCCTAATCCCTTCGGCAATTCGCTGGGCCTGACCGGGCCTGTCCACCTCAGCGAGGCAGCGGTGATGGACGTGCGGGCCCCAGTGGGACGCTATTGGCGGGCGGCCTTCTACGACCAGTACACCGGCTCCGGCTGGCTCAATAAAGATAAGGAGAGCATTGGCCTGGAAGCCAACGATTCCTCTTTGACGATACCCAAGTATGAGCTGCGCCAGGAGATCACTCAGACCATCACCACTTTTCTGCCTGGAAGGACCATGCTCTTTGCTGCCGCTCAGCCTCTTCGGGTGGACCTGCCGGCCTGGGCGGTGGTGAGTTATGTGCCCCCTCTTCCGCCAGGAGAGGAGGCCGAGTCCTACGCCCAGAAAGAGGGAGTGATTACTCCCGTCTCGATGCTTTATAGCCGCTCCCGCCTGAAGCAGGGCCAGAGCTACGCCGTCGTCTCTTCCATCTCTGCGGCTGATGAAGATAGCCTGCGGGCGGCGGGGGATGACTATCCAGCCTGGATCCTCGGTCGCTATCTCCAGTTGCCACCGAGTCTACCCTCGCGCGTGCGCGATTTAGCGGAAGCGATCGCCGGCGGCACCCCCCCTAGGACCTTTGCCGATGGGCAGATAACCATCTTTGACCAAGGAGGTAGCGATTCCATCACATATTTGTCTAAGTCTAAGCCGATAGTGTCAATCTACAACAATGCCTACGACAAAGCCACCGCCCTGGAGAGCTACTTGCGAGAGATAAAGTACAACGAGTTGATCGCAGCCCCACCTGAGGGCCAGGACGGCGTGGATTACTTCCTGTTCGACGCCCGCGAGGGCTACTGCGACTACTACGCTTCAGCCATGGCCGTGATGGCCCGCGCTGTCGGCATCCCGGCGCGGGTGGCAGCGGGCTATAGTCAAGGTGAATACAATCCTGATACGGGAGCCTACCGGGTGAGGGAAAAGAATGCCCACGCCTGGGTGGAGATCTACTTCCCCCGCTACGGCTGGGTGGAATTCGAGCCTACGGCCTCGGAGCCGCTCATAGTTCGACCCAAGCCACCCAAGGTCATTGAGCCATCGGAAAACCGCGACGAAAACCAACACCTGGGCCACGAAGAGGGCACTGGCGAAGAAGATGACTTGCCTGGAGGGGAAGGGGGGTTCATCTATAGCCAGGCCACAGGGAGGTGGCAGGCAGTTCGCTGGTTGGGCGGTCTGGTCCTGCTTGTGGTACTGGTGGGCCTGGCAACACTTTGGGCCTTACGTGAGAGGGAACAGAAGGGACTGAACCTGGTGGAGCGAGTCTACGAGAGGCTGTGCAGTTTTGCCCGGCGACTCGGTATCCAGTTCCAGCGACACCAGACGCCGTACGAGTACGCTGCCGCTTTGAGCACCGTCATACCTGAAGGGCAGGACCCGGTGCAGCGCATCACTGACTTGTATGTGAGAGAGCGCTTCAGCGGCAGGGAGGTCAGCGGCCAGGAGGCTGAGGAAGCCTGGCGAGGTTTGAGGCCGATTCTTTGGCGACGCTGGCTGCAGCGGAGGCTGGAGAAGCTCCAGCGACGGGGCACTTCCCGTACCTCTGAGCACTATCACAGATGATCAGGAACAAGAAAAAAGGCCGCCTGGGCGTGAAGCCCAGGTGGCCTTTTTCTTTGGACGACTCAATTCTTGACAAAATTGTATACCTAGTATATAATTATTTTCAAGAAACAGATACTCAGTATATATTCTCTGGAGGAGCCATGACTGTCAAACACACCCTATTAGCCCTGCTCAACCATACTTCTACTCATGGCTACGAGCTGCGTGGGTTGATGGAAGCCGCCTTGGGCGATCACTGGGTGATCAACACCGGCCAGATCTACAGCACGCTCTCGCGGTTAGAGCGGGATGGCCTGGTTGTGCGCCAACCCGCATCTGTGGACGAAGCGGCGGAGCGCACTGCCTACGAGCTGACCCAGGATGGGAGGGCGGAACTAGAGCATTGGTACCACGAGCCACTGTCTCGCGACTATCGTCTGCGCGACGCCTTCCACGCCAAGCTAATGCTCAGCTTCTTCTCCGGGCCGGTGCCGCCGGGCGAGGTGCTCCAGGCCCAGCGGCGGGAGTTGCTCAGTGAGATGCACGAGTTGACGTCCATGCGCGCTGAGGCCGACCCGGCGAGGGAGCTTCCCTGGCTGCTGCTGCTGGAAGGCGCCATCATGCACCTGGAGGCCGACCTGCGCTGGCTGGACATGTGCCAAGCCCGGCTGAACGAATTGCGCCAGATGCCCACGCCTCGGCACATCAGCCGGCCGCGCGGACGCCCGCCTACAGGAGAGACATCTTAAGGAGGGAGATACAATGAGTGAACCGACAGAAACCATGATCATAGCAGAGGGACTCACCAAGATCTACACCGACGGCACGGAGGTGCGTGCGCTGGACGGGGTGGATCTCTCGGTTGAGCGGGGGGAGTTCGTGGCCATCATGGGGCCTTCGGGCTCTGGCAAGTCCACCCTGCTTAACCTGATTGGCACGCTGGACGTGCCCACCGCCGGGCATGTGATCGTGGAGGGAGTGGACGTGAGCACGTTGCAGGGTAACGCGCTGGCCGATTTCCGCCGCGCCAAGATCGGCTTCGTCTTCCAACTATTCAACCTGGTGCCGATCCTCTCGGCAGTGGAGAACGTGATGCTGCCGCTGATCCCCTACCGCCGTCAGTGCAAGTTCGACCTGGAGGGGCGCGCCCGAGAGTTGTTGGACGCGGTGGGATTGGTGGAGCGAGCCAGCCACCTGCCCTCCCAGCTCTCCGGCGGGGAGCAACAACGGGTGGCTGTCGCGCGGGCGCTGGTGAACGAGCCAGCGATCGTATTGGCTGACGAGCCCACGGGCAACGTTGACACACGAGCGGGCGACGAAGTGATGGAACTGCTGCGGCAGGTGTGCGACGATGGGGGACGCACCGTGGTAGTGGTGACGCACAGCCCGCGGGTCGCCGCCTTCGCCGACCGGGTCTATTTCCTCAAGGACGGGGCCATCGTAGACCAGACTCGCCTGGGTGGAGAGCGCAGCCTGGAGGCTGTCTGGGCGCGTCTGGGCTTGGCTTAGGATAGAATGCAGGGAGAGAAGATGAGCGAGAACAGAACGCAGGTGCTGTTGCTGATGTTGATGGGGGTGGTCATCCTGTTGATGGTGGCCATCGTGGGCCTGTTCATCCGTATGAACCAGTTGCAGCGAGAGGTGTTGGCAGCGCTGCAACCATTGCAGGCGATGAGGGGGCCGCAGGGGTTGGAGATCGGAACGGAAACGCCGGCCTTCACCCTGCCCGACACGAGGGGTCAGATGATCTCGTTAGGAGACTTTGTAGGCCAGAGGGTGCTGTTGGTCTTTTCCTCGATCCAATGCTCGGCCTGCGCTGAAGTATGGCCGTATCTGAAGGCGTTCAGCGAGCGCGAGGGGGAGGTACAGGTGGTGATGATCTCCCGTGGCACGACGGACGAGAACCGGCAACTAGTGGAGGAGCAGGGGTTTGGTTTCCCCGTCTTGACTTGGCAGGACACAGTCGCTAGGGAATACCAGGTGCCGGGGACGCCCTTCTTCTACGTCATTGACAGGGAGGGCGTGATCGTCAACGCGGGCTTCGCCGGCACGCTGGAGCAACTGGAAGCGTTGGCGGGGGATAGTAAGGACTGAGAAAAGGAGGCGGTAGCATGCACAAATGAGGTGGCAGAGCGCCTGGTAAAGTTACTGGTAAATCCAACTGGAAGGGAGGTGAATGGCAATGAAGCGATAGAAGTGGCTGACGGGCATCTTGGCTGTGATGCTGGTAGCCTCGTTCCTGCTAGCAGCGATCTCGCTGGTCACGGCGACGACGGCCAACGCGGCACCGCCACCACCACAGCCGGACTACCAGTGCCCCAGCTGCTGGGGGCCCTGGTACACGGTCTGCGAGAACTGTTGTGGTTGCCGGGATGCAGGGGATCTGCTCAGGCAGCGTTGTGCCAACAACGACTGTGATCTGTACTGGCGGTACGGCTGTACGGAACCGCCTTGTGGCGACTAAGGGGAGGGCCTGTTTCCCATGAGCCGTCTCTGGGGGGCTCTGTTCATGCGAGCAGAGCCCCCCATCAAGCAGGAGAACATCTTATGCGAACGCAAAAGTCCAAAGCGACCGTCATGATCCTGATAATTGCCCTCATCGTTGGTGCCGCTCTGACCACCAACGCTTCGACCTATGCCCAGGAAGAACCATCCTGGCCGGTGCTCATCGAAGTCTTTACTGCCGATTGGAGCGAAGCCGGCCTGACTATGAGCAAGGCTGTGGAGCGATTGGCCGCTGAACGGGGGCCCGAAGGTATCATCCCTCTGGAATATCACCTGGACGACGAATATCACTGTCCGGCGACCAGGAGCAGGATGGCTGCTCAAGGGGTGGAGCGTGTGCCTGTCTCTTTCAGTGGTTCTGGTTACGCCAACTATGGCGTTCGCGATGAGATGGCTGCGTACGAGAACCATCGGTTGACGTTGCTCTCGATTGCGAAGAACACCCGCCCTCCAACGCTAGACGTGCGAGTGAACCAGCACACCTCTGGAAAGCAAGTCGCTCTCCAGGCCTGGGTGGAAAACAAAGGGGAGGAGCAAGCCACGGGCCTTCAGTTGTTGTTTGTTCTCTACGAGGACCTTGGCCGGGATGGTTACCATTTCGTGGTGCGGGCCATGTCGCCGCCGCATCTCCTGGATGATATCGACCCTGGCGGTGAGGCAAGCATGGTATCCGAACTGGCCCTGCCTGACGGTGCCGACCCTGGGCACGTGCAAGCCGTAGCCATCGTCCAGCGAGTCCTTGATAGCGAAGTGTTTCCTCTCTTCGTGCTGGCTGTCAGTACCACGGCTACTTCCTATTCCTTCCCCCCGCCCATGCCGGAAGAGGCCGCCCCCGCTGCCGGGCTGCCTGAGCGCCCCCAGGTGATGGACCTCAGGGCTATCCTGACCCGGCTGCGGCCCTGGTTGACCGGCGCTGCAGCCCTCACCGCGCTGCTGCTCCTCCTTGCCGCCGTGGCGCGACCCCACACCTTCCGCTACGCCCTGCGCTCCCTCCTGGGCCGCGCCGACCGCACCGCCCTGTTGCTGGTGGGCGTGCTGGCCGCCTCGCTGGGAGTCAGCCTGCTCTCCTCGGTGACCGAGGCGGCCCAGGTACGGGTGGCGGGGGAACTGGCCGCCTACTGGCGCACCACCTACGACCTGTTGGTACGTCCCACAGACTCCCGTTCGCGCATCGAGGACCAGCATAACCTGCTGGAGGCCCACTACGAGAGCGGGCTGGCGGGGGGCATCACCATGGCCCAGTACGAGGCCATCAAGGCGCTGCCCGAGGTCGAAGTGGCTGCTCCCCTTGCCATCCTCGGCTACTTCAATGTCTCTACGGCCATCGAAACAGAACCGCTCTCTCCGGGCGCGTATCGCGTAGAGCGCACCATACTGGTGGACAATGGTCTTCACACGATCCCTTTTCGGCAAAGAACTTACACTCTCGCGTCGCCTGACGTAAGAGGTACAGTGGATCTGGGGTTTGATGGTCCTTCAGGGATGTTTCTCCCTGGACAAAACAAAGTGCCCCTCATACTGCCCATCGGCACCTCTCACAGCGCTCTGCTTGCCGCCATCGAGCCCCAGGCCGAGGCAACCTTGGTTGGGCTGGACGAAGCGGTGCTGGAAGGTCGCTATTTCTTGCCCGAAGACGAGTTGCAAGGGGAAGAAACAGGCTACACGTATCCCGATGGGCGAAAAGCAATCGGCTACACAGTGCCGGCGCTGGTTAACAGCCATCCTTACATCTCCTTCACCACCCAATACACCGTCAGCCAGATCACCCTGCCTCTCCCTGGGGTGCCCACCCAAGAGACCCTGGACGCCTTGCGCGAGGCAGGCGGACGGAGCTATCTGGATCAGTCGCCCGCCGAGGTGGTCTGGCAGCACACGCTGGACAGCATTGCCGGGCACGAGGCGGTTCTGACACAGTTGCAGCGAGGCAAGTTTCCGGTCTCACTGAGACTAGGGTTCATCGTGCCCAGCCCCATCCATTATCGAGAGGTCCTTGCCGCTTCTGTGACAGCAGATCTTGTCCTGGAGGCGATGCCGTTGGAACAAGAGGGCCCAGAGGTCACCTTCCGGCGGTTATCCTATCTACTAGCTGGGCCACGTGAGGCTTTTTTCGAACTGAAGACCGTCGGCACCTTCGACCTGGCCCGGCTGCTGGAAGGGCAACAACTGGCCCCCAACGCCGTGCCGCTGGAGACCTACCTGTCACCCCAGGCGGTGCTCAAGTACGACGAGACGGGCCAACCGACCGAACCGGTCCCCCTCAGACCCACCTTCAACCCCGGCGGCTACGTCACTACCCCACCCCTCGTTTTGGCGCCCCTGGAACTGGCCGAACTGCTGGGCGGCCCCACCCCTATCTCCTGTATCCGCGTCCGCGCCGCCGGCATTGAGGAGATGAACGACGAGGCGCGGGCCAAAATCGAGGCCCTGGCCCAACAGATCGTGGATCGCACCGGCCTGGAGGTGGACGTCATGGTCGGCTCTTCCCCCCAACCGCTGCTGGTGCACATCCCCGGCTACGGCGACGTGCCACCCACTGGCTACGTCGAAGAACTGTGGGTCAAGAAGAACGTGGACACCGCCATCCTGCAAAACACCCACTGGACCAGCTTCCTGATGCTGGGGTTGACGCTGGGGGTGTGCGCCCTGTACATCGCCAGCATCTCCTACCTCTCGGTGCTGGGGCGGCAGGGGGAGTTGGGCCTGCTCAAGGCAGTGGGCTGGCGCACCTCGGAGGTGGTGGGGCTGATCCTGGCGGAGCAGGCATTGGTGGGAGGGTTGGCGGGGGTGGCGAGTGCGCTGTTGGCCCTGGCGCTCACCCACCTGGCAGGATTGGCCATTCCCATAGAAGCGGCGCTTCTGGTGCTGCCCCTGGGGGTGGGGCTGTGCCTGGTGGGGGGGCTGGCGCCGGCTTGGCGGGCGGTGGTCCTGCCACCGGCGCACGTGGTGCAGGCGGGGGAGGTACGGGCGCGGGGGCGCGCGCTGGGCCGGCTGACGGTGGTGGGCTACGCCTCCCGCCACCTGCTGCGCCGCCGGGGACGGGCGCTGGCAGCAGTGCTGTTGCTGGCGCTGGCGACGGCGATGCTGGCCTTCATGGGGCTGGTGACTCTCTCAGCGCGCCGCTTCCTGCAGGCGACGCTGCTGGGCCAGCACGTGGCGCTGGAAGTGCAGGGCTACCACCTGGCGGTGGCCCTGCTGTGCGCCCTGGTGGCTGCGCTGACGGTGGCCGACCTGACGCTGCTCAACGCCCGGGAACGGCGACGGGAGATGGGGTTGCTGCGGGCGGCGGGCTGGCGGGCGGGGGACGTGGTGCGGCTGTTCCTGGTCGAGGCGGCCTGGATTGGCCTGCTGGGCGGCCTGCTGGGGAGCGGCCTGGCCCTGGGCGGCTTCGCCGCCCTCTCACCCACCTGGCCAGAAGCGACCCTCTGGGTGGCCCTGGGCGGCCTGGCGCTGCCGGTGCTGGCGAGCGCGGGGGCGGCCTGGTATCCGGCCTGGGTGGCGGCGGGGGAGCTGCCGGTCTCCTCGCTCAACGAGCTACCCCGGCAGCGACCGGCGGTGGTGGAGCGGCGACAGGCGGCGGTGCGGCTGGCGGCGGGGTTGGCGGTGGCCGCGTTGGCGATTGGGGGGCTGGTGTGGTGGCGAATGCAGGTGCCGCCGGCTCCGGCGGTGGTGGTCGTGGCCCCTCCGGCGACCCCCGAGCCGATGGCGGTGCCGACGCCCACGGCGACGCTCGGCCCCCCGGTGGAGCCGGCAGCGGTTCACCCGGCGGAGGCAGCTGTGGAGAGCCTGCGTATCTATGAAGTAGCACAGGTGCTGATGGAGATGGGGGAGCGGAAACCGGGGAGCGAGGCGGCCAGAGAGGCGGCTGACTACGTGGCTGAGACATTGGCTTTGTACGGCCTGGCAGTGGAGCGGGAAGAGGTGAACATCCCACCCCTGGCGTCGGCGCGCCACGTGGCCCTGCGGGTGGGGAAGGTCGAAGTGATCCCCCAGGGCACAGCGGCTCACCTGAGTGCCCTGGCCGGCGAGGTTATCACCGCTTCTCTGGTCGTCGTCTCGGCCGAGGCACTGCCGTCGGCAGGAGAGGTGGAGGGTAAGATAGTTGTGATAGAAGACCGGGCGCTGCCGCCGCCGACGGTGGGGGGGAAGGACGAGCGGCTGCCGGGGCTGGCCGCGGTGTTGGAGACCTACCCGGCTGAGGCGCTGGCCGCGGCGGTGAGCCTGACCCCGGAGGACGCGGCCATCGTGCGCCAGGCGATGGCGACAGGAGAGCAAGCCCAACTGGTCTTCGAGGGGCTGCGGCGATATGAGACCGTCGGTACGGAGAACATCGTGGCGACGCTGCCGGGGATGGAGCGTCCTGGCGAGGAAGTCTGGCTGCTGGCCACCCGCAACGCCGAGGGGTGGGACCCGCCCAACGACGGAGGCAGCACCAATACGGCGCTGCTGTTGGAGCTGGCTCGCGCTCTAGCCCGGGAACCGCTGCCCCGCACGGTGCGTTTCATCTCCCTGGGCTCGGAGAGGACGACTGAGCGTTGGAGTTCTGGTACCTATCTGGCCCAGCACAGGGCGGAATTGGGGCAGGTGGTGGCGGCCATCAACGTGGACACGGCGCTGGGGGGCGAGACGCTCCTGTTCGGGGGGCGGTTAAGCGGCCGTTTCGACCCGGCGGCGACCCCCGCAGCGCCGTCCGGAGGGCCGGTGTTGATGCGCAGGCTGATCCTGATTGACCTGGACAGCCCGGAGCAGGCGGCGGCTCAACTGGCACGCATCAGGGGCGAGGTGCCACCGCCGTGGGGCGTGGAAACGCCCACGTGGTTGATGCGGCGGGGCTACGCCCTGGCGGTGGAACTGGACCACGAGGTGGGGACGACGTGGTACGGTCACAGCGAATGGGTTTTCCTGCAGTCGGGTGTGCCGGCGGCCCGGATCGCCTGGGGAGTGGAGGAGGGTCTTTTCTCAGAGGAAGAGATGCCACTGCGGGTGGAGCGGCTGGAACAGAGCGCGGCCCTGGCCTACGCCCTGGTGGGACGCCTGGCGGAGGAGGGGCGAGGCGAATGAAAATCGCCCCCAGTTTTCAGCGGATGGCTTGCCGCACCCGCTGGGATAGGACGCCGAACTCCGCGCTGTATAACATCTCCAGGCGGCGAGGCCGTGGCAGCGGAACGGGGACGGTCGCTTCGATGCGGCCCGGACGGGAGCTCATGACCAGTATCTGATCGGCCAGAAAGAGGGCTTCCTGAATGTTGTGGGTCACCATGACCACTGTTTTTCCCCCCCTGCCCCCCCAAAGTTGGGGGGAACGGGGGGCGGCTCGCCAGATGCGCAGCAGCTCCAGGTTCATGTTCTCCCGAGTCAGGGCATCCAGCGAGCCGAAAGGCTCATCCAGCAACAGGATGGCCGGGTCGTGGATCAGGGCCCGAGCGATGGCTACTCGCTGCTCCATCCCTCCTGAGAGCTCGTGGGGGTAAGCATCCTCGAAGCCCTCCAGCCCCACCAGCTTCAGAAGCTCCCTGGCCTGTTGCCCCGCCTCTTCGGCTTTCAGCCCCTTAATCTCCAGCGGCAGAGTGACGTTCCTGAGCACGGTACGCCAGGGCATCAGGTTGGCCTTCTGGAAGACGAAGCCAATCTGGCGGCGGGGGGCAGTCAGCAACTCCCCTTCGAGATAGACCCTGCCACTCGTGGGCCGCACCAGGCCACCCAGAATACGCAGCAAGGTTGACTTGCCGCAGCCCGATGGGCCTACGATACACAGGAACTCCCCGGCACCAACTTGCAGGGAAACACTTTCCAGGGCTTCGAGTGAACCCTGCTGCCCTAGAAAGGTCATGGTTATCTCATTGGCTGCTAGAACGGGCTGAGTCTTTGGGAGTTGGCGTGAATAGCTAGCCGGAGTCCCCAACTTGTTGGGGTTTGTCGCAGCATACCCCCAACAAGTTGGGGGGTCCGACATTGTGACTCTGCGAGATTCTGAAGAGCCGACAGACTCCATAACTTCGTCCTCTACTGAGGTTCAACAACGAACTGATTAGTGAACAGCTTCTCCACGTCCACCTCGGCATCAATAAGCCCGATCTGGCGCATGAAGCGCTGGGACTCCTCCCAGGCGGCGCGGTCAGAATAGCCCAATCGCTCGCCTTGCCAGAACTTGATGGATTCGAGCAGGACGGCCTTTTGCAGGCTCTCGTTGTCTCCCGCGATCTCAGGCACGTGTTCTTTGCAAATGGCGAAGGCTTCATCGGGATGTTCGATGGTGTACCTTAACCCCCGCAGCACAGCCCGGACCAGCCCTTGAGCCAACTCTGGCTGCTCAGCGATGGTCTGCTCGTTGGTGATGAGACCGTTGGAGACCAGGTTGGCGTAGTCGTCCACATAGATAACATTTATCGAGTACCCCGCCTGGCTCAGTTGCACCGGCTCGTTCAGGGCGTAGCACACGGCGGCGTCCACCCGTCCCTCCGTAAGACTGGCAACCTGAGTGTAGCCGATGACCTGGAGGTTGACCTGGGCTTCGTCTATCCCCTCGGCGTGAAGTAGTGCCCGCCAGCCGATGTAGCTGGCCCCCTCGGTAGCTGGTGTCCCCACCCTCTTGCCGACCAAGTCCTTTGCCCCAGTGATGTCTTTCTCCTGCAAAGAGACCACGCACACGGGGAAGCGACGATACCAGTTTAGAATGTAGGTCACTGGCAGCCCTTGCGCCCTGGCCAGGATGACCTGATCCCCGCTGGCCACGGCGAACCGCAGCTCACCAGCGCCCACCAGTTTGAGCAGGTCCGTCTCCATGCCGTAGTCGAAATTGATGGCCAGGTTCTCCTCGGCGAAGTAGCCTTTGTCCTCGGCCACGTAGAAGGGGGCGAACTGGACGTTGGGTATGAAGCCCATGGCCAGAGTGATTTCCTCTGGTGCGGGCAGCGTTGGCGTGGCCGGCGGCTGGGACGGGCCGCAGCCAGCGAGGGCGACGATGACCAAACACAACAATGAATTTAAAATTGAACGAACTGTCTTCCTCACGTAGAAAACCCCCTTTATTTTACTTTTTCCACGAAAGCAGCAAGCTCTCCAGGATGGCCACGGCCGCGTACAGGCTGACGGCGATGATCACCAGGGTGAAAAGGGCTACGAACATGAGAGGTGTGTCGAAAAGCCCGCGCGCTAGGTTCACCAGGAAGCCCAGTCCACGGTCGGCGCCAACGAACTCCCCCACCACCGCCCCGATCACAGACAAAGTGACCCCCACCTTCAGCCCTCCCAACAGGACAGGCAAGGCAGCCGGCACCTCCAGCATGGTGAAGACCTGCCAGCGAGTGGCCTCCAGGGAGCGCATCAGGTCAACCAGGTCCTTCTCCGCCGAGCGGATGCCGATGATGGTGTTGATCAGGACGGGGAAGAAGAGGGTCAAGGCACAGACCAGCACCTTGGATAGGCTGCCGAAGCCGAACCAGATGACCAGCAGGGGAGCCAGGGCGACGATGGGGATGGACTGGGAGGCCACAATGTAGGGTGAGAGGATGCGCTCTACGAGCCTCGATTTGGCCAGAATGTAGCCCAGCGAGGTGGCCGTAGTCAATCCCAGGGCCAATCCCCCGAATACCTCTGCCAGGGTTATCTGGGTGTGACGCCAGAGGGTGCCATCGCTGGACACGATCAAGAACTTGGAGTACACTCGTCCTGGCGAGGGCAGGATGAAAGGCGGATAGTTGCCCAGTCGCACGACTAGCTCCCACAGGCCGAGGAAGAGGAGCAGAGCCAGAGGGACAAACAGATACCCCGCCCGCTCACGAGTCAAGGTCGAAAGTCGGCTCGCCAGTCTTGAACCTACTCCTGGCCGTGCTGGTGGTATCCTTATTTCTCTGGAAAGTTGAGCTTCCATTGTTCTCCCTCCCCCAAAAAAGAACCCCGAAGACCTTTTGGCCTCGGGGCGCGTTCACGCGATTCCGGGCATGGCTTACCAGCCTGCCGTCATCTCGCTGACCCTCTCTCATCCGGACTATACCGTCGGCTCTGGCCTCTCACCAGATCAGCCTTGTGGCTCGCGGGCTCGAAACCAGCCAATCACTGGTTCCATACCGCCGATCGGGAATTGGTTCCGCACTACGCTGAGAACCTCACCCTGCCCCGAAGGTCCTGAAATATCACTTGTTGAGCTTATTATAGCGTAATCTGCTGATTTGTCAAACTCGAACTTGACGAGGGTCTCAATCTGTAGTATGATAGCGCTGTAAATCGGAGGGCGGCACCGTCGCAGCCCTTGTCCCAAAGGAATCCAAGAAAGATGTCCAAGTATTGAGGAGTACAGGAAAACAAAACCGCTGAGAATAGGGGGTATAATCTTGACTGAACACGTGTATATCGAAGACATCGCCGCCTACGAGGGCAAGGAGGTGACTCTCAAAGGCTGGCTCTACAACAAAACCGATAAAGGCAAGCTCCAGTTCTTGCTGGTGCGGGATGGCACAGGGGTGATCCAGGCCGTGGTCTTCGAGGATGATGTGTCTCCTGAGATGTTCGAAGCAGCCCAAACGGTGACCCAGGAATCGTCCCTGATCGTTACCGGCACGGTGCGGGAGGACAGGCGAGCGCCGGGGGGCTATGAGCTCACGGCGAACGACGTCGAGATCGTGCAACTGGCTGAGGATTACCCCATCACCCCCAAGGAGCACGGCGTGGAGTTCCTGATGGATCGCCGCCACCTTTGGCTGCGCTCCTCCAGGCAGCACGCTATCCTGCGGGTGCGGGCCGAGGTGGTGCGGGCCATCCGCGATTGGCTGGACTCCCACGGCTTCGTCAACCTGGACACCCCCATCCTCACCCCTTCCTCTTGTGAGGACACCACCACCCTCTTCGACACCGACTACTTTGGGGATCGAGCCTATCTCACCCAGAGCGGCCAACTCTACAACGAGGCCCATATCATGTCCTTCGGCAAGGTCTACTGCTTCGGCCCCACTTTCCGAGCCGAGAAGTCGAAGACCCGCCGCCACTTGATGGAGTTCTGGATGGTAGAGCCGGAGATGGCCTGGGCTGACCTGGACGAGTGCATGAGGGTCGAGGAGGAGCTAGTTAGCTATATCGTCCAGACGACGCTGAAGAATCGCGCCGAAGAATTGAAGACCCTCGAGCGCGATACAACTTTGCTGGCAAAGGTGGCACCACCGTTTCCGCGCCTCACGTATGACTCAGCCGTTGAAATCCTTCACCGGGACGGCGTATCCATCGAGTGGGGCGATGATTTCGGGGCTCCCCACGAAGTAGCCTTGGCGGAGCACTTCGAGAAGCCGGTCTTCGTCCACCACTATCCCACCCAATGCAAGGCCTTTTACATGGAGTTTGATCCTGAGCGACCGGAGGTTTGTCTCTCGGTGGACCTGCTGGCCACCGAAGGGTACGGTGAGATCATCGGTGGGGGGCAGCGCACCGCCAGCTACGAGTACCTGGAACAGCAGGTGAAGCAGCTTGGCATCTCTCGCCAGGCCTACGAGTGGTATCTCGATCTGCGGCGCTACGGATCGGTGCCGCACTCCGGCTTCGGCCTGGGGCTGGAGCGGACTGTGGCCTGGATCTGCGGCGTGAAGCACATCCGGGAGACGATTCCCTTCCCGAGGATGCTGGGACGTATGTATCCATAGGTATCGCCATATTGCTCAATTTACAGGAACGAAACTCGATAGTCCACTTGCTGTCGCCCGCCTCCCCAGAGGATGCCCTCACTGCTTACTACGCCCTCTATCATAAACGGACGCAGCTCTTCATTCATGGCCAGGAGATCGTGGTCGGCTTCCTGGCCGTCTGTCAAACCGCGCATGACCTGTTCACTCCGCTGGTGGTGATGCGGGCCGACTCCGACGACGTGCTGGCCGCTCTGCTATTCGAGCACCTGGACGAGGGACGGGAGTACCTCTTCGCCGCCAAAGTACAAACGGCCTCGGTCTTGAAGCGATGTCTCGTCACCTGGGATGAACATTACAACTCGATCTACACTGTTGATGGAGAGAGCTTCCGACCGGATTTTCGTCACGTGGTCGAAAAGGTGGTCAGGGAAGACCGCTTCCCTCGCTTCGAGATCAGGGACGGCGAGACCGTGATTGCAGCCGCAGGCACAAACTGGCGCTCGCCTTACTTTGCCGAGGTCGGCGTCTGCACCCAGGAGGGTTACTGGGGACGAGGCCTGGCTAAGGCAGCCGTCTCTGCCTGCACTTCTGAATTGCTGAAAGAGGGGATCAAGCCCCTCTACATCGTTGCCGAGGGCAACGCCGCTTCGATTCGGGTCTGCGAAGCTCTTGGCTATCGTTTCTCTGGCTACAGGGAGTTCTCTTGCCTAGGCAGGCTGAGAATGGGGAACCTTTTGAAGGCTACCAACGTCCAATATGGTGGAAGAGGAAAATACCTCTCCGTAAAAAACTAGGGGGAAAGGAGATTTCAGTCATGTCTAAAAGAGTTACCATCAGTCTGCTAGTTTGCCTGGTGTTGCTGGCCGTAGCGGTTGGCTGCGCACCCTCGGGCAACCCTGTTGAGACACCAAAGTCTATAGGGCGTAGCATCACCGTCGTTGGGGAGGGCAAAGCCTCGGTATCACCTGACGTGGCCGAGGCCAACATCGGCGTAGAGGTGCTGGCTCCCACGGTGAAGGAAGCCACTGAGGAGGCCAAGGAGCGAATGACGGCCATCGTGGCCGCGCTCCAAGAGGCGGGTATCGCCGAGAAAGACATCCAAACCTCTAACTACAGTATCTACTTCGAGCGCTACCCAGAGATCAGGCCCATGGTCGAAGCAGAGCCACTGGAAGCAGAGGGCAGCTATCGAGTCTCGGACATGGTACGGGTTAAGATCCGCAACCTGGACAGAATAGGCACCGTTCTAGACAAGGTAATCGAAGCTGGGGCCAACAACGTCTACGGCGTCAACTTCACCGTGGACGATCCCAGTGAAGTGAGGAGTGAGGCCAGAGGCAAAGCCATTGCCGACGCCAGGGCCAAGGCACAAGAGCTGGCAGGCCTTAACGGAGTGGATTTGGGCGAGGTGCTCCAGATCAGCGAGGTCATCGGCGGGTCGTTTTCTACGGTCGGGATGTCCCTGGTCAGGGAATACGCCGGTGGAGCTGGCCCCATCTCCCCTGGCGAGCTGGAGTTCAGCGTGCAAATACAGGTGACCTACGCCATCGCGCCATAGCCGCAAAAGACCTCCCACAATCTATCCCACTTCTACACCGGGGCTATGCGTCCTAGAGGCTCATAGCCCTTTTTGGGATTTTGCATAAATGCAGAAATTGGGTTATAATAATATTAAACAGCAAAGGTAACATCGAAACGATAAGATAGGTAAAAAATGATTTCCTCGGATTATGTTTCTATAGGTATATATTGGTTTCTGGTCGTTATATGGGGCCTTATCGTTCTGGTGTTCCTGACGAGATATGAGCAGCCCAAGGCCCAGGAGCCCAGGGTTGCCGCTATCGCCAGAGTCATCCTGCTTCTGGGATTTGCAACCCTGGCCATTGATAGCCTCTTCTTCAGTGTTTGGTTTACGGCCAAAGATGAAGCGTCCAAGACCAACCTGTTTACGACCCTGATGCAGAGCGAGTATCTTCTCATTCCAAAGGTTGCTCTGCTCGTAGCTGCCATCGCTGTGCTTTTCATGGTATGGAGACAACGGATAAGAGAAATTGACAAGGAAACAGAGAACCTAAGAAAAATCTCCGCTCTCAATGCCATCGCGGCCACAGTCAGCCAATCTCTGGATCTAGAGGAGATTCTGAATAGCACCCTGGAAAAAGTGCTAGAGGTGATGAGGATAGAGACGGGCGCTATAGCTTTGGTGAACGAGCAGGCCGAGGAACTGTCTTTTGCCGTTCAGCGTGGCTTTCCTGAGGGACTGCTCCACGAAGCAGCTCCGCTGAGATCAGGGCAAGGACTGACCGGGCGGGCAGCGCAGTCAGGAGAACCGATCTTGGTAGAGGACATCTCCGAGGAAGCTGGCCTCTCGGGGGTAGAGTTGGAGATGAAAGAAGAAGGATTTCGGTCTTTTGCCTGCATACCGTTAGGGGCTAAGGAAAAAGTGCTTGGTGTGATGGACATCACCAGCCACGATATCCGCCAATTCTCTCACCAAGATGTGGAGTTGCTTACTTCTATAGGCAATCAAATCGGGGTGGCCATTGATAATGCCCGGCTTTTCCACGACTTGAACGAGGCGTATGAGGACCTGGCAGCAACGAAGGCCCGGCTTTTTCAATCGGCTAAGCTCTCGGCGGTTGGGGAGTTTGCCGCCGGCATCGCCCACGAGATCCGCAACCCCTTGACGACCATCATCGGCGATGCCCAGTTGCTGATGGCCGATATGAAGCCAGGCCAACCGGAATACGAGTCCCTCAAAGCCATCGAACGGTCAGGACGGCGGGCCAGCAAAGTGATTGGGAATCTGTTGTCCTTCTCCCGCCAGGAGGAGTATGAACTGATTCCCACAGATATAAACGCAACCATTAATAACGCGCTCTCTCTCATCGCCTATCAGATCGAGAGATCTAATATCACTATAATCAAAGACCTGGCGGCAGATTTGTCCTTGGTGCTAGGCAGCACCCATCATCTCGAAGATGTTTGGATTAACCTGCTGATCAACGCAAGAGACGCCATACCCGCCAAGCAAAAGGGTGAGATTCGCATCACCTCCCGGCTGGATGGGTCTGGCAAGGCCGTCCAGGTGCTTATCTCAGATACCGGCGTTGGTATCCCCAAAGCCAACCTGGAGAGGGTATTCGAACCTTTTTTCACGACCAAGGATGTGAACGAGGGCACGGGTTTAGGGTTATACATCACCTATAAAACCATTGAGCGGCACAATGGACTTATCGAGTTAGACAGCGAGGAAGGAAAGGGGACGACTGTCACTGTGACCTTGCCGATAACAAATCAAGTCTTTGTCGAAGAACAGGATTAATCTTTGTGGGAGGTAACCCATGGCCCGCATCCTAGTTGTTGATGATGATCGAGATGTTGCTGGGACAGTAGAGCGTACCCTTCGGCGCAGAGACCATGAGGTGACTGTCGCCTACAGCGGCGCTCAGGCTCTGCAACTGATCCAAAAACAGTGCCCCGACCTGGTGGTGCTGGATATCATGATGCCCCGTATGAATGGCATCGAAGTCTGCCAACGCATCCGCACTCTCCCCAACGTGGCTTCGGTGCCCATTCTGTTCCTGACAGCCAAAGGCAAAATCGAGGATAAGATCGAAGGCTTCGAGGCCGGGGCCGATGACTACCTGACGAAGCCCTTTGACCTCCGAGAGCTAGAGTTGCGGGTGAGGGCCCTTCTGCGCCGCAGTATGCCCAGTGAGGCGCCCAAAGCCCCCTTGGAAGTTGGCACCCTCTCCCTCGATCCCCGCACCTTCAAGCTGAACGTGGATGGCCACGTTCTTCTCCTTACCCCGGTAGAGTTTGAGCTGCTCTATTACCTGATGGAACACGCCGGGGAGGTCATCTCCACCGAGAAATTGCTGCAAGAGGTGTGGGAATATCCCCCCGGCACAGGCGACCCTAACCTGGTCAGAGCTCATATCAAGAACATCCGGGCCAAGATCGAACCCGCACCCGAGGATCCCATTTATATCAGAACTATTTCTCGCCACGGCTACGTAGTCTCTGGATAGCGATTTCTACCACTGCTGGCCCTCCAGCGACCTCGGCTCCGACCGTTCCCAACAGCGGCCAAAGCTATCCGACAATCCAAAACCTTCCCGTCAGACGCTAGTCCACCATAGGACTAGCGTCTGTTTTTTGTGGGGAGATTAGGCCAGGGTATAGAATCCACACTATCCCTTTGAACACGGAGCAGTCTTACCGTGACCCCCATCTCTTTCATGACAAATTCATGCCAAATTAACGTTCCTTTCACCCAAAACCTGGACGCAATTTGTTATAATAAAAGCAGTTCAGAAAATTTACGGCCGTTTCGTCCGCTTTTGGATAGCTCTTCGGCGGGCCAGGAAAGGAGGTGTGAAAATGGCGGAGAATAGGACGGCGCTCATGACTGCCAGGGAAGCTGCGAAGTACCTACGGGTGAGCATGTTCACCCTGAGCAGGATGGAGAGCAATGGTGGATTGGTGCCTTATCGCACTCCTGGGGGGCATCGCAGGTACAGCCTCAGGATGTTGAACCAATACCTCAACGATAGCCGCAGGGCTTCCCGCTCTCGCCGATAGGGGAAGGACAAGCCAGACGTGAAACGTGAAGACGTGTTGTGTGTGCGTATTCCGTGCCAGGTAATTCACGTCTGACGTTTCACGTATCCCCTGCCAGGAAATCAGATACCGGTTTGGTAAGTTTGTTTAGTGGCACGGGGGGACATCAGGGTGGCAAGCCAGGCGAGCCGGGGAACGACGTTCACTGCCAGCTTGCCGGTCCGCCAACAGTCAGCAGGAGGGTGATATGGCGGAAGAGGGAATGATCATCCTTACAGCGAAAGAGGCCGCTGAGTATCTGCGGGTGAGCCTATACACTCTGAGGAGGATGGAGAGCGATGGGAGTTTGATTCCCTACCGTACTCCAGGTGGCCATCGCAGGTACAGCCTCAGGATGCTGAACGAATATCTTGAAAAGAGCCGCCTATCGTCTCAGCGCCGATAGTCGGAGAATGTGTCTGCACTCCAGTAGCTAAAGGCGGTCAGAGGTCTTGTCTTAAAAGTAGGGGTGCGCTCTGGCGGTCGCTCCTGGAAGCAAGCACGAGAGCTATTCTGATGTTAAAAGAAATTACGGCCTATTTCGGGAGGCACGCAGGATGGAGGATCAAGGTGGGGCAAAAGAGCTGCTATTTATGGATGAATTAGTAGAACTGCGCCAACGGGTCGCCGAATTGGAGGTGATGGGCATGGAGCGCCAACGGGGCGCCGAATTGGAAATTGTGGATGACGAGCGCCAGTGGGGAAAAGCAGCGCTGCCGGAATACCCAGAACGACTGCAAGAGATGGCTCTGGACAGGGTTATCATGAACAAGCACATTTTGATCGTCGAGGACAGCCTCACCCAGGCTGCCAAGCTAAAGGACTTGCTCCAGAAGCATGGTTACTGGATCACGGTTGCTACCAATGGCCAAGAGGGCCTCGCTTCAGCGCGTGAGCGTAGGCCGGATCTCATCATCACCGACATTCTCATGCCGGTGATGGATGGCTATGAGATGTGCCAGGCGATCAAGCATAACAGAGTGCTCAAGGATATTCCGGTTATACTGCTCACGGTGTTATCGAACACGGAAGACGTTATCAAGGCCCTCAAAGCTGGGGTGGATTACTATCTCACCAAGCCGTACCATGAAAATCGTCTCCTATCCCAAGTTGAATCTGCTCTTGCAAGGCCGGTTCGACAGACAAACAATGGGGCGGAAGAGGAGTTGGAGGTCATCTTGGGGGGCAAACGTCATGTCCTGACCTCAGGCCGTCAGCAGATATTGAATCTTCTTCTTTCCACGTATGAAAACGCTGTCCAGCAAAACCGCAAGCTTACCAAGGCGCAGCGCGAGCTACAAGAGCTCAACGAGAAACTTCAACAGGAAATCATTGAGCGCAAGCAGGCGGAGGAGGAGATTCGGCGGCTGAAAGACTTCAACGAGGGCATCGTCCAGAACATGGCCGAAGGCATCGCGGTGGAGGACGCGGAGGGCCGCATTATCTTCATCAATCCGGCCGCGGCTGACCTGCTGGGCTACTCGCCCGAAGAGCTGGTGGGCCAGCACTGGATGGTCATCGTCTCGCCCGGTCAGCACCCCAGCGTCCAGGCGGCCTACGAACGGCTCATGCACGGCGAAGCCGACCGCTACGAATTACAGCTTGTCCGCCAGGACGGCACACTGGTTCCCGTCCTGGTCAGCGGCAGCCCCCGGGTGGAGGAAGGTCGCTTCGCTGGCACCCTGTCCGTTTTCACCGACATCACCGAGCACAAGCAGGTGGAGAAAGACCTTCAGCAAAGTCTCGAGAGATTGGAAAGAACATTCAATGAAACGGTCCAGGCTCTGGCATCGGCGATCAGGACGAGGAATCCCTACACGGCTGGCCATCAGCGGCGGGTAACCCAACTGGCCTGTGCCATCGCCGGGGAGATGGGCCTTCCCGATGAGCAGATCGAAGGGATCCGCGTGGCAGGGCTGATTCATGACATCGGCCAGATAAGTGTACCCCTTGAAATTCTCAGTAATCCCAATGGGATAAGCGAGCTCGAGTACGGCATCATTAAGGCTCACCCCCAGATCGGTTACGACATATTGAAAGCGGTGGAATTTCCCTGGCCGGTGGCCGAAATCGTGCTTCAACATCACGAGAGGCTAGATGGCTCTGGGTATCCTCAAGGGCTGTCGGGTGAGGAGATTATGCTGGAAGCAAGAATCCTGGGCGTGGCTGATGTCGTTGACGCTATGGCCTCTCATCAGCCTTACCGAGCGGCTCGCGGTTTAGATAAGGCCCTGGAGGAAATATCGCGGAATAGGGGCGTCCTTTATGATCCTGGGGCGGTAGGCGCTTGCTTGAAGCTCTTCAAACAGAAAGGGTTCAAGTTCGAACGAGAGACGAGGGATGGCGATCAACTTGGCTGGCTAACAGGTGACGTGCACCGTCAGGCTGACAGTTTGGCGAACTGAGGAGGGAAGATGGAGAAAGAGGCATTAGGTTATAGTCTGGAGGAAAAGATCGCCGAACTGGAGGAAGTCAACACTGCGTTGCTGTCCAGAGAGGAGGAACTCGTCGCTCTCAACAAGATCAGCGTCGAAGTCAACCCGTCACTTGATCTGCAGGAAATCCTGGAGAGAGCCCTGGATATTGTGTTGTCTTCGCTGGGATTAGAGACGGGGTTTATCTTCTTGTTTAATGAAGCCAGAGGTGAGTTTGTATTAAAAGCTCAGCAGGGAATGAAGGGGCAATTCACCCGAGAGGCGATCACTATGAAGGCCGGACACGATTTCCCGGCCGTGACCCCTGAGCTGGACAGTCTCATCGTGGTACAGGAAATCTCCGAATATCCTCGGCTCGGCAGGTTCCTGCGAGACAGAGAGGGGTTTCACTCCTACATCAGCGTGCCCCTGAGCGCCAATGGGGACCTGTTGGGAATCATGAATGTCTTCAGCCGAGGCTGCACTCCAAACTCTCAAGAGGTCAACTTGCTGGTGACCATCGGCCAGCAGATCGGGACGGCCATTGAGAACGCGCGGACGTTTCGGAGTGTGGTTCGTGCCAAGAAGGAGTGGGAAGAGACCTTCGACGCGATCACCGAGGGCATTTTCATGCTGGACGAGGAATTCAACATCCTCCGCGTAAACGTCGCCTTTGCCAGGATGTTGGGCGCCACACCGGCCAAGCTCATTGGCCAGAAATGCTACCGAGTCTTACACGATCGGGACGAACCTCCCGCCTACTGCCCTCAGATTGAGACGATGCGGACAGGGGAGCCTCAGGCCGTCGAGGTGAGGGAGCCTACACTGGGCAAAGACTTTCTCTTGTCTAGCTATCCCTTGCGGGATCCGGAGGGCAATGTGGACAGGCTGGTGCAAATCGTCCAGGACATCACTCTGCGAAAACAACTGGAGGTCCAGCTCGCCCAGGCCGAGAAGCTTTCGGCCATTGGGCGATTGGCCCAGGGGATTGCCCACAACCTCCTCACTCCGCTAACGGTCATCAAGGGCAGAACTCAGCTTATTTTCGAAGAGGCACGGGATTGCTTCGAGGAGACTCTGCCATCCCTCCTGAGCCAGAAGGCTGGCCGTAAGCTTGAGATGCCCCCCGAAATTACCGAGATATATGAAAATGTACGTCAGGAGCTATTCGCCATTGAGCGGGGGAGCAAAACCATGGAGGAGATCATTGATAACCTGATGTACAAGAGCCGACGGGAGCAAGAGGAACACAAGCAGTTGGTTGACATCAATGATCTGCTGTGGCAGGAGTTGAAGTTCTTGAACGGGGATCCGCGCTTCAAACACTATATTGAGAAGACTTACAATTTCCAAGAGGGACCCCTGTACATTGAAGGCATTTACAGCGACTTCAGCCAGTCCTTTTCCAACCTCATCAGCAACGCCATAGACGCTATGGAAGGCTGCGAGAAGCCGGTGCTCACCATTACGACGCGCGGTGACGATGAGTACATCTACATTGACTTCCACGACACAGGAGTAGGTATCCCGCCGGAGAACATCCCCCACCTTTTCGAGCCCTTCTTCACCACCAAGCCCCTCAGTGGGGGGACCAACACAGGGACAGGATTGGGGTTGCACAGTTGTTATCAACTCCTGAGCCCCTACGGGGCCAAGTTCGAGGTCAAGAGCCAGCCAGGTAATACTACCTTTACAGTGAAGATGCTGCGGCAGTGAGTGCCAGCCTGTTGTCTAACTCCAATACCGTCAAAAAAGACCTCGGAGGTTTATCCAGACCTCCGAGGTCTTAAAGTTGGCTAAGCCTTACGGCGGCGGCCACTTCGCTTTTGAGGCCGCGCTCCGCCACGGTAGCTGGGGGCAATGATGGCGAAGACGGTGCAGCGGGAGAAGTCCAGAATGCGGGAACTGAGGCGGGGATTCGTCTTCTCGAACTCCTCTACCGACTCTTGCATGGTGATCACGGTGGGCAAGCGGGCGTTGTAGCGGTGATTGAAAAGCTGAAAGAGCTTCTCCTGAGCCCATTTCGTGGCGCTCTGGGTACCCAGGTCGTCGAGGATCAAAAGGGAGGCATTGCGCACTTCTTCGAAACGCTGGTCGTACGAAACCAGGCTCTGGGGGCTGAAGGTGGCTCGCAGGTGGTCGAGGAGATCAGGCACCACGACGAAGAGGGCCGAATAGCCCCGGTCCTGCCGATAGTTGGCAATGGCTGCCGCGAGGTGGGTTTTGCCGCAGCCGTAAGGCCCGGTGAAGACCAGCCAATCCGCTGGATTCTCGGCGTATCCTTTGGCGATAGCGAAGGCCCGCTTGAGGTTCTCGTGCTCCTCGCCAGGAAGCTCGTGAGCTCGCAGGTCGAAGGTCTGGAAGGTCTTGTCGCCGTGGAGGGAGAGGCTGGAGAGCTCTGATTGATCCTGGCCCACCCCGCTGCGGCGGAAGTCGGGAGCCAGGATGGTGACGATCTCCGCCAGGTCGGGGTCCACCAGCCGCGAGCGAAGCCGCAGGTCAATCTCCTCCAACTCACGGTTAGTGGTGATGACAGTGGGCAATCGGGCGTTGTAACGATGGTTTAGTATCTGGTAGAGTTTCTCCTGGGCCCAGGGAGTGGAGCTCTGGGTGCCCAAATCGTCGAGGATCAGCAGGGGAGCATCGCGCACTTCCTCGAAGCGCTCGTCAAAGGTGACCTCGCTGGTGGGGGCAAAGGTGGCTCGCAGGTGGTCGAGGAGATCGGGCACCACCACGAAGAGAACAGGCTGCCCATCAGCGATGCAGTAGTTGGATATGGCCGCTGCCAGGTGGGTCTTACCGCAGCCATAGCCCCCTTTGAGAACCAGCCACCCTACTGATTTCTGGGCGAAGTGTTTAGCGCGCTCGCAGGCTCGCCGCAGGTTCTCGCGCTTCTGGGTGTTGAGCCCGACGCCCTCAGGCCTAAAGCTCTGGAAGGTCATGCGGGAAAGCTGGCCCAACTGGCTCAAGTCCCGCAAGTCCGCCAGGCGCCTGGCCTCCAACTCCTCGATCTTACACTGGCAGGGGAAGAGCCTGCCGAAGTCGGGATGGCCAGGAGGCGCGTCCTTGACTAGATAGCCTGCTCCTTTGCAAATAGGACAGACGCCCCCCGTCTTAGGTCCTAGATCCTTTGAACTTTGACGTTTCACGTTTGACGTTTCACGTTCTTCAGTGTTCGATGTAGTCGGCATACTTCCCTTCGATGTATCTACGGCGATCTTTTCCAGTACCTCTTCCAGCTTTTTCACTGTCCTTCCCCTCGGTTGCCCAGCGATCCAGAACGCTGCGCACGTACCGCCAACTACGAGCATTGTGCTCCACGGCTATCCTGAAGGCCTCCTCGATCCAGTCGGCGGGGTAAGTTTTCTCGGCGTCCCTGAGCTCCTCGGCGATGAGGGGTGTGAGCAGGCCGATGTTCTGTTCGTAGAGGACGAAGATGTTGGGCCGTTCCACCTCCAGACGCACTTCGCTGGGCGTGACGATCGCCTCAAGCTCCAGCTCCCCGCGGAGAATCTTGTCCACCGTCCTGCGGCCAACGTCGGTGTTCATGAAGTACCAATCGTCCTGCTCGTCTCCATGCTGGGCCTGTCCTGAGCCTCGTCGAAGGGCCGTCACGTGGAGGAGAGTGCCCCGGGCCACGGCTCGCTCCAGAGCTTGCCTCAGGCGCTCCTCAGGCTCCTGTCCCGTCTCTTTGAGCCCGCCCAGCAGCACCCCATCGGCCTCGAGTTCTCGTCGGCTCACGTATCGGGGGTAGCCCCTCTTGTGGTGCAGCAGCCAGAAGATGTGCAGAGTCACCTTCAGCTCGGCCAGGTCATCAATGGCCGGCAGGAGCTTGCTAAAGAATAGATTGGGCAAGGGGGTGAAGTGCACCTTGCCAGCAGGAAAACCAGAAAAGCTTTTCATCGCCTAACGCATTCAGGTGCCAGGCACTTTCACCGAGGATTCACAGCAAAAGTGCTTCTCAAATTGTCCTCGACGCTGGGGCAGATGGCTTTTTCGGAAGTGCCGGGCACCTTTTCAGCCTAGTTCTTCCTGAAAAAGTTCTAATTCGTGGAACTGCGCCAGTTCTTTCTTAAAGAACAGAGGGATTTTGCCCGTGGGGCCGTTGCGGTGTTTGGCCACGATGACGTCAGCTATGTTCTTCCGCTCTGTATCAGAATCGTATATTTCCTCACGGTAGATGAACATCACCACGTCCGCATCCTGCTCAATAGAGTTGTGGATGATAATGTCTCCGGCCACGAAGTTATGGTGCTCCGGCACCTCCAGGTCATATACATCTTCAACTCCGATGGGTTCAATGACTGCTACTCGATCCCAGTAGACGTCACTCGTAGCAAGTCGCAGTAGGGCTTCGCTTTGAGTAAGTGGAAGTACAATGTGCTCTCCCACCTCTAGTTGATCAAGCCGCTTCCACCCGGTTAAGGTGCGGAACTTGTGGTTCGTCGTGGCCCGGATTCCATGCCCAAGCTGTGTTCTCAGATGGTATACCGGCTTGTCTCCGGTATACCATGCCTTCCGCGCCACAGTCGGCTCCAGTTGCCAAGTTGCCTCATTCAATGCCATCACCGGTACTGAACCGCCATCTTCGGCCAATTCACGGATAGGCACTCGACGACCGTCGGTCAATTGTACTAGCGTGTCACCTGTTACACAACCACTTTCGCGAAGGTCGGAGAGGATGGGCAGGTGATCCTTACGGGCTTCGACGGCGCGGGATAGTTGGGAGACAGCCACCACAGGCACGTTCAACTCCCTAGCTAACCCTTTGAGTGCGCGAGAGATATCCGAAATCTCCTGAACACGATTCTCCGACCGGGTGTCTCCTCGCATCAACTGGAGGTAATCAACGATGATAAGATCGAGACCATGCTCAGCGTGGAGGCGGCGGGCCTTGGTTCGCATCTGCAAGGCGGAGATGGAGGGCGTGTCGTCAATGAAGATGGGAACCTCCGACAGGATGCCTGTTGCCTCGACGAAGAGGGGCCACTCATTTTCTTTGAGGTCGCCCAGGCGCAATCTTTGGGAATCTATGCCCGTCTCGGCCGAGATGAGTCGCTGCACTACCTGCTCGGCACTCATCTCCAGGCTAAAGAGAGCTATGCGCTGGTTGAACTTACGGGCGGCGTTTTGAGCGACGGAGAGGGCTAATGACGTCTTGCCCATGGATGGCCTTCCAGCCACTATTATTAGATCAGAGGGCTGAAGACCTCCCAACAACTTGTCCAGCAGGGGGAAGCCTGTGGGGATGCCGATGAGCTCGCCACGGTGTTGATACAGGTAGTCTATCCGATCATAGTAGCTCCCGATTATTTGTTTTATCGCCACCAGGTCGCGAGCGATGTGGCGCTGAGAGACCCCGAACAGCACCTGCTCAGCTCTGTCCACCACCTCATCCACGTCTTCGGTGTCTTCGTAGGCAATGGCCGCGATCTGCCCCGCCGCGTTAATCAGTCGGCGAAGGATGGCTGTGCGCTCCACGATGCGGGCATAGTACTCCGCGTGGATGGCCGTGGGCACGGCATTGATCAGAAAGGTAATGTAGGCTGCCCCGCCTATCTCTTCCAGTTGGCCGCGCCGCTCCAGCTCGTCGCAGAGGGTGACGAAGTCGGCTGGCTCCCGCCGGTTGTGGAGGTCTCTGATGGCATCGTAGATCCAGCCGCTTTTCTCCCGATAGAAATCCTCAGGCTCGAGAAAGGAGGCCACTTTGAATATCGCATCGGGATCTAAAAGAAGCGATCCCAGGGCTGCATCTTCCGCTTCGGTGTTATGAGGCGCCATTCTCTCTGATTTATTCATCGTCTCACCATCATAGGAAGTTGGGAGTTTCGGGTTCGGGGTTTCGAGTTGAATGAAGCCCGAAACCCGAAACGGCTCGACTGAGCTCGCCGAAGTCTCAAAACCTTGTCCTGAGCTTGGTCGAAGGATCGAAACTCATTTATCGAGATCAAGGGTTTCAACGAAATCGCGGAAGACCGATAGCTCTGCTTCATCAGGGGAAGGGCCTATCCCTTCATCGGGCGTTATGGCGGCTCGCTCCATCACCGGCTCGGCCACGAAGATAGGGGCTTTGGCCCGCACGGCCAGAGCGATGCTATCGCTGGGGCGGGAATCTATCTCCAGGGGCTGGCCGTTGTTGTCCAGGACGATGCGGGCATAGAAGGTATCATCGCGCAGCTCGTTTACCAGGACATGAGACACTCTAGCTCCCACCGCGGTGATGACCGCTTGCAGCAGGTCGTGGGTGAGAGGGCGAGCCAACTCGACCTGCTGTAATTCGAGAGTAATGGCCTCAGCTTCGAAGGGGCCAATCCAGATAGGCAAATACCTTTCGCTATCTACATCTTTGAGGATTACCACCCGATGCTGAGACATCAGACTCGCTCTTATGCTGTCAACGGTTACCTGGATCATTCTCGCTGCCTCCTCTCCTACTCGTCCTTATGAAGCGACTGCCGTGTCTTGGTCTTTTTGATTATACCACAACAGCCCAGAGCACACAAATTGTCTTGGTCTGATGATTCTTTTCAATCTCGCAAAATTGTTGTATAATTATCCCCGGAGGTGGCCGAAGATGATACAAGGACAGAAAACAAAACTCAGGGCGATAGAGCGGGAAGACCTGCCCACCTTTGTCCGTTGGCTTAACGATCCGGAGGTGCGGCAATACCTGGCCATGTACATGCCGATGTCAATGGCCGAAGAGGAGAAATGGTTCGAGCGTCAGGTGGAGAACCAGGATGGACGGATCTTTGCCATTGAGACCGAGGACGGCGCGCACATCGGCAACATCGGGTTGCACGACTTCGACTGGAAGAACCGCAAGGCGCTGTTGGGCATTGTCATCGGCGAGAAGGAGTATTGGGGCCTGGGCTACGGTAGCGATGCCATCAGGGCCCTGCTGGGCTTCGCCTTCGGCGAGATGAACCTGCATCGCGTTTATCTCACCGTCTACAATTACAATGGGCGGGCCATCCGCTGCTACGAGAAGTGTGGCTTTCAGCACGAAGGCCAGCTACGAGAGGCCCGCTTCGGAGATGGGCGGTATCACGATGAGTTGATGATGGGCATCCTGCGGGAGGAGTTTGAGGCCGGTCAGTCGGGAGGGCAGGAAGGGTGAAGGAAATCACAGTGAAGATGTACGGGGAGCTGGCGATCTTTGGAGGTTCAGGTAACCCGGCCCTGACCCAGGGGATTTGTGATTACCTACAGGTTTCCCAATCGCGGGCGGAAATCATAGACTTTCCAAACGAGAACATTTTCATCAGGTTGCGCCAAAGTGTCCGCGGGCGGGACGTTTTCCTCATCCAGCCCATCTGCTCGCCAGTGAACAGAAACGTCATGGAACTCCTGATCATGATTGATACCTTGAAGCGAGCCTCCGCGGGGCGCATCACTGCGGTGATACCCTTTTATTCCTATGGCCGCAGCGACAAGAAAGACCAACCCCGCGTGCCCATCACCGCCCGCCTCATCGCCGATTTGATCACCGTGGCAGGGGCCGACCGCTGGATAACCATTGACCTTCATGCCGGCCAGATTCAGGGTTTCTTCAGCATCCCGGGCGACGAGATAACGGCTTTCAACATCCTCAGCGATTACCTCCTGAAGAAGAACCTGCGCGATGCTGTGGTTGTCGCCGCCGACCTGGGATTCGCCAAAAAAAGCCGCAACTTCGCCGAGAAGCTGGGGTTACCATTGGCTTTCGTGGAAAAACGTCGCAGCCTCACCGATGCGCACAGCGAAGCTCTGACCCTCATAGGCAAAGTGCAAGACAAGAACGTGATCATCGTTGACGATGAGGTGGACACAGCGGGGTCAATGGCGGAAGCCGTGGCCATCGTCAAAGACCACGGCGCTAGAGACATCTACGCCAGCTTCACCCACCCCATATTCTCCCCGCCAGCGGTGGAGCGGCTGCGGAAATGTGGGATCAAAGAGATGGTCACTACGGACACCGTCCCCATCCCGCCTGAGAAGATGTTGCCCAACATCACCGTCCTCTCCGTGGCCCCTCTGCTGGGCGAGGTCATCCGCCGTGTCCACCTGGGGATCTCGGTGGGTGAGTACATGAAGGATGTGCCTGGGTAGACCATGTTTAGAAATCTGCTGAGCAAAGTTATCGGAGACCCTAACGAACGGGAGCTGAATAGGCTGCGGCCCTTGGTCGAACAAATCAACGCTCTTGAGCCTGAGTTCGAAGCTCTGTCCGATGAAGAGCTGCGTGGCAAGACGGCGGAATTCCTCGGCCGGCTCCAGGCTGGCGAGTCCCTGGACGGTCTCGTGGTAGAAGCCTTCGCCGCGGTGAGGGAGGCGTCCAAGCGCACCACAGCCATGCGCCACTTCGACGTGCAACTGATGGGCGGCATGGTGCTGCACGAGGGCAAGGTGGCCGAGATGAGAACCGGCGAGGGCAAGACCCTGGTCGCCACCCTGCCCCTCTACCTCAACTCTTTGGAGGGCCAGGGGTGCCACCTGGTCACGGTCAACGATTACCTGGCCAAGCGCGACACTCAGTGGATGGGCCCCATCTACCGCCTCTTGGGTCTCTCGGTGGGAGTCATCCAGCACGAGTCGGCCTTCCTCTTCGACCCTGAGTACCTGGCCGACGATGAGCGCTATCAGTACCTGCGGCCCGTCGGCCGACGCCAGGCCTACCAGGCCGACGTCACCTACGGCACCAACCACGAGTTCGGCTTCGACTACCTGCGGGACAACATGGTGGTGGACCTCTCCCAGCAGGTGCAGCGAGGCTTCCACTACGCCATCGTAGACGAGGTGGACTACATTCTGATAGACGAGGCGCGCACTCCGCTCATCATCTCCGGCCCGGCTGAAGAACCGGACGCCAACTACCGCCGCATGGCCGATCTCGTCCCCCGCCTGCGGCGCGAGGTGGATTACGTCATGGACGAGAAGGACCGGGTGGTCACCCTCACTGAAGACGGAATCGAGAAGATGGAGCGGTGGCTGGGGGTGGATAACCTCTATTCCCCGGAGAACTTCGCCCTGACCCCTTACGTGGACAACGCCTTGCGAGCTCAGACCGTCTTCCATCGCGACCGTAACTACATCGTCAAAGACGGACAGGTGATCATCGTGGACGAGTTCACCGGCCGCCTGATGCACGGACGGCGTTACTCGGAGGGACTGCACCAGGCCATTGAGGCCAAGGAAGGGGTGGAGGTGCAGCGGGAGAACCTGACCCTGGCCACCATCACCCTGCAAAACTACTTCCGCATGTACGAGAAGCTGGCGGGCATGACGGGGACGGCGGCTACCGAGGGTGAGGAACTACACAAGATTTACGGCCTGGACGTGGTGGTGCTGCCCACCAACGTCGAGTACCGGGCTCTGGAAGGAGAGTTGATCACCCAGAAAGAGCGGCGAGATGGAGTGGAGGTAGTAACCTATCAGAACCCTGACAACAACGAGCTGTACTACAAGCGCCTTGATTACCCCGATCTGATCTACAAGAGCGAGGAGGCCAAATTCCGAGCCGTGGTGCGCGAGATCGAGGAACTGCATGAGCAGGAGCGGCCGGTGCTGGTGGGCACGGTCTTCATCGAGAGGTCTGAGATGCTCTCGGAGATGCTCAGGCGCAAGGGCATCCCCCACCAGGTGCTCAACGCCAAATACCACGAGAAGGAGGCGGTCATCATCACCCAGGCCGGCCGCCCCGGCGCGGTGACCATCGCTACCAACATGGCCGGCCGAGGCGTGGACATCAAGCTGGGGGGCGATGCGGAGGGGTTGGCCCGGGAGGACCTGCGTCGCCAGGGAGTGGACCTGACCACGGTCCCTAGAGAGCAGTGGGCTGAGGCCCTGGCCCAGTCAAAAAAGATTTGCGAACAGGCCCGCGAGAAGGTTTTGGAACTGGGTGGCCTCCACGTCCTGGGTACCGAGCGCCACGAAGCGCGGCGTATTGACAACCAGTTGCGGGGTCGCTCCGGGCGACAGGGCGACCCGGGCTCCTCCCGCTTCTACGTCTCCCTGGAGGATGACCTGATGCTCCGTTTCGGCGGGGAGAGGGTCAAGGGCTTCATGGAGTGGGCAGGGATGGAGGAGGACGTCCCCATCGAGCACGATTTGATCACCAAGACTATCGGGAATGCCCAGACCAAGGTAGAGGGCCACAACTTCGACATCCGCAAGCACCTCCTGGAATACGACGACGTGGTCAACAAGCAGCGGGAGATCATCTACCAGCAGCGCCACCAGGTGCTCAGCGAGGAGAATCTCAGGCCCATCATCAGCGATATGATCCACGAGGAACTGGCCAGCCTGGTGACCATGCATACTACTGGATACGCCGAGGATTGGGACCTGGAAGCCTTGCAGGCGTCCCTGCGAACCATCATGCCCCTGTCGCCCACTTTCACTCCGGCCCGTTGGGAGAAACTGTCGCCCCAGGAGATCGAGGAGCAACTCCTGGCCCTGGCCGAGCGGCTTTACGAGGAAAAGGAGCGCCAGCTGGGATCGGGGGACATGCGCCAGTTGGAGCGGCTGGTGATGTTGCGGTCGGTAGACAATCTATGGATCAGGCACCTCACTGGCCTCGATGATCTGCGAGAGGGCATAGGTCTCAGGGCTTATGGCCAACAGGACCCCTTACAGGCCTTCAAGAAAGAGGCTCACGAGATGTACGTGGATCTCCTGGCCGCCATCCAGCGCGCCATAGTGGGAGACATCTACCGGGTCAGCTTGGTCAGGGAGCCGCAGCCGCGCCCCATGCGCGAGGCGCGCACCAACGTGGAGGCCCAGCGCGCCCCTCAGCCGGCCAGAACGGCCGGGGCCAGGGTCGGGCGCAACGACCCCTGCCCCTGCGGCAGCGGCAAGAAGTATAAACACTGCTGCATGCGCAAGGACCTGGCCGCGGCTCCCGGCGCCAGTGAAGAGAAGGCACCCCGCAGTCGGTCGAGGAGACGCCGCAAGCGCAGATAGAAGTTGGAAGTTGGAA
>Ga0315539_1000367_pt1 | contig 34158 bp, 21 predicted proteins | sample SalMarSW160150MG_FD_203097 | JGI IMG/M metagenome (GOLD analysis project Ga0315539, IMG submission 203097) | Salt marsh sediment microbial communities from the Plum Island Ecosystem LTER, Massachusetts, United States - Salt Marsh Sediment SW1601-150 ...
GCTCCTGGCGAAACTGCTTGAGTTGGGATATGGTCTCTTGAATGTCCATACCCCAATAATGCCACAAATCTGTTAAAGTGCAAGTCGCAACCTAGCTTTACCTATAATTTGTCCAAAGTCCAATGAATAGTACTTTTAGGGGAAAAGATGTCAAAAAACAGTAAAAAGTATTTAGAAGCAAGCAAGCAGGTGGATCGAAGCAAATACTACTCGCCCGAAGAAGCCATCGATCTGGCTAAGCAGACCTCATACATCAATTTCGATGCCACGGTGGAAGTGCACATGCGCCTGGGGGTGGACCCTCGTCACGCCGATCAGCAGGTGAGGAGTGTGGTGCTTTTACCCCACGGGCTGGGTAAAGAGGTGCGTATCCTGGTCTTTGCTGAAGGCGAAGCGGAGGAGATAGCTCAGGAAGCTGGAGCTGACTATGTAGGCAGCGACGATTTAGTCAAGCAAATCCAGGACGGCTGGCTCGACTTCGATGTCGCCATATCCATACCTCCTATGATGAGCAAGGTGGGCAGGCTGGGCAGGATCCTGGGGCCCAGGGGATTGATGCCCAACCCTAAAGCTGGCACCATCGTCCCCGCCGAGGACCTGCCGCGAGCTATCAAAGAATCGCGTCTGGGGCGGGTGGAGTTTAGGATTGACAAGACGGCCAACCTGCACGTCCCCATTGGCAAGGTCAGCTTCCCGGCGGAGAGGCTTCTGGACAACATGGCGGCATTGCTTGAGGCGGTGAAGAAAGCCAAGCCAGCCAGCTCCAAAGGGACATACGTCAGGAAGATCACCGTGGCCACCACCATGGGGCCGGGCATCAAACTCGACACCGCCCAGGCACTGGCGCTGGAAACAGCTTAAACGTGTTGCGTGAACAGAATACAAGCCTAAGACAGCAGGTGCGCAGCGGCGCTTAATCGAAGGCCTGCCGAGGCGAAGACAAGGAAAAGATAGCTTTTCTGCAAGTCTTTGTGTCGGCAGCACAAAGACTTTTGTTTTTCCGAAGTTTTACACTTTGAGCTTCACTAAGGAGGTGATGAAAGATTGGCAGTATCGAGAGAGAAGAAAGAACAACTGGTATCCTGGTACACCGATCTGTTCTCGCGTAGCACTGCGGCCATTTTGACTAACTATCAGGGACTGACGGTAGCGGATATCAGCCAACTGCGCGGAAAGCTGCAGGAGACTCAGGGCGAATACCACGTGACCAAAAACAGGCTGCTGAAGCTGGCCCTGGAAGAGGCGAAGCTACCTGTGCCTGAGGACTTTTTGGAAGGCCCGACGGCCACCAGTTTCTGTTTCGAAGAGGTGCCCGCTGTGGCCAAGGTGCTGGTGGACTTCAGCAAGGAGTCCAAGATCCTGGTCATCAAGGGCGGGCTCCTGGGCGACAGGATAATCAGCGCCAACGAGGTCACGTCTCTGGCTGAGTTGCCGCCCCGCGAGACATTGTTGGCCCAGGTCTTGGGCACTATCCAGGCGCCGGCTGGCGGGATCAGCAGGGCCATCGCCGGCAGCATCCGCAGTGTTCTGTACGTGCTTAAAGCGCGAGTCGAGCAACTAGAAAAACAAGCTAGTCAAACTTAAAGGAGGCCAATCAAAATGGCAGAAAAACTAGACAAGATCGCCGAGGAAATTCAGGGGTTAACTCTTCTCGAGGCTTCTGAGCTGATCAAGCTTCTGGAGGAAAAGCTGGGGGTGAGCGCGGCCGCCCCCGTGGCCGTAGCTGCAGCTCCGACTGCGGCCGCCGCGGAGGAGGAGGAGAAAACCGAATTCGACGTCATCCTGAAGGAGATCGGCCCCAAGAAGATCCAGGTCATCAAGGTGGTACGCCAGATCACGAGCCTGGGGCTGAAGGAAGCTAAGGAGTTGGTGGATGGCGCACCCAGCCCTGTGGTGGAGGGTGTTCCCAAGGAGCAGGCTGAGGATATCAAGGGCAGGCTAGAAGGCGAAGGCGCCGTCGTGGAGATCAAGTAACGATGAGTAAGCCCATAGCTGTTACCGATGAGACCTTCGAGGCCGAGGTTGTCCAGGCGGAGCTGCCCGTGCTGACTGACTTCTGGGCGAGCTGGTGTGCTCCTTGTCACATGATCGCCCCCGCACTGGAAGAGATCGCCGCCGAGTACGCTGGCCAGCTCAAAATAGCTAAGCTTGATGTGGACAGCAACCCGCGCACGGCCATGCAATTTGGGGTGATGAGCATCCCCACCTTGATCCTCTTCAAAAACGGCCAGGCGGTCGAGCGCCTGGTCGGCGCTATGCCGAAGAGAAGTCTACTGACCAGGATAACGCCCCACCTCTGAGGGCCGGGAAACAAGGCATTTCCAGAACTCAAAACCTCCCAAGCGGAACGGGAGGTTTTTTCTTTGACACCCTCTTCAGATTTCAGACTTCCGAGGTCTCTACAGGACCGGAAAGCCGTTCTCAAGGCCTCGGAGGTCTAGCCACAGCTAATCACCCCCCAGCGATTCCAACTTCTGAGTACATTCCTCGCACCCTGGGTTGAGGAGCAAGCCTGTCTCGAAATGCTCCTTGGCCTTGTTCTTTTCCCCAAGCTCAACGTAAACCAGGCCAAGGTCGTAATGGGTGACGTGATATTGCGGGTCAATGTTTAAGGAGTATTCGTATTGCCTTATTGCTTCTTGGTATTGATCAGCATTAAAGTAAACGTGCCCTAAACCGTTGCGGAAATCGGCATCGTGAGGTGCAATCTGAAAGGCTTGATGATAGAACTCAACCGCCTGTTCGAATTTGCTGGGGTCAATGGTCTCCGCCCAGTAACCATAGAGTTTCCCCGTATCGGCGTAGTACTCAGCCGCCAGAGGTCTTAATTGCCTGGCTTTCTGCATGGCTCTTTCGCAGCTTTGCAGCAGTTCGGCTTTCAAATCAACATCGTTGTCGGGGACGGCGTGTGCCAGTAGGAGGAGTAGCTCCGCCCGAAGGCGATGGTAACGAGCTTGATTAGGAGAGAGCCTGGTTGCCTGGTGGCAAGCGTCAACGGCTTCCTTCAGCGCTCCAGCCTCAGCGAGATCGTAACATCTTTCGAAGTTTATGTCAGCACGGATGAGGTTGATGTTGGTGGTCGTGGCGAAGAAGATGAGGATGAAAGCCGTTATCAGCGAATAGATCAACCATCGCACATTTGGATTTCTCAAATTCATCTTCAAATCCAAAGGGGCCAAGGCGATGGGCTCAACTTGCTCCTCCATTGGGCTTGTCTCGAATCTGTGAACAACGACCAGTAAGGCCACGTACAGCCAAAGGAGCATCAGGGTAGTCACCAGGGCGATGCCGACCTGGATTTCAACGAAATGAGCGAGGACCGCTGAGAGCAGGGCGATCAAGGTGAGTTGAGTACTCGAAGATTCCGTTCGCCACCAGAGGAGGGATATTCCATGATAGAAGAAATTGCCTATCAAGAATAAGTAGGCCAGCAATCCCAAGGCCCCGTTCATGATTAGCAAATCCAACAGATGATTATGAGCCCGATCGGCCAGGGCGTTGCGGTCCTCGATGTGGCCCAGCTTGGGGGGATAGACGGTGGGGAAGATGCCGCTCATCATCTCGGGGCCATAGCCGACAAGGGGACGCAAGAAGTGTAGCGGGTCGGGTCTAAGGCCGATGGGAGGACGGGAGCGCAGCAACTCTATCTCCGCCTGCCAGATGAGCAACCTGACCCCCACCGTGCCAGTGGTCGCTTGTAGATCGTCTATGATCACTAAGCTCGATAGGTAAGGCAGGGTTTGCAGCCGCTCAAGCGGGGTGCGAGGCAAATTCAGCAGCACTAGAAGAACAACGAAAGCCATACTCATGGCAATGGTAACGACTAGCAGCCATCTGGTCCTGCGCCGCAGCGAGAGCAGGACAGTAAAGAGAGTGATGCCAGCCAGGAAACCCAGCCACGGCCCGCGGGCCCGGGTGTAGAGAAGACAGACCGACTGCAGCGCCAGAAGCAAAGCGTATCCAGCAGCTTGGAGAAGCTTAAGACAGCGCGATAGGAGTGGTTGGTTGTCTCTTAAGAACATCTGCAGCGTAGCAAGCAATCGGGCAAGCGTCGGGGGAATGACCATGATCAAATAGGCGCCGAGGAAGATCGGATTTCCCATCGTCGAGTCTACCCGACCCATGGGACCATCTAAGACGAATATAGGGTCCACACCAAAATGTTGCAACACTCCGTAGAAGGCCACAGGCAGACTCGCGAGGAGCGCAACGGTAACGACACGATCAAACTGAGCCTTCGTTCGCAAGTTGAAAGCGACCAGGAAAAAGAACAGAACGTAGCAAAGTGTAGTATAGGTGCCCTGCACTCGCAGGTATTCTCCCCACAGGCTGAGGCGAGGGTTCATAGAGGTGATGGTAGTCAGAAGATAAACGGCGGCAAAGAGGAGGGCTGGGATGACAAGGGATACAGTGAAGAACTTATGGAGACTCAAAGCAGGGGGATTACTGGTATCTTGCGATGCCAAAACCCTATCAATGGCAAGGCTCACCAGCCAGCTAGCCAGCATGAGGAGGGTGATGAAGCGAAATAGAGCGACTTTGGGAAGGTCATAGCTATTGAAACCGTAGATGTTAAACGAGAGCGGTACGATGAAGATGGCTGCTAGCCAGCCTATTTCGATAACCCTCTTATAAAAAGAACGCGATTCTAGCAACTAGCCCTCACATAAAGGACACAACACAAAATGGCACAGCTTATGAATAAACACGCGCCCAACCCGTGTTTCAAGTTGGACGCGTGTTTGGGGTTGCCCCACAGGATCATGGAGCAGTTTCGGACACAGTCAAACCCGCGCCATCGGCATCCCAGGTGTACCAGTACTTTGTTGTGCTGCGTAGATACTTTCCGAAAGGCGCGTCCGCATCGTCAGTGTTGATCACAGCCGCACCAGCTCTCGCCTCAATCGCGTCCTCGCTGTCAACCGCCACGTCCTGCGTGTTGTAGACATCAATGGCTGCCTGGACGACGGCCTTTTCGGAATTCGCGCTCTTTGTTGTCGCCCCACTCAGGAGATCAGCCAGGTTGGGGACCACGATGGCGATCAGGATGGCCATGATGGCCAGAACCACCAGCAACTCTACTAGCGTGAAACCACGCTCACTACGTATTCTCTTGAACATTTTAGTACCTCCTTCTTGTTTTTTGTTCATAGTTCGTAATTAGAGACGAGATGTTTGAGTTTTCAGTATTTTTCTCCCCTTTCGCCTCCTTCCTTAATGACTAAGATCACGTTAGCTTCCTCGCTACTTCTAACTCAATTTCTTGCCCCCATTATATCACAGCCTGGGGGAGATAGGTGTGAAAATAGCGTGAATTCCACGTGAATTCTTAGTGAAGAAAGAAGGCTCAGCGGCGGCGGGTGTGGGGCCCTAGCCACTCCCGCAGCTCCTCGGGGTTGTCCGATTTTCGGAATGCGTCTTCTGGGTTGATCAATCCCATCTTGCAAAGGTCTCTCAAGGCCTGATTGAGGGTCTGCATGCCGTATTGGGATCCGGTCTGGATGACATTGGGCATCTGATAGGTCTTCCCCTCCCTGATGAGGTTACAAACGGCAGTGGTGGCGATCATCACCTCCACGGCAGGGACCCGGCCGTTGCCACCCGCCTTGGGAATCAACGTCTGGTAGAGCACCCCCCGCAAAGTGGTTGAGAGTTGGGCGCGGATCTGGTTTTGCTGGTACGGGGGGAAGACGTCAATGATGCGGTCAATAGCCCCAGGGGCGCTGGGGGTGTGCAGGGTAGCAAAGACCAGGTGCCCTGTCTCCGCAGCGGTGAGGGCAGTGGCGATGGTCTCCAGATCGCGCATCTCCCCCACCAGGATGACGTCTGGGTCCTGGCGAAGGACACGCTTCAGAGCGTCAGCGAAGGACCTGGTATCCGCCCCCAGCTCCCGTTGGGTGATGAAGCATCGTTTATCCTTGAAGAGATACTCTATCGGATCCTCGATGGTGACTACCCGACGGGCTTCCCTTTCATTAAGGTAATCCAGCATAGCCGCCAGGGTGGTAGATTTGCCGCAGCCGGTGGGCCCGGTGACCAGGATCAGCCCATCTGGCTTCATGGCCAGAACTTTGCACACCTCTGGTAGCCCCAGCTCCTCGAGGGCAGGGATCCTCCAATTAACCTGGCGAAAGACCAGGCTGATGGTGCCCCTCTGTAAGGCAGCGTTGGCGCGAAAGCGGGCCAACCCAGAGATGCTGTAAGCAAAGTCCAACTCCAGCTCCCTGGTGAATCTTTCCCTCTGTTCCTCAGTAGTTATGTGCTCAAGGGCCTCTTGCATCTCCTCAGAAGTGACCGGCGAGTCACCATAAGGAGTAAGTGCGCCGTAGATGCGCAGCACAGCAAGGCTGCCCACCTTCAAGTGCAGGTCAGAGGCCTCGCGCTCAACCACGGCGCGAAGCAGTTCGTCAACGTTCATAATAAACACCTCACATACCAGTCTATGATCTGCTGTCCATACAACATGGCCACCATCCCTCCTGTGACCAGGAAGGGGGCAAAGGGGATGGGGTCTTTGCGCCCCCTCAGGCCGGTCAGCAGCAAGCCGCCCCCTACCAGCCCCCCCGCCACGAAGGAAATAAGCAGGGCAGCTAACACCGTGGGGAAACCTGCTACCAATCCGATAAAAGTGGCCAGCTTGACGTCGCCCATCCCCATCCCGGCCGGATAGATAAAGGCGATGAGGAAGAGCAGCCCGAAGCCGATGGCTCCTCCGACGAGCAACTCTACCACATCATGGTCGGGGGTAAAGGGACTGGCCAGCAAGGCCACGGCGATGGCCGGGTAGATCACCCGGTTGAGCACGAGCTGGTGCTCCAGATCAACGAAGAAGATAACGATGAAGAAGCAGGTGTACAGGGTGGTTAGCAGCAGTTGAAGGGAGAGACCGTGATGATACCAAAGCAGGACAAACAGCAGCCCTGTCACCGACTCGACCAACAGGACGCGCCGGGGTATCGGTGCTCCGCAGTAGCGGCACCGCCCCCTGAGGAAGAGGTAGCTGAACAGGGGAATCAAGTCGAACGGGGTCAACCTTCGCCCACAGGCTGGGCAATGGGACGGCGGTGAGACGATGGATGCCTTCTCTGGCAGACGGTCTATGCAGACGTTGAGGAAACTGCTAACGACCAGTCCCAGCACGGCGTAGAGCAGTACCATCAACCGCTCAAGCCTCCTTCTTGAGGGCCAGCCCGATGTTAACCATGAACTGGTGGAGGGGCAGCGTTTCTGGATACTCCAATGGCGGCGTGGGCATCTCAATGGTATAGCCCATCTCGGCCCGGATGGTCTCATTTACGCTGGGTATGCCTGTCAACTCTCCCGTCAGGAAAACAGGGACCGAGGGCTCAAGCAGTTTATCGGGGTGGCTGTGGTTGTAGAAATCAATGGTGCGAATTACCTCTTCGACCAGACGGCGTGCTTTCTGCTGCGGGGCAAGAGCCTCCCTGTGCAGGACTGCACTCCGCGTGATGTCAGGGATACCATCTCCCACCACTACCACGTGGAAGCTTTCATTCTCCAGGTCAGCGATAACTGCGTTCCGCTGATTGACGGCCCTGACGAGGGCCAGGGGCTTGAGGTCCATCGCTCCGAGCTGGATGTCGGCTATTTGGAAAGCAGTGATGTGGGCATCTACAAGGTCCCGTGGCGCGCCCAACACGTAGACCTGCTGCATATCGTCCTTCTTACCGATCACCTGGTAGGAGAGGTAGAGCTCGTCCACAGGCACGGGCATCGTTCGCCTGGCCTCGCGACCGATGGCATCCGCCAACAGGCTCGGATTCATCTTCGGTAAATCAAAGATTTGAGAAGTCGAGCCTAACCCTATCACCGTCAGGCTGGTAATGACCCCCTTCTTGGGTGCTTTGTGCTCTCGGAAAAGGGTCTCGAGGGCCAGGCCCACCTGCGCAGGGTCACGGACCAGGCCGTTCTCGACCAGGCCCGGCTCCAGAGGCACTTGCCCCCATTTCTGGACCTTTTGCCCCTTGGCCGTGAGCAGCCGCAGGCTTCTCTCCTCAATGTTCACCGTCACCGTTTCTGGACTACTACGCAAACTTAGTTTCATAGTTGCACCTGCCTTCTTTCCGTTCGCCGAAGGTCTCCCAACCGAGGCGAAATGTCCTGGGTGTGTTTCATTATCGGTTGGCGTTGTTGTCGTGGGGAACTGTCAACGGATTCAGGGAGCGGATTGAACGGATTCAAGCTCGGGTCAGAAGGGAAAAGTCTCGCCGGATAGGCGAGCATCCGTTCAATCTGTTCCGGAAATCTGCTGACAGTATGCCCTTTTAAGAACTCCCAACCCATTTGAAACGCACCCAAATATCCTTTGTTGCCAAAGGTTAATTGAATTGTAACCTACTCACCTGCTCCCGCTGGACCCTAGTCCAGCGGCCTCAGCGGTTGTGGTGGCCCTGGCCAGGAGCATGTTTCACAGTTTTCAGCGTTAGCCATCGTCATTGGAGCAGCGGACTAGGGTCCGCTGTGAGCATAAGGTGAGCAAATACGGTTAATCTATCGGGCGGGGATGAGCAACCGCTGTCCTGGATGAATAGTGGAGCTGGTCAACCCATTGGCTGCCATGATGGCCTGTGGAGTGGTGCCGTACAGGCGGGCGATTTGGTACAACCACTCCCCCGGCTGCACCACGTGGATGGTAGGCTGGGCCCCTGGAGTTGAGGTTGCGGAAGGTACGGGCGTTTCACCAGCCGCCAACGCCTCCAGCTCCGCCATGGCCTCTCCGCCGCCGGGCTTGACTTCCAGGGCGCGGGTGAATTCCAGCTTCGCTTCCTCAAGCTGGCCCTCGGCGGCGAGTTGTTGCCCGTAGTTGACGTGGGCCGCGTACAGTTTCTCGGTCATGTCATCGTAGTCCGGGTTGATGGCCAGAATCTGCTCGACCAGGCCGATGACCGTTTCCCACTCTTTCGCCGCCCACGGCTCGTCCAGGCTCTTGGCTAATTGCTCTTCCACCGTCAGCGTTCGCGATGGCGCGCTGGTAGGAGCAGCGACAGGCGTCGGTGTTGGCACCCAGGTGGCTGCTTGTTCCAGCCCCGCCTGAGCTTCCAGCCCGTCGGGTTTGATCTCCAGAGCATTGCTGAACTGCGCTGTTGCCCTATCGGGATCGCCGTCCCCCAGGAGCTGGTAGCCATAATTGACGTAGGCCGCGTACAGCTTCTCGGTCATGTCGGCGTGATCAGGCTCCAGGGCCAGGATTTGCTCGATGAGACCTATGACCGATTCCCAATCCCCCGAATCCCAGGCCGTCCCCAGCGCTTCCTCCATCTGCGCCAGGCTTCCTGGTGTCACCGTGACGCCAGGCGTCGGTCCCACAACCGCTCCGGCGGAATAGGGGGAAGTATAGAGGGCGATGTCCATGCTGAGAGTATGCCGTTCTTGTTCTTCTCCTTCCCCGCCCCGTGTAATGTTCACGCTGTCAATCACAAAGCTCTCAAACGCAGCCTCTTCGATGCGGGCCACAAAATCCACCAGCTTGGGGAGAGCTCCCTCGACTTGCAAGTGAAACTTCCCGACATCGTATGAGTCCTTCTTTTCCTCCTCCGAGATAGGTATGATCTGCCGGGCGGTTATCTCCACCTGGCTCTCGCTGGCGTACTGATCCAGCTTGCTCAACGCTTCCTTCTCCTGGGACTCGCTGAAGAAGATGCTGGCCGCATCGTCCAGCTTAGCCTGCGCGGCCTCGGCCTGCTTCCGCAACTCATCGGGGCTGGCCTCCTGAGCTTTCAGGGCCTCTTCCAGGCTCTCCTGAGCTGAGGCCAACTGGGAGGTTAGCTCTTGCCTATCCTGCCAGGCCGGAAGGACAAACTTCCAGACGACGAGGACGTTGGCAAGCACCATCACGATCACGACGACCAGAGCCAGCAAAGAAAGGCGGTCTGCGAACTGGATATTGTCTCGCAAGTTTCTCAGAGAGTCCATAGCAATCCCTCCTCCAAATCATGGTTCTTTAGGGTCTCAAGACCTATTCCTTCCAGTAGAGCGGGAGAAAGACACCTGTCTGTTGGTACATCGTTTGCGGGCGGGGGGCGAGGTAGGCCACACGCTCTGGCATCGGGGAGGACAACAAAGTCTGTATCTCTAGGGTGTAGTCATATAGCGGCCCGCACCCGCCAAAATTAGGATCAAGGTGTGCTGCCTTAACAAAATAGGTCTCCCCGGTAGCGGTGAAGTACCGAGTGATCCTCGAAAATGGGGGATTAGCCGGGTCATTAATATTGTACGCCAACTCGGAAACGCCATCGGTATCGTAAAGGGTGAGAGTCGTGTTTACGGCAAAACCGACTGTTCGTGTTGTCCAAATGGTGTAGGTTATAGGCTGGGTAACAACAAACATCACATAATCCTTGTCCCCCGCAGTGTGAAGATTGTGGGGCTGGGGCGTACCGGGTTTTATCAGCTTGGACTGCTGCCAGGTGTCGTCTGGCTCGTACGCATCACGGCAATCGGTCGTGGGCGTGCTCGTTGGAGTAGCAGTGTTCGTTGGCGTCGCCGTGGGAGTAGACGTGGGTGTGTTCGTTGGCGTCGCGGTTGGAGTAGCCGTGTTGGTGGGTGTTGGGGTGGGAGTAGCCGTGTTCGTGGGCGTTGAGGTGGGTGTGGGAGTATCTGTTGGTGTTGGCGTGACGGTAGGAGTGGGCACCACCGGCCTGATACTTAGCTGGACGGGAACCGTGCGAGGTTGGGTTTCTTGACAATAGGTAAAACAGCCGCCCAAGGGATCGCTTGGCCTGACAGTAATGGTAATGGTGGCTTCATAAAGACCCTCCAGGAGCATCGCATAGCCATCTGCCCACACTTTCACGACCGAGGGGGTCTTGCCTTCAGAGAAGCTTGCGAACAACCAGTCAGCGTCATCCTCAAGTCCCCACAGTAAGTTGCCGCCGCCAGGGACGGTGACGGTGATGGTCTGCGGCGGGGGGGCAGGGCAAGGAGGCTCACAAACCGGATCCCATTCGAAACTGAGTGACTTGGGCTCGACCTCTATGAAGGGCTCTTCGGCCACCGTGATGGTATACCACTTGGTTGGGCCAAACTCGTAGAGATTTGTGACGGTCACCGTCGCCATGCTGTCAATGGTGGTCGAGAAGCAGACGGTGGAGGCGAAGTTGCCGCCGCCTGGGTCATAATCATCGCACTCCCACAGGTCATTGCCCATCGTGACCGTGATGGCGGTGTCCACGCTTGGGGCCAAGCCTGAGGTGAAGACACCATAACTGCGGCCTCCTTTAACCGGGAACTTAACAACATCCTGGTCGCCAGCGGGGTAGAAATTATGTTCCTGTGGCTCCCTATCGTTAATGGGCTTGGGCCGGATCTCGTCGGGCTCGTATTTGTCAACATCCACGGAGAGCAGCTTGAGGTCCAGACTGTAGGTTTTGTCTGGGCCGTAGTAGCCATTTATTCCCTTAGTGATAGTCACCACGGCGGTGCCATCCACGTCCGACGCAAAGCGGACCTCCGACGCTAGGGAGTCTGGGTCCTCAGGCGCCAGCCCAGGCCGCTCCGGGAATATATCATCGCTCACACAGCGATAAAGGTCAGTCGTTGGACAAATCTCGTCATTTATCGTGACCGTGATGAAAGTATCCGTACCGATAGCCAAATTGGAGGTGCCAAGGGCATACAAGAGCCCTTTTTTGACCCCAAACCACACTTTGTCTACGTCGCCTTCGGGATAGAAATTGTGGTACTCCTGTACTTCGCCGATGCCGATAGGATTGGCAGTCTCGTCGGTGTCATCCGGCTCGTATTTGTCCACAAGCTGCTCAACGGTGACTTTGTACGTGTGATCAGCCCCTCCTTGATCGGCGAAGTCGGCAATAGCCACCACTGCTAAAGTGTTTACTGTGGTGGAAAAAGTGACCTTAGAGCTGCGGTCAGTTTCGCTTACATCATCGTTAAAGTAAGTGTCTGCCCCCACGGTTACGGTCATGACCGTATCCACATCCAAGGCCAGATCAAAGGTACGGACATCATACCAGTATCCTGCCTTGGCCAGGAACTTCACCAAATCCTTATCACCCTCGGGATGAAGGTTGTGCCTCTGTGCCCCCTCACTTATAAGTGGTATAGGGGGTGTTGCGATGGCGATGGGGCTGGCATCCTCAACCGTGTCGTCAGGCTCGTATTCATCTTGATCAGGGATTGGCGTGGGCGTGCTCGTCGGCGTGGGCGTGGCCGTCGGCGTGGGCGTGCTCGTCGGCGTGGGCGTGGAGGTGCTGGTGGGGGTCGGCGTGGGCGGGGGGAAGGTGAAGTCGAAGTGGTTGGCAGTGCATTCCCAATCCGCCACCGAGATGTCCTCAAAGTAGAGCCTGTCGTCGTAACAGATGTATCCCAAACAATTCGTGCCCCCGCAGTCGGAAGTGGCAGAGGCGGGCGTACCTTGGGGCGGAGGAACGGAGACCCTGAGCCGCAAGTCCCACTTCCCGGTTCCGTCAGGGCCAGTGGCCCACCAATCCTCGGTCGGATTCCAGGCCACCTTGCCGTCCGCCCCGGTTTGCGCCTGGCCGTAGCGTATCCAGCTATTGTCCCGGAAGTACCGCAGCTCAATTTCCGCTCCGCTGACCGGAGCATGGGTGTAAAAGTCCCTGGCTATGGCTCCTATCCTCCAGGCTCCAGGGACAAGGGTGGCCGTGTTGGTGGGGGTTGGGGTGGGGATAAGCGTGGCACGGCCCTTCCAAATAAGGGGTAAAAATACTTTGGCACCAGGCATTGTCGTCTGGGTTGGCGTAGAGGTGGGGGGAACGGACACGCCCGAAGTACGCAAGCGGATGGCTACGTCATCGCCGTATCCGCCCTCATCTTCCCACGTGCTGCCGTCGCCGCTGGTGTAAGTGCGCTGCGTCTCGTGAGGCCCTTCCAGGTCAATGGCGACGGGATTCAGAGAATCGGCGTTGGTGAACTTTACTACTGCGATGACGTCGTCGCCACTGGTCACCGCCAGAGGCGGGTTCACCTCTACCCCATGATAGCCGGCCTCGTTGAAACTGTGGTCCGGGCTGCTCCACAGCAGATTGCCAGGCGTTGCGCCGTCGAAGCTGTCGTAGATGTAGGCGTCAACGTCAGTGGTGCGATCCGTGGTCCAGAACTCCACGCGGGTGGCGTAGGTGTTGCTGGCGGGGAAGAACTTGCACAGGCCCCAGCCGGTCGTGCTGTCGTAGCTCACCATGTGCGTCCAGCCGCCCTCGTCGTAGTACATGATGCTACCATCGGAATCATAGTCCTGCCAGTCGTGCATGAACGAGGAATACTGGCCGATGCTGGCCGAGCCGTAGGCGATGGTGAAGTAGCCGCTGTCTCCCCAACTCGTGCCCCAACTGTTCTTCACGATCCAGCCGCCTGTACCTCCGTCGTGGGCGAGGCTGTCGTCCCAGCCAACGATCAGCACGGCGTGGTTCGGCGTTTCTGTTCCCGGATAGTAGAGTGTGTAGGAACCGTCGTAGCTCCCGAACTCTGTTTCCCAGGCATCGCCGTCGCCGGCGTAGATTGACGTGTAGACCGGGCTGGCGGTGGTGTAAACGTAGCTCTTGAGCACCTCCGTGTCGGGCACCGCGTCGCCTGAGATGATCCTCCAGTCCAGCAGCGTCTTGACGTGCGGACAGGTTTCGTTGCAGTCAACGTCGCTGTCCACGTAGGGGTCGCACGATTCCAGCACCGTGCCTTGTTGAGAGAACAAGCTGGCGAGCATGTAGTAGTCTCCCCCCGCGCAACTGGGGTCGTTCCAGGAACACTCCTTGGCGTTGTTCTCCGAGAAGTCGTAGCTGCCGGCGCCGTCAATCAGCAGCTCCGACTCGACGTTGCCGAGGGCGGCGAAGGCATAACACGAGCCGCAAACGCCCTGGTTCTTCACCGAGGTGACCACGCCCTGGTCGCGCCAATCCCACTGGCTGGGCAGCAGAGCCGCAGCGCCAGCCCCTTCGGGCATCCTGTCCCCTTTCAAGTGAGACAGGTCCATCGGCGGCGGTATGAAGCCTGTGCGGGAGGGTGGCGGGGACTTCGGCGGCGCCACGGTCGGCGCCACCCGCCGCTCTGGCGATGGGGGCAGCGGCCCAACGGCGGAGACCCTTCCACCGGCGTTCAGCGCCAGCAGCAGGGACGCGCCGACCAGAATCACCGCTCCCAGAGCAAGCATCAGCTTGAATCCCGCTTTAGTGCTTTTCATCGTTTCCCCTCTTTTCGGCAACCCCAACTCCAGCGGGAGTCCTCAACTTGTTGAGGGTCTTCTCGCCCACGAGCTGACGGCCTGGTGGCGACAATCCGAACAAGTTCGGGACTCCGGCGCTCCAGCTCTACTCTACTCCGTAGACTCCGTCTTCAACTCCAGCACGATCACGAATTCCACCGCCTCCAACTCCAGTGGGAGTCCTCAACTTGTTGAGAGTCTTATCGTCCACGAGCTGACGGCCTGGTGGCGACAATCCGAACAAGTTCGGGACTCCGGCGTTCCCGCTCTACTCTGCCGACTCCGTCTTCAACTCCAGCACGATCACGAATTCCACCGCCTCCGGGTCCTGCAGGCCGTAGGGGGGGGCAGCCATAGCCCAAGCAGGCCCCAACGAGGCCATGCCAGGAGGCTTTAGATAGGACGACACCGGCGTTGGCGTCGGAGGTACAACCTGCAACTCCACCCTTACTGTTTGGAAACAAGGCTCGGCGCAGCACAGGGACCTTGGATGTCTTCCATCTATGTCAATGTAGCCTACGTAGTTGCCCGCTGGCAGGCCGGCGATGTTAGCTGATACGCTCATAACAGAGGGGGCGGTCCCCGAGGCCGGGCTAACGCTCAGCCAAGAGGCGTCCTTGACAGCAATCCAGTTCACCGTACCCCCGCCTTTGTTGATGATGTTAACCCCTTGCGATGGAGGATTAGCTCCCCCTGCCACTGCCATGAAGAACAGGCTCAGGGGGCTGACCTGCATGATGGGCGCCTCATTGACGTTGATCTCGTAGGTCTTGTCAATGCCGTATTGCTGCTGCAGGTTGGTGATCATGGCCACCGTCGTGCCATCTCTGGGAGTTTGGAAGCAGACCGCCGAAGCGAAGTTGCCAGTGCCCGGCTCATAGTCATCGTTCTCACCCAGCACCTGATCTTCCAGCGCGACTTTGAGGCCAGTATCCACTCCCACCGCCAGATTGGAGGTGTAAACGGCGTAATACCGTCCCTCTTTGACGATGAACTTGACCAAATCGCGGTCGCCTTCGGGATAGAAAGTGTGCTCCTGCGTTCCCTCGATGGCGATGGGCTTGGCGAAGGGATCATCAGGCTCGTAGTCGTCCACCAGGCTGGAAAGCAAGCTGAGGGTCAGGTCGTAGGCCTTGTCAATGCCGTATTGGCTACTCTTGACATTGCTGATGGTAGCCACCGCCACGCCATCAATCGTTGGTACGAAACGCACTTCGGACTCCAGGAATTGATCGGTGGCATCGTCATTCTGGCAGTCAGGGCAGACCTCCCCATTTAGCTCCACCACGATCCTGGTGTCCACGCCCGGAACTAAATTGAAGGTGTTGACAGCGTACAGACGACCGCTTTTGACCCCGAAGGTCACTTTGTCAACGTCGCCATCAGGATAGAAGCTGTGCGTCTGCCTCTCTGCCACGCCGATGGGGTGGGGATCAGTGTAGTCGGGTTCGTAGACGTCGCGCAGGTCCGGAGTGGGGGTGGGCGTGACGGTTGGAACGGGCGTGGCCGTGGGCAGTGGCGTAGCGGTCGGTAGCGGGGTGTTGGTGGGGATTGGCGTAGCGGTCGGGATTGGTGTGGCGGTCGGGATCGGCGTGGGCGTGGGCGAGATCTCCTCCACGGTGACCTGGTACCACTGCTCCCCACCAAACTGACCCCGGTTAGTTATCTTGACGGTAGCGTCCACGTCGTAGCCAGTCCCGACTTGAAACTCCACGCAGGAGCTCAGGTCGCCTGAGCCTGGATTGCAGTCGTCGTTGGTGTAATGGTTGCCACCTGCGTTCACGTCCAGGACAGTATCCACCGCCGGGGCCAGGTCAGAGGTAGAGACCCGATAGCAGCGCCCCGCCTTGGCCAGGAACTTGACCTTGTCCACGTCGTAGACGGGATAGAAGTTGTGCAACTGCGTCTGGCCCAGGATGATGTCCTTGGCCTGGAAGTCGTCTATCTCGTACTCGTCGGGACCAACGGGGGTAACGGCCACGGTGGGTGTTATCGTCACCCCAGGCGTGATGGTCACGCTGGGCGTGATGGTCACGCCGGGCGTAATGGTTACCGCTGGGGTGATCGTTGGTGGGGCAAAGGGGGTCTCAGCGCTGGTTATGGACTGCACATTTACGCTGACGAAGAGGTCAGACGCTTTGAGGTTATCGGCGTAGGCATCCACAACGGGTTTGTCAATGGCTCGCCCCTCGAGGGTGATTCGGTGATCGGCCTGGGTGAGAGAATCGAGAGCAAGCTTATCGGGGTCGTAATCGCCGATGGCAGCCATTACGGCCAGCCAATCGGCGCGGTCGGCCGTGATGGTGGAACGTGCTTCCCCCAGCTCGCTAGCCAGCGCCTGGGTCAGGGCCACGCTGCTCATAAGCTCCTGAACCTCAGGTGCAGGAGTGCTCACCCTGGCCAGGTCATTTTGAACGAATAGAATCTCGTCTTCCAGATTGGCGACGTCACTTTGCATCTTGACGGAGGCAAAGTAGAGGGCCAGGCTAAGGATAGCCAAGATAACCGCTACCAACGACAGGATAATCACCCTCCCGGGCAATTTGCGCGGCCGGTATTGCTCTGGCAAAATGTTGACGTCAACAAAATCGGGTAGAGCGGTTTCAGGTGCCATTTGAGCTAGACCTCCCTTCCATCCATAAACAGTCGGTGTAACTACCACCTGCTCCCGCTGGACCCTAGTCCAGCGATCTCAACAGTCGTTGCGGCTCTGGCCAGACGCCTATTTGTAACCGTTCAGCCCAGTGTCATTGCGAGCGGTTTTTGCGAAGCAATCCCCATCGTCGTTGGGAGCAATCATTACGAAGCGGTCTCCGAATCGGTGATTGGGGATTGCTTCGGCACAAAAAAACCGTGCCTCGCAATGACACCTGAACGCTTACGCCTATTCTACAGTTTGCAGCGTTAGCCATCGCCATTGGCGCAGCGGACTAGGGTCCGCTGCAAGCATGAAGTGAATAGATACAATCGGTTTCCAATAATTCTAGCACATTTTTGCAAATTTGTCACATCACTCTCGGATGATCACTTCAGTGCCGACTGCGGCCCAATCGTATAACTGCTTGGCGGCCCAGGTATCCAGGACGATGCAGCCGTAGGATATCGGCTGGCCCAGGTATCCTGCCCACAGGGTCTGGCCGTTGCTGAGGATGGGCAGGGCGTGAATACCGTTCTCGGTGCCGCCGGCCCAATAGATGCCCAGCCAATAAGGCATCCTTAAGTCCCACGTGCTGCCGTAGGCCTCGGGCAGCTTGCTGATGACGCTGAATCTCCCAAACTTGGTCGGGGTGCCGGACTTGCCCGTGGAGCAGACGAAGCTGTAGACCAGCTCCTCGCCATCCCAGGCGGTGAGCCTTTGCTGTGAGACGTCGATCTCGATGCGTTTCAGGCGAAGCGCCACTTCGTCCCGCCCGGTCCTGGCCTCTACCCCGTAGGGCTGGATGTCCAAAGCTCGTCGGTATTCGGCCAGAGCCTCAGTCAATTGACCGCTTTCTTGGAGGATCGCCCCTTGTCGCCAATGGGCCTCGTAGAGCAGAGGCCCCACATCTTGGTAGCTATAGTCCCTCAGGTAAACCTTCTCCAAATAGGCGCTGGCCTCCGCCCAGTTCCCCTGGCCGTGGCTTTCCAGCCCCTTCAGGTAGTTCACGGCCAGCTCTCGCGCCTCCTGGGCCGGGAGATACCCAGGCTGAAGCTGAAGCGCCTGGTCGAAGTGGACGACCGCCTCTTCCAATGAGCCGTCTTCCACCAGTTGGGTGGCAAAGTTGAAGTGGGCGGCGAAGAGCTTCTCCTCGGCCTCGGCGTTGGCGGGATCAATGTCCCTGATCTGATCCAACAGCTCGATGGCGAAACTCCAGGCCTGCTTCTCCCAGGCGGGGTGCAATTTCGACCAGAGGGGGGCCATCAACTGTTCTTTGGTGGGTGTAGGTGTGGGTACCGGTGTGGCGGTGGGAGTCGGGGTGGGGGTGGCTATCCACTGGTCCCAGGCTGCCTGGCCCAGGCCCGTGGCCCAGCCGCTCGTTACCAGAACTAAAGCCAGCAGAGCCAGCCCACCCCAGCCGAAGAGGAGGCGGTTGCTCTGGAGAAAAGCAGAGAGGTTAGCGAGGGCCGACGAAAAGGCAGACGTGCGCTCGGTAGCTGGGGAGGCAGGAGGAGGATTATCTTTTTCGGCCAACCTGGCTCTGGCCGCGCTGAACCCGTCCCTGGCCCGCTGATTTCGGGAGTTGATGTCCAGCACCTGAGAGAAGTAGGCCAAAGCGACGCGGGGGTCAGTAGCGATCCTGGCCAGCCAGAGCCAGGCCTCTTCGCTAAGGGGAGCCAGGGCCAGAGCCTGCTGCAGGCAGCGGCGAGCCTCCCCGCGCCGTTCCTCTCGCGCTGCGGCTATACCCCGCTGAAGCAATTCTTCTGCTGTCAGTGAAACGCTAGGGTGATCTTCTGGAGGCATCCCTTCCCCCGCTCGTCTCGGTCTGTAGACAGCCCAATTATAACATAAAACAGCCCTCATAGCAAAACCTTAAGTTGTGCACTTTTCAGGCGGTGGCGGAAAGAGAACCTCGGAGGACAGAAATACACGATGGTAAGGGTCTGTAAAGAAATAAGCTCCCCAATCGGTGTCATTGCGAGGAGCGTTTTTTGCGACGAGGCAATCTCCTTGCTGAACAAAGGTGGGGATTGCTTCGCAAAAAGCGCTCGCAATGACATAGTATCGGGAAGGCATTCTTTAACGAACGCTAAGCAGTTGGTTGAGACGAAACGCGCCTTCCAATTTACGAGGGCACGATTATCGTGTATTTCTTCTATCCGTGGTTCTCTCTCACAGATGAATCAAAAGGCGACGGGCCTCCATCGAAGCCCGTCGCCTTCTTCTCTTTTTCCCTTTCCTATCAACCAGCCCGTCGTTTTTTCCAGAAGAGGCTACCTGAAGCTAACACCAAACCCATCATCCCTAACCACCTCGGGCTGACAAAGCCGCCGGCGCTTGGTCTGGCAGTGAAGGAGGAGAGGGTGACAGCAGTGGGAATAGTCTCAGCCACGTAGCCGAAGTCAAAGGAGAAGATGTCGCCACTAACGTAACCCGCCACCTTCAGCGGGTTGCTCGCCGTCGTAAGCTTCCACTGCAGCCCCGACCCTGGACTGGGCAGGGTGCTCTCGTCTACCCACACCCAGTAGTCGCCCGAAGGCTGCGTGCTCATGTCGAAGCCGTAGATGCCATCCGGCCAGCCATCGGGTGTCTGGGATGTGCCAGATATGGTGGTCGTCACGTACACGAAGGTTTCCTCAGAGCGGTTGAAGACTCCATTCCCGTTGTCCCTGTAGAGATAGACGACAACGTAGTTGAAGCCTGGCTCTGGATCGTAGGGAGGAAAGATGCTTGCGTCCTGATCGCCCTCCCCGTCCTCATCGCGCCACACCCGGTCGCCAATCTCGCAGTCGGAGAAGCCGAAGTCAATGGTCATGTTGTTTTCACCGCTGGCCAGGGTCACCGCCACCTCGTGGGTTATCGGATGGCCATCGCTGTCCTTCGCATCGTCACTGCCAGCGTTCGGAACAGCGACGAAGTAAGAATCCAGAACGGCACCGGAATTGAAATTGCTATCGGCCACCTTCACGATGTAGTCCCCCGCTGCCAGGCCGGTGAAGAGGTAGAGGCCGTTCTCATTGGTAACATCTGTGCCCTGAAATTCCTCGCTCTGGGGGATGCCATCCCCATTCGCGTCGAGATAGAGTTCCACGGTGACACCAGGGATGCCTGATTCATCGCCATCTTGAATCCCATCCCGGTCCACGTCGTTCCACACGTAGTCGCCCAGACTGCCCTCCTCACTGCAGAACACGACGGCAGCCACCCCACCGCTACCCTTGAAGAAGATCTCCAGTCTGCGAACACCACTTGCGTTGACCGGTACGACCTGGAAACTGTTATCACCGTAGATCTGCATATAAACCTCGGCCAGCTTGGTGCCGCCGCTGACAGCGTTATAAGCCTTGACCTTCGACCCTGTTTCCTCGATGTCCAGAATGTGGACTTCATCAACGGGTGTAGGCTCGTCGAAGGTGAAGGTGATGGTGCCGCCATCGCTATTGTCATCTGGATCACTCGGATTGTTGTCCTCGGAAATGATCAGGATCTTGCCTAGCGACAAGTTGTTCTCGCCCGGCGTCCCTGATTTTCCGCCATTGCCGATGCCAGGCCCGCCGAAGTCCGCGTTGGGTGTACCCAGATCCGGATCCTCGCCGGTGGGATTGCTGCTGTCGAAGATCATCACTGGGTGACTGGTGGGGTTGCTCGTGGTGACGTGGACGCCCCAGTCCGACCATTGCTCGGCGACGATGGTGCCTGCAGCCAGCGGGTTGCCCCCCGCATCGGTATCGAAGTCAATGCTGGGCAGGCAAATGGACTGGCCGCCGCCATATCGGTTGCCAAACTCCACTTCCTTGGAGCCGCAAGGGCAGCATAATACGGATACGGGCTGGTGGGTGGACGGCTCCTCGAGGGTGAACGGCTGCTCGGCGGTAGCGCAGTTGGTGCAGGCCCACCCAGCCTGCCGCGTTTCCACGATCTGGTACTCATCCCCGACGGGCCAATCCCCGAAGTCCGCACAGCCCTTGGACCACTGGCCGCTCTCAGTGGTTGTTGCCGTGGCTAGCACGTTACCCTCGCTGTCCTTCAGCGTGAACTCCCAGCCGCTAAGCCAGTCTTCATCCCAGTCCTTGTAGCCACTTCCATCTTCGTCGTTGAACTTGCAGGCCTTGATGCCGCGCTGGGGCGGCTGCCGGTTGCCGAACTCCACTTCCTTGCAGCCGCAGCAGCCGCCGCATCCGCACTCACTCAAGGTGAACGGCTGCTCGGCGGTATCGCAGTTGGTACAGGTCCACCCATCCTGCGGCGTTTCCTCGATCATGTACTCGTAACCGATGGGCTGCTCCCCAAAGTCCGCAGTTCCCTTGGACGAGTAGCTCCCAGTGGTTGTTACCGTGGCTATCTCCACCCAGGCGCCACTGACCTTGCGGGAGAGCGTGAAGTCCCAGCCGTTGAGCCAGTCTTCACCATAGCCCTTATCGCCGTTTCCATTTTCGTCGTTGAACTTGCGGGCCTTGATGCGGCGCTTGGCTCCATCCTGCTTTATGTTGGTGAAAGTGCAGGTGACGTGCTCACCGGCGTCGAGGTGGATGGTGACACCATTGGTGATGTCAGTGCTATCGCCGTCGTCGCACTCGACGCTGTCCAGCTCCCAATCGGTGGGCAGGCTCTCAGTCACGTCGTAGTCACCGGCCGCCTTATCGAACGATCTGCTCCCATTGTCGCTGAGGGTGAAGGGTCCCAGATCGCCGGAGAAGTTGAAGCCACTGCCGCCATCGGGGTTGGTCTCCTTGACGATGGTGATGGAGCCGTTATCACAATCACAGTGGATACTCTGCCACTTGGTTTCGGTATCGAATTTGGAGCCAGTATTGGCCCAATAAGCTTCAAACCGAATCTCCACCTGGTAATCTCCACCGCAGGGAGGGGGGTTATCCCATGTACCTGAGAACTCGAAGTAAGGATCGTCGTCATACTTGGTTTCCGTTTGGCCAGAGTGCTGCTGAACGGGGCTCCCAGACCCGTCTTGGTAGAGCTTTACCCACCATTTGATATACACCCCACGGGAGTAGCCATAGCAGCCAGCATCAACGTCGGCCCAACCGCTGAAACTCTGGCAATCTGCACTGGCCCCGGAGTCGTCAATTTCGCCGCCACAGGCAAAGCTCGGCGTTGGGATCGCGAAAAGCAATCCCGTCGTGAGCAAGCTGACCGCCAGGAACATGTGCACTAGCCTGACCCTCGTTTGAATTCTTCTCTTAAACATTCTCTCTCCTCCTTTGTGTTCTTACTTGTTATAAGTACTGGTGTTGACAATCCTGTAGTGAGTGATCTTTGTGTGCATTCACATCTTCTTTCCCTCCTGTGAAAAGTATGCCGTTTTGTGAACGGCCTTAACTGCTTTACTCCAGCCACTCGCGCTTGATTCTCCTCACGTCCTCTATTCTGAAGGGTTTGGATACCCAGGCCAGAGCCCCGCACTCCAAGGCCCGATGAACGCTCTCGTCGCTGGGGCTGGCGCAGGTGATGACTATCCTCTGCCTGAGCTTCTCGGCGATGATTCGCTCGGTGGCCTCATCGGCCCGACAGCCAGGTATCCCGCTGTCCATGAAGATCAGGTCGTAATCACCAGTTAACGCCTTTTCGACTCCGCCTGACCCGTCCTCGGCCGTGTCAACCACGCAACCCTCGGCCTCCAACAACCCGGCCAGCAGGTCTCTGGTAGAAGCCTCGTCATCTATGACCAGGACTTTCTTTTTCTTGGCCCCCAGGATCTTCCAAACCTCAGACACTAACTGGCGGGGGCTGAAGGGCTTGGTCATGAACTCCGCCGCGTCCAGCTCCAGGCTCCGGGCGCGATTCGTCTCGTACCCGTAGGCCGTCAGGACGATGACGGGGATAGTGCTGGTCCCGCTACCGTTGCCCCTTATCCCCTCCAGAAACCCGAACCCGTCCATCCTGGGCATGGTCAAGTCCAAAATGATCAAATCGGGCTTCTCGGCCCTGACTTTCTCCAGGGCATCCATCCCGTCCCCGGCCAGCAGCACATGATAGCCCTCTTTCTCCAGGCGGTACTTGAGCACCAATCGGATGTTCACATCGTCGTCTACTACCATGACCCTGTCTGCTGCCATTTGCCTACCCTCGATCTGATCTTGGTTTGCTAATGATACTATACCACACTAGGGTTAATACCAGGTAACAAGCAAGTTAACATCTGGTTACAAACGTGAAGGTAACAAAAACAGGGGTCTGAAAGGCTCATGCTGTCCTTTCAGACCCCTGTGGATCCAGGCGACCTGTTATTCTTTTACCTTCAACTCACGCTTCCGCGCCTCCCACGGTTCGAACTGTCTCCTCGCTAACAGGCATCCCCCCAATGCGCCGCCACCAGCATGATGTCCACGACGTCAATGCCGCCGTCCAGGTCGAGGTCGTAGCGCGCATCGTAGCAATCGTCCCCGCTCTGGCAACGCCAGGAGCCAGCAACGAGCATGATGTCCTGCACATCCACGTCGCAGTCGCAGTCCACGTCGCCAAAGAGGGCGGATCCTTCATACGCGCCGATGTCACAACTTCCTTCGGCGGGGCATGGCCGACTGTAGCCGCGCTGGTCGGTGGTGACTGGGTTGCCAGCGATGTCCGTGCAGCTTCCGGCATTAATGGCCGGGCTACCGGACAGCAGGGCGTGGGTCCAGGTCGGGCCGCCGTTGTCGGCCAGGGGGCCGAGGTTGGCGGTAGCGCCTTGCAGGTCACCGGGTTGGGTGAAGCCGCAGTCCGTACCGCTCTCCAGGTTGTAGCCCTGGGAGGTCTTCGCACTATCGCAATTGTTGGGGCTGTTGCCGGCCAGGATGCTGTTTTTGACGTAGACCGTGCCGCCGTAAATGCCGCCGCCGCTGCTGGCAGTGTTACCAGAGAAGGTGCTATTGTTGACATTCAGCGTGCCGCCGTTGCAGACGCCACCGCCGTAACTGTCTGTATTACCGTTACCAGAAAGGGTGCTGTTGCTGATGTCCACCGTGCCGCCGCTGTTCATGATGCCGCCGCCGTAGAAAGCTGTGTTGCCGGAAAGGGTGCTGTGGCTGATGTTCAGTACGCCTTCGCTGTAGATGCCGCCGCCATGGTAGCCGTCGGCGTCACCATTAGCGATGGTGATGTCAGTCAGCGTCAGGTTGCCGTCGCTGGCTACGTGGAAGATACGGAACTCAGGGGTGCCGCCTTCGCCACTGCGCTCGATGGTGGCGCCGTTGCCATTGATGTTGATCTGGCTGGCGATGGAGGGCAGGCCGTTGGGGCCGTCGGTGGGGTTGTTCACGGTGTCGAGCGTGTAAGTGCAGCCGGTCGCTAGGTTGAGGGTATCGGCCCCCGCGCTGCCATTGGCAGTGTGGATAGCATTGATCAGGTCGTTGACATCGCAGGCGACGACGATGGGCGAGTTGGTGGGCGTCGGGGTGGGCGTGTCGGTCGGCGTTGGGGTGATGGTGGGCGTTTGGGTGTCAGTCGGCGTGTCGGTGGGTGTGGGCGTGATGGTCGGCGTGTCGGTTGGTGTGGGTGTCAGTGTGTTGGTAGGTGTCGGCGTGTCGGTTGGTGTGGGCGTCGGCGTTGGCGGCATAGCTTCGTATTCATACGCGCCGATGTCGCAACTTCCCCCCACGGGGTGTGGCCGATTGTAACCGCGCTGGTCGGTGGTGTAGGTGGTGCCGCAGCCATTAGTACCGTTGGCGATTTGGTCAATGGCCGGGCTGTCGGACAGCAGGGCGTGGGTTTGGGTGTCGCCGCCGTTGTCGGCCAGGGGGACTAGTCTGGGGTCAGTGTCCCACAGGTCACCATCCTGACCCTGTGTATTGAAGCCGCAGTCTGTACCACTCTCCAGGTTGTAGCCCTGAGAGGTCATCGCACTTCCCTCTCCCTCGGTATGGCAGTTCCCACTGGTGTTCCCAGCGATGATAGTGTTTTTGACGGTCGCGTTAACCCTGTAAACCCAAACCCCGCCGATTTGGGCAGCAGCGTTGTTGTAGATAGTGCAGTTGTTGAGCATCAGTTCAGCACCGGTGATGATGCCGCCGCCGTCGCCGTCACCTGCGTTGTTTCCACTGATGGTGCTGTTGTTGATCGTCACGGAGCCGGCTCCCTCTTCAATGACAATGCCGGCGCCGCCGCCACCAGCGGTGTTTCCGTTGACTGTACTGTTGTTTATCGTTGTCGCGCTGGCTTCGTAATAAATGCCGATGCCGCCGCCGATGCTGGCGGCATTGCCGCTGACGGTGCTGTTGTTGAGCGTCAGGGTGTCTTGGCTATAGATGCCGCCGCCCTGGCCTACGCCGCCACCAGCAGTATTACCGCTGACGGTACAGTTGTCCAGCGTCAACGTGCCGGCGTTCAAGACGCCGCCGCCGGTATCATCGGAGACGTTGCCATCCCGGATCGTTATGCCGGTGATGGTGACGGCCTTGCTGCTGGCGATGTTGAAGACACGATATGAATCATTGCCGCTGATGGTCAGGCTGTCCGCACCGGGGCCGGCGATGGTCAAGTTCTTGTTGATGGCGAGTTCGCCGTTGGTCAGGATAATGGTGCCCGTGACACTGAAGCCAATTTTCTCACCGGGGTTGGCCGCTGCGATGGCCTCCCGCAGTGAGCAGCCGCTGCCTGTCTCGCAAGTGCCATTTTCGTCGTCCAAGGTGGTAACAGTAATGTCGGCCGCGCGGGACACCGGCAGGACGCTCAGCGCCAGCCCGGCCAGCAGGGCGGCGGTCAAAAAAAGGCGGCGAAAGGCTTTGATGATTGGGCGGGCTTGCTGCTTGTTCGTGGTCTTCTCCCTCCTGGAAGATGCTGAAAATTGAAAACGATGGGCAATAAACTTGCTTCTCTTATCCATCTCATACACACCTTCTGTTGTTTAGCCACGCCCACAAAAAAGCGTGCTGTCGGCCGACCTGCTTCCGAACAGCACGCTTCTTGAAATCTGTCTTCGGCAGCCCGGCCATCTGCTAACGCAGACCCGTAGCTTTGCGTCCCCACCCTTCGATGGGTTTGCCTTTATCGGACCTTATGCAATTGAAAAGACACTTCTCGAAGTCGCCAGCCTTTCGAAGGTTCACAGCATCGCTTTAGAGCGCTCCCCGCTGCTGCACGATGCACTGTTATGGTCAAAGGACTGCCGGGACAAACCTTCGCCAGGCTCATACCCGATCTATCCAGGAGCGGATCACTTCATAAGCCAGGTGATAATGCCAACCATGTCAAGATCCTTGCTAGCTTGAGCCCTGCTTTCAATTGTAGTTCCGCCAGCAGTAGCTTCTATATCATACTGAGTTGCAGTAAGATAGTTAGCAATGGACTCAAAGAGATACTGCAACTCAGCGGAAGAAGGGGCGTGGGCGTGGTATCCTTCGCTAGCGATGTTCTCCATCAGAGTCTGGTCAGCACCCTCACCCAGACTGATGCTGAAGATGGTAATATCCTCGTCGGCTGCTGCTCCTGCAGCAGCTAAAGCGTATGCATCGGCTTCCGAGCAACCCGACGCCCCACAGAAGACGCCATCCTCCTTGACGTTAGCAATGCCGTCGGACAGGAAGAGCATCACCTTGGTTGCACCTGGCCGGGCACGCGCGGAGGCAAGCTCCGCCGTGGCCTTCTCAATGGCGCCGCCGATATTGGTGTAGCCACTGGCCGACATGCCATCTACCGCAGTCTTCACTGGTCCGAAACTGTCAGTCAGTTGGTGAGCAAGGGTAACGTCAGTAGAATAAGAGACCAAACCGACCTGGTCATAGGTTGAATCTATCATATCAATGAAAGCGTTAGCGGCGATCTTGGCATCCGCCATCGGTTGAAAAGGATTGCCCGGAAGCGAACAATCACGATCTCCGCCATTCTCCATACAAGCGGCTTCACCATAATTCTGATCGCCGTCAGCGTCATGCATTGACAGAGAGCAGTCCATGACCAGCACCACGTCTAGAAGCCTGCGCCCTTCCCCTGTAGAGAGCTTCTTGAGGGAGACAGAGACCGTCTTACCGCCGATGGTAACAGAGTAGGGGGAGGAGGTACCAACGGGTAAGCTTTCTGCAAAGCCAGGCTCACACTTGATTCGCCAAAGCGTGTGCTCTATCGCGGCGTCCGCGCCATAGTATTCAATGATCCCCACCTCAGTGGCTTGAGCGGCAAAGAGATTGGTGCTGATGTGGGCTAAGAAGGTAGGGAGGAGCAACATGCCAACGCCCAGGGCAACGAGGGCCAAGACCAAAGCCCGTCCTCTTTCGTCTAAGATAACTTTCCTCAGCATGGAGCGCTCCTTTCGATCAGGGGCTGAATGAAACTGTACATCCATTATTGAAGGTGACAGTAATCGAGTACCGGCTTGGGTCCTTGACGGGCAGTATCACCCCGACCGCAATGTCCTACTCCTCTGACACTACGGCTGCTGGATCACGATGCTGGTCTCGCTGATATCTGCGTTACATATGAACGTCGCATGCGTCACATCGCTCACGATAAAGACCACACTGTCTACCCACCACCAATCCTGCGTATCCACCGTGCACTGACCATTGCCATTAGTAGTGCAGCCATCGTCAACAGACCAGAACTTTATCCAGGAACCACTAACCGTGGCACCGGCAACCGGGCTGTCGTACTCGTCGAGCACCGTGATAGTGACCTCGGCCTGCCACAAGGGCCAACCGGAATAGCCAGTCCCCTCCAAGCTGCTTACGTACATCCACAGCAGCTCTGGCGTCGCCGTTGGTGTGGGTGTCACAGTAGGCGTCGCCGTTGCCGTAGGCGTTGCCGTTGGTGTCTCCGTAGGCGTTGCCGTTGGTGTCGAGGTTCTGGTGGGTGTGGGTGTCGAGGTTCTGGTGGGTGTGGGTGTCGAGGTTCTGGTGGGTGTGGGCGTCGAGGTTCTGGTGGGTGTGGGCGTCGAGGTTCTGGTGGGTGTGGGCGTTGCTGTTGGCGTGGGCGTTGCTGTTGGTGTCGCCGTAGGCGTTGCCGTTGCCGTCGCTGTCGGCGTCTCCGTCGTCGTGGGCGTTGCCGTGGGCGTCGGCGTCGGCGCCGCCTCGACTTCTATCACCATGTCGTAGCTGTTCACAGCCCCATCCCGCCCAAAAATCCAGATGTTGTAGGTGCCAGTGCTGTCAACGGTGTACTCTATCTGCTCATCGTCGGTGCCCGACCAACCGTGGTCTAGCTCACCAGAGCCGACCGTGAACTCGATTTGGACGTCGTCGATGAAAAAGTATTCACCTGAGTCATAGGCGGACCGTTGAACTTGGAAGCGAACAGTAGTGTTTGCGGAGATATAGCTTGAGATATTGTAACTACGTGGTGCGGCAATATCGTTCTCAAACACATCCAAAGATGTAAAGGGACCCGTGCTGCTACTGCTTATGAACACCTCGAGGCGATCCTCAGATTCCAAATTGCCGGACGTGTCGATATCGAAACTCAAGGTGGCTGAGGTCTCACCTGATAAATCGACAGTGCGTTGGATAGTGGGATCGTCTCCGCTTACTCCGTGGAAGCGCAGCCGGTCACCAGTGATTCGGATCAAACCGTTGTATGGGTCACTGTCCTCCGAGTCTGTCCAATCACCAGACCAGTTCACGGTGCCATCATTGTTGCTGTAGGACGTGGTGTCGAACTCGTCGCGTACGGTCTCGGTGTCATAGGGGCAAGCGGCGCCATACAATTCCATATCAATGTCGCCTAAGGCGTGGGTGAAGCTGAGGGTGATGATGATGGTATCGCCTGCCTGGAGATCCACGGCGTACCAGTCGTCGTCGCCGGCGGAGCAGATCTGGAGATCGGGATAGGTGCCTGGGATGATGGGAGCGGCCGTGCCGCAGGTATCGTTGTCCTCGTAGCTGTCCTCTATGCAGGGTGTCGGCGTTGCGGTAGCTGTATTCGTTGGGGTTGCGGTTGGTGTCGCCGTGGGCGTCGGTGCCGCCTCGACTTCTATCACCATGTCGTAGCTGTTCTCAGCCCCATCCCGCCCAAAAATCCGGATGTTGTAGGTGCCAGTGCTGTCAACGGTGTGCCCTATCTGCTCATCGTCGGTGCCCGAGTAACTGTAGGCCAGCTCAGCGGAGCCGACCGTGAACTCGATTTGGACGTTGTCAAAGAAGACCACGTCGTTATCACTGCTCCAGTTGCCATCAACATTCTGGAAGCGAATGGTCGTGTCAGCGGACGCATAGGCACTGATGTCGTAATTCTCGGAACCACTCGTATCTGAACCAGTGAAAGTATCCAAGAGGGTAAACGACGAGCCATCGTCCGACACGAACACGGAGATGTCCTCCTCACAGTTATCCTTGTCCCAGTGAAAGCTCAAATACGCACTTATGGCGCCCGACAGATCAACACTACGTTCAATGCCATCATTATGATCAGCTTCCTGGAAGCGGAGTCTCTGGTTGACGATTCGAATTCTGCCATTGTTGGGTTGGCCCTCGTCGCCAATCTCCTGCCAATCACCAGACCAGTTCACGCTGCCATTGTTTTTGCTGTAGGACGTGGCGTTGAACTCGTCGCGTACAGTCCTGGTCTCATAAGGGCAAGCGGCGCCATACAATTCCATATCAATGTCGCCTAAGGCATCGGTGAAGTTGAGGGTGATGATGATGGTATCGCCGGCTTCGAGATACACGGCAAACCAGTCGTCGTCGCCGGCGGAGCAGATCTGGAGATCGGGATAGGTGCCTGGAGTGACTAGAGCGGCCGCGCCGCAGGTATCGTTCTCCTCGTAGCCGTCCTCTGTGCAGTCCATGGTCGGTGTCGGCGTTGCGGTAGCTGTATTCGTCGGGGTCGCTGTTGATGTACTCGTTGGCGTTGCCGTGGGCGTCGCTGTTGGTGTCGCCGTAGGCGTTGTTGTTGCCCCCGCAGGCGTTACTGTCCCTGTTGGCGTTGCCGTTGCAGGAGGCCCTGGTGATGGTAGCTCCCAATCTCCCTCACTGGGGCGCATCGCTAGAGCCAATGTGCTGCTTCCAGCTACATCCCCCTCCCCGGAGAAAAGGGTCACCGTTATGGCGTTAGGGGCCGTCGTGTCTGTTAGTGGGAAGGTAACGGAGGTGACGCGCCTGGCTATTATAAGCGGCGAATCGCCGGCATCGCGAGTCAAGGTCTCGTCCACCGCGGAATAGGTATAGGTGATAGCCGTGGTCTCAGTGATGCCACAGGGGATCGTCAGGACCATCTGAGAGTCACTGACCTCCACAGAGGAGGCGCTGGCCACGTCGCGGTTGAGCCAGGTGGCGGCGTTCTGCAGGTCGTGTTGAACCACTAACTCTCTGTTGCCCCAGCCGGTGACATCGAAGATTTGGTAGATAGCTGTGGCAAGAACGCCAGTTATCAACACAGTGATAGCCAGGGCCACTAAAAGCTCGACTAAGGTTATCCCTTTTTCACCCCTCATTCTCATCGGTTCAACTTGTAGTCTAATGCCCTGAATACCGGCTCACCGTTATGTGAGACGGTGACGGTGATAAACTGCATGCCACAGCAATCACGGTCAACAGATGAGGTAGTAGTGAAAGACTCTGTTGGTGAGTACCAGTAAGAGATGTCAATACTGATTGGGTAATTCTCCGGAGTGATTGGGTAATTCTCCGGGTACGCTACTATTGGGTAGGAAGTTGCGCCAACCGTGTAAGTATAGTTCTTGATATACTCCAACTGCGCCCGAGCCAGATTCTCCGCCGTCACTCGTTTGTAGACCACGCTCACGCCGAAGCTGCCCATGGAGAGGGCGGCGAGGAAAGCGGTGAGGATGATGGATACGATGGCCAACGCCACTAGCGTCTCGACCAGGCTCTCCCCCCTCTCTTCCGCAAAAACGGCTAACTTCACCGCTCACCTCTCTTCTTCACGTCCAAGATCGACTGCACCACAACGGGAACGCCTCAACAAGTTGAGGACTCCGCAACTTGACCCATCACTTAGGCGCGTCAACAAAAAAACGTGCTGTTAGCCGACCTGCTTCCAAACAGCACGCTCCTCCAAATCTGTCTTCGGCAGCCCGGCCATCCTATTAGCTGATAGCGATTTGCCATCCGCTAACGTAGACCCGTGGCTTTGCGTCCCCACCTTTCGATGGGTTTGCCCTCATCGGACCTTATGCAATTGAAAAGAAACATTTGCTCTGTACAACATATTATATCAGATTTCCCTGCTCTTGTCAATGAGGAACGAGTTAAGGTCAAGTTAAGATTCGAGTATCTGTTCACCTTGTGCTCACAGCGGACCCTTCGACAGGCTCAGGACAGGCCCTAGTCCGCTGCCCCGAGGGCGCAATCGGGCGCCGAACACCGCTGGACTAGGGTCCAGCGGGAGCAGGTGAATGGTTACAGATTCGACTAGACAGGCAACCGCCTGATCCGCGAAAGCAACCGACCTTACCTCTCACCTCTCTTTTTCATGTCAACGAAGACCGTTGCCCAGGCCACCAGCATGACGACAACGACGATGGGCGGAGCGACGAAGCTGTAGGGCACTTCGGACAGGAAGCGATAGATGAAGCCCAGTACCGCCATCTCGATGACGTAGATGACGATTAACACGCTGACCGCTTGTATCCCATAGCTGATCTTTTTTCTCATCTTGACTACTTCATACTGCCCATCAAGGTGTACATAGGCATAATCACCGAGACGGCGAGGAAGCCCACCATCCCCCCCACAAAGAGCATCAAGGCCGGCTCTACCATCGAAGTGAGAGTATTGATCTTGCGATCCGCTTCCTCCTCGTAAAAAATAGCCAATGTCTCCAGGTTCGTATCCAGGGTGCCTGTCTCCTCACCGACCCTGACCATCTGAGCCAGCAGGCTGGGGAAAACCTTCTCCTGGCGTATGGGCTGGGAGAGGCCATGCCCCTGCAGCATCTCCGTGCGCACCCTGTCAAAAGACTCTTTTATGACGATGTTCCCCATCGTCTCCACGATCAGGTTCATGATCTCGGACATAGGCAGCCCCGCCTTCAAGAGGATGGACATGGTATGGCAGAGTTGGGACACGTTGCTCTGAATATTGATGGCCCCTATGACCGGGATCTTCAGGAGCAATATATCGCGCTGCCGCTGGCCGATGGAAGTCCTTAGATACAAAACAATCACAGTTACCACAAGCACGACACCGGCCACCATCTGGGTGCGATAGGTCGAGCTGAAGTCAGTGATAGCCATAAGTATCTTGGTAGGCGTGGGCAACTCTACATCGAACTCGCTGAAGAGCCCCATTATGCCAGGCAGGGTGACGGTGATCATCAGGAACGCCACACCGAGGGCCAGGACTATGATAAACGACGGGTAAGCCATAGCCCCGCGCAGCTTGCGGGTCAGGGACTCCCGTTTCTCCATGTAAGTCGCCACTTGCCTCAGCACCGATTCCATGTTCCCCATCCGTTCCCCTATCTCGATCATCCGGCTGTAGATGGCGGGAAAGATCTGAGCACGTTTCCTCAGCGCCTCGGAGAGAGTATCGCCCTCTTGCACGTCTTCGCTGACCTCTTGCAGAGCTTTCTTAAGAGGCTTACTGCTGGCCTCCTCTGATAGCATCTGGAGGCCGGCCAGGATGGTGATACCCGACTCGATCAAGGTCGCTAACTGGCGACTGAAGACGATCAGGTCCCGGCTTTTGACCCCAAAGAAGCTGGGCAGCAGCACTGCCAAATCGGCCCCAGGCCGCGCCTGCCTGAGGCTGACAATGACGTAGTCTGATCTCCAGAGAGCCTCCTCCGCCGCCGCCTCCGAGGGGACGTTGAGCACACCCTGTAACCGCTCTCCAGCTCTGGTGTAAGCGACGTACTTGTAAGGCATGACTCCTCGCTTAATCAGCCAATCGCAAACACATTCCGCAGCACTTCACGGGGCGTGGTGTGGCCAGCTTGCACCTTCAACATCCCATCGTGCCACATGGTCATCATACCCTCTTTAATGGCCTGAGCCTTGATCGCATCGGCGCTGGCGCCCTTGAGCACGAGGCGTCTGATCTCCTCGCTAATCACCATAATCTCGTAAACGCCCATCCGGCCATGGTACCCGGTAAGGGCGCAATAGTTGCAGCCGGTACCATGATAGAACCTGGTCCGCTTCTCCCCCGTCTCTCTCTCGTAGGCCATGCATTCTTCTTCCGGCACCTCGCGGAGGGCGCGGCAATGCGGGCAGACGCGGCGCACCAGGCGCTGGGCGATGATGCCCACCATGGCCGAGGTGATGAGGAAGGGCTCGATCCCCAGGTCCATCAGCCTGAAGAGAGCTCCCACCGCGTCGTTGGCGTGCACGGTGGATAAAACCAGGTGCCCTGTCAAGGCTGCCTGGATGGCTATGCTGGCCGTCTCCTTATCGCGGATCTCACCCACCAGGATGACGTCCGGGTCCAGGCGCATAGTGGCTCGCAGGCCGCGGGCGAAGGTGATGTTCGCCTGAGGGTTGACCTGCATCTGGTTGATGTTGGCGAAGCGGTACTCGACAGGGTCCTCAATGGTGATGATATTGCGCTCTTTGGAATCCAGTTGGTTGATAGAGGCATAGAGAGTCGTCGTCTTCCCTGAGCCTGTCGGCCCGCTGGCCAGGAGCATGCCAAAGGGGGATTGAATGAGTCTCTGATAGGTCTTTAGAGAGTCGGGGAGGAATCCCAGCTCTGGGAGACCCATGACGGACATAGACTTGTCCAGGACACGCAATACAGCCATCTCCCCCCAGGAGGTGTCCGCTGTAGCCACGCGGATATCCACATCCGTGCCATCTACCGAGATAGTGAAGTGACCGTCCTGAGGGCGCCTGCGCTCGGCGATGTTCATGGAGGCCAGCACCTTCACCCTGGAGACCATCGGCCCGTGGACACTCAGGGGCAAGGAGAGAGTGTCGTTCAAGATGCCATCAATGCGGTAACGGACACGCAGGTGGTCCTGCTGCGGTTCGACGTGGATGTCCGAGGCCCGGTCCTTTACTGCCTGAGCAACGAGGAGGTTTACAGCACGCACAATAGGAGCCTGGGCGATAAGATCGGAGCTTATCCTATCGCCTGCTTCCACCCGCTCCGGCGCAGTGGGGATGATGTGGCGGAGCTCCTTTTCGATCTCGCCCGCGGCGCGGTAGTGGAGGTTGATGGCCCCCCGCACGTCCATGAGAGCGGTGCGCAAGGCCTTGACCTCCATCCTGGAGAGAGCCCGGATGTCCTCAATGGCGTATAGATTATCGGGGTCAGCCATGGCCACTACCAGGAAATGATCTTCGATACGGAGAGGCATGATGTCCCACTTCCGGGCGACCGCCTCAGGAATCATGCGCAAGGCTGCCGGTTGGACTTCGTATTTCCTGAGATCAATGCGGGGTAGGCCTGGCGCCTCGGCCCGACCTTCGATCAGCTCCACGATAGTGTTTATATCGAGC
>Ga0315539_1000371_pt1 | contig 34033 bp, 29 predicted proteins | sample SalMarSW160150MG_FD_203097 | JGI IMG/M metagenome (GOLD analysis project Ga0315539, IMG submission 203097) | Salt marsh sediment microbial communities from the Plum Island Ecosystem LTER, Massachusetts, United States - Salt Marsh Sediment SW1601-150 ...
TCGAAAGTCACCACTCAAGAACGTACCACATACCTGTAGCATCCCGTTCCGGGGGATCGTCGCCTTCCTGCTCTATGTAAGCCTGCTGCTTGGGCAAATACTTCACGTGGCCGTCATAGAAGGCCAAATTTGCTCCCTCATTGTGACGATAAAGCACCGGCCCATAGATACCAATATCCGAATAGCTCGGTCCTATACAACTGTGCGCCGGTACTTGGCCGGCTAAATCCCAGGCTACCTCGTAATTGGCCCCGTTATAACCAAAACAGGTGGCCCACCAGTCGCTGGAATCTACAAAGTTAATTTTTTTAGAGGCGTTTTTGACAGCAGTGCGTTTATGACCTATCTGCCAAGTTGGATTTGCGCTGGATGTACACGCACAACAAGCATCCCAAAAACAATTGTATTTCAGCTCTTGCTTAGGATTATTAGTCCAGTCAGCAACGTTATATGCATAGCTAACAAGAACATCATAGCAAGTGGTCTGACCCTTTATAGAAAGAATATTGGAGGGGCACTGGTACTCCTTGGGCATTACCAACCCATAGTGAGATTCGACCTGTTTATCGCCCAGGCCCAGATACTTCCGGAAATCCTCATTCAGAAGCCAAATATGCCTTCGCTCGTCCGTTGGAGTCGTGGGCGCATTTCTATTCTCCATCATCGGCGGGCAGAACTGCTCATCCCAGTTATCGGCGTATATGTGGTTTGCCTGAGCCAGCCGGGCCATATTCACAGCGCAAACCATCCTCCTTGCCCGTTCACGGCCTATACTACTTAGCCCGCCAAGATTCAGCAGGGCAAAAATAGTGCAGACTAACGTGACCAACAGCTCTGATTTTGTTATAGCTCTCTTATATTTCATAATTCGCGCCTTTCTTATCGAAAGTCACCACTCAAGAACGTACCACATACCTGTAGCATCCCGTTCCGGGGGATCGTCGCCTTCCTGCTCTATGTAAGCCTGCTGCTTGGGCAAATACTTCACGTGGCCGTCATAGAAGGCGAAGTTTGCTCCCTCATTGTGGCGATAAAGTACGGGGCCCCAGATATTAATATCCCAATAACTCGGTCCTGTGACACTGAACGCCGATATCTGGCCGCCTATGTCCCATGCTATTTCGTAATTGGCCCCCCACCAGGTACACCACCAGTCGCTGGAATCCGTGAAGTTGATTTTTTCAGAGGCGTTTTTGATAGCAGTGCGTTTATGTCCTATCTGCCAATTGGGCCTTGCGTCGGTGGTACACCCACAACAAGGATACCAAAAACAATTGAAGTCCATTCCGGGATTAGGATTACCACCCCAGTCAGAGACGTTATACGCATAGCTGACAAGAACACGATAGTAAGAGTCCTGGCCTTTCTTAAAAAGGATATTAGTGGGGCACTGGTACTCCTTGGGCATTACCATCTCGTCGATATCGCCGTCTTCGTCTCTTTCCGACTTCTCGTCGATAGCCAAATACTTTCGGAAATCGTTGTTCAGGAGCCAATTTTCCCTTCGTTCATCTTGTGGGAAGCGGGGCGCAAGTCTATTCTCCATCATTGGCGGGCAGAACTGCTCGTCCCAGTTGTCGGCGTATACGTGGTTTGCCTGAGCCAGCCGGGCCATATTCACGGCGCAAACCATCCTCCTTGCCCGTTCACGGCCTATACTACTTAGCCCGCCAAGATTCAAGAAAGCCAGAATGATACATACCAACGTCACTAAAAAGTCTGCTTTTGTCATAGCTCTCTTATATTTCACAATTTCCGCCTTTCATCATAATTCGAACGTTTGAATCTTCAGTCCATAGCCAACCATTGCTGAACCAGGGCATAAAGGTCGTTGAAATCAACCCGCAGGTCGGAATCAACATCTCCAGCTAGATAATATTTATCCCCGTTGTCCCGCCCATTCGTACCCAAATCCGACTCGGCCCACCAGTCGGCAGACAATAAAGCCAGGTCGGTCAGGTTTACAATCCGGTCGCCGTTAAGGTCTTCGGGCCAATGCAGGTCTGCAGTGTATTCATCGCAGCTATCCTGAGAAATAGCCCAGACAGTGTTATTGGCGTCTGAAACATACAAAGTTTCATTTTCATCTATCACCGGCCAGGCCAGACCATCAATGCCCCGGAATCGTGCTACTTCGAAGCCGTTGGAGTCAATCACGTAAAGCTGCGCATCATCACCCGCTGCATAAATCAGTCCGTCGCCGCCAACGGCCATTGTAAACACTCCCACGCTTCCAATGCGCTGCACCCATTTGATGCTGCCGTCGGGATTGACGGCCCTTAAGTGTGGCTTGTCGGAATTTACAAATACATATTCAGAACCTTCCCATACACCCATTAACCATGACCAGACGGGCTTTTGTGGGTGTTCAAAGCTTACATAAATAGTTCCGTCCGGACCCAGCGCAGGAGTTGACAATGTAAACGGAGGCAGTGTGTAGACATCATAATATTCAGGGCCCTCTGGGTCCCACCCAGACCACTCAGAGACCTTAGGGACCATCCAGGGCGCATTCGCTTCTGCCAGATTCGCTGTCCAGATTATGTCTCCGTCGTTGGGGTCGATCGCATATAAGTTCGGGTCTTCAATCAACGCCATATATATTGTGCCATCCTGTGCCACGACCGGCGAGGCAAGAGTTCTTCCGCTAACATAAACCGTGTTTGGATCGCATGGGTCAATCGGAGACGCGAAATTGCAGGCCCATTTTATGCTTCCGTCATTCGGGTCGAGCGCATACAGATTCGGGTCGAAAAGTCCGCCGATATAAACCGCACCGTCATTGCCTATAGCAGGCGAGGTCAGAATCGAGCCGTTTAGCCAGCCTAATTTCGCCGTCGCAAAGCTCCACAGCTCACTGCCGTCGGAACCTAAGGCATAAAGCTTACCATCTGCAGAACCAAAAAATACCTTGCCGTCAGACGAGACGGCAGGCGATGAATAAATCAACTCATTAGTACTGTGCGTCCACCTAAGCACACCGTTCGCGTCGATTGCGTAGAGCTTCCCGTTTTCCGCACCGACATAAACGGTCCCATCGGCCCCCACACTCGGTGACGAATACAGCGGCGAATTGACGTCATAACTCCACTCAAGCAGCCCTTCAGGACTAACGGTATAGATGTTGCCGTCCTCGCAGGCGATATGGGCCCGGCCGTTTGCGCCAAGAGCAATGCCCGCTGTTACCGGCCCATCCGTCTCAAAGGCCCATTTGATACACCCGAGAATCGGCCCGGAATTTTCGCTCAGGCCGGTCCGCCCGAAGTTATGGCTTTCCGTCTCCCATTCAGATGTTACCGCCGGACCGGGCGGGCTGGGGTGAATAGTAAAGTTTTCCTCGCTGTGAATATATTCGATATACGGCACTACCTCAGCGGCCGTTATGGAAATAAGGCACTGATTTGAATCAACGCTTGGCAGGGTCCAGAAATAGCTGCCCGTATCTGCTACGTTAATCTCGGCTGGTGTCCAGCTTTGTCCATCATCGTCGCTCCAGGAAATATCAATCAGGCCATCAACGTCATAGCTTTGCCACTCGACCAGATGCTCGCTGCCCGCAACCCATACTTCCGCGCCCTCCGGTCTGGTAACTACTATCTCAGGCGGCAGCTCATCGGCGCCAATATCAATCCGGCCAGTCATTATCCTCGGCTGACCGTCAAAGTCGGTTTGTCCCACCAGCGGTACATACTCCGGATCACCAACATTTCGGCAGGGCGAATCCGGCCTTAGGTGGTAATCTCCCGGAACATAATCGATACACATGTCCGAATACGGGTCTCTCACAAAGCATTCACCGGGAAGCCGAATAAATCTTGGCCAAGCGCTGGTATTTCCATTTATCGAGCTAAAATCATATTGGTACGGCTCCAAATCCGGTTCCTCAGCAATATATCCTTTTGATATCGAGCAATAAGATACCAGATTCACATCCACCACTAACAGACTACGGTTTCCTCCATTTATAACCGTGTTGTTGATCGTTATTCTGCTGGAGACGCTGTCAACGTCAAAATAGTCAGACTCATTTCCGTTATTTTCATTATTAACAATAGTACAGTTAATAATTTCACTGGTACCCAATGTGGCCGGTTCACTTAAAGCCAAGACACCGCCGCCACGTTCGAAACTGGCATTTTCAACGATGAAGCAATTGGCAATTAACGCCTGACAGTCGCCAAGCAGGGCAATTCCGCCCCCATCAAGAAAGGCCCAATTCCAATTTCTGGTAATTATACAGTTCAGGATTGTCGGTGAGCTATCCAAACAAAAAACACCACCACCCGCGAAACCCTCCAGCGAGGAATAATCTACATAAGTGCCGGAGCCATTGGTCAGGGTAAAACCTGCTAAGACGCTGTCCGGGCCCTCATTGTCGTCAAATACAACACAGCTACCGGTCTGATCACCGTCGATTATTGTGCTGTTTACGATGTCCCAGTCGTACGGATTTGTGCTCCTGACCGTTACTTCTTTGCCGGCAAAGTCAACATTCTCAACGTACGTCCCCGGCCTGACGGTTATCGCACCGCCGTTACTCACGGCATCAATCCCCTGTTGAATCGTCGCGAAAGGCTCATCAAATGTCCCCCATTGTTCCGGGCTGCCCGCCGCGTTGGCATCGACCCAAAGCCCTTCATGCGTCAGCCCCCATTCGAGGCTGACGTATTCGACCGGGTCAACAATATCAAACTCCTGAGGTCCTGGCACATCCACATCAAGATAAGTAAACCTGACTGCAAAGCCGGTCTCTGTGTCGTCCGGCAATATTCCATCATAGTAGGCTAACGCACGATAAGCTCCGTCATCAAGCCAGATGGGGTCAGGCTCAATCGTATCCTGATACCATTCGTATCCTATCTCAGGAGCCGAGACGATAGAGAGGTTCTCGTACTTGTCGGCCTCGAACCAGATAATAAACTGCTCAATGGGCAGGCCAAGCGTGTTATTCGTGAGGGTATAGTTATAAACCCACTGCCCGCCACCAAGCTCTTCGAGATAATAGCTTACCTCCGTACCGAGAACCGGGTGAGTAAAAGCCAAACACATAAAAATAATGAGGTTTGTGATGACTGCTTTCTTTCTGCGCATTTTTCCCCCTTTCCCTCCTTGGTTGGTTAAAGGATTTCTACATTTCTTGGTTTGTGGTCTTATTAGATTGATTTTATCAGACCTTCCATTTAAATTTCAAGAAAATTATCCAAAATCATAGAAAATTGAGAAGGACTACTATCACTCCTCTCAAAGCCAGAAACGTTACATTATGCAGGAAGCGCCAAACGCCCCCCCTGTTCCGTAATTTCTCCACTTTTTTTCAAAATAGCCTATAAATACATAATAATCACTGATTTGACGCAGAATATGCCTTGATGTGATTAAAGACTACTCGACAGGATAATCCTGGGGGCGAGCCTTTTGAAGTATTTCTTTAATCTGCTTTTCAAACGCATCGCTGCGTTTTTGGGCCTGATATCTGGTGCGGGTCTGGTTGTTGAGATGCCGCTGACCTTTGATATCGCTGTTCTGCAAACTATCAGCCCAGCCCCGAATCTGCCTCGAACACGATTCCGCCTTTGATATGAGATTTGAAATTTGAGATTTCAAATGCGCCGCTTCCTCAAATCGCTCAACAAATCGCAGCATCGAACGCGCCTCTCCGCACGACCCACGCGCTATATACAGAAAAGCCAGCAGCTCCGCCGTTGTTCCCCGTTCGAAACCCTCAGCGATATTATTTGAAACCGACAGTGACGACCGCCGTAATTGGCTTCGCAGGTCGCCGGGCTGATTAAAGAATCTATCCCGCGTCAGTACATACACTCGCTTGGCTAAATCAATCCCGACTCGTCGGGAGACCGGAAGGTCTTCGAATCGTTCGTATTTCATTTTTCCCCGCCTTCTTAAATCTGATATTTGAAATTTGAAATCTCAAATTTGAGATTCCCATTCGTCTGCTTTACTCTCATAAACAGAAATTTTAACATCGATATCCTAATAATATCGTTAATTCATAATCAAATATTCAAGAGGGCCGTCTCTGTAGAACGCAAATAGGAAGCAAGCTCATCAAAACAGAAAATAGAATCCGCATCTGACCTCATTCCCCTTAGCTTCTCCAGATCTTTTAAAGGGGTTTTTGCAGCCATCCCAGCGACTAAAATATACTTTACAGCATGAACTTCTCCCTGTTTCAACCCCAAGCAATCCAGTACTGCCTCCCTTCGGTCTGAAACTTCTTTTTTCCAATCCCTTATTTGATCAAGTCCAGCCTGTAATTCAGAGTGCAAACCACCTCTAACTTTAGTGAGTTTAGTCGCTGGCTTCTCAATCTCAATAAAATACAATATCCTATTGCGGTCTAAAATTGCAAAATCTGCTTTATATTTACCGAGTATCAATGGTTTCTTCCATATTCTATATGGTGCAAGAAAATTCCAAAGTACCTGTTTTTCCTCTAAGAACTTCTGTATAGTCTCCTCCGAGCCAGCAAATTCTCTGATTAAGCGTTGATATTCTTGAACAATGGCTGCTAAAGCCCCACGTTGGTAAAGAGGTTTGTACTCTAGATTTTTAATATGTCCCTTCAAATGCGACGTCCGAAACAACTCATGTAAACCCCTCTTAGCGTAAATAAGTGGTGCCCGAGTTTTACCACATTTACAGACCCACTCATCTGGCGCATCCGTTAGTGACACATCATTCTCGAAACCTTCCTGTAACGGCCCATCTGGATCAATCTGAATGAAATAGCCTTGTCTTTCCCCGCATTTCTTACATCCCAATATCAGCTTTATCCCCCTTTGGGCACCTGGGCGACTCATTATTGCTGTTCGTTCTTCTTCGGATATAACGGGCGTCTCCACAAATTCACATCGAAATGTACCGATTTTTTTCTCGATTTCATCTACATTAATCAAAACATCTACGTCTGTTGGCTCCATAACTATAAGTGGCGGACATGGAACACACATTGCCTTATACATAAAACCTAACCTGAATAACAACGGTGTGCTTGGTGTCGATACTTCTCCATTAGGCGACTTATCTATTTCATATGGCTGTTTAATTCCCATCAAAGATACCTTCTGTGCTATAGGCCCAACAAATGTTTTCAAATCTTGCCACGCAACCAATTCTGGGCGAATCATATTCCTCGTTGTTATCCTCATTTCTCGATTCAAATAGTCCTTATGGAATGCTATGACCAAATGCACTCCCCTAAGACTCTGTGGAAAGTATGCAAGTAACAATATATCCCCGAAGCCATATAAATCTTGCAAAACTCCATTTCCCCTAACCAATGAATGCTCACAAACCCCAAGGAAAATAGGAAGTCCGATTGATTCATTCACTTCACCCGTCATTGTAATTTGGCCTCTCTAAATACACCGAAATATCTCGTTTCAAAAAATAAAACAACTAAAACAGTTACTCACCGCGCCATAACAATTTTTTTTATTTCCCTATCCGCAGCAGTTGTATAAAGCTACATACCTAAACATTACTTCGCTTCCTGGAGGACGGCTACGCCCAGCTCGGTGTTGAGGCTCCTGGTGAGCTTTTTGTTCTCGAACGGCAGGAGCAGAATCTCGGCTAAATAAAGCACCTCGCACGAATCTTCGAGATGGCCGGAGTAATTCTGCTTAAAGCCTCTTGAAACGACGGCGTGCAGGTGCGGCTTGCCATCAGCGATTATGCCCTGCAGAGAAACCAGCTCCAGCGGCTCATTCTGCAGGGTTATAAACTCCTCGTCGGGAGGAAAAGTCGTGCCGGTTATACAATGAAGCTTGCAACTCTTGAGCGTCCCTATGCCGGAGATAACGACGCCGTTTTTAATCTGCCCGGCGACCTGTGTTATAGCTTCCAGAAGCATTCGGCCCGGCTCGATATAAATCGCAACAGCTCCCGGTATTTTTATATCTCTGATAACATTCATAAAAGGCTCCTTTTTCTGAGGGTCTGTTTTACAGAAAATTATTGCGATGTTTTACGTCTTCGCTGCATCTCCAAGAGTTCCGTCCGGCGGGTAACCGAGGTCTTTATAATGTGCAGCGCGTGTCTTCTGGTCCATTTCTCGAATCTTCAAGGCATACTGAAGTACTTCCTCGGCCCTTTCTCTCGGAATCACCAGAACACCGTCATCGTCACCGCAGACAATATCATCCGGCCTTACGTCAACTCCTGCACATCGGATTGGGATATTTACACCTCCATTGGTAAGCCTGCCATAGACATGATTGCAGGTGCGTACAGTACACCAGACCTTTGCCTTCTCCAGTTTTGTTTCGTAGCAGTCCCGGCACGCGCCGTCAATCACGACGCCGACTACTCCGTTCTTCATAGCGTTCATTGCAATCTCCGAGCCCCACACCCCGGCCGGGCAGCCGCCGGCGTCTATCACAATGACCATATCCTTACCTTTGCCGTCCGTGAAGCCGCCCACAAAAGAATAAACGTCATCGCACCAGCGTCCAAGCTGCTGCTGGTAGTCTTCAAAGCTCGTGCAGACCTTGAGATGGTTCTCGGCCGGGATCAGTTTGACGGTGTAAGCAAAGCCGGCCATCGACGTCCCCTCGCGCAACGGCCTCATATTCGGCAACATCGTTCCTTTATTCACAAGGCCGATAGCGTCCATCCCGTCCGAGAGGTCCGCAAGACGGGCACTTCGTAGTCTCTCCAATAGCCGTCCATCATCCTCGTTGGACATATTCGATAATCTCCTGCCTGAACTTTTCCCGTTTTATTCGCCTTTTTGGCTTTATACAGGCCCTAACCATTCTACGGCACAGAGCTTAACCGTGGCCTGAGGTCCCTGCAAGGCCTTTCTTTTGTGTCCTCCCGGCCCTGATTTTTAGCGTCTTTGCCGAAAAAAGCTGGCATTCACGCCGCAATTATGTATAAATAAATGGTTTTACGGGAATCGATACGTTATCCTGCTTAAGAGGCTGGCCTAAATGACGAACAGGAACTTTGCTGCTCCAACGCAATCAGCCTCGCGGGATTGCCAATAAATCGTGGGAAGGAAAGCTATGTCGGTAAAATTGAGAATGACGAGGATGGGTAAGCGGCATCAGCCGTTTTACAGAATTAACGCAGTCGAGTCGAAAACGCCGCGCGACGGGAGAATTATAGAAAAGCTCGGCCTTTATCACCCGATAGTAAAGGACCCCGCCCGACAGTTGGTACTGAATCGTGAGCGCATCGAGTACTGGCTAAGCCAGGGCGCTATACCGAGTGATACGGTTTCAGAAATACTCTTGCGCAACGGCATAAAGCACAAGTACGCCAAACAGAAGGCCGCCCGCAGAACAAGGGCCAGGACTGCCGCTCGCAAAAAGGGTGTGGCATTTACCAAGGCAGAGAAGCTGGCCGTCCAAAAGGCCGCCGAAGAAGCTAAAGAAGCTGCTAAGAAAGCCAAAGAAGAAGCCAAGAAGAAAGCCGCAGAAGAAGCTAAAGAAGCTGCTAAAAAAGCCGCAGAGGAAGCTAAGAGCGCCACAGAGGAAAAAAGCTCGTAAACCAGGAACTACACCGTCGCCGGGGCGGCGCCGTTTACTGCCGGAAGGCCCAATGAGAATCGATATTCTTACGCTTTTCCCCGAAATGTTCGAATCACCTTTGAGCCATTCGATATTGAAAAGGGCTCAGGAAAAAGGAACAGTTGAGTTCGCTCTTTGGAATATACGGGCCTTTACCACCGACAAGTACAGGAAGGTGGACGATAAACCGTACGGCGGCGGGGCCGGGATGGTGATGATGTGCCAGCCGGTCTTCGATTGCTTCGAGCAGGTTATCAGGCAGCATCCGAAGCCGGCACGCTCAATCCTGCTATCGCCACAGGGAGAGAAATTCGGCCAAGCAAAGGCGGTTGAACTGAGCAAGGCCGGCCGACTTGTACTTATAGCGGGCAGATACGAAGGATTCGACGAGCGGATTCGCACCGGTCTGGAAGCCGAGGAAATATCCGTCGGCGATTACGTACTAAGCGGCGGCGAGCTGGCGGCAATGGTAATTGTTGATGCAGTGGTTAGACTGCTGCCGGGCGCACTCGGTGATGAAGAGTCCGCCAAAAATGATTCGTTCGGCCAGTCCGCCGGCGGCGGATTGGAATATCCGCAGTACACCCGGCCGGAGGTCTTTAGAGGTATGGAAGTTCCGCAGGTATTGTTAAGCGGCAATCACAAAAATATCGCCGAATGGCGGCGTCAAAAAGCCCTCGAGAGAACCAAAAGCCGTCGGCCTGATTTGCTTGATAGTTTTCAGGACGAAAAAGCTTAGCGTAAAAAGCAGTCAGCTATAAATTATGAACCATAAACTATGAACTAAAAACTACGAACTATGAACTAATAAACAAGGAGCTATACAAGTGAACACAGAACTATTGGACGCAGTTGAACAAAAGGATTTAAAGGCAAATATTCCGTATTTCGAAGTTGGCGACACCGTCGACGTTCACTGCAGGATAAAAGAGGCCGACAAGGAGCGTACTCAGATTTTTACAGGGACAGTAATCAGTCGTCGCGGCCGGGGAATCAATGAAACTTTTACGGTCAGGCGGATTGTAAATGATGAAGGGGTGGAACGAACCTTTCCGCTTCACTCGCCCGGTGTTGTTGATATAAGGGCGGTCCGCAGCGGCAAGAAAAGACGCGCTAAGCTGTACTTTTTGCGCAAGCGCACAGGTAAAGCGGTCAGGCTGACAGCCAAACACAGTAAACATACTGTTTCCAAATAACCGGAGACCTAATATTTGTTCGGTCGCAGCTGGTATAGAAAAAGGTTGTTGGCGGACGGGAAACGCCTCGGTCGATGGGGAGAAAGACGCGGGGAGAGGTTCTTACGGAACAGGGGTTTTAAGACACTTTCGCGCAATTTTACCTGCAAGGTCGGGGAAATTGACCTGATTATGACCGATGAGGCCGGCTCGATTGTTTTCGTTGAGGTAAAGACGCGAAGTGACGAACGTTTTGTAGAGGCCGAGCGAACGGTTTCACCAGGCAAACAGACAAAGATGATTAAGGCCTCACGATATTTCCTCTCAACACACAAAATTGAGGAAAGACCCTGCAGATTTGATATTGTAACGGTGGTCCTCCCCAAGAAAGGCCGAGTCCGAACAAAACACTACGAAAACGCATTTGTGCCATGATTAGTTTTGAGTGTTTAGTTTTTAGAATTTCGTATTTCGATACCTGAGGCAGAGGTATCCGGCACCTTGTCGGCTTCCTTTAATTCCTAAGGTTACCAATGGAACTGATTGATACTCATTGTCATTTGACCTTTGATGACCTAATTCGGGACATCGATGTGGTAATCGCGCGCAGCCGACAGGCCGGCGTTACCGGCTGGATAACTATCGGGACCGATCCGGAGCACAATCGAAAGGTAATAGAGCTTACCGAGAAATTTGAAAATATGTACGCGGCAGTTGCGATTCATCCCCACGATGCAAAAACCGTGACGGAAGAGACGCTTAAAGAGCTTCGAGAACTCGCAAAACACGATAAAGTGGTTGCTATCGGCGAGACGGGCCTTGATTATCATTACAATCACTCGCTGCACGAAGACCAAAAACAAGTATTCGCCGAACATCTTAAAATAGCCGTCGAACTTAGTCTGCCGGTTATTATTCACTGCAGAAAGGCCTTCGATGAAACCCTCGAGATTTTAAAACAATTTGGGGACGCTAAAAAGGTGGTTTTTCATTGCTTTAGCGGCTCGGCTGAGCAGGCAAAAATTGTTTTAGATAGAGGATATTACATTTCTTTTACCGGCGTTGTTACCTTCAAAAACGCAGAGAAGACACGCTGGGCAGCCAGCGTCGTGCCGCTGAACAGATTAATGCTCGAGACGGATTGTCCATATATGTCGCCGGAGCCTATGCGGAAACAAAAGATTAACGAGCCCGCCCTTATGGTCCATACAGCAAAGTTCCTGGCAGAGTTAAAAGAGCTGGACCTCGAAAGATTTAGCCAGGTTGTAACCCATACCAGTAAACGATTTTTCGAGTTACCCTCACAGGGACATACCGCGCGGAAATAACATTTACTTCCCTGCGATTGCGATTTTGTCCAGGCTATAAAGCTACCTCATCGATCATTCTTCGGCCAAACTGCCAATCTTACCCTCCCTATACTCAATGTTAGACGGCAAGAAGTAAGCAACGCCGAACAATCTACAAACTGCGACTTATATGGACCGATAATGTCTAGACAACCCAAGAATTAAATTCCTTAAAATTGCGTATTTTGTCCAAAGTGCAGAGGGGGCAATTATGGAGCAATTATTGCGTTAAGAGGGGCCAAAACATAGCCGAAAAGCCTCTTTAGACTGCGCTTAGCATAAAGATGATGAGTAAACGAAAACTGCAATACTCAATTCTATGTGCAGCAGATGGTTTTTATTAAATGGCACAAGACCTAAATGGGCGTGCTAATTTTTCCGACACCTTTTAAGGTCAAGAATTCGGAACGTGAAAACAATATTGTCAATTGGAGGTGACCGGGTAAGCGTAATAACGGTCAGAAAATCGTTTAAAAAATTTAACTGGGGGGCAAATCAATATTTTAAGGAGTAAAACAATGGTTCCCCAAAATAGTTCCTTAACACAAAAATTTGCATTTGTGCTGTTAACGTCACTAATCGCACTTGGGCCCAACATCAAATCATTCGCACAAGGGCAGGACGCAAACAAGCCGGAAGACTTGTTTGATATGTCTATTGAACAGTTGATGACAATAGAAGTTGCTTCAACCGCAACCCTGACAAAGACTAAACCACGTCTGGTCCCGGCTGCTATGACAACAATCACCCGGGAAGATATATGGGCCTCCGACGCCCGCAGTCTGTACGAGCTGCTCGATATTTACGTGCCAAACCTGCTATGGCTGCGACACCACTGGGAAGCTGATGTTATGGGCCTACGAGGTATTCTTGCCGACCGAAATGATAAGTTTCTTCTGCTGGTTAATGGACGCGTGATGAATGAGCGTACCCACTTCGGGGCAGTAAGCGAGCTGGATTTGGTTCTGCTTAGTGACATTCATCATATTGACATCGTCCGAGGCCCCGGCTCAGCTTTGTATGGTCCCGGCGCAGTCTCGATGGTAATTAACATCATAACTTACAATGCCAAGACATTCCGGGGCACGGAAGTGACGAGCCGCCTTGGTGCTATCGAGGAGTACTATTCTACAGAGATAAAGCACGGCCAAGAATTAAAAGGCGGCGGAGGTCTGTTCGTGTACGCCGGTATCGGCAAATACGTCGGTGCAAGCAAGCATGATGCGCCCCAGATTTTCCAATGGAATTTCCCAGACAGGTCGGACTATTGGTGGAGTGCCCCGGGAACCTCACAGGGTCCTCCTGCTGGTGCTTTGCCGGGTGACGGCATCCAGGCAGGTCAACCGGTAACGCATATTTCTATAAACCGTGATGGGGCAAGTGCCAGAGGTCTGCCGCCGCTGAAGTTTTACGTCCAGTTGAAGAAAGACAACTGGGATATCTGGGCTCGTTATACTCGCGGCGGAAAACAATTTATGTGGTCCACCGGCTCTTTAGCCCGTCACAACTGGGGATGGGCTGACTGGAATGTATGGGGCTGGAACCAGACCACACAGACGCAACACCCGACACCTATGAAATGCAACTTCTATGGTTATCAGCAGGCAACCGCCTATGTTGGGTATAAGCAGGAGCTTAGCGAAGAACTAAATGTCGATTACTCGTTCAGCTATGATATGTTTGACTTCAAACGGTACTTTGATAACAGGTTAAATGATGCCTATCGTGAAGACGAGTACCACGGCAAAGCGATATTGCATTGGCAGCCAAGTGAAAGACATAAGTTTGCCTTGGGTGGCGAAATTTCACACCTTGAGCTTGGAATGAAAGGTTTAGGCTGGCCCGACATAGATGCGAACTCCTATCGATTTACTTACACATATGGTCAGGATTTGCCGCGCTGGTCGACAAATCTATATTCATTGTTTGGTGAATTTCAATGGAATATCAACGACAGGTGGACCACATTCATCGGCGCCCGAGTTGACGACCATACATATACGGACGTGATGGTTTCTCCTCGTGCTGCGTTGGTATATACTCCGAACGAGAAAAATACGTTTAAGCTGATGTGGTCGCGGTCGGTACGGGCAAACTTTGAAGAGGAAATGAAGGCCCAGAAAATGAGCACCGCCGATGACAGCGACCCCGAAGTTCTTGATAGTATAGAATTCCGTTATGAAAGACAGCACAGCAAAAACTTCGATATCGCCGCAACAGCATTCGTCCACTATAACCTGCAAGCCATCACGTGGGACAACGATAATTTTACAAGTTCTCTAGCCGGCTCACAAAGAGAATATGGCGTCGAGCTCGAGGCCGCTTACCACACCGAGAAGACCCGTGTGGCTCTCTCACATGGGTATACAAAACTTTACGGCTTCTACCTGGCGCCTGGCCAGGATACGTATATTACCGCTGACCCATACGGCTACGGCAATGACCTGACCAACTGGTCCAATCACATAACCAAGTTGACGGCTCAACACAAGCTCGATGATAAATGGACTTTCGACGCATCGCTGCGCATCTACTGGGGATTCCCGGGAATGAAGAATTATGACAAATACTATCCATACACCGGGTCTGGTGCTGCTGACCCAACCCCAAATAATGTGTACGAGCCTTGGAATCCGGCACCTCAACCTGTCTACGGACCTCACGCAAGTATCTCAGATGGATGGGAGAGGTCATATCGAGGCAGTTATTATCTGGACCTTGGTCTGCAGTATAAACCGAAGGAAAACCTGGTTATTAATTTAACCGGCTATAACTTACTCGGTATTTTCAACAAGGATTTCAACAAACGTAACTATGTACAGGTAGTGGGCGGTGGCGATTTCCGCAGTCACGCGCCGGCTATCGGAATCTCGCTGCTCTATAAGTTCTGAAACGTACGATACCTTTAATATTAAAATCCTAACAGGTATATAAAGGCAGTTAGCAAGTAAAAAGGATGAGAACTAAAGCTTACAACTTGATAGTTTTAGCTTTGGTTATGGTCACAGGGATAATTTCACCAAAGGCCCGGGCTAATTCTGCAACCAGCGAAGAATATCAGGTCAAGGCTGCATTCCTATACAATTTCATTAAGTTTATTGACTGGCCGCGAGAAAAAATAGCTGACAGTAACTATACAATAACTATTGGCATCATCGGCAAAGACCCATTTGGCAATGCATTTAATCCCATTGAGAACAAACATGTTAAGGGGAAGGATGTTATTATAAAGCGATTTAAGGGCCTCAAAGAGCTTGAAGAATCCAAAGAGAAGAATAAATCTGTGCCGCATCAGCAAATCGAAGAGATCAGGAAATGCTATCTCTTGTTTATTTGTCATTCGGAAAAACAAAAGCTTAAGGAAATCCTAAATATGTTTAAAGACCATCACGTCTTAACAGTTGGAGACACAGAAGGTTTCCTCGAAGCCGGCAATATTATCGAATTCGTTATGGTAGAGAGAAAAGTCCGTTTTGAAATCAACATGGCCGCTGCCAAGCGGGCTAAACTTAAAATCCGATCTCAGCTTCTACGGCTGGCGGAAAAAATTATTGAAGAAAAATAATTAAGGCAGGGTAAAGAAACAATTATGCCCATTATGCGAAATATAGCGATAAAGCATAAGCTGATATTGATTATCATGCTGACATGCATCTCTGCGCTTTTGTTAGCAGGAACCGCATTTATTGTGTGGGAGTGGAGCAGTCTTCGCCAGGCTATAGTGCAAAATCTCTCAACACAAGCGGCAATGATAGCGGATAACTGCAAAGCGGCTCTGGCTTTTAAAGACATCGAGGACGCTAAAGGAACGCTAAAAGCCCTTCATGTAGAACCTTCTATTGTTTTTGGCGGGGTTTATACCGGCAGCGGTGAATACTTTGCAGGCTATTATCGTGATCGCATAGACAGCAGTGTTCGGCCTTCCGAACTTAAGAAGGCAGGCTACTGTTTCGAGGGTGGCTTCCTGACTGTGTACAAACCTATCATTCTCGATGAAGAAACCATCGGGACGGTATGCCTTCGGTCGGATTTACGGCCTATGAGCGTAATGCTCAAACGTAATGCAGGGATTATCATTGCCGTTGTATTGATTGTTTCCTTGATTGCTTATTTAGTGTCATTACGACTCCAGAGGATTATTTCCGGGCCAATCTTAAGTCTGGCCAAGATTACAAAGGCCGTCTCAGAAGAAAAGGACTATTCCACTCGAGCTATAAAACACAGCAACGATGAAGTGGGATTGCTTATCGATGCATTCAATGAAATGTTGGAGCAAATCCAACAACGAGACATGGAATTAGTCGACGCCAAGGGAAAGCTTGAAGTGAGAGTCGAGGAGCGTACCGCAGAGCTTACCACTACCAATAAACAATTAACCCAGGAAATCACGGTACGCAAAGAAGCTGAAAAACAATTGCGTAAAGCCGAAGAAAAATACAGGATGCAGTTTGAGGGAGCATTGGACGCCATCTTTGTAGGCGATGCCGTCACAGGCGTACTAATTGACTGTAATCCTGCGGCAACAAAAATGATTGGCTGGGAAAAATCCGAACTGATTGGCAAACACCAGCGGATTCTCCATCCTCCAGAAAAAATCGAAAAGGGATTTAGCAAGACCTTCAAACTGCATTCCAATAACGAACAGGGCCAGACTCTTGAAACACAGGTTATTACTAAATCCGGAGAGATAAAAGATGTTGCAATAAAGGCCAGTCTAATTGAAATCGGGGGCAAAAAAGTGCTGCAAGGTGTATTCCGAGACATTACCGAAAACAAAAAGGCAGAGCAGCGCCAGGCACAACTGCTCGAACAACTGGGAAAGGCAAATAAAGAATTAAAGGACTTCGCATACGTAGTCTCACATGATTTGAAAGCTCCACTCCGCGGGATTAATACCTTGGTCAACTGGATATTGACTGATTATGCGGACAAGTTTGACCAGGAAGGCAAAGAGCATATGGCTTTGCTTTCGCGTCGAGCGGAGAGAATGCATAACCTGATTGACGGGATCCTGCAGTACTCCAGAGTCGGACGTGTACAAGAAGAAAAAGTTCAGGTGAATCTGAATGAACTGGTCAGGGACGTTGTTGATATGGTTGCTGCGCCGGAAAATATTACTATTACAGTCGGAAACGAGCTGCCGACAATTGAGTGCGAGGAAACGCGAATTGCTCAGTTATTCCAGAATCTACTCAGCAACGCTGTTAAATATATGGACAAACCACAGGGGAAGGTAGAGATAGGCTGTGTCGAGGAGAACGGTTCTTGGATATTTAATGTGGCCGATAACGGTCCCGGTATTGAAGAAAAACATTTTGATAGAATATTTCAAATGTTCCAAACGCTCTCGCCGCGTGATGAATTTGAAAGCACAGGCGTCGGCCTGGCTTTGGTAAAAAAAATCGTAGAATTGTATGGCGGTAAGATTTGGGTCGAGTCAAAGGTAGGCGAAGGATCAACATTCTTATTCAAGCTATCAAAGCAAAGAATGGCGGTTAAAAATTCAAAACCCAAAACCGATGCAGTCACTCGAAGATAGCAATGCAGACGTCAATAACAGTCAAAAGGTGCTTATGAATTGAAAGGTAAAAAGTCCACCTTTTAATTGGGAGTAATAGTAACGTTCACGCAAAAAGAAGTTGTAACCCAATGAATCATATCTAAAACAAAATAGTAATCCCTGCACTCAATAAATTTGCTTCGTTGCCGGAAGAATACTCACCTTCATAACACACACTGTGCGATTATGATTCGGTCGTTACCATGGAAGTCTTTTTCAATCGTAATTTCACTGAAATAGCCCCCTACTCGTCGGGGTTCGAGCAATTGCCTGACGGCCTGCCCCTGGTTGTAGCCTATTTCCAGCACCAATGCAGCGCCCGGTTTAAGAAATTGCTCTATCTTTTCAATAATTCTTCGATAAATATCCAGGCCGTCATCACCTGCGAAAAGTGCTAACCTCGGCTCATAATCTTTGACATTCTTGCCAAGCTTTTCAAACTCGGCAGCACTCACGTAGGGGGGATTACAGACAATCAGGTCAAATTTGTACTCACCCAGTTTCGTTTCAATCGGGTCGAACAAGTCCCCACATAAAAGCTCAATCCGCCCTTTTAGATTATGGGCTGCAATATTTTCAGCGGCGATATTTAAGGCGGCGCTGGAAATATCCGTGGCAATGATTTCAGTGTTATCGAAATTTTGGGCTATTGCGGCGGCGATGCACCCGCTGCCGGTACACAAATCGCAGACGAATTGTTTGCCGCTGCGCGCTCGCAAAAATTCTAAAGCCTTGTCAACAAGCAGCTCTGTCTCCGGCCGGGGAATCATACAGTCGGGGCTGACTTTGAGTTTCAGGGAGTAAAACTCGGTCTTACCGAGCAGGTAGTCAATCGGCTCATACTGCCCTGCCCGCTTTACTAAACCGTGCAGTCGATCTAATTGTTGCTGGGTAACGGGCTTGTCAAAGTTAGTGTAAAGCTCAATTCGCTTCAGGTTCAGGACATCACAAAGCAAAAGCTCCGCGCTTAATCTTGGTGAATCAACGGCCTTGTCGGTCAGGTAACCGATAACCCAGTTCAGGAGTTTTTGTATTGTCCAGCTTTGCATTGCCAGATTATAGCTGGAGCAAAGAAAAGTGAAAAACAAAAAGAGCTTAGAGAAGTGCCGGGTATGAAATCGGTTCGAGACGCTCACTACAGGTTGGGTTTGCCCGCCTTCGCTTCCTCCTTCGCTAAAGCTTCCGTCTTCGCTGAAGCTACGACGGACAAGTCGGAGGACAGGCAAGCTTCGGCGGGTAAAATTGGGTTTGTTTTTATTGGCATTGTTCATAGTTATTTGTTCGTAGTTCATTGTTTTAACAGCGCTTACGTTCATTTGAGCATACAGCAAATTGGGTTTGTTCTGCATAATAGTTCATAGTTCGTAGTTTATAGTTCATAGTTTGTAGTTCATGGTTAAAAGGGCGTTTCACTTTGGGGTTTTAGTTTTCTGATGAGATTTAGTCTTTGAAGCTCAAGGAGCGTTTTATACAAACTGTGCTCTATTCGGCGCTCATACATTAAGAGGCGTTCGAGAACCCTTGCATTTGAGAAGTCTTTTATGGCTAAACGGCCGAGAGCCAGATCGGGAGCCGATTCGGAGGGATTGGCCTGCGGCAGGTCCTGGCCTTTGAAAAACAGCGATTGGGTGAGTTTGGCTAATGGGCTGGAGGTATTACGAGCGTTTAGGGCGTCTATTGTCTGGTTCTGGATGCGTGAAGCACGTTTGAGTCGCCAGGAGAGAGTGACAATGCGTTCTGCGAGCATAGATTCCATAGGGCTTGCCGGGTCTAATTCGGCGAGTAATTGGTCGCGGTAGAGGTCGAAGTCGGCTTGGCTTTCTGAGCTGATTACGGCCTGACGGGCTGAAAAGCCGTGTTTTACGGCATTTTGTGAGACGGCGGCCTTGCCTTCGCTGGTGCGTGGGCCGGTCGATTTTTGGGCGTTACGACGGTTGGCGATGATTTGAGCTTCGGTAGACATTATAAGCTCCGCTTAGTTCATAGTTCATAGTTCGTAGTTCATAGTTCGTAGTTCGTAGTTCATAGTTCGTAGTTCATAGTTTATAGTTCATAGTTTATAGTTCATAGTTTATAGTTCATAGTTTATGGTTCATAGTTTATGGTTCATAGTTTATGGTTCATAGTTTATGGTTAAATTTGACTGGAACTGCTGTTCCGTTAAGACGTGCGGTGCTCCGCTATATCTGGTGCCTACTGGCGGATTGTCGTTTACCTGCTGGCAAATATACCGGTATTTTAACACATTTTCAAACAAAAGTCAACAAAAAAACGGATAAAAAGAATTCACCGCAGAGAACGCAGAAAACGCAGAGATTTTATCTTTTTTTATTAACCGCTTTTTATTAACCGCGGATTAGCACGGATTTACACTGATTAACACTGCTAAAATGGGGATTTTTGGGGCACCGAGGACTCAGGGGGTTTTCGTTAAGCTTGTTGTTCTTGACAAGCAAGTCTCTTAAAACGAGCATCATTCGTATCTCGTGAATCGTATCTCGTATCTCGCCAGAGGAGGCCGATGAGTCGGCATTTTATATTGACAGAAGCTTAGCCTACGTCCACAAGTCATTACCACAAATTTACAGAACATAATTTTCTCCGTACGAACTCAATAATTTCACAAAAATCACTTTGAACTCTCAAGAACCTCATGGAACAGGGATAGTTCGGAGATTGTCCACGCACCAAATTTAAAAAACAAAATTGGTGCGGGATCTCCCTGTACCATTCGGTGCAGGGTTTACGCTAATTCTGAGCTTGAGAAACTCTGGAGAAGATTTTGGATAGGACGTTGAGGCCTAAAAAGGCGGGGCGAAAACATAAAAAGGTACTTAAGATTATCAGAGATAGGAAAAAATAGGTATGGTGTCCCCAGATTTCCTCTCTACATCGCAATCTTTGACCAGTCCTCTCGACGAAACGAAACCAGGACCCAGATGAAGAAGGCGATTATAAAACCAGTGGTCAAGTGCCGAACGACAACCTGGTTAGTTGTAACCACAACATCCTTCCAGAAAGCATTCAAAATCAATAGAGAAACCCGTTGGTTGCTGAAAAGGTTGAGAATCATAATAGCAAGTTTGAAAGCGACAATTGCGTGCATCAAAATCAATCCCCAAACAAGCGCCCATCCTCTGCGTCTCAAAGGCAGCGGGGTAGCCACTATCAAGGCTGTCAGAAAAGCTATGTGAATGTAATCACCGTAGCGGATGCTATGGTTGAGCTGCGCTCCACTCATTTTCCCGTTCTTATCTACGCGGTATCGGTTAAGAGCAGTTATGTATATATTGTCCTTGCTGTCCTCCGGTTGAGAGAAACGAACAATACCTCCACGTCCGAAAGAGCCAAATAGAAATGCGCCCCCAGCCGCGTAGAATTTCGAATAAACGGCGCCCACTGCCGGCCAGGCAGCCATCAGCAGTCCATAGACAAGTACAAAGAGGCAGAAAAATTTTATGGCCGTCTCAGTGCTAATCAGTCCTAAGGATTTTGTCTGAGCACTTGACTTTTCTCTGTCCATAACAGCCAGAAGACCCAAAAAAGAATAGCGAGAAATATGAATAACCCCTGCCACACATCGACGTGCATAAGCTCAAAAACCGATGGCAGATAAGTACCAACCACAAATAAAGTGACAATTCTTACTATATTGAGAATCGCCAGAAGCAGCGTCCCTGCAACAATACCGGCAATCTTTTTAGAAAATGGCGATGGAAAGGCCAGAACGGCACAGATAAACAAGGCGGTTGGCTCGATGGCGTCACATCCTTGTTTGACGGTGATAGAAAAAGCCGGTGAAGAAATCGATGTGCCAAGAACTGTTATGTCCTGGCCGAGAAACCCTAATATATATCCTGACAGTCTTGCGTTGAAGCCGAGATAATAAGGAAAGTGCCGCTCGTAAAACGGTGTAAACAGGGCAAAGGCATAAAACAGGCCCATCAAAACGCCGAAAATAAGCAGAAAGAGAAAAACGGGACGATGGGCAGACAGCCACGCTGTTACCGTATCAGCGATGGTCTGTTTTTCTGGTTTGGCGGTTTTTTTCCTGTGACTGGAAATTGGGAAATTTTTAGACCGCCGCCTTTTTCTTCGATTCACAGCCATATTCGTTCTTCTTGTGACCATCCGCCATTAGTCGATAAACATTTTCCTTTACCACCCCCCACCCAGCTAACACCTTCCAGCAACCTGACGGCCCGTTCCTGACTACGCCGGCACTGTTTTAAATCTTCGCCGAATCGCAACCGCCCCAACCGTCAACAGAAGCCCTGCCATAACAATCAGACCCCATTCGGAAACTGTGGGGATGCTCTCCTCCATGCCGGCATAGGCAAAGTCATACAGGTACCCCGGGTCAGATGGAATCGACGCAAATCCCGTCACCAGCGCATACCCGTTCGTAACGTTACCGAGGTTGAAGTTCACGCTTTGCCCGGCTCCCAAATCGAAGGACGATGGAATCGCCGCAGTGGGCGTCCCCGTGTGAAATGCAAAATCCGTGACGGTGAAGTACTGCGCGGGCACGTTAACCCACGCCGTTACGGTGGTCAAACTGATAGTCTCCGACCCATAGTTGGTAAAAGTTATCTGTATCCCTGACTCCAACTTCTCGAGAAGCGTCAGAAGTGAAACCTGCTTGGCCACAGCATTAGTTGGTGTGAAGTTGAATGCCTTGAGATTATCCAACGGCCACATGTTCCCCGGCGCGTAAAAGATTGTCAGACTTTGGCAGGGCGGAATCGTGTGGGCACCGAGTAGATTTTGATCCCAAGGACCCAACCCGTCTCCAACCCCACCGCCCGGTGCGTACCAATCGCCGTTGAACCGGTCCTTCGCACTGCACATCGTCGGCAGCCAGAAGTCAACGTGGAAATCCGTGGCCGCCGCAGGGCCTGTGTTGTGAAATGACACCGCGTTCGCCGCTAGAAACGCCTCTGCGGGAGTTGCCAGTGCGGTCAACATCAGAAAACTCACAATCATAATCACCGTAAACGGAAACATTTTTGATTTAACCATTTTAGCCCTCCTTCAAAAGTTAGATTAAATAGGGACACTTACCTATTTTTCTTGCCCACTTTATCCCTCCCTACATTATTTGATATCCCCATTTCAAGGTGGTATTAATTTGTTCATAACACCCTCCTTTTCTCCTTTGGGGAGAGAATTAATAATCTGGGATTTCCCATATTAAACGCTTGGTTATGCAGCCAAGCGTTTCAATTATAGCATTATATCAAATCTTTCTCGAATTACCTTTTATTTTTTCGATACTTCCTATCCGCCGCCTCTTTTGCCATTTTTCGCCTAACTGCCCCATTCGACTGCGCTCATGACAAGCTTAAAATTAACGACTTACCAGCTTTTTGTCCGTTTAATCTGCGACATATCACGCTTCATTTATGGCAGATAACGCTTCATCTGTGGCAAATCATATTTCGTATTGCGTATCGGGTATTGCGTCGCTCGCCGGTTGTGGCCGGTAAGGCCGGGATGAGGAAATAGAGAACAGGAGTCAGGAGACAGAAGTCAGAATACAGAAGGACAAAAAGACAGTATCCGAATCCGCCTTCGTTAAAGCTCCAGCGGGACAGGCGATAAGGAAATAGATATCCGACCCGCAGGCAGCAACGAAACCAGATCCCTCGACTGCGCTCGGGATGACAAAGAAATCCGCCGATTGAATCGGTGGGTTTTAGGATGCATATTCCTGCTCCTTCGACCTCTTCGATTTTACTCAGGACAGGTTCCTTAAAGACAAGTTTCGTATCTGGATGGCAGATTTCGCAGAGAAAACCATCGATAATTATACCAGTTGAATATAGCCAATCAATCGTTAATATGATGTGGTGAGTATTTATTGAAAGGTCAAGCATGGTGGGTTCCGCTTCAATATTGGGCACAATATTGAAAATCTTCCAAGGTCTTCTAACGCCCGTTATAGCTATTATTGCGGTGTACATAGCTTATCAGCAACATAAAACAAACCGTGATAAACTCGGGTTTGATTTATACAACAAGAGATATGAGGTTTTCCGAAGCTTAAAAACTCTGCTTGCACGTATTTCACAGCAAGGAAATGTAAAAGATGAACAAGTTAATGAATTTTTAAGAGCAACTAAAGAAGCCGTTTTCCTTTTTGACGAAGGTATCTCAACCTATTTGGAAATTATTGGACAAAAAGCTTTTGACCTGCAAGCTATCGAAGAATGTATGAAGCCCTTACCTGTTGGAGAGGAACGAAATTCAAAAGTAGCCGAGTCAAGAGAGCTTCGTGATTGGTTTAGCGAGCAATCTAAGGTAGCTATAGTTAAGTTTAATAAATATTTGAAATTCGAGCAAAAGTTGTATGCCGACGCAAACTGGAAAAGAGGATTTAGGAGATTAACGTGGATTTTGTCTATCATTGTAGCGTTGGCAACCGGCGCTTTTCCCGTTTGGGTCTATATCCACGATCAGGTGATCCGGGAAAAACCAATATTACCCTTAGAATTCACACTCGCTTATACCTCAGGAGCCGCTATTGGCTGGATTTGTGTTTGGGTAATTTACTTCGTAACCTCTGGAGTAATTGTTCCTTTGACATGCTGGATCATCAATGGTTTTTGTAAGGATGAGCCAAAAGATAATAAAAACAATAAGTAAAATGGTATAACTCTTTGTCTTTCAAAGGCCAAGAGTAAGAAGCAGAAACTTTTTAATACTAATCTAATATTCTTTAGGAGTGTGATTGAGTGACAAAAATATGGTATGTCAAAGAGGGGCCTCGTCCAAATAATACGGTTGCTGGTCCAGAGCTGATTATCGATCAATGCATAAAATTATTTGGAGTTTTTGAGATTAAGTATTTGGGCCAAGAACCGCCGGAGTTCTCATCCAACCGAAATAATTTTACGGGTTATCGTGGCCCCAAATACGTGGTTTTAGAAATCGATAGTAGCGAAGCTGCACAAAATAAATCACCGTTTAATAAAGAAGGTTTCTTCTTCGTTTGTGATTTAACACCCGATAAAGCAAGAAATATATTGGAACAGCATAATTTGGTGGGGTGAGACCCCACCCTACCATATTAATTAAGGGTCTGGATTCCTGCTTTCGCAGGAATGACAGAGAGCACTATATGTACACTTTGTCCATCAATCTTGGGAATGCGATGCACTGGCGGATGTGTCTTTCGCCGGTCAGCCAGGCGACGGTTCGCTCCACGCCCAGTCCGAAGCCCCCGTGCGGCACAGAACCGAACTTGCGAAGGTCAAGATACCACTGATAGTCATCGGGTTTTAGCTGGTAGGCCTTGATTTTCTCGAGCAACAGCTCGTAATCATCTTCCCGAGCCGAGCCGCCGATGATTTCACCGAAGCCTGCCGGCGCAAGCATATCGAAATTCTCAACCACCTTGTCATTGCTGCGGTCGGTCCTCATATAAAATGCCTTGGCCTCCTTCGGATAGTGCGTAACAAAGACCGGTTTTTCGTGCATTTGTGAGATGATGGTTTCATCGGAGCCGCCGAGGTCTTTGCCCCATTCGAACTCGGCGGCCAACTTGGCGTGCTTAGGATTGTTCTCGATTTTTGTATCAAGCTCGGCAAGCTCGGCCTTTATATCAATAACATCAGCGGCAATTTTGTCCTTTTGCCATTGTTTCAACTGCCCCTCCTGCTTTATTTCCAATTCCTCAAGCTGCGCTTGCAGCCGATTTCTTTCATTTTGCAGTTCAACCAGTTGATTTGCCAGAAATTCCTGTGTGCGATTGCTTGTTAGAATTCCGGCTGATTCGGTATAAGTTAGTCGAGGAAAAGGCAGCTTAACTTTTTCCAGCGCGGCAATATCCGCCTCCAGGTATTCAAGCTGTTCTCTATTACTCTCGAGGACAGCCTGGACGATGAAACAAATAAAATTTTCCGCCAGCTCCAAAAGGCCCGGCAAATCAATATATGCAACTTCCGGCTCGACCATCCAGAACTCCGTAAGGTGCCTTCGTGTCTTGCTCTTCTCGGCTCGGAATGTAGGCCCGAAACAGTAAACCTTTCCATAACTCATCGCCGCGGCCTCGAGATGTAACTGGCCGGTCTGCGTCAGGCGCATCGGCTCTCCAAAATAATCGACCTCAAAAAGTGTCTGCTCGCCCTCGGCGGCCATTGCGGTAAAAATCGGCGTATCAATTAAAGTAAAACCGTTATCGTTGAAGAACCTGCGGATTGCGTCTATGAGTGTATGTCGAATTTTACCGATGCACCACTGCCTGCTGGAACGCAGGTGCAAATGCCGATGCTTCAGCAGAAAATCGATTCCGTGAGATTTCGGTGTTATAGGGTAATCCGTCGCGGGACATATCACCTCGGCATTAATGATGTTTAGCTCATAGCCTCCAACGCTTCTCTCATCCGCCCGAACCTTACCGGTAACTTTCAGCGAAGATTCCTGGCCGATATGTTTCAGCTCGCTGAAAAGCTCGTCCGGCACACTTCCTTTTTCGACTATGCACTGACAGAGTCCCGTGCCGTCGCGGATAATAAGGAACTGGATTTTTCCGCTCGCCCGGCTATTATACAGCCAGCCGGCCAGGGTAACCTCTTTGCCAACATTATTTTTAAGCTCTGAGATACATGTTACAGCATTATTCGTCATTTGGGTCTTCCTTATTAGTTTCGCAAGTTTGTCTTGGCCAATCTGAAAAAACATTACAATTCTAATCGTTTAGGGATTTTTTTCCAGTCGCAAACAAATTGTTCGTTCCAGAAAAGCCAAAAAACCGTTATATTATATAGATAGCGTAAGAGTCGTATTGAAAGATATATACCGGAAACAATGGGCAAAAAAGAATATACATACTTATTCGGTCCTGTGCCTTCGCGGCGATTAGGCCGTAGTTTAGGCGTGGATATCATACCTATGAAGACCTGCACGCTGGACTGCGTGTATTGTCAGCTCGGCAAAACCCGTGAAAAAAGGCTGGAAAGAAAGATTTACGTGCCTGTTGACGCGGTTCTCACCGAGCTAAAGGCCGTGATTAAAGCCGGCCTTGAGGCCGATTACATTACTATCAGCGGCTCCGGTGAGCCAACACTAAACAGCCAGTTAGGCATACTTATGGAAGAAATAAAAAAAAATACTGATATTCCGGTTGCTATTTTAACCAACGGCACCTTGTTCACCGACCCGGCCGTGCGGGCGGACTGCTTACGGGCCGACCTCGTCCTGCCTTCGCTGGATGCCGGTGACGAAGAGACCTTCCAGAAAATAAACAGGCCTCATAAAAATTTAAGTTTCGACAGTATTGTTGAGGGACTAATAACATTCAGAGAAGAATTCGCAGGACAAATATGGCTCGAAGTTTTTCTTATAGAGGATTTTAACACTGATATTGAGCAAATTCGTAAAATGAAAACATTGATTGATAAGCTAAGGCCGGACAAAATTCAGTTGAATACTATCGCCCGGCCAACAGCCGAACAATTTATCAAGCCGGCCGGCCGAGAAAAACTGCAGTGGATTGCCGGACAATTAGGGCCAAATGCTGAAGTTATCAGTGCTGTCGAACAGGGCCGGCATATTCACAGCTTTGCAATCAGTGCAGAAACTGTCCTTGCAATGCTGAAACGCAGACCCTGCTCACTTGACGATATTTGCTCAGGGCTTGGCCTGGACCCGAATGAGGCCATAAAGCAGATAGCATATCTTCAGCAGCAGGGCCTCATCGAAACAGAACAACAGCAGCAGACCACTTTTTTCAAAGCGAAATAGCACGATAAAAAAAAATCCCCCTTTCTCGCCTTTCTTTTTCTATGGATTGTAAAGAGGCCGGTTTGATTGGCCGATAAAAGACCAGTGGTAAATTTCAGAAATAAGATTTTATCGTATTTTTACAAAAAAACCGGAATTTCCCTTTAAGTGAGCCGTCCTTAGACCGATAAAAGATATGGACGGTGGAGGTTTAAAAGATTCTGCCTGGGTATAAAGGCCTGTTTATGAACAAACCAATACGGCAGCTGGTTCTGAAAAAGGGCTCGGAGCGATATATTTATCGATACTCCAGCGGCTGTGAAGACAGGCTGCTTGATGCTTTGGTGGAGCAGGCCAATGATGAGCGAACCGATTTTGACTGGTTTGACGCGGCGGTGCTGAGCTTCAAGCTGACCCAGGCACTTATGGGCGAAGCGGACGAGCTTTTACACAGGAAAAGCCCCGAGGTAACGCAAAATAAGTAGGACACATTCGCTGCTGAGGGCATAAGTTCCGGCGAACCCTTCAGCAGACCTCGGTGAGCTGGGCCGAGCCGTTCAATCGCTTGACTCGGCAAACGAAGGCGTCGATTGGTCGTTTTTACGAAAAAAGGACCAAGAGGTTAATCAATGGGCGAAAGTAACTTTGGCCCTTAGACAAAATTGAGGTAACTTGACAATGAAAGACTGTGCTATTATTCAGGAGTTTCTCAGCTATTTGAAGTTTGAGAAACATTTTTCAGTACACACTGCAAAGTGCTATGGCGCCGACCTGGACCAGTTCGTTGATTTTTTGCTCGCGCGTTTCCCGGTCGATTCGGACGGCGCCACAGATTCCGGCCGACAGGATATGGCCGGCTCAACGGTTGTAGCAACCGAGACAAAAGCAAAGATTGACCAGGAGGTACTGGCGGTTGATGCCAATACAGTCAGGAGTTATCTTGCCTTTTTGAGTGAGGGTCAATACTCAAAATCAACCATTGCACGAAAGATTGCTACTCTCCGCAGCTTTTACAAATTCCTTCTCAAACGTGGTCATACATCCTCCAATCCCGTATTGTCGGTACGTACGCCCAAGCAGGAGAAAAAACTGCCGAAGTTCCTCGAATACGAACAGGTTCAGAGGCTGCTGAACACGCCGCCGACGAATAATTGGCTCGGCGCGAGGGATAAAGCTATACTCGAGACACTCTACAGCACGGGCATACGGGTCAGTGAGCTGGCGGGGCTGAATATGGATGACATCGATTTTCTGAGCGAGGTTATTCATATCCGGGGCAAGGGCAAAAAGGAGAGAATTACTCCGATCGGCTCCTCTGCCCTGCAGTCCATTCAGAATTACATTGAATTCAGGAACAAGAGAGCCCAAAACAACAGCAACTTCGATTCCAAGGTGCTTTTTGTCAATAAGCACGGCCGACGCCTGAGCACCAGGAGCGTTCGCCGCAAGATGGACAAGTATCTTATGATGGCCGGGCTGGACCCTGCCATTAGTCCTCACACATTACGGCACAGCTTCGCGACACATATGCTTAACAATGGCGCAGACCTGCGCAGCGTCCAAGAATTACTCGGGCATCAGTCACTCTCGACAACCCAGGTTTATACGCACCTAACGACCAAAAAGCTCAAGGAGGTTTACAATAATGCCCATCCGAGAAGTGAAAGCGAAAAGGTGACCGTAGAAAAACGATAAAACGGTGGCACGACTAGGATTGGCCGTGTTCTCGTCCCGACAAGTTGGGATAGGACCACCTCATAAAGGATAAAAGCCCGCCTGCAGGCGGGCTTTTTTTACGCCTTTTTCACCTAAGAGTGGGTATTGAGAGAAAAGATTTGCCCGGCCGACCCAGGGGATATTAAGGTTTTGTAGCTTCGGGGGTATCAGTTTCGTTATCACCGCAGTACTCAGGGACTATCTTCCTGATTTCCGCGACAATTTCAGAGTGGTCTTGTCGCTGAGCAGCTTCAGCCAGATGTTCCATCGCGACATTTAGCTTGTCACGGTCTATCGGCTTATTTTTCCAGATAGCAATCTTTGGATGTCTGGTGGGCTGCATATCTTCGCCTTTTATCGAGAGCTCTTCAAAAAGCTTTTCACCGGGCCTTATGCCGGTGAAGGCTATCTCGATATCCTCACCGGGCCTGAAACCGCTGAGGATAATAAGCTCTCTGGCAAGGTCGACTATTTTTACGGGCTCTCCCATATCGAGCAGGAATATTTCACCGCCGTGGCCCATCGCTGCGGCCTGCAAGACCAGCTGGCTGGCCTCGGGTATTGTCATAAAGTACCGCTGCATTTGGGGATGTGTGACGGTTAAGGGGCCGCCCTGGGCTATCTGATTTTTAAATATCGGCACAACTGAGCCGGCAGAGGCAAGGACATTACCAAACCTGACGGTCACAAAATCGGTCTTTGCCCGGCTACTCAAGTTCTGGATGTACATCTCTGCGAGCCGCTTTGTGGAGCCCATTATGCTTGTGGGATTGACGGCCTTGTCGGTGCTTATCATTACGAAGTTGCGCGTCCCGTACTTGTCCGCGGCCTCCGCGACGCACTTTGTGCCGATTATATTGTTCTTGACCGCCTCTCCGGGATTTATCTCCATCAGCGGGACGTGCTTGTGCGCCGCGGCGTGTATTACCACCTCAGGTCTGTATTGTTCAAAGACCTGACCGACCCTCGAGCGGTCGGTAATATCACAAATTATAGACCGGGTCTCGACAGCAGGGGCTATATCGGCCAGTTCCTGATTGATAAAAAACAATGGATTTTCAGCCTGCTCGACGAGAAGAAGAAGCCTTGGGCCGAATTTGCATACCTGCCTGCACATCTCAGCGCCAATTGAACCTCCCGCACCGGTTACAAGAATAATCTTGCCGGCAAGGTATTTCTCGAGAATTTCCGTATCCAGCTCGACCGCTTCGCGTCCCAGCAGGTCGTTTATATCAACATCGCGAATCTGGGAGACCTTGAATTTGCCCGAGGCAATATCAGTGATGGACGGGACGGTCCTGAAGCGGACCTTGGTACCTTCACAAATCTGAATAACACGTCTAAGCTGTTTATGTGTGGCCGAAGGGATGGCGATGGCTATCTCTTCAATGTTTCGTTCGCGACATATCTTAGGCAACTGCTCGACCATACCGAGTACCGCTATGCCGTGTATTGACATTCCCTGTTTGGCGGGGTCGTCATCTATGAAACCGATGACTTCATACTGTTCAACAGCCATTCGGTGGATTTCGCGCAGAAGCGCCTCGCCGGCGTCGCCGGCGCCAACTATTACAAATCGTTTTAACCGCCCCCCCTCGACCGTGCGAAATTCCTCGTGATAGAGCCGGATTACCATCCGCAGACTGCCAAGCAATAGAACCGTTGCAAAAAAATCAAGTATGAATAAGCTTTGTGCTACAAATGTCAGTTCTCTTAGGTATTCGTTTTTCCCGACCCAGTCACGAAGTACGCTGATTTGCATCATTGTGTACCACATCGCGACAATAATGACGGTACTTATCAGCGCTGCGCGGGCAATCGCAATCAAATCAAATATGCCCACGTATCGCCACCAGCCGCGGTACTGCCTGTGAAATCCAAAAACTATCAGCTTGATTAAGACGAAGATTACCAACAGCAGCGGATATTGCACTGCAAGCCATTTTCTCGATAAGCGCATATTGTTGGCAAGAAGGAATGAGAGAAACAGAGCCGCCGCAAAAGCCACTATATGAGCGGTGACGATTAGCACTCTGCGATAACGAAGCAGCCCCGCCGCCGCCAGCGCGGTATCCTGTTGATTTTCCCGGCTGTTGTCCTGTTGCCCTGTGGCTGTATTCGGTTCAGGCATATTCTCTCAACACCGTACTTGTCCCCCGCAACCACCTTTGACGGTGTATAAGTCTAACATTTATATATGGATACGTCAAGTTCCAATCTTGCGTTGCAGGCAGTCACCGCCGTAGTTTAATTACGCCGGCCGGCCGATCCTGTTCACTATACTGCCGATGCGTTTAGTCCTGTGATTCCATCGGTTTCGACTCAGCCGGGACCTCTTCGAAATCTACACTAATCTGCCCAATCGGACTCTGATCGACCTTGTCGCGGAGCAACGCATAGATTATCGTACTGGCTGAGAAATAGAAGCTTATCACAAACGAGACAAGCAGGCCGAATACAATCAACAAAGCCAAATAAACCAGAAATGAGGCGCCGGATTCTGACAAGTTTTGGGCAACCTCTGCGCGTGAGCCCAGCAGGTTGAGAAAAGTTGGTTCAGGCCAAATAGAGGCGAGCTTATTTAGTCCTTCCGTGCTGCCCTCGACCCGTACGCCAAGTTGTAAGAACAGGTGCGTGACAAAAAGCAACAGAAAGACAAAAAAACGCACGAATAAATAAGATGCGCCGCCGTAAAATGCTGCCAAAGCGCTATAGAAGACCGTTCGCCAGGGGCGGGTATATATGTAGCCGAAGGCCCTGCCTATGGCGTCAAAGCTGTCGGAGGCCTCATACGCTATGGCCGGGTACATCAAATTCGCTCCGCCGATGGTCCCAATCAGGACCAGCGTTATCAACAGGCCGACAAACAACGCAATTACCAGGCATATGCCGATTATCAACTCTCCCGCCCAGGGCAGGTTTCCTATGAGTCCCAGGATAAAGACTAAAAGACCCAGCAGAAAGACTATGCCCACCGGTATTAAAGGGACAGTCAGGAAGCTGATAAGCTTTTTCAGTCCGAAGCGCAGCGCCTCTGTCGGGCTGATTGTCTCGTCCCGGGCCAATTGCATCGCCGCCATTCGGCATATGCCGCCGCCGGCCACTGCCATAACCGCCAAAGCAACGCCAAAATAGACGATGCTGTAAAGAGTATGATACTGCAACGCCCATATTATTGCCTTAGCGGCATAGCCGATGTTCGCAAAGACTGCACGAAGGTCCAGTTCAAAGAGCGCAAAGACCGTATCGGTGAATCTTGTCGAACTAAAGTGCCACAGCGTTGAAAAGAGCCCGACTCGTTCACCCCTCTGAGCATACTCCTGGATAAATTTTTTTACTGACCGCGGCTCGGCGAGGTAACACTGAAGCTCCGAGGGGTACGCTGTTGGAAAGATATTGGTCTGGGGTACACTGCCCAGCCGATTCACCGTCAGGTTTGGCATTGTAACCACTGTTTCACTGAGGTCCAGAACCCGGCCGAACACAGCCAGGATAACCAATGCCGAAAAGGCAACCAGGATTTTACCGGGTTGAACAGCCATCCGGAACGAGTTGAATATCTTGGGAAAAACAAAATTTTCGAATAGCTCAGAGATTTGGTTTTCAGCCTCCATTTTACTTCCTTTCCCTTTGTGGGATAAATAGTTACGGCAGGCCGGGGAATACCGAAACGGACCATATATTATTATCGGCAGTCCCGGCGTATTTCAGCATCATTTTGGTCGGTAGTATCAGAATTTGTCGTGCACAGCACGGCTTACGCCACTAATCCTCGTCATTCTTTTTTCCGCGGCTTGAGTCCGGCTCAACAATCCGGTACTGACCGTTCAGCCAGGCTCCGAGGTCTATCAGTTTGCACTGCTTTGAGCAGAAGGGGGAAAACTCCGGGTCGGCTCCGCCTTTGCCGGGCTTGGGACTCGGCATCTTGAGCTGCCTGCCGCAAATTGGACATCTGAATTTCATAGTGAGACGTATAAAAATCAACTCCAAACAGCAAAAAAAATTTCAAACAAAATAGACGAATTTTTTATTTGTCATCACTTAACAAATTGGTATAATTTTGCAAACGTTTTTTTGTAAAATATTATTGAGGATAGGATAGCGCAGTGGTTCCACAAGAGGTATTTTTCACCAGCGGAGCCGGCAAACATAAGCACCGATTGCAGTCTTTCGAGCTTGCCTTGCGAGATGCGGGCATCGCAAGCTGTAATCTGGTCAGTGTCAGCAGTATATTCCCGGCCGGCTGCAAAATTTTATCCCGTAATAAAGGACTGAGCAGGCTGCAGCCGGGGGAGATAACTTATTGTGTTTTGGCCCGCTGTGAGGCAAACGAGCCTAATCGCCTTGTGGCGGCGGGTGTGGGGCTGGCGCTGCCCGGCAGTGGGCATCATTACGGATATATCAGCGAGTACCACGGCTATGGTGTTAGAAAGCGGGACTGCGTCGACCTGGTCGAAGATATGGCTGCAACAATGTTAGCCACCACGCTTGGTATCGAATTCAATCCCGACACAGCCTACGATGAGCGGAAGGAAATTTACCGAATGAGCGGCAAAATCGTACGGACCAGAGCCGAGGTTAAAACGGCCGAGGGCGACAAGAACGGCCTGTGGACAACTGTTGTTGCGGCGGCAGTTTTTTGCAGTGTCGACTAAATCGCACAGGGGGCTTAAACGGGTCAGGCCGGCCGGTTCATTCTAAGCAGCACAAAGCAAGAAGATTATTTACCTGCTAACCAGTTTTCGGTGAAAACAGCTAGATCCAGTTCATCAATAATACCATCAGACGGCTCGGATATATCGCACTCTGGATTCCATCCAACCTCTCCATCCTCAGTCAACCAAGCTGCTGCTAATATCGAAAAGTCAATTAAATCTACGTCATCGTCATTATCAAAGTCGCCGTCAATTTCAGGTAATTCAAACCATGTCGTTTGTTTCAACCAGTCTCTTGCTAACAGAGCAAAATCAG
>Ga0315539_1000372_pt1 | contig 33970 bp, 32 predicted proteins | sample SalMarSW160150MG_FD_203097 | JGI IMG/M metagenome (GOLD analysis project Ga0315539, IMG submission 203097) | Salt marsh sediment microbial communities from the Plum Island Ecosystem LTER, Massachusetts, United States - Salt Marsh Sediment SW1601-150 ...
AAGGCTATCGCATACCCGGCTCAAGAGACAGGCGTATCCCGACCTCCGAGTTGCTTCGGTTTATGAAGGCTCACAATATCCCCACCAATATGCTCGACGCCGGCAGGTTGCGGGTACTGGTTATAGATTCCGATTGGGAGATTGCCTCCGGCCTTGCGCAGGTTTTGAGTAGCCGCGGCAACTATGAAACCCAGATTGCACAAACCAGCTTCGATGCCGGTGCGGTCGCTCAGAAATTCAATCCGCACGTTGTATTGATTAATCTGTTGGCCGAGGGTGTTGACGCAGGTGCCATCTGCAGGCACATCCGCTCACACGAGGACCTGCAGACCGTCAAGGTCATCGCCCTTGCCGACCGGCTCAGCGAGTCCGAGACCCACGCACTGATGAAGAAGGGTTTCGACGCAACACTGCCGAAAAACAGCGACGTCATAGAGACCATAAAGAAAATCGAAGAAGTAACCGCGATTATTTACTAATCCAGACCTGATAATTTCTTATGCCATAAATGAAACTATTAAACCTACTATGGTAAGAACACCAAGACCGATGAGTATCCCCACGATGACTTTGCCAGTAATGTCGAGCTTTTTTGTGTCCTGGTATCCCTCTGGAAGTACAAGACATGGGATACCAACGAAGAGATTGGCAATTGGAATTATTATAAGCAACGACAACCAACCACTTTTACCAATATTATGAAGGCGATTAACAACCAAAATAAAAGAGGCCGTAACAGTTATTATCATACCTAAGAATGCTATGCCAGATTCACCTTGAGCGGCACTAGTGAAAACTGCGTTTATTACGGCGACTCCAATCATCCCTAAAAAGTATCCAAGACGCCGAATGCCTCCATAGTTCTTCCCTTGCTTATATTCTTCTGCATTGTGGTTGGTTGTATCCGTTGTGTCGTGAGTCGGTCGAGGAATTAGGCTAGGCTCTGGTTCCTTTGAAACAGCAGCATTGTTCCTCAAAGGTTCAGTTAAGAAAGGTTGAAGTGAAGAAGGTTTGTTTTTGTGCAACTCTTCGGGACCTACATTCTGAAAGGATCCCATGTTTTCCTGTATTACCTCAGATTGTGATTTTTGATCTGAAGTACTTTTAAGTTGCATAGATTGCTGTTTTCGTACCCCTTTCCGTAAAATTGCGTAGGATGCCCACGCCACAAGAAAAAGTGTTGCATGAGTCTTGCTTTTGCTACCAATCGCAGTGAAGAACATAATATTGATAATCCAGAAAAAAACCACAATACCAATAGCCCATCCCTTAGATATAGGACGCCGAAGAAAAGCAAACCTGATTAACAATGGTGGAGCTAAGCCGATCCCCCAAGTTAAAATAACAGAGACGATCAAGTTTAGCCACCAGTACTCCCCAAATGCGATCTCCATTATAGAGTCACCACCTTCGTTTATTGGTTTTTCCCACTTGTCATGAATGACAATGCTGTTACCAAGAAGTTGGAAAAGAGGTAGATATCGTGTAAAGTCATTTTCAACCGTCGCACCAGAGCCAGCAAGTCCTGCAACGCCGCACTGAAGCACAATCAGTTTCCCAGAAAACAAGAACATATGCTGTAGGGTGTATATTTCTGCCGTCAATCCAGCACGTTCGGATTGTGTCACATAGATCATCCAAGCACCTGGTTGTCCATCGTACTTTGTTTGCTCGCCTTTGATAAAAGTCGCACTTTCAGGGATCATTTCCTTGAGTGTCTCTTGGGTGAACATTTCATCATAAAGTTCTCCTGTTGAGAAAAGTTTCATGAAAGATGGTAAATCTTTTATCAGGATAAGGCATTGTGTGTAACTGGTTGATTCATCGGATGTAAATGTCTGAACAATATTTGGACGTTCCCCCTCCGACCTTTGCCAATTGCTCGGATATTCAATGCTGATATTGATACCTTTGGCTTTAGGATGCCCTTCGGTAGAATATTTAGTTTTCTGACCGCCCAGAAATGCTTGTATCTCACTGGTTTGAGAGAAACAAAATTGCTGTAAAACTGCGATTGTTAAAAATGCAAAAATGAGTGATGGTTTCTTCATTATATTTCCTTCCCATGATAAAGCTGCTTTGCAAATTACAAAACTACCATCACAGTATTACTCGGCTTTCCTTCGCCTGCCTTTTCCCTGTTGCAAGATCAGGATAACAGCCTCTTGGATACAAGATTTATTGCTATTATTCGATATTCGATTTCTGTCGTTTCCGGCTGGTCAAATAAGCTGCTTTTGCAAGTATTGCCGTTGCCGTATCGGTCTAGGCAGACTTTATTGCCCCAAATAAACCTACAATACGACAACAATATACCGCTAAGCCTATATCGCGCCAACCATTATAATCTGGATTCCTATGGAGCAGTATAGATAAGCCAGACGCCCCCGAACAGAACCAGTATGCCGCAGATTCTTTTAAGGATGACCGCGCCTTTGGACCTCTCGTTCCAGTTCAGATATCTCTGGATAATCTCCGTAAAAGTGCCGGCAAAAACAATCACCGAACAATGGCCGACACCGTACATCAACAGCAATAAAACGCCGTAAGCAAAATTAATCGAAGCCAGTTTGAAAGTAACGCCGAGCATCGGGGCCATATAGGCAAACGTGCACGGGCCTAACGCAATTCCGAATACAAGACCGAGTATAAAAGCGGCCAACATCCCCTTCCGCTTCATTCCGATTTGCCCGGGGCCGGAGAAGGGTATTGGTATGACATCCAGCAAATGAAGCCCGACAAGAAAGAATATGACCGCGACGAAATAATTGCCGTACCTGCCCACGTCGCCCATCATTCTTCCCGCCGCGGCGGTAACGGCCCCTATCAGACCGATTGTTATTAAAATGCCAACCGCGAACAGCGCCGAAATCCAGAACGCTCTTCTGGTTGATATTTTGCCCTGCTCATCAATAAAACCTACAATCAGTGGAATGCTCGCCAAATGACAGGGGCTGAGCAAAATGCTAAGTATGCCCCAAACGAAAGAAGCTGCCACGGCGATAAACCATGCGCCTTCCACCGCACGGGCAAGCTGAGTGAAGAGTTCCTGCATATTATTTGATCCCCAACTGATTCAGTTTTTCAAGTATGTCTTTTTCAGAGTAAAAGCCGCTGTGACGGAAAAACTCTCTGCCTTTGCTGTCGTAAAATATCTGTGTAGGTATGGCTCGAATTCCATAGCGGGCGGCAAGTGTCTGTTGTTTTCTCGGTTCGATGTAAACAACACTAATGGTATCGTTGTACTTTTTTTTAATGGAATCTATTATAGGGACCATTTTATCCGGGCCGCAGCAACTCTTGGCACTGAAAACCGCAAGGATAACTTTCCCAGCGGCTCTTGCCTTGTCCAAGGGGTTGTCTTTGGCAAGTTGGGCCTGCTGCTTTACCCAGATATCGGATACCTGAATTTCTACTTTCTGCCCAAGTGTCTTGATATACTCATCCACGAAACGCCGTTTTTTGTCCTGCAGGACATATGATTCGATCTGTTTCCGTACGCTCTTCAAAGGTGTGCCGCAGAAAACACTTTCGTTTTCCTTGTAGAAGGTCTCCACATCTTTATCTGTCACCTTGACATCTTTTGTCAATTCTTCAATAAAAGCCTGCAAAAGCTGATTTTCACCCATCGATTTGACATCTTTGCCTTCTTTCGAAAGCTGTTGGGCGGTCACTTTTTTCAGCAGTTTTCCTGTTGCTTCCTGTTCAAGCACAAAAAACGCACTCTTTTTTAGTTCTGTCTGGAACTGTTCAGGCTGTTTTGTGATGGACTGGTCGATATCCTTCTGAGTAATCTCTAATCCTTCGGCCTTAAATAATACGCCTTCAGGCAGTGTTCCGATTTTCGCGTAAGTCAATACACCGGCTGCAAGATTAGGATAGATTTGCTCTACCGTTTTGATGCTGTTTGGATCATTATCCTGTGCAAAACAAGATACAGCCGTCAAGACGGCTATTAAAAGGATTGCGGCCTTGTGGTTAATTGGTTTCATTATTCGTCCCTTTCTCAAGATTTATTCCGAATTCTTTCCATTTACTAAGAATATCTTCTTTCGAGAAGAATCCTTCGTGGCGATAAAGTTCTTTGCCGGAGGCATCGAAGAATATTTGTGTTGGAATTATTCTAATACCAAACTTCCTGCCTGCATCCGGGTCTTTCCAGACGTCGATGAAAGTTACGTTAAATACACCGGCATATTCTTTTTGCAACTCTTTAAGAATGGGGGCCATCATTTTGCAGGGGATGCATTGATCCGCACCAATGTCAATCAGGCCGGGTAGGGCTTCAGGCTCTTTAATCTTGTCAGTATCGACTGCCGGGGTTTCATTCATATTAATGTTTTCAAAGATACTCCTGTCGGTCCTGGATTCTAAATTGGCCTTGTTGTGTTCCTTAATGGCTATTGCCGCACCAACGACGAGTATCAAAACGACAACTATAAGAATTTTTGTAATCCTGGTCATAGATTCAGTTTACCTTTCTTCTGAATAAAACGGGCTTAGCTTATCATTTTCTCGATATCTTCGCTCGATGGAACTTTACCCACTGTTTTAACCTGGCCGTCAACGACTAAGGCCGGCGTCATCATAACGCCGAAATTCATAATCTCGTTTATGTCTATAACTTTTTCAATTTCATATTCAATGCCCAGTGCCCTGGCCGCAGCTTCTGCGTTTTCAGCAAGTTTTTTACACTTCGGACAACCTGTTCCAAGTATTTGAATCTTTTTCATTTGCAGACCTTCTTAAAAAACTGTGCCGAAAATAAACCCGGAAATCGTTGCCATTACAATCACGAGCAAAACAAAAACGATTGTCTTGCTCGTACCCATTACGGAACGGATAACCAACATATTGGGTAGAGACAAGGCTGGTCCCGCTAATAACAGCGCCAAAGCAGGGCCTTTACCCATACCTGCGCCGATTAAACCCTGCAAAATAGGTACTTCGGTCAGTGTGGCAAAATACATAAAAGCACCAGCTATGGATGCAAAGAGGTTCGCACGTATTGAGTTGCCTCCCACGGCCTTTGTGACCAAGGCAGATGGGATTATGCCCTCGTGTTCAGGTCGGCCCAGTAAAAAACCCGCTATTACCACGCCCAGAAGCAAAAGCGGCAGGATCTGTTTTGCAAAATCCCAGCTTGCCTCGACCCACTGGCCAAACTCGTTTTTCCTGAACCATAAGATAAGCATAAGAGCCAAAGCTATTGCGAAAAATCCTGTGATAATCCATTTAACTGAATAGATATGAAACCATAAGCCGATGTTGGTGGCGGGCCTGGCCCAGTTGGCGAAAACAAGAATTCCGACCATACTTGCAAAATAGACGGCGTTCTGCGCGAGCGTTCTTTGTTTTCCTGCCTCCGGCATAGCTATTCGGCCGTTGGCCTTTTCAACTTCCTCTTTACGGTAGATAAGGTGCATAACAAGGCCGATGACAATACTGAAAAGAATTGCACCAATTGCGCGGGCTATTCCTATCTCAAGGCCGAGCACTCGGGCTGTCAGGATTATTGCCAGGACATTTATGGCAGGCCCGGAATATAAAAACGCAGTTGCAGGCCCTAATCCTGCTCCCATTTTGTATATGCCGGCAAATAGAGGCAGAACCGTACAGGAACAGACCGCCAAAATCGTTCCGGACACGGATGCGACACCATAGGCAAGAACCTTATTTGCACCGGCACCGAGATATTTCATCACCGAGGCCTGACTGATAAAAACGGAAATTGCGCCGGCAATAAAAAAGGCAGGCACCAGGCACAACAAGACATGCTCTCTGGCATACCACCTGACCAGATGTAGCGACTCTCCGACAGCATTATCAAAACGAGGAATTCCTGCGGGCAGGTAGAAACAGCCGAGAAATACGGCGATGATAACAGCCAGCTTTTTCAGCTCGGATTTCCAAACCATCCAAACTTCCCAAGGCTATAAAGCCTTCAGCAGTCTTTCATTTTCCCTGGCCTGCTGTTTTAAACAGGCGGTAGTACACGAAAAGAAATCGAGTATGCAGGGCGTTTTCAGTTTATAGATAACTTTCAGACCTTCTTTGCGATACTCCAGCACGCCGGCGTTAACCATTACGGAAAGATGCCGGGAGACATTGGACCTCTCGGAGCCGATATGCTTGGCGATATCACAAACGCACTTCTCGCTGTCTTTAAGAAAGTCCACAATCGCAATTCTGAGCGGGTGAGCTATCGACTTTGCTATTTGGGCCTGCTTTTCAAATAACATTTGTTTTTTCCTGCTTAACATCCCATCTCCATACTAAATGACTATATGATTATATACTCACATAGTACCTTCTGGTTCTTCCTTAGTCAAATATATTTATGCTATTTTCGTGGCTCCCATTTTTGCAGATTCTATGGTTTTTGACAAAACCGGTCCGGGTTTACAAAGACTTGTGTGGCAGCTCAGGTTTTTTTATCTTGAATTTTGGGCTTCGTTCAGTCATTATCTTAATTTCTCGATGTACTCGGCGATGTTTGGCCCTACTGACTGCTGAAAGTAACTTATGGAACTATCGGTTCTAACCAGGCTGAAAATCACAGCGGTGCTTGCACTGGGGGTGGTTGTAATAGGCATTCTGGCCTGGCCGATGGTCAGGCCGAGTGATGGCTTCGGGGCCATAACGGCACTTGGCGGGGCCATCAATTTTGCGGAGGCGGTGATTCTGGTATTTTTGGCCTTGCTGGTTGGCCTGGTTGCCTATTTTTTATCGTGGCCGTATGGCAGACAGATAGGCATCTTGGCCGTACCTGCGGGGCTGTGTATATGGGCGGCCCGTAGTGGTGAGATGGCCTGGCTTCTGCAACTGAATCCATTAATGCAGCAACGCCAGAGCGTTTATAATACTCTCAGATGGGAAGCCCTTTTTTGGCTGGGGGTTATCGCGGTTGGCTTTACCGGAGTCATTTTAGCTCAGAGAATGGTCTCGGCCGACCGGCAAGAAACTGCTGATACAAAAGCCGTTAAGTTTGGCTTAAACAAATACCTGAACGCCGTTATTTCGGTTTTTGCCTCGGTACTTATAGCCCAGATTTGCATCAGTCTGCTGGTGAAGGACACAGTGATGCCCGACGAAAAGCTTGGGGTGGTTCTGGGTCAGCCGGCGGTGGGCCAGATTTGTTTGGCCGTTCTGGTTGCTTTCGCGGCAGCGGCGTTTGTAGTGAAGCGCTTATTGAATTCAAGTTACGTCTGGCCTGTGGTTGCTACAGCGGTACTGGGCTTCGCAGCGATGTCCGCGGCAGGCAGGTCAAATTTAGTGCAACATCTTGTCGAGAACTGGCCGGCGAGCTTTCACGCTCGGGCGGTCTTTGCTGTTTTGCCGCTGCAGATGGTGGCTTTTGGGACGTTGGGCTCGGTGATTGGTTTCTGGCTGGCTGTGCGATATGGTTACTGGAAAAAATACAAGAATATAAGTAGCTGATTTTAGCGAATATTCAGCAAATTTCCACATCTTTTTTCAAATCTTTTTTTTTGCAAGTCCTTTTCTTTGCCGTGCTTAGGTAACAAGCGTCCCATAATGAGCCGGCCACCGGGCAAAGCGACAGGAAAGTATTGGTTTTGGTGTCATAATTGGCCGAAATATAGTCTGGCCCACTTAGGCTTGTAGAGGATTTATGTGGTATAATTTTAGTGGGGAAGTGTGAATAATTTGAAACTGAATAGGAAAACAATTAGGCACATCACTTCGTATAATAATATCAAAGCGTAAAGTTACGCGGGAGTTGGAATCGGAAGGAGTCGAATATGTTGGTATTAAGCAGACAAAAGGATGAGTCGATAATGGTTGGCGATGATGTTGAGATCACTATTGTCGACGTCCGTGGTGACAAGGTTCGGTTGGGGATAACAGCCCCAAGGCAAATACCCGTCCATCGCAAGGAAATATACGAAGCTATTCAGCGTGAGAAAGCGCAGAAGCAGTCGGCAGAGAACAAAGACTGACGAAAAATAAGCTTTGTGGAGCCGGTGGCACTTAACGCCTTCTCGGAAGGTCTGAGAAGGCGTTTTTTATGCGCTTATTATTCCTGCCTGTAATCTGTCCCCTGTTTTTGCATTTTATTTTTTTGCTTTCCTGCCTGCCGCAGACAGGTTAATCTTTGTTGTTAAGGTGCGTGAAGGGAACTTAAGTATAGCGTAATGGCATTCAGGCAGGGAACAGGGTTGTGAAAATAAAGGGCGAGGATGGATACAAGCTGTGGCTGCGTTATTGCAAGGTAGAAGATAAGGACCGGCTGATACAGTACCGCAGGACTATCGGCGGGGCGGTAGTCTGTGGCAATGACGCAACATCTGATATTATTAAAAGCGAATTGAAACAGGCGCTGCCGGCCCTTCTGGATAAACCAGTATCTCTCACAAGCAAAAAACCGGGTAGTGATGCGCTGGTGGTGGGAACAGCCGACGAACTTGAAGCCGTAAACATCTCAATATCACAGGCTGGCCACAGCAAACTTGGTGAAGAGGGATTCATCATCCATTCGCACCAGGCCGGAAAGAACAACTGGATTTTAATCACGGGCGATTCCGGCCCGGCCGTGCTTACCGGCACATTTCATTTCCTTCGGCTACTCCAGACATATCGCGATATCAGTAATCTCAATATATCGAGCAGCCCGCGAATTCGCCGACGTATCCTTAGCCACTGGGACAATATCAACGGCTCAATCGAACGCGGCTATGCGGGGAAATCAATATGGAACTGGAAGGCGCTGCCGGAGACTATCGACCAACGCTATCACGATTACGCACGGGCCTGCGCATCGGTCGGCATAAACGGTGCCATCCTTAACAATGCCAACGCCCAGCCGGAAAGCCTCTCTAATGAATATCTGGTTAAGACCGCGGCGCTGGCCGATGTCTTTCGGCCGTACGGTATCCGCGTTTACCTAACGGTTCTCTTCACCGCCCCTATGCAGCTCGGAGGCCTTTCAACAAGCGACCCGCGTAAGCCGGCCGTCGCCGAGTGGTGGAAGAAAAAGGCCGGCGAGATATACAAATTGATTCCGGATTTCGGTGGTTTCCAGATTAAGGCCAACTCGGAAGGCCAGCCCGGCCCGCAGGATTACGGCGCCAACCACGACAACGGCGCAAATATGCTCGCCGATGCGCTCAGGCCTTACGGCGGAATCGTTTTCTGGCGGGCCTTCGTCTATGACACAACCATCGATGCAGACAGGCACAAATGCGCAAATAAAGAGTTTGTGCCGTTAGACGGCCGGTTTCGGCCGAATGTTTTCGTGCAGGCGAAAAACGGTGCGATTGATTTTCAGCCGAGAGAGCCCTTCCATCCACTGTTCAGTGCGATGGAAAAAACGAAAGTCGCCCCCGAGCTGCAAATCACGCAGGAATATCTCGGCCAATCCCTCCATTTAGTCTATCTGGCCGGTATGTGGAAAGAGGTCCTCGATTCGGATACTTATGCGAAAGGCCCCGGCTCGACAGTAGCAAAAATGATAGACGGGTCATTACTTGGCCATAAAGACTCAGCCATAGTCGGTGTTAGCAATATCGGCTCTGATAGAAACTGGTGCGGCCATCACTTCTCGCAGGCCAACCTGTATGCCTACGGACGGCTCGCCTGGGATTACGAATTAAGCGCCGAGCAAATCGCCGATGAGTGGATTCGAATGACCTGGACGAACGAGCCGGACGTTGTAAACGCGCTAAAGGATATTATGCTCGGTTCCTGGCAGGCCTGTATCGATTATATGACGCCCTTAGGCCTTCACCATATTATGCAGGAAGGCCATCATTACGGCCCGGACCCTGCCTTTGATGCGGCGCCTCGCGAGGACTGGAACAGCACTTTTTACCATCGCGCCGATGCCGAAGGCCTTGGCTTTAATCGGAGCAGTACCGGCAGCAATGCCGTCGGACAGTATCATAGCCCATTGCGCGACGAGTTCGATAATATAGATACCTGTCCTGAGAAATATCTGCTATGGTTTCATCACGTCCCCTGGGACCGTCGCCTGCGGTCCGGCCGAACGCTCTGGGAGGAGTTACAGCATCGCTACGATGTGGGCGTTGAGTTTGTGAACAGGATTTGCGATATCTGGAAAAACCTGCAGGGCAGGATTGACCCTCAGCGTTACGAGCACGTAAGCAAGCGACTGGAAGAGCAGGAGAAAAACGCCCGCCTCTGGCGTGATGTCTGCATCAAATACTTCCGCCAATTCGCAGAAAAGTGACTACTAATGACTGACGACGAGTGACGAATATACTTTGCCTTTGCCGACAATACAGACCATAATAGTATCGACGGAAAATGAAGAGGTAATAACAATGACAGGTAACAGCGATTCAGGCAAGCAGTATATTTGGACATTTGTTGTTGTATTAGTATGTTTGTCTTTTGCATTCTGGATACTCTTTAAAATCTATTTCAGAGGAGAAAGAGCAGTGAGTAATTTTTTATCTTTGGCCCAAAGGCCGCCGATGGGGTGGAACAGCTGGGATTGCTTCGGCCCGACCGTTACCGAAGAAGAGGTAAAGGCCAATGCCGACTATATGGCAAAAAACCTTAAGCAATTCGGCTGGGAATATATTGTCGTTGACGGCCGATGGTTCGTAGAAAACACCACAGCGCACGGCTACAACCAGACAAATCCCATATTTTCGATGGACGATTTCGGCCGATTATGGCCGGCCGTGAACCGTTTCCCCTCGTCAAAAGACGGCAAGGGCTTCGGCCCCCTTGCGGAATACGTCCACAAAAAGGGCCTGAAATTCGGAATTCATCTTATGCGGGGTATTCCCGTCCTGGCGGTCAAGAAAAATACGCCTATCTTTGGCACCGATAAGCACGCCGTTGACATACACAGCACGGACGGACAGTGCGTGTGGTTGCAAGATATGTACACAATCGTTCCCGAACGCCCCGGTGCGCAGGAATATTACGATTCGGTCTTTAAGCTTTACGCAAGCTGGGGCGTGGATTATGTAAAGGTTGACGACCTTTCCAGTCCATACCGCGCAGGTGAGATTGAGATGATACGGGCCGCGTTGGATAAATGCGGCAGAGAAATCGTTTTAAGTATGTCGCCCGGAGATACGGACCTGCAATACGCCCAGCATGCGAAAGGGCACGCCAATCTCTGGCGGATATCCGGCGACGTGTGGGATAAGTGGGAAGATGTTGCCGGCCAGTTCGGCAGGTGCCGAGACTGGGCGCCGCACATTGGGCCCGGCCACTGGCCGGATGCGGATATGCTGCCGCTCGGAAGAATAGGAATACGGGCTGAACGCGGAGACGACAGGCCCTCAAGGCTAAGCAAAGATGAGCAAATTACGATGATGAGCCTTTGGTGTATTTTTCGTTCGCCGCTTATGTTCGGTGGCCACCTGCCCGGTAATGACGATTTTACGCTGTCGCTTTTGACAAATAGTGAAGTTATTGCTGTGAACCAAAATAGCACTGATAATCGAGAGCTGTTCAACGACGAAGGACATATAGCCTGGACGGCCGGGGCCGCGAATTCGAGAGATAAGTATGTTGCCTTATTCAATATATGCGGGCCCGGCGAGGCTGGCAGGAAGAGCGATGAGATACGAGTTGCATTCAAGGATATCGGCCTGGATAAGCAATGTACGGTCAGGGACCTGTGGGCAAAAAAAGATTTGGGATTATTCTCGGATGTATTCAAAGACCAGATTGCATATCACGGCGCGGGTCTTTACAGGATAAGCCCAAATCCTTAACGTCAGTGAGGAGAAAAATTACCCCGCGCTTACGCTTGGGGCTCAGTTTGGACGTTAACCCATAAGGACATTATCTTGCCTTCACCTATAATCACAATCATAATAGTATGAATAGAAAGCAACTGAATACGGACGGTACACGCGCGACATCGATGAGCTTAACGTCGTGTGGAAACCATATAAACAATAACCAAGGACAAGGAAATGAATTCCCAAGACAAAAAAGAAATGGTGTGGTTATTTTTTGAAGATTACCGTCGTCTTAGACGAATATGGGATGAATATTACTTCCTTTATGAAACCAGCGAAGTCCATCATAATCTCCTCGATGAATCTGCAAAGAACTTCTTTGATGATCTACAAGAAGTTTTCAAAGAATATATTATTTCAAACATTTGCAAGATTGCAGATAATCCTAGGTTCGGACGACTTAACAACCTCACTATAAAATATATTATAGAACTCGTCGGGGCAGAAGCTGTGAGGCAACTCGGCATTGATAAATTATCTGAACGTATACATTCCTTTGCGTCTTGTCTCCGTCCTGCTAGGAATAAAATTACTAACCATACTGATTTGGCCACGAAAGTGTCGGGAAAGATGTTGGGTGTATCTACTAAGGAAGACGTTGATTCTTTTTGGGCAGACTTTCAGGAATTTGTTAGTAAGGTATCCGAACACTTTTTCGGATGGCCTTGGGCGCCTGACGATGTGGGAATTCGTAATGCCAAAGTACTCATAGAAGCCCTCAAGAGGTCTGTACCCTAAGACGATTACCTCAAAGGTAGACTCAGGCAGAAACTAAGAGGAAGAGTGATTAATTTTTTATCATTGGCGCAAGGGCCGTCGATGAGACGGAATGGTGGGGGGGCCTAGCGTTAGTAAGAAATGTCGCATTTTGCAAATTTCATTTTGCTGTGTAGAGACCATGTCATTTCGACCGTAGTGAGTCCCGATAAATCGGGACGAACGAAGTGGAGAAATCTGGTTTTTGATTCTTCGACTTTGCTCAGAACGCCTTACGGCGGATTTCTCGACTTCGGCCTCTAAGAGGCCTTCGCTCGAAATGACTTCTTAAAGATGTTTTCTACAGAGCAATTTCATTTTTGTAATTTTTGTTCAATTCTCTGTGTCCTCTGTGAACTCTGTGGCTAAAATTTCTTTTGCTGTTTTGCAGTCTTTTGCGATTTGTGCAGAAAGTGCTTTTTCGTTTTCAAATCTTTGCTGGTTTCGGATTTTTGCAACGAAGTCCATAGCAAGCCATTTGCCGTGTAAGTTACCCACCTCCTCAATCAATAAATGCGCCTCGGTCAGAAGATGCTGCTCGGTAACAAAGGTTTTTGCCCTGCCGATACTGAAGACGGCAGGGATTTTATCGTCCGACCTGCAGACTGTATCGGGGTCATTGGCGATTTCAACGAAGCCTGCATAAACTCCCTCGGCGGGGATAATCTGGTTCTCGGGATGTATATTGGCGGTTGGGAAGCCCAGCTTTGCGCCCTTTCCCCGGCCGGGAACGACGTGTCCGATGAGACGATAGAATCTGCTGAGGGCCTTTGCGGAATCCTCGACTCGGCCGGAGGTAAGCAGCTCGCGAATGAGGGAGCTGGAGAGCATTGTCGGCTGGTCGGCGGTCAGCTCGATTTGGCAGGGTGGAACAACAAGCAGCTCGAAGCCAAATTTAGCGCTAAGCTGCCTGAGAGTATCTATATTTCCGCTTCTTCCGTAGCCGAAATTAAAATTGACGCCCTCAATGAGAATTGAAGGGCTGATATTTTTCATAAGGAACTTGTCAATGAAATCAGCCGGTGAGAGATTAAGCAGCTCGTAGCTGTCCTTCAGTATGATGAGGTAATCGGCTCCATTTTGCTCAAGCAGGTGGGATTTGAGCGGCAAAGGTGTGAGCAGGCCGGCGAAACTTTCAGGATGCAAAACGGCGTATGGATGGGGCTCAAAGGCCATTACGGCAAGGCCGGGCAGATTTCGGCTTTTAACGATATCCCGGCCGGCGGCAAGGATGTTCTGGTGGCCGAGATGCACGCCGTCGAAATTGCCGACGCTGAGCGCAAGGCCCCTGGGGATATTTGTAAGCTCAGTCTTCGATTTAATTATTTTTAACCGGCCCATATTCTGATACACTTAAAATGGCATTTTATGCCGTCAGTACCTCCTAATCAAGCACCAGTTGCAAATGGATTATATTCGATTATAATTCACCGGCAGTTTAAGGCTATATAACACAGTTTAAGGAATAGTGGGCTAAGGTAATGCTAAAAGGAAAAACCGGTCGTATCGCGGCGGAACTGAGAGCGCACGCGCCTTTTACTTTCTTCGGCGCACTTACGGGTATCGTTCTTATGCTGGTATTCAGGAACCTTAGTGAAAGGATAAGCTTCGGGCTGTTTTACGTGTTTCACCCGGGGCACGTAGTACTCAGCGCAATGGTAACCGCCTCGATGTTCGAGCTGCACAGCAAAAAGACCAGCTTTCTGACAGTGCTGGTTGTAGGCTTTATCGGTTCGCTGGGTATCGCCACGGTCAGCGATTCATTAATACCCTACGTAGGGGAGGTTTTGTTAGGTATGCATGTTCACGCTCACGAAGGTGAGAGTTTTGTTCATTCGGCGCATATAGGTTTTATCGAGGGCTGGAATGTTGTTATACCGGCGGCGATAGTGGGTGTTTTGATTGCGTATTTTCGGCCCAAGACAAAATTTCCGCACGCTGGGCACGTTTTGTTGAGTACGTGGGCCTCGAGCTTTCATATTCTTATGGCCGCGAAGGGTAATATATCTGTTACGACGGCCTCGGTAATGCTCATGTTTCTATTTATTGCGGTATGGCTGCCGTGCTGTATCAGTGACATCGTCTTTCCGCTTCTGTTTGTTAGAGTTGAGAAAAATAATCAATAATCAATAATCAATAATCAATTATGGCGTTGTACCCTCTAAAATTTGAGCCGATATTCAGACATTATATATGGGGCGGGTATAAGCTGCGTGAAGTTCTTGGCAAGCAAACGCCCGATGATAAGCGCACAGCCGAAAGCTGGGAACTGGCCGACCTGCCGGAGGCAAAATCGGTAATTAAGAACGGCCCATTAGCGGGCAAGACGCTTGCTGAGGTGCTGAGCAGGCACGGCAAAGAGATAATGGGGCGGGCTGATTATGCCGGGGCGTTTCCGCTACTGATTAAATTCCTCGATGCCCAGGATATTCTAAGCGTTCAGGTACACCCCGACGCAGAGGCCTGCAAAAGACTGGGCAAAGGCAATCTGAAAACCGAGTGCTGGTATATCATCAGCGCTGAGCCGGGCGCTATAATTTATAAAGGATTGGAAAGGGGGACGACAAGGGAAGAATTTGCCGAGGCGATAGATAACGGCACAGTGGCAGAGTTTCTGGCAAAGGTGGAGGTCAAGGCCGGCCAGTGCCATTTTCTGCCGGCGGGAACTGTACATAGTATGGGGCCGGGAATCTTAGCGGCCGAGATACAAACGCCCTCGGATACAACGTTCCGGGTCTTCGACTGGAACAGAGTGGACGATGAGGGCCGAAGCCGGCCGCTTCACATCAAAGAGGCCCTGGAGAGCATCCACTTTGGGGTTTCAGAAGATGAGATTCCGGTAACAACGACGGGCAGATTAGTTGATTGTGAATACTTTAAGGTTGATAAACAGCAGCAGGGGGAAAACAGCAATGTAAACCTTTCAGAAGGCATAATGAGGGTGCTGATGATTCTTACAGGGAGCGGGAAAATAAAGGGAGCCGAGAGCGAGGACGTTGAATTTCACAAGGGCGATACAATCCTTATCCCGGCGGCATTCCAAGGGATTATGACATTTGACACGGATACGGAATATCTTGTGATTAGTTTATAGTTTGGAGTTGGGTTTCCCGTGTTCTGTTTTTTTTCTGTAACGCTTCTCGACAAGCATCAGAAACCTAACCTTATCTGAGCTATTTCTACCGAGGAATTCGGTATGTCAAATACGATTGCTATTGTGGAAGCGACAGAAATGGATTTGTCACGAATCGAAAGTCTGCTGGCAGAACTTCTCAACTCAATGGACAATTCAACAGGTATCGACCCGTGTAAAACCTTAGAAAATTGTCGCATTCTCATTAACGACGCCAACTCTCACATTCTCGTGGCGAAGGTAGACGGCTCCGCGGTCGGATTCATCAATTTTACGATTCGAAAAACTTTGCTGCACGAGGGTCCCTCGGCACTAATTGACGAACTCGTCGTATCCGAACAGTATCGCGGCCAAGGCATCGGGAAACGGCTGGTGTCTACCGCCGTCGAGCAGTGCCGAGAGCTTGGATGCTGTGAAGTGGAAGTAAGCACAGAAAAGGCGAACGGCAAAGCCCGGGAATTTTATAAGAATTGCGGATTCCGATAGGATGCCGTACTGCTGGAGCTGCATCTTTAAGATTTTATTCGTTGTTGGGGTCAGGCAGAGAATTTCGTGTATATAAAAGCATATAAGAAGAATTTAACTCTGCCTTAACCAGCGGAAGATTTCGCGTGACGAAGGGCGTTTTCCATACATTAAGATGCCGGTTCGAAAGACCTTTGCTGCCAACCACATCGTTACAAGTAACGCTGCGAGCAATAACACTATCGAGGCAAGAATCTCAAGGGCCCAAACATCAGAACCTGCGGAAAGCCGTAGAACCATAATCAACGGTGTCACAGGCGGTATGAACGAAAGCACTCTTGCAAAAAGTCCATTCGGACTTTGAACGAGCTGATACCAGGACAATAGCGGAACTATGAAGACCAACACAATTGGCATCATCAGATTTTGAGTTTCTTTTAGAGTGTTACAAACCGAACCTATGCCAGCCAATATCGAGCTGAACAATAAGAAACCAAGCACATAATAAAGAAGAAAATAAAAAATCAACCCGCCGGTAACTTCTATACTGAGGCCCTGCCACAGAGCGGCGCCATAGGCCGTGACAGCCCACAAACTTGTAACGGTCAAACCGATCCCAGCCAACCCGAGAATCTTACCAGTCATAAGTTGAAAGGGTGTTACGGCGGAAAGGAGCATTTCAATAATCCTGGAATTTTTCTCCTCGATTACACTGCTTAGCATTTGCTGGCCAATACCTATGATTCCCATATATATCAAAAACATAAAGAAGAACGGAATCATAATCCCTGTCATCCTCTCGGCCTGGCTTTGCAGTCGCTGCTCGTCTTGGCCGGAGCCGATTTCAATACGTTCGATTGGTACCCTGCGAAGCTCGGTAAGTAATTCCGGCGAGAGGTTTCTTAACCTGCATCGCTGGTCTACAACAAGACCGTTGATAATCCTCTCGAGAGTCCAAAATGCATCAAGATTTGTCGGCTTTGGCTTGTGTGTATAAAAATACACCTTGCCGGGACCCTCGAGAATGTCCTTATCAATAACAACATACGCATCTATTTTACCTGAACGTACGCCGGCTTTGCCCTGTTCCTGAACCGACTGTCGGCTCTGATTATCTTCCAATGCCCGAAGCAGGATTTGTCGATTCGGGTGCGATTCATTATGTTTTTCAAAAGCACTTTCTATCTGACCTGAGAGTTCAGCCGAGAAGTCAGTTACAGTGACCTTAACGGGAGGACGCGGGCCACCTTCACTGCTTGTGACCTTTTTTGTGAAGAAGATTATGCCGACAGTTATGGCCGGTGCAAACAACAGGCTTATAAGAAACGTTCTGGTTTTGACGGTTTCAACATATTCTCGCTGAGCAATCTTAAGAATCTTCCACATTGCTCGCTCCGACCAGGTTAACAAAGATTTCATGCAGTGAAGGCACTTTTATCTCAAATGCCCGTACGCACACCCGGTCCACCAGAGCCCGCAGTAATTTCTGTGGGTCGCTATCCTTTGAGAGGCTTATCTCCAGCCGAGTTCCTTGCAACCGGATGTTTGTTACCATAGGAAGCGCCTCTATAAAAGTTGTGTCACCTTCAAGCTCGACGCTGACCACGCCGGAACTCTGCTGCGAGCGAATCCGGTTCAACTGGCCATCCAAGATAACTTTGCCCTTATTTATCAGGAGAATGGAATCACAAAGCTTCTCAGCCTCATGCATCACATGTGTGGAAAATATAACGGTTTTTCCCTCGTCGCGCATTCGGTCAATGATGTCCTTGAGCAACTCCTGATTCAAAGGGTCGAGCCCCGAAAAGGGCTCATCAAGAATCAAAAGCTCGGGCTCATTTATTACCGTAACTGCGAACTGCAGCTTTTGATGCATCCCCCTTGAGAGTTCCTCCACCTTCTTGTCGGCCCAATCGCCAAGCTCGACACGGTCCAGCCACTTGGGCACCTGGCGGGCAATCCGGTCAGCAGTCAGGCCCTTTATTGCGCCAAAAAATGCCAGTATTTTCTTAGCCGTCATCTTGCGATAAAGGCCGCGTTCCTCAGGCATATAGCCAACCCGGCTCCTGGCCTGCTCAATTGAACCGTTCCCAAATATGCTGATGTTGCCGTTATCAGGCTTGATGATATTCATAATCATTCGAAGGGTCGTGGTTTTTCCGGCTCCGTTAGGTCCAAGAAAGCCGTAGACGCCTGCGGTGGGAACCTGCACACTTAAGCTATCAACAGCACGTACTTCACCAAAGGATTTACTTACATCATCAAGGACTAAAGCATTCATAATTTGATGCGCTCAGAATAGTAACGATTGCTGTCCTATTATACGGGTCGCTGAAAGTCCGTCAATAAAGCCGCGGGGACATTGTTCAGCTAGGTAAGATATCGGACAGCTAAATAATAACAGTGCGAATGTGAACGGGCAAGATAAACTTCAGCCTTCCGGGTTTGGCTCGCGGATTGCGCCGCGCAGGCCTTCCATTTTCAGGAATCCTTTTTTCCAGACGATAACTCCTGAGACAAAGAAAACGAGAAAATAAACAACAGCGGCATGCCTTGTTCTTATCTGGCTCATAGCAAGTCCGATTGCAGCGTAGAGCCCGGCGAGCAGGTATGAGAGGGCCACTGTCTTTTTCAGCGGTATTCCCCTGTCTATCATCTGGTCGTATATATGGCCCCGGTCGGAGACAAAGAGAGGCCTTTTATTCAGGAACCTTCTGACAAGGGCGACAGCGGTGTCGAGAATCGGCAGACCAAAGACGACTATCGAAGCCATCCACCACCTGGGTGTTCGTTCGGCAAAAAGAATCATCAGGGCGGCAACGGTAAATCCAAGCAACATACTTCCGGCATCGCCCATAAAGATTTTTGCGGGGTATCGATTGAAGGGCAGAAATCCGCAGACGCCCCCAACGAGCGCCAGGCAGATAATGATTCTAACGGGGTCGCCAATGTCGCTGAAGCCCCAGGTCGCCAAATGAATGGCAAGCAGCAGCATTGCGACGGTGATAATAGCGGTGACACCCGCACACAGGCCATCAAGGCCATCCAGCAGATTCAGGGAATTGGTTGCGCCGACGACAAAGAATATCACGATGGGAATTCCCAGATAGGTTTCGAGAGTGGTGGAAATATCCAGGCCGAATAATGCTGTAAATGCGTGAAGTGAAGGCCTGACGCCTACGAAGAGTAATAGAAGCGCAGCGATAGTTTGGCCGAAAATCTTGTAAATAGGTCTCATCTCAAAAATATCATCGACCAAGCCTATGAAGCAGGCAATTGCCGCACCCGCCAATACACCAAACAATAACCTGAATGTATGAGGGAAATAAATTCCCCGGCAGAAAAGATAAGTGCCGACCAGGAGCCCAACTGTGAAGCCTACAAGCATACCGACACCGCCCAGATATGCGATAGGCTCTTTATGGGTTTTGACCAGTTTATCGGGCCGGTCAACAAGTCCGAACTTCATAGCGATCATTTTACACAGGTAGGTTGATACAAGTGTACAAAGAAACGAAGTAAACAGGACGGGCCAGAACTGGAGTACCCAGCTTATCGGGCGGTTCGGACCTATTAGGCTATCAAGAATCATCGCTATGTCCTAAATATTATGGAGGCGTTTGGACCCAGACTTCATCGTCGTAGCGAAGCATAATCAAGCCGTCGGTAAAGCCATCGAACTTAATATTTGTTTTTCTGCCAAGCAGTTGCTGGAATATCCACTTTGGGAAGTTTGCTCCGGCTTTTATTGACAGTGGTACGCCACCGCCGAATCTTGGATTTATTTCTATGAATTTGATTTTCTGTTGTTTATCGAGAAACAGTTGCAGAGTTATAACTCCGGGTCCTGCGCCGAGCAGCTCGACGAGCCTTACGGCCTGCGACATAATGCGGGGATTTTTTACAACCTGTCCTTTGCTGACCTCTCCACCTCTTACCTCAATGCGTTTTCTGGGGACGACACATCGTGCCTTCATATCAAAATCAACAAAGATGTCACAGGTATATTCTGTGCCGGGGATGAATTCCTGAACAATGCAGTTAGGGGCCTTTTTAGAGAAAAACTCCAGCTCTTTTCGGTTTTTGACGACGGCATTACCTTTGCCGGCAGCGCCATCCCAGGGTTTGAGGAAACACGGGAACTTCAGTTTTTTAGCGGCCATAGCAGTTCTCAGACTCATAGTGAGGGGGGTATCAAGGCCGTTTTTGCGAAGGAAGCGGAAGGTTTTTCTTTTATCCTGACAGATTTCAATAACATTTGCAGGAGAGATGAGAACATAACAACCAAGGTTAGCGAATTTCTGTTTGTTTTGTGCAAGGACCTTGAGGTCCAGATCGACAGTGGGCACAAGCAAATCGACGCGGTTGGTGCCTACGATTTGCAGCAGCTCTTTGATGTAATCACGGTGCTCGGTGGGCTTTACGAGAAAAGCCTTGTCGCACAGTTGAAGGGCGGGGCTGAGGTGTCTGACGTCGGCACCCATAAAAGCTGCATTTATTTTGATTTGCTTCGCAGCGGCGCGAAAGCATTTTAGCAATGAGACTCGCCTGCCGATGCAGGTGAAAAGGACGTTGAAATTTTTATGTAGCCGAGAACCGGGTCCGGTCATATTATTTCCCACGTAACAAAGGACACCAGTAATTGCAAAATCTTACCATAACTCAGCGAATTTTTCCAGTAAAAACAGCCCTAAGCCGGTCCGGCAGACATTCGAAGAGACTCGGTGTGTATTTGTTGACAATTAAATTATAAATACATACACTAAACGTCCGGACTGGCTTTGATTTATAATCGGCCAGTTATTGCGGATTATTTTCTAAAAATTATCGATGGTAGTGGAACTTGTATGGCCTGAAGGAACCGAGGCGGCGGAACAGAGAATTATCGGACAGATACGAGGATAAAGCCGCAAAGCTAAATACACGACGGCCGCACAAGCAGGTAGGGCGTCCGACCTTTTATAGGAACGAGTCGTGGAGAAATGGGATAAGCGAATCAGAGATAAGGAAGTAACGGCAGGCGTCCTGGGCTTGGGCTATGTGGGTCTGCCCTTGGCCAGGGAATTTGCCGGTGCAGGTATCAGGGTTGTGGGTTTCGACATTGACGAGGCAAAAGTGCGGACTCTGAATACAGGCCGCAGTATTATAAAAGGTGTTCCTGATTCAGAAGTAAAGCAACTCGTGAAAAAAAAGCTGTTCAGGGCAACGACGCGGATGAGAGAGCTAAAGAAGGTTGATGCTGTGCTTATCTGTGTGCCGACACCGCTTACAAAATATCGTGAGCCGGATATGCAGTTCGTTGTCGCCAGTTGCCGGATTGTTACCAAACATCTCCGGAAGGGGCAATTAGTGGTTCTGGAAAGCACGAGTTATCCGGGCACTACGCGGGAAGTTATGGTACCGATTCTGGAACAGAGTGGTTTAAAGGCAGGCAAGGATTTTCACGTGGCATATTCGCCGGAGCGCGAGGACCCGGGCAATAAGGAATACAGAACCGGGACTATCCCGAAGATAGTTGGAGGGCTTACGAGTAAATGTCTCAGCAGGGCCTGTGCCCTTTATAAGGCGGTCATTGTAGAGGTAGTTCCTGTTTCGAGCTGTGAAGCAGCGGAGGCGGCCAAGATAGTTGAAAACGTGTACCGATGCGTGAATATAGCGATGGTTAATGAGTTGAAGATACTTTTTGACAGAATGGGCATCGACATCTGGGAGGTCATACGGGCAGCGAGTACAAAGCCGTTCGGCTATCAGCCTTTTTATCCGGGTCCGGGCTTGGGCGGCCACTGTATACCAATTGACCCGTTTTACCTGACGTGGAAAGCGCGTCAGTATAACCTGCCGACGCGTTTTATCGAACTGGCAGGAGAAATAAACACCCAAATGCCGCGTTATGTCGTCTCAAAGACAATGGAAGCGCTCAATCAACACGGCAAAAGTCTAAAAGGTTCAAGAGTCCTCATCCTGGGACTGGCATACAAGAAAGATATTGACGATATTCGTGAGTCACCCTCGATTGAACTGATAGAATTGTTCAAGGAAAAAGGCGCCAAGGTTGACTACAATGACCCTTATATCAAACGGACTCATAAGCAAAGAGAACACAATCTGGGGATGCAAAGCAGAAAACTCTCGGCAAAGATGTTTACGGATTATGATGCCGTTGTGATTTCCACCGACCACAGCAGTTATGATTATGAATGGATTGTAAAAAACTCGAAACTTGTGATTGACACGCGAAATGCAACTGAGCAGGTGCGTGCAGGCAGACGAAAGATTGTAAAGGCGTGATTTGTATCACACAGATATTAGCATTCGCCTGTGGCGAACAAGATTGATGGAAGGTTGATTAATGGAAGTTCCCTTTTTGGATTTGAAGGCACAATATGCAACCATTAAGGACGAGATTGTACAGGCTATAAGCAAAGTGTGTGAAAGCCAGATGTTTTGTCTCGGCCCGGCAGTTGCAGAATTTGAGGGTAAAGTTGCTTCCTACTGCGGCAGTAAGTTCGCAATAGGAGTCTCAAGCGGCTCGGACGCGCTGCTTGTTAGCCTGATGGCATTAGAGATAAAACCGGCAGACGAGGTTATAACCACCCCTTTTACCTTCTTTGCGACGGCCGGTGCAATTGCCCGCCTCGGAGCAAAGCCTGTCTTTGTTGATGTATCGGCCGAGTCTTACAACATCGACGTAAATCTAATCGAAGAAAAAATAAACGAAAAAACCAGGGCCGTCATACCCGTGCATTTATACGGCCAGCTTGCTCAAATGAAACCCATCACGAATATCGCCAAAAAGTACGGATTGGCTGTTGTCGAAGACGCAGCGCAGGCAATAGGAGCCGCCCAGGACGGGCAAAAGAGCGGCAACTTTGGAGACTGCGGCTGTTTTTCCTTCTATCCGTCAAAAAACCTTAACGCATTTGGTGACGGCGGTCTTGTAACGACAAATAATAAAACAACAGCAGAAAAAATCAGGTCCCTTCGTGAACACGGACAGAGTGCGCGGTATTTTTACGAAACAATCGGAGGTAACTTCCGTCTTGATGGAATCCAGGGCGCGATTTTAACGGTAAAGCTCAAATATCTCGACCAATGGAATAAGAAGCGACGGGAAAATGCGGCGCTTTATGATAAGCTGCTGGCGGGTTTGCCGGTAGAAAGGCCAAAGATAGAAAAAAACAATATCAGCACTTATCATCAGTACACAATCCGTGCGCCGCGGAGAGACGATTTGCAGAAGTATCTGAAGGAGCAGGCAATAGGTTCAATGGTTTACTATCCGGTTCCGCTGCATTTGCAGAAATGTTTCGGTTATCTTGGCTGTCGACGGGGAGATTTACCTGTTAGCGAAAAGTTGTCCAAAGAGGTAATTTCACTACCCATCTATCCAGAGCTGACGGAAGGTCAAATTGAGTATGTGGCCGAGCGAATAGGAAGTTTCTATCAGTAGTTGTGAAGCCACGGCCCGAATTTGGGAAGCCTGAGAAGATAGAGATGCTGAAAGAAATCGAAAATCCTCCCATCAGTTGGCCCGACGGGAAAGTTATCGCCGAGTTTATCGGCAGGTGGTGGGTAGCGCATACGCGGAGCCGAAACGAAAAGGCCTTGGCGTGGGATAATGTGCATAAGAATATCAGTTATTTCCTTCCTATGAACTGGAAGGTTCGGCGCAGCCGGGGCAGGAAGATGCGCTCTTTGCTGCCTTTATTTAGCGGATACCTGTTTTTTTGCGGAGATGAAAGGGACCGGCTCGAAGTGCTGCGAACGAACCGTGTAGCTAACGTGCTGGAGGTTAAAGACCAGACCAGGTTAGTTAACGAGCTTTCACAAATTGAGTTGGCGATTCGGGCAGGTGTTTTGCTCAGGCCGCATAAATACCTCAAGGCGGGACAGCGTTGCCGAGTCTTAGCCGGCCCTCTGGCGGATTTGCAGGGGATGATAGTAACAACACGAACCGACACCCGGTTGGTGCTGCAGATAGATATGCTGGGACAGGCAACGAGCGTTGAGATTGATGTTGACCTGATTGAACCGATAGAGCAGCCCTGATAAATCGGGGCGGATTCAGGGCCTGTTGAAGATACGCTAAGTAAGCATATTCGAAAGGATTTTATTATGCAAATACTCATCAAAATAATCGGCCTGTTAATAGTTTTGGAGGGGATATTGTTTCTACTCAAGCCCGAATTGCTCAGAAGGATAGCGGAGTTTTTCAATCAGGGCAAACGAGTATACATAGCCGCCTGGGTAAGAATCATACTTGGCGTCGTTTTTTTGCTCGTTGCTTCACAGTGTCGAATTGTCTGGGTAATAATAGCTCTGGGACTGCTGCTTCTGCTTTCTGGGATTGTAATGCTGACAATCAGGCTCGAGAGACTCAAGGCAATGATAAACTGGTGGCGGCAGAGGTCGGCGGGTGTTCTTCGAATAGTGGCTGTGGTTGTCGCGGCCTTGGGAATAGTTATTCTTTATTCGGTCTGAGAGAGAAACAGACAATATGGAAAGGCAGGAGCAAAGAGGGATTCTCACAAGTGGGGATATATCCGTCCGGGGGTATATTATCGTTCTGTTAAGCGCGCTGCTGCTTTACGTAGTAACCTGTGCGCCCGGCCCTTTGTGGCAGGACAGCGGGATGCTTCAGTACCGCGCTTGGCACAACGATATCGAAGGCAGGCTCGGCCTGGCTTTGTCGCACCCGCTTTTTTACATAATCCTCACCCCGGCCAGATACATTCAACTCGGAGAATTTGCTTACAGGATTAATCTTATCTCGGCTTTGCTTGCGGCCGTGGCGGTGGCGAACCTCTTTTTACTGCTGCGCTTGTGGCTCGGCAGGACTCTGCCGGCTGTCGTCGGAGCGGCAAGTCTGGCTTTGTCGCATACCTTTTGGAGTCACGCCACAATACCGGAAATATACGACCTCTACATAGCGCTGCTGCTGCTGGAACTAACAGCACTTTTACAATACAGCAAAACCAGAAAGGCCGGATACCTGTACCTGTTAGGATTGTTCAACGGCCTGGCCATAGCGGTGCATATGATGGCAACAATTTGTACCGTCTGCTATGCGGTATTCATCGCAATACTATTGGCAAAAAGGCACATTAAAACCGGACAGCTTGCGATAATTATTTTGCTCCTGATTGTGGGTGCGTTACCCTATGAATATCTGATTATAAGGAACGTTGCTCAAACTGGAGACCTGGCGGGTACGCTTGGTTCGGCACTATTCGGAGACAAATACCAGGCGGATGTTTTAAACATATCTATCTCGGCGAAGATAGTAAAAGAGAACGTAATGTGGATATTGCTTAATTTTCCGACCCCCAACATTATTCTTTTTTTCCTTGGTGCTTACAGTCTCTACCGGCTATCGCCGGGCCGGTGCTTTGCCAATATCATCACAGCACTGGTTGTATTGTTTTTTGTGTTTGCATTTCGCTACACCGTTGTTGATAGATATGTCTTTTTTATGCCCTTCTATTGTATGGTTTCGATATTGATAGGCGCAGGATTCGAGATGTTTGTAAGTCGGCCGAATCGCAGAATAGTTGCTTACTTGGTGGTGCTGTGCACTCTACTGCCGATTCCTGTATATATTGTGGCTCCGAAGGTTGCCGGCAGGCTCGGGATTCAGGGCAGGGCGCGCCAGATACCTTATCGAGACGAATACCGATACTTTCTGCAGCCGTGGCGGACGGGTTGCCGCGGGCCGGAGCGATTTACAGATGCCGTTTTTGGCGTCGTGGAGCCAAACGGCATAGTTTTGGCTGATTCCACTACCGTTTTCCCATTATTATATGGCCAGGAGGTCAAAGGTAAGCGTCCGGACGTTAAGATAATAACAAGCCTTGCGAGCAGCGAAGATTCGCCCGAAATTGAGGACGGCAACATCGAGCAACTGTTGGCGGAGCGAAGCATCTATGTAGTCTCGCCTATGGCCGGATACTGTCCAAGCTTTGTGCTTGAGCGGTACAGTTTCGTCCCGGCGGGTGTTATTTGGCGTGTAGTGCAGAAAGAAACGCGTTAGAGACTGATATGCATACCAGGCTTAGTTCAAAGAACCCGTACGGATACAACCGTTATGGATTTGCGTGGGAATATGTCCCGGCGAACCAGGGGACGCATCTGGATTTTGGTTGTCATCAGGGTAAATTCTTATATGCGCTAAAGGCTAAAAACATCAACCGATTGGTTGGCGTGGATATATCGAGAGAAGCGGTTAAGTCCGGCAGACAGCTCTATCCGGAGCTTGAGATAATACATATTCATCAGACGGTGCCGCTTCCATTTGCTGATGATACTTTCAGTTCGGTCACTGTCCTGGACGTGCTTGAACACATCACTCGTCAGGCTGAGCTGTTGGTGGAGTTGAACCGTGTGCTTAAGCAGGACGGCAAACTTATTGTTACGGTGCCGGGCCGGCACGTCTTTTCCTTCCTTGATATGGGAAATATGAAATTCCTGCTCCCGGGGTTGCATCGCTGGTATTATTGTCTTTCACATTCACGAGAAGAGTACGAGTATCGCTACGTGTCGAATCCGGATGGCCTGATTGGTGATATCTCTGCGGAAAAAGCCTGGCATGAACACTTCAAACGAAAGAAGTTGAAGGTGCTGCTGGAGCAGTGCGGTTTCAGTGTGGTTGAGTTTGACGGCACCGGATTTTTCAGCCGGTTGGTTGGTCATACGCAGCGTTTTTTTAAGTGGATAAAACCCGTAAATACGCTCCTGGGCAACATACGTAATCTTGATGCCAGGCTGTTTGAGTCAACAAATCTATTTTGTCTGGCCGAAAAACGTCAGGTCTGATATGGCACAATAAAGAAGATAGGGCTTGCACAAATTCTAAGGGACGGGTGCCTGGATTATCGGCGTTTATCAGTCTCATAAAAAAGAGGAAATGTGAATTTAAGAAATTCTGCCCTAAACAACTGTAAGAAACGGCGTTAGAGGGGCTATAAAAAGCAAAATTTACTCTATGACAAACCATGTAATTCTGGTATAATACAAGGCTAAAGATTGCCGTTCAGGAGTGGGGTGATTTGCGGATAAACAACGCTATATTGTTATATAGAGTAGCGGGGGGAATCATTCTTTGCATTCTTATCTCTGCGGCAACGGTGTATGGCCTGGCCGAATCAACAGCAGCAGACGGCTCAAACGCACAGGCCGTATGGACTTTGGGGCAAACCGGTGAAGATGTAAATGTAGGCCTCCTTTCGGTCGGTAACACTCGGCAAAGTCACGAAGCTTTTTACGATAAAGACTCTAACGGACTTCCTGTTGGCCGGACCCACGCATTTTGTTACGACTTTGCAGGCGACGGTCTTTATACGACCAATCATGAAACCTGGGTAGCCGGCATTATCGCAAGCAGAGGCGGTCTTGCGCATCCCAACGACATCGGCGTCGCACCGGGCAGCAACATCCATAGTGCTCGCGTAGCAAAGGCAAATGGCTACATCGTTCCCAGCTATATAGAGGATGCACTGGAAGAGCTGGTTATAAATCAGGGCTGCCGCGTGATTGTTACCGGTTTTCAGTTCTACCCGAATGATGTAACTGCCGACGGACAGAGCCAATGGAGTCTGATTTATGATTTTTACGCTTACGAGCACAATGTGTTTTTTGCCAATGCTGCCGGCAACTCGGAGGAGGAGGTCACAGTATTCGGCGACTGCTATAACGGGGTAACGACCGGTGGTCTGGCGGTAACTGACCCGGACGTGTACCGCAGGGTTGGCTCAGAGAGCAATCCCGGGCCAACGCTTGACGGCAGACGCAAACCGGATTTAGTTGCACCTTCGCAGGACCAGACGATTCCGAACGGCAGCAGTGATAGTTCTTGGTATACGTTCACATCAGACGGCGGGGCAACGAGTTTTTCCACACCACACACAGCCGGAGTGGCGGCGCTTCTTTTCGGGCTGGCTGACGATACCAATGAGCCAAACGATGGGCGAAACGAAATTTTGAGGGCGGTTATGGTTAATTCAGCCTTTCCGAATATTCTTGATAAGACGGGTAATCCAACAAATCCAGCTGAGCCGAATAACGTATGGCATCACGATCGCGGCTACGGGCGAATCGATGCCCTGCGGGCCTATGAGCTGCTTGCCGCAGACAGGATATATAAAGATACGCCGACCGGAGCGGAAAAGGGCTGGGCATACGAGACAATGACCGAAATAGGACAGGAAGACGTTTATTCGTTTAGTGGAACTAAAAATCATCGTCTCGTGCTGACGGCAAACTGGAACCGAAGGGTCAGGAAGATAGCATCGAACTACAGCGAGGAAAATCCTCCTAAATTTAATCTCGACCTGAGTATCGTGAAAAGCCCTGAAGGTCTGGAGATATTTGAAGAGACCAATACATTAGATAACCTTGAAAAGATAGATATTGTTTTGCCTGATGACGGCACGTACGAGATTCATTTGACAAACACCACCGCCAAAACGAACCGAGCTTACGCCCTGGCTTTTGAATTGCTGCCGCCAATAACCGGGGATATTGACCTTGATTACATCGTCGATTATGGTGACTTAGTCTTTTTAACGGAACACTGGCTCGAGCAGGACCCGGAGCTTGAGGCCGATTTATGGCCGGACGGCCGGGTGGATATGAGAGACTTTTCCGTTTTCGGGGAATACTGGCGTATCTTTGACGAAGCGTATTACGTTGACCAATAAACAACAACGCAAAGACACGATCGGCTGATTGTATGAAATTAATGGCATAATGCTCACTTCCGAAGCCGTGTGATAAATCAGACTATTGACCACGGCAGCCAAACCGTTATTATCTAACATACCAGAGAAAGCGGAACTATTCACAGGCACAAAGGTTTTTTCGGATGAGTTGTATTTTGCAAAAGAAAAATTTAGTTGGCAGGCCGGGTTTTTGGTTATTTCTATCGGTGTTTTTTCTGTATGTGCTCACAAGTCCGGGCAATCTGCCCGGCGATACGACGCTGCGGTGGTCGGTCTCGCGACAAATGGTTCGGGGGGGGTGGATTTTCACTCGAAGAATTAATTATGCCTGGTCGGTCAGATACCAGGTTCCGATTCTGCCGTTTTTAGTTTTGCCGTTGGCACACCTGTTCGACTCAAATTTAAAGGCCTTTACCAGGAAATTTGTGATGTTGCTGATGATGATAAGCGCCCTGATACAGGTGGCGTCGGTGGTATACAATTTTAATCTGGAGTATATACAGAATCCGAATCACTGCGTTATTCCTGACGAATGGGTTTGGGACTGGAGACAATCGCATCTTTTTATGCGATTTGAAAGTATCGGCAGGCACATACTCAACAACAGAGACTTCAGTTCAGGGAAAGTGACGGAGGAAGAGCCGCTTCTGCTTAAAATTAATCAAACTGAGTAGTCGGTGCGAATGGCATATTACGTAAATTTCTTCCCCTTCAAAGCCGCGGCAATGATGCGTTCGGATAAGGTGTTTTGTACGCTGCTGAGCATGTGGATTTTGTGCGTGGGGGCTTTTTGCATAAGTACACTCAGGTTGGCAAAGTCTCTGACGCAGGACGAATAAGCGCATCCCCTGATACCCGGGATACCTGAACTGTCAAGTGCATACATCTACAAAAAAGGCCGGCCCATAAAAGGGCCGGCCTTTTGCGGCTCCAACATATGGTTTACTTCTTTACCACTCATAGACAAGACTGACATAGCTGTACAAGTTGTCATGAAGAACCATATTCTGCAGTTTCTCTAAGGCTTGAACAAAACCGATTCCGCCCTGAATGCCTAATTTCCCGCAATTCAAGCCGACTGTCCTGGTCAGGTCGGCGCTGGCACCGAGACCCCAGTCCATATATGCAAATCTGGTTGTTTCCTCTGGGTCGACTGCGCCATTTGTCAGGTTGCTTATGTACGAGCCGTAGTAACGGTTATCTACGGCAATAGTCCAGCTTGGCTTGAGTGTTAAACCGGCAAGCTCGGGCGTGCACTCGCCCAGGTCCACCGGATGAGACAATCCGAAGAGCCACAGCTGTCCGCCGTCGGCAAGCTCATAATCGCAAATCCACTTGATTGTGGGATTCAAAACGTTCTTACCCATATCTTTTCCTGTCAGCGCCTCGAATATTGCCCCGTCACTGAAGGACAAACCAAGCGTAACTTCCTGGGTTCTTTCATTGCCGCCGGTAAAGGTGTTCTGGTTCTCCCACTTGTAATTTCGCCACTCGATTGTCACCATCCCGTCAACCATATCGAGCAACTCACAGGGTCGTGTTAGGCTTATTGAGATGTCGGTCAATGCCCGGTTCGCATTTGTATTCTTGTAGGCGATTAAAAATGCGTTTTTCACGGTTAATCCCAGCTCGCCGACATTATCAATCCCCACATCTGCGAGGTCCACACTGACTCCATAAGTAACTTCATGGTTGCCCCGGCCGACATGGCCGCCCAAAATGTCGCTCATATTCAGGCCGCGGAACATATAGTCCGTGATAAAGGTATAGCTTAATTTGCCTTTGACCGGACTGGTGTAATCAGAAATACAAAATCCTTCCTGTTCCTGCGCCGGTGCATTTGAACAGGCCGCAATTCCCAGGACTGCCGCCAAAACCAACAACTTTCTTGCGTGCTTCATAGTCTGCTCTCCTTAAAAACTTTAACCATGCTCACGCTTCGCGAGAAGATTTTACGGGTACAAATGCCACCTCCCGTACAACTGTCACGCGTTCCTTAATTTCCGTATATCTTAAGAAATGGATTGAAAACAACCCATTTGAGTAAAAAGTGTATCGGCATTGGCACGTAAATCAATTGAAAAAACCTTTTTTTCAGAAATTTTTTCCCGTCTTCGTCGGCCTTCGCCCCCCATCGGCCGAACTGCGAATATGCCCCTTTGTAGTGCTTCCAGTGCCCCTCGACAGGCTTTTGATGCGGTTAGCCCCCACTTTTATAGTGGGGGTTATTCTTCGCTGCAAAGGATTTATTTCGCTTGTGGAAAGTTTGTTCCTGCGAATTCGCCGTGATACTTGCGGGCTGCCGCGTCGTATACCCTTGCCGCCTCAATCTCACTGTCGAAATAGCCAAGCCATTTCCGCCTTCTGTTCACCGTAATTGACGCCTGCCATTTCCTTCTGTGCCTGTTCCGGCTCGCACCCTTATATCTGTTCCTTGAGTTAATCCTCTTGCGAGAGTTCCGCACATTTTCTGCATTACTTGCCGGCCGAAGGTTCACCCTGCGATTATCCAGCCCGTTATGGTTAATATGGTCAACGCACAGCCCATCTCGCACTTTAAGAATCTCTCGATGCATACTTATAACCTTGCCCGGTCTTCCTTCTGCTCGTTTAGCTGCCCGCACCGCATAAAATGTCCGCTTACCCCTCCGGATAAACCAGTTATATCTTGAAAGCCGTTCGTAATCCTCCTGGTCCACAATCGCGTATTTGCCTAACGTTAGAGGTATCCTTCTGAACGCGTATCCGTATCGAATTTTTCGGTACGCGAGTATAATCCGGACTATCGGCTTTTCTACAAATCCCGGAATGTTAATAACAAGCTGTATAACTCACACTCCTGCCGTGTATTAAATCCTAAATTCTAAGCTCTAAACTCTAAACAATTTCGAAATTCAAATTTTCAAATCCCGTTTCTATCGGGAAAAAGGGAATCCTTCGACGTTACTCAGAATGGTGAGTGAGGTTAAACCATTTTGGTTTTATGAATTTGGTCATTTGAGTTTGTTTCGTATTTCGATATTCGGATTTAGGGTTTCCGGCCAATTATGGTCTCCCATAATTGGCTGGACCTGCGCATTTGGTCCGAAAATTGTCTCATTTACTTAGTGTCAAAAATCGATAAGTGCCGTTATGGGAAGGGCTAAAAAATTTTTTATTTTTCTGCCGTTTTGCCAAAAACCCCCTGCGCATTTGGTCTTATCTGGACGTGTGTGGTCGAATTTATTTCGGGATTTTACAGAGCCGCGACCGTAAGGGAGCGGTAACTTCTTTATGGGTTGTTTAGCCGTCGCCGGCCTGCCCTGAGTCCCGGTGCGCCGGGGTCGAATGGGGCGACGTTGTCATCCTGAGCTTGTCGAAGGGGGTGTGGAATCCAAATCCTTAAGCCACCAACTTTATGTTGGTGGTTTTCTTCTTTATTACCGCGATTTATCGCGCGGGTTTTATACCGTAAGCCCCCACTTTTATAGTGGGGGTTATTCTTATTAACATTGTAGGGTGGGGCTTGCCCCACCGATTCCGCCAAATCCGAAAGCCCGCCGATTTATTCGGCGGGTTTTGTTAATCCCGTCATTTTAATGACGGGGGTCGGTTAGCCGTCGCCAGCCTGCCCTGAGTCCCGGCGCGCCGGGGTCGAATGGGGCGACGTTGTCATCCTGAGCTTGTCGAAGGATCTCAAATATATTTAGCCCCCCGATTTATCGCGTGGGTTGTTTAGATAATATGTAGGTCATCCTTTCAACGGTTATGATTTGTGTGAGTCGTAAAAACCAAATCAGCCCATATTTGAAAGGAATGACCTATGAAACGAATGATATCAAAAAAACAGGCCTGGCTCAAGAAGATTTGCCTCACAAAAGATGATGACCTTTACGTCGGCATCGACGCCCACAAAAAATCTCTCCACGTCGCCCTTTGGCTAAATGACGCACCCGCCATTGATTTCGTTATGCCACCTGACGGTACAAAGCTCGTCGAGATGCTCAACAAACTTCGTCCGGCTCTGCGTATGGTTGTTTATGAGGCAGGCCCAACGGGGTATTCACTGGCCAGAACACTCCACCAAGCCAATCTGCCTGTCAGTGTGGTAGCGCCTTCAAAAACACCTCGTCAGGCCGCACCCGACTCAAAAACCGACTCCCTCGATGCTCGCAAACTCGCCGAGTACGCCGCAAAAGGACTGCTCAGGCATATCGCCATTCCCACTAAACATCAGGAAGCTCGACGCCAACTCACCCGCCTGCGTGAACAGTTAGTCGCAAAACAAACCCGCGTAAAGCTCCAGATAAAAGGGTTCCTTCTGCAGCATGGATTCGACCAGCCACAAGACCTCTCACGCTGGTCCAGGGCCGCCGTCGAGTACCTTAGAAACATCCGTCTCTCAGAACCATTGCGATATTGTCTCGACATCCTGCTCGATGAACTTCACTTTCTCGCCGAGCAACTCAAACTCACCGAACAAAAAATCAAAAAGGCGTTCAGTGAAAAACCACTGTCCACAACGTGCAAACTGCTCGCCACTCATCCGGGCGTCGGCCCGACTATCGCCGCTCAGTTCGCAGCAGAAATCTTCAACCCAAAGCGGTTCACAGATAAAACCCAACTGGCCAAATACGTCGGCCTTGCTCCTTCCGTCAGACAATCAGGCCAGAGACTCACAGACGGCCCAATCCTCAAAACCGGTCGGCCACAACTTCGCTGTTCGCTTATACAAGGCGCCTGGCTGTGGATACGAAAAGACCACGATGCTTACAAGACCTTCTGTCGGCTTGTTCACAATACCGGCCACAAAAACAAAGCCATCACCGCTATGGCCAGAAAGCTCGCCGTGCACCTGTGGAAGATGGCCTGTGAGAATAAACCTTATACCTGTGCCGTATGATATTTTACATTGAATAATACGAAAGGTTATCTGCCGGCAGACAGTTTTTGGCTCGAATCCGTCCGGGCGACTACGAGGCGGGGCTTGTGCCTTGAGCACGATGTTTAGATGGTAGCGTCCTGATGGTTAAATATGGATTGTTAACCTGTGCCCCGAGCACGAATAGCAGACTGAGCCGAAGCCGTTGATCAGCAGAGAAAGGATGCTTATGAATTAAAACAGAAAAAAAATAATCATAACCGTTGACGGCTGACCTCATAGCAGCCCC
>Ga0315539_1000374_pt1 | contig 33921 bp, 30 predicted proteins | sample SalMarSW160150MG_FD_203097 | JGI IMG/M metagenome (GOLD analysis project Ga0315539, IMG submission 203097) | Salt marsh sediment microbial communities from the Plum Island Ecosystem LTER, Massachusetts, United States - Salt Marsh Sediment SW1601-150 ...
TGGCGGTGTATGAGGACTTGACGCGTCAGTAGCGAGCCAGAACGCCATGCCACGACGCTCTCTCCAACAAACGAGCCTGAGGTTGCCACCGCCTCACATTCCACATGGACGACCACACACCGACGCAATGCGGGCTAAACAGCGAACTAAGTCCGCCAACTCCCGACGGAGTGCGTTCACGCATAGGGAGATAGAATGAGGATCTGCATAGACACATCTCCGGCCGTACATGGTCGAGCCGGGCTGGGGCGCTACGCCCAGGAACTCACTTCGGCCCTACTGGCCGCCGATGAGGAGAACCAGTACATCGCCTTCTACCATCGTCCTGGCGATGCGGAGATCGCTCCCCCGCTGGACAGGGTGCCTCATCTGACCACCAATCTGGACACCAAACCCTGGCGATTGAGCGCCCTGCTGGCCCATTTCTTAGGTATCCCGCAGGACCGTATGTTTCCAGACACCGATCTGTTCCACGCCACCGACCATCTTCTGCCTCGCCTCTCCCGGGTGAAGACAGTGTTCACCCTTCACGATCTCATCTTCCGCCTCTATCCTGAGACCCACAAGCCTCTCAATCGCTGGTTCCTGACGTTGATGATGCCCAGGTTTCTGCGCGCCGCCGATGCCGTGATCACGGTGTCCAGGCACACAGCGAAAGATGCGATGCGCTTCTACGGACTCGACGAGGCGAAGATACATGTCATCTACGAAGGCGTGAACGCGAGCTTTCGCCCAGCGTCCAACGAGGCCATAGCCCGAGTCCGTCACACGCATGGCCTGCCAGAGCGTTTCATACTCTCATTGGGGACCATCGAGCCGAGGAAGAACCTGACGGCGCTCTTGGAGGCCTATCTACTCTTACGCGAAGGAGGGTCACAGGTGGGCCTGGTCGTGGCGGGCAAGAAGGGCTGGCTGTATGGAGATTTCTTCCGCAGGCTCCGGGATCTGGGCCTGGAGAATGAGGCACTCTTCACCGGCTTCGTCCCTGAAGTCGACTTGCCCGCCCTCTACTCGGCCGCGGAACTGTTCGTCTTCCCTTCCCTGTACGAAGGGTTTGGCCTACCTGTGCTCGAGGCCATGGCCTGCGGGGCGGCCGTTGTCGCCAGCAACGCGTCCAGTCTGCCCGAGGTGTCCGGCGAGGCAGTCTTGTCCGTCGATCCCACCAGCGTCGCCGACCTGGCAAAGGCCATGAAGACGGTGTTGGAGAGCGACGAACTCTGCAACGAACTCAGGAGGAAAGGCCCCGCGCAAGCCAGCAGGTTTAGCTGGGAGAGGGCAGCACGAGAAACCATGGAGGTCTACCGTTCGGTAGCCAAGCGGTGAGGCTGCATCCTCACTCCCTGCAGGCAGTCACTCGCTGCGCACGGCACCGCCAGCGAGCGAATGCCCCCAGGATTCCCGTTCAGCAGGATCAGCGCCGATCCCTACTCGGACTTGATGGCTGCAAAGATTAGCCCGCCAAGGGCGCCCAAGGCCGCCGCGATCACTAGTCCCACGCCGCAGCACATGGCACCACCGGTGATAGTCTCCACCACTCCGGTCCCCGCGCCGGTGAGCATGCTGGGATCGAACCCTGACTGCACCATTGCCTGCAGCATCTCTGGCGGGAGCTGTCTGAGCATGGCGACCTGCAATGGGGCCAACGCGGTCGCACCGACCACATTCACGCCGATGCCGACAATACCCCCAATCGCCGCCGCTATCAGACCCGCCAGAGCACCCTGCCCCGCTCCTGCGCCCATGGTCCGGGGAGGAACGATCCAGTAGGCAGCTAGTGCCCCGACACACCCCAAGGCCACCCACTCGAGCGGCAGCGCGCAGCACACAACACAGGGCACCACCTCCAGCACCTTCAGGGCTATCACGATCACAGCACCGATCAATCCCGCTTTGAGCCATCCAGACATCGTCGACTCCTTTCCGCCTCGAGGATTCTCCCATCTGGTGAGCATGGGGTTTGAGCTATATATACCACACGTCGGGAGCGAGTACAACCAATCAACGAGCCGTCAATACCGATCTCTCGACCGAGCCATGGTGCACTTCAGGATGGGGTCGCGACAGAAGTGACCAGCCGCTTCCAAAGCGACTCTCACGAAGTGTAGCGAAGGTCGAGCAAGCCGGTCCCCACCATCGTCCACTCAGTGAAACCTGCGGACGTAGAAGGTGGCGCCGCTATACTGTGTCTCCGCTAGCAACCCTTCGTGCAACAGCCTCTCCACCACAGACCAGTCCTTCTCCGCCTTGGAGAGAAACGCCTGTACCGCATCTCTGCGCATAGGGTGCACTGACGTGATACTCAGCAAATCCTCCTCTACACGGCCCGTGAAGGCGAATTCGTCGCCCTCGTAGGCGATGAGGTATTCCACGTTGTCCAGCCTCTCGCTCAGAATCTGATAAGCCTGGGTGAGGCCTTCGTCCGCTGGAACCTGCACCCAGTCCTCTGCTGGGGGACGCGTAGGGATGGAGAGGTAGGCAACAGAAGGGTCGAGCTGGGAGACAAACGTAGCGACTTCTGCAAGCTGTCCCGGGTCCTCATTCACCCCGCGGACGAGCATCGTTTCCGTAACCAATTGCCCGTCGAAGGATGAGGCAAACTCCTTCATGCCTTGCAGAATCGAATCCAGCCTGAGGGATCCGTGGGGACGGTCGATTCGGCGCCAGGTATCCTCCCTTGTGGAATCGACCTTCAGGGACACCCAGTCGGCCTTTCTCAGATCGTCGCGTACGTCCTCTCGCCAGACCAAAGACGAGTTGCTGATGATGGCCACCCTGATCCCCAGCGACCTGAGTGAATCGATCTCATCGCCGAGGTTTGTGTCCAGCGTGGGCTCCCCATCGGGCACGAAGCTGAGATAATCAACCGGCTCGCCGCTCTGCCGCGCCTTCCCGACCTTCTCCCGGGCTGCCTCCAGTATCTCCTCAGGCTTGTAGAACTCCTGTCGCTCGGCGCTCATCTTGATCGTGCGCCCCAACTGGCAATAGACGCAGGAGTAGCTACACACCTTGGGTGGTACGTTGTTGATCCCCAGACTGCGCCCGAGCCGTCTGGATGGCACAGGTCCGAAAGCGATCACCCTCTGCCCTCCTCCACTGACAGGATTGACATAGCGCTAGAGAACCTCGGAGAGGCTGATCCCGCGCGCCTCGGAGCGGCGGACCATCCACTCCTTCCGGTCCTGTGCCAGGGGGAGCTCCTCAGACTCGGGGCGACGTTCCAGTCGCAGCGCCTCTGAGGGGCATACGATGGTACACTGGCCACATCCGACGCAGCGAGCGTAGTCCACCACGCACAGATCGTCAGGAACGGATAGCGCCCCGAACTGGCAACGCTCCACACAGTCGGCGCACCCCACGCAGTCCTCTTCCTCTACCACTACTCTGAAGTCGGAGTGGGCGATGGCTGTGGGCACTCCAAACTCCACCACGCTGCGCAGGAACCCACAGCAACAGCTACAGCAGTTACAGATGTAGTAGTGGCCATCGCGATAGTTGGCCGTGGAGTGAACCAGCCCCGCCTCCTCGGTCTCCCGCAGGATGCGCAGCGCTTCTTCCTTGGTGATGGCTCTGGTCACATCACTATGGTCGAAAGCTCCTTCCACGGGAGCGAAGACCAGGCAGACCTCGACCGGATGGTCACAGCCCTTTCCCACCAGGCGCTGTTGCACACGGCAGATGCAGTCACGCACGCCCCAGGCCTTGGCCCCTAGCAGCAACTCGGACGCCCTCTCGTAGGGGAAGATCTCTGGCTCGAAGGCGATCGACTGCTCAACCGGGATGACCCGGTGACCGGGGGGCGCGGCCTGGATCAGCGTGCCACCGCCGCCCGTCTCCTGGTAGTACTGCTCGAACAGAGTGGCCAGTTCATGATCCAACCGCGGCAACTGCTCTTCATAGATGCCCACGACGAAGGGCATGAGGCCGAAGACCAGCTCCCCCTTGCCCTTGCCGGCCAGGATCAGGCCCTTGCGCGCCATCGCCTTCAGGGCCCGAGAAGCCTCCTGGGGGTTCCAGCCCGCCCGCGAAGCGATGCTGGCCGCCGGCTCCTTCGTCAAGCGCATCACGGCCCCCAGGGATGCTTCCTCTGGGGTGAAGATCTTGGCCAGCAGCTTCAGCTCGATGCCGCCCTCGGTCGAGGGAAAGCCGTTGGGGATGGCATCCAGGCGCTCTGCGAGCTTGCGGTATGGATCATCAGCCACCGTATACACTCCCTTCTCTGTCTCCTCCTGACGAATGCACGCACCAGGCAGGAGCGGTACGGAACACAGGGCGTCTCACGTCACGGTCGATCGGCGACCCGGGAAGTACCGCAGGTACTGCTTCTCGTCAACCACGCGCTTGATCCGGTCCACGGCCTCCCACACCTCGCTGAAGGATGTGTAGAGAGGCGACAGCCCCAGTCGGATGTTGTCTGGCTCTCGGAAATCCGGCAGAACTCCCATCTCCTCGATGAGTACGCGGTTGATGCGATACCCTTCCGGGTGCCGGATAGAGACGTGCGATCCTCGCTGCGAGGCTTCCTTGGGCGAACCCAAAGCAAAGCCCAGAGGCAGAAGCGAGGTCTCCACAAGGTACACGAGATACGACGTCAAGAGCACGGACTTGCGCCGTAGACGGTCTATCCCTGCCTCCCGCAGGATCTCCAGCCCCGTCTCCATTGCCAGAGTGGAGAGGATAGGCGGGCTGCTGACCAGAAAGCGGCTGATGCCTTCGGCGGGATCGTATTCTAGCTCGAAATCGAAAGGTGAGCCCTGCCCGAACCAACCCCAAATGGGAGACACCGCCTCCTCCTGCAATTCCCGGCACACGTACAGGAAAGCGGGAGCGCCGGGGCCTCCATTGAGGTACTTATACGTACAGCCCACAGCGAAATCCACGTTCCACTGGTCCAATTCTATGGGGACCACGCCCGCCGAGTGGCCCAGGTCCCACAGCACCATCGCTCCCACTTCGTGAGCCCGTTCCGTCACCGCCTGGGCATCGTAGAGAAACCCACTCTTGAACACCACGTGGGAAAGCGTGACCAGTGCCGTCTGGTCGTCGATGGCATCGAACAGAGCCCTCGGCTCCACCGTCATGCCATCACCCGAGGGCACAAGATGGATGTAGTGTGAATCAGCCAGCAACCGAACGCACCCCTGAAGCACATAGAGGTCCGAGGGGAAGTTGAGCACGTCGCTCACGATACGGTTGCGCCCTGGGCGCAGCCCCAAGGCCGCCATGGCCAGCTTGAACAGATTGATGGAAGTGGTGTCGCTGACCACGACCTGACCGGGTGCCGCCCCCAGCAGGCGGCCGATCTTGTCGCCCACGCGCCGCGAAGAATCCCACCATCCTGCGTTCCAGCCACGGATGAGGTCTCGTCCCCACTCCTCCTCCACGGCGGCCCGCATCCGCTCCACAGTCCTGCCAGGCAGACGGCCCAACGAGTTGCCATCCAGGTAGATCAGGTCCGCCTCGGGGAAGACGAAAGCCTCCCGGAAGAAGGCTAGTTCGTCCTGTTGGTCAAGGTGTCGGGCAAACTCGCTATCTGGTGAGAACTCCAACCCGTGCATAGCCTCCTCCTCGGCATAGGCGACCCCGTCTGACGGTGTTGACAGAGCCTGCCAAACACGTGTGTCGCGCATTCCAGGTCCTTGTGTCGCATCCTGGGTGCCAAGGTGCAGCTTCTAGCCAGCCTCGCGCTCCCGCAGGGCCTCTGCCAACTGCTTCTGAACCTTCGCTCGCTGCTCAGGAAACTCCTCCGTGTAGACGTCCAAGGCGTTGACGAACGCTGCAATAGCCTGGTCCAGATTCTCCCGGCGCTCGCCGCGCACCCGTTCCACGTAGGCCCGTCCCAGGCTGCTCTGCGTGCCCGCGCAATGTGCGGGAAACTCTCCCCTATTCAACACTTCCAGAGCGGACTTGTACGCCGTTATGGCCCTCTCCAGATTGTCCGCCTTGTCGCCTCTTGTCCGATTCCGGTATGCCCCACCCAGGTTGTTCTGAGCCATGGCCCAGTCCACCCGCAGCTCGCGCTTCTCGGTGACTTCCAGGGCCGCTTGATAGGCAGCAATCGCCTTCTCCTGATTCTCAGGCTTGTCCCCCCGCCGCCGGGCGGAGTAGGCGATACCTAGCTTGTTCTGCACCGAGGCCCAGAAGGCCGGCGCCTTCTGCCAGTCCAGCTCGGAGAGGATCCCTTCGTAGATCTCTATCTGCTGCTCCAGGCCCTTGCTGCTGGGCGGGAGTCCCTGGACCTCCGAGATCTGCCGGCGGAACTGACGTGGCACCTTGATCGAGGGCCGCTCGGCACTGTGCAGTTCCCTGCGTGGCCACCCTCTCCGCTTGCGCACCCCGGCCACCCATTCGTCTTGACCTTGCTCAGTTCCCATGGCCTCCGCCCAGGAGCGAGCCTTGTCGGGATCGTCCCCGACCTCCTCGCGCGCTACGTCCCTCACGAAGCGAAAGATGTCCGGATGGTTCTCCTGAAGACGTCTCAACCACTTGGATTTGACCCACCAAGGCTGGGTGAGGCCGACGACCAAGGTCATCAAGAACGAGGGGGTAACCAGATAGATGAGGAGCCGCTGCCGAGTCTCCAGATCGGTGCAAAGCCCAGTCACTGCCAACAAGCAGAGTACTATCCCCATGAGGGGCAGCACGTGATAGACCCAGGGGCCCAAGATGCCCTTTCTTTCCCTCAGGTAGTACCGCTTCGTGTAGCCGAGGCGTATATACATCCCGTATGCCAGCAGTGCCAGACCGGCACCGAGGGATACGACGACGGAAAACCAGCGAGTCGAGATCGCAGCTAGCTGTGGGTCCATGATTCTCCTTGCCCGAGGCCCTCCACCTGTTGGCTGAGCGGTGAGATTCTAGCACACGGCAACAGGCCGCGCCAGGGCAAAGGGGTAGCGAGGGAACCAGAGGACAAGGGATCGCCCGCCGCGCCCTGCACTTCTCAATCACAGGGCGCGGAGACGAGAACCTGTGTGCCGATAAAGACGTCTGCTATTCGTACCTGAGGGCTTCGATGGGGTCCAGTCGCGCAGCACGGGAGGCGGGATAGAGGCCCGAAAGAAGTCCCACGATGGTGGCAAAGGCCAACGCCAGAACGACCAGCCAGCCATTGACCACGAAGAAGGTGCCACGCACGGGGATCTCTTGCCAGTGCATGACGGCCAAGATGAGCCTGTTCAGACCCAGACCCAGCAGCCAGCCCAGTATGGTCCCTGCCACTCCACCCACCAGGCCGATGAACGCAGACTCCGCAACGAACAGCCTGCGGATGTCTCCTGGAGAAGCTCCGATGGCCTTCAGGATGCCGATCTCCTTCGTGCGCTCGTAGACCGCCATGACCATCGTGTTGGCGATGCCGATGGAAGCCACGAGCAAGGCCAATGTCCCGATAGAGCCAAGCATCGTTTGCAGCACGACCAGGGCCCTGTTCATGTTATCCAGTATCAGCCTCAGCGACTCCACTCGAAAGCCGTGCTCCTCCAGTTCCGTCACGATCTTAACGGCATCGTTCAGCGACACGGCCTTGATCCTGAGTCTATCGTACCCCTCGTGCTCGAGAATGTCCGGGTCGTTGTACCACCAGGATTTCAGCGCCAGCGCGTCCGAAACTCCGATGTTAGCGCCCCAGTACATGCTCTCCTGCACGCCTACCACGACGAAAGGGAAACTCGCGGTCTCGCCCCTAGGGGCTTTGAGCACCAGGAGGACCTCCCGCCCGACAAAATCCTCCCACTCAGACTGCTCGACGTACCCCAAGCTCTCCAGCGCCTCCACGCTGAGCAGCAGCTCTCCCTCAGAGTCGGTGGCCAGTTCTCGCCCGGCGAGGAGCCTGGGAGGTTCGGTGAAGGGATCACCGAAGCCCCACGTCGAGTCGCCCACGTATGCCCGCACGTTCAACTCCTCGTCGCCCAGTTCCAGGTATACTTCAGCTCCGGAGGGTACGTAGACGATGGGGCGTACCTCCACCACGTCGTCTCTGGCCCGCATCTCTTCGACGATCTCTGGTGTGATGAGTACCGTGCGCTGGGGCTCCCCAAACGGCATATAGTCCAAGCGCTCCTCTGTGACCGGGTAGATGTTGATCGTCTCCAAGCCAGCGCTCTTGAACTGATCGACGATCTCCTTCTGTACACCCACGCCCAGACTCACCATGGTCACGATGGTCAGGATGCCCACAGTGACGCCCACGGCACTGAGCACCGTACGCACCGGGTGACGGCCGAGATTGCCGGAAGACGTTCTGAGTAGATCCCTCAGCGTCATGCCTCCACCCTCCCATCACGCAGCTTCACGACGCGATCGGCGAAGGCAGCCACCTCAGGATCGTGAGTCACCACCAACAGGGTCAGGTCGCCTTCCTGATTCAGCTCCTGGAGCAGAGCCATGATCTCTCCGCCTGTGGTGGTGTCCAGATTGCCGGTGGGCTCGTCGGCCAGCAGCAGGGCTGGCTGGCCCACCAGGGCCCGGGCGATGGCTACTCTCTGCTGTTCCCCACCACTGAGCTGGGTAGGGCGATGAGTCAATCTGTGGGTCAGGCCCACCCGCTCCAAGAGAGCCCGGGCTCTATCCAGGCGCTCCTGGTGCGGCACACCGCTGAACATGAGCGGCAGGGCCACGTTCTCCTCAGCCGTCAGGCGCGGCAGGAGGTTGAAAGTCTGGAACACGAAGCCCACGTGTTCCCGACGATGGCGGGTCAGTGTTCGTTCGTCGGTGGCACTGAGCTCCACACCATCGATCCATACCTGACCGCTGGTCGGGCGATCCAGTCCTCCGATCAGATTGAGCACTGTAGACTTGCCAGAGCCAGAAGGGCCCACCAAAGCCACGAACTCTCCGCGGCAGATGACTAGATCCACACCGCGTAGAGCGTCCACGAAGGCGTCGCCCATCTTGTAGCGACGGGTCAGCCCCGCCGCTCGCACCACTGTTTCCATACACACTCCATACAAAGGTGCAGAGACGCGCGCGAACGCTGGAGACATCTGCCCCCAGCGTTCAGTCGCGTCTTGTTGAGTTACTGCAACGACTCAGCCACTCTCAGGATCTCTTCCGCCGAGAGTTGACCGGCAATGGTGATCGTTACCTCACCCTCCTCCCAAGTCAGGAGGATGTTGCCCGAGACCTCGTTAGTGACCAGCGTGCCCGCCTGCCCGCGCACGGTCACCTCACTCGTCTTCCCCAAGGGCATGTCTTCCGGTGAAAACGCCGGACCCTGCACGATGGTGAACGAGATGTCTGTCTGGTGATCGTAATAGAGCACGTAGGCATCGCGCACCTTGAACACCTCTACGAGAGTTGCTCCGCCGGGCACGTAGTCAGGTACCAGCAGGAACTCGGCCTCAGCTCGCGCCTCGTCCAGCGTGAGATACACCGGTTCCCTATCCCCGGCGGCTTCCACCTCGACGCCGTCGGGCACTTCGAACACGAAGATCTCATCACCAAGACCCGTGTTCACCTCGAAGGAGCGCACGCGCATCCACCCTTCGCCGACAGCGTCACCGATCAAGTGGGCCTGCAACACGACCCAGCGTTCTTGATCCACCCACAGGGTCGCCGTGGTGCCCGCCGGGAGGAACGATTCATCTCCCTCCTTGGGTGTGAACTCCAGTTTGTAGGTAGACACACCGGCGATCTCTTCCTCGCCGACCAGTCTCGCCTCACTCGTATCCGCTACGTACTGGATGACCTTTTCCATCATCTCGATGGCGTAGCGTGGGCTCGATGGCTCACCAGGTCCTATCTCCTCCACGACCAGTGTGTTCTCCTCCGGGAGGTAGACGAAGACCTGCTCTCCGTCGGAGACCACGATGGACCCCTCGTACTCCGGCATGCTGGACTCTAGCATGTCCGCCCTGGTCTTGCTGGGGCGCTTCTCCCAGACCTCGACCACCATCTCCTGATCCATCCCCAGGGCATGGATGCTGACCTCCACCACACCGTGGGCATCGTCCGTGCTGGCCTCGACCTCCTTCATCCTGGCCACGATCTCATCGACGCTGGGCTGGCTCTGGCAAGCTCCCAGGAGCAAGGAGAGCATCACCAAAACGCTCAGCCCGACCAACCACCTCTTGCTCATTATCAGTCACTCCTTTCGCCCGCTCGTCTTGCGGATGGTTACGCGGGGTCTACTGACCGCCAAACCGTTCGCCCGCAAGCAACTCCACTCTACCACGACCATGTTGTCAGGGAGTGACCCCCACGTTAGCGAAAGATGAACGATTGTTACAGGGCAGGGTGAGCCATACGAGGCTGCCTTCCCCCGGGCTGCTCTCGATGCCCATGCGCCCCCCGTGAGCCTCGACGATGGCTCGCGCAATGATCAACCCCAGGCCGGTACCCCCTCCCGAACCTCTGTGATCAGAGTCAAGAGCCCCAGCCACCTGCTCAGGGGTCATCCCCCGCCCGGTGTCCTGCACGCTGATCCGGACTTGCCCCGGTTCCTGATTCGCAGCCAACGTGATGCGTCCGCCGCTGGGCGTGAACTTGATGGCGTTGTCCAGCAGGTTGAAGACCACCCGTTGGAGACGATCGGCATCGGCGCGGACGACTGGCATCCTCGACTGCATGTCCGCCTCCAAAGAAATGCCGCGATGTTCGGCCGCGGGCCTGCTCAGCTCGACAGCCGTCGAACACACGTCCGCAACGTCGATGGGGCTCAGGTCAAGGGCCAGCCTGTCGCCCCGCCAGCGGGAGTAGTCCAGAAGCTGGTTTACCAGCCGGATCAGCCGGTCAGTCTCTCGCTCGACGGTCTCCAACGATGCGCGAGTCTCAGGCTCCGCGTCGTCGATGAGGTTGACGAGCATACCCTTGATGGCCGCCAGCGGTGTTCGTAGGTCGTGGGAGATCTCGCTGATGAACTGCGACCTTGTTTCCTCCAGGTCCTTCAGGCGCTCGGTCATCCAGTTGATGCTCTCGGCCAGATGCCCCAACTCGTCAGACCGGTAGTCCCTCAGCCGAACGTCCAAATCTCCCTCGGCGATACGGCGCGTGGCCTGTTCCATATCCAGCACCGGCCGGCTTACCTGCCGGGCCAACAACAGGCTGACCAGAAAAGAGAGCGCAACGGCCACCACGACGACCACAAGAAGAATCTGGCGCAGCGTGGCCAGAAAACCTTCAACACCGAGCGTGGATCGGGAGACTTCAACGACCCCGATAACCTGGTCTCCCACCATCACGGGGGTGGCAGCGTAGCGCCTATGGGGCAGGTCCACACTTGGCCGCGTGAACAACGCCGGGCTCCGGTAGCGCAGCTCCAGCAGCGCTTCGTGGCTGGGCTCCGGCCCAATATCGCGGGTGGCAGCCAACAGAGCTCCATTGCTGACGGCGAAGAACCTTACGTTCAGATCCGACTGCGGGGCGAAGAGGCTGACGATGGTCGGACCCACCGCAGCCAGCGTCGTCGCGTCAGGAGCGAGTTGAACTGCATACGCTGCGTAGAAGTCAGCCTGCGCCTCGAGCTCCGAGTCCAGTCGCTCGTTGAGGTAGTAGGCCGTCAACCAGTGCACACCGAAACCCAACGCGGCCACGATCAGCAACGTGGTCAGCGAGTAGGCCGCCGCCAATCGCCAGGTCAGACTCCGCCATCGACGTGGTTCTCCGTCCCTCACAGTGGCCTCTCACACGTCTTCCGCAAGCCGGTAGCCCACACCCCACTCGGTGAGGATCACCTCCGCATCAGGGTCAACGCTGGCTAGCTTGCTCCGCAGACGCCGTACGTGGACGTCCACCGTGCGCTCGTCGATGTTGCTCTCGTATCCCCACACGTGCAATAGCAGCGCGTCCCGGGTAAACACCTGACCTTTGTGGCGCGCCAGGAAGTTCAACAGGCTATACTCCCTGGGACGAAGCTCCAGAAGCTCTCCCCGAAACCATGCACCGCGGCGCGCCTCGTCGAAACGCAACCCTTCCTCGCGCTCGGGACTCCCCAGAGCTGCTCGCATCTCTGTGACTTCGGCCTCCAGCGCCTTCACCTCGTGCTGGCGGCGAAGCACGGCGCGGATGCGTGCCGTCAACTCTCGGGGGTTGAAGGGCTTCACCAGGTAATCGTCGGCCCCCAACTCCAGACCCACGATCTTGTCCACGTCTTCGTCTCTGGCCGTCAGCACCACCACGGGAACCGTGCCTCCCTGGCCCCGCAGGCGGCGCAGGACTTCAAAGCCATCCATGCCCGGGAGCATCAGGTCGAGCACGATGAGCTCTGCGGGGTTATCCTCCATGATCGCCAGTGCCTCCTCGCCGCTGGCTGCGGCCCTCACAGAGAAGCCATCACGCTCCAGGCGCTCCCGCACGACGGTGACGATGGTGGGTTCGTCATCCACTACGAGGATGTAGCCCATTCCTGCCTCCGAGGCCCAGGGTGCAACAAACGCCTTGATTCCGGTTCCTGTTCTATCATACTTCGCAACCCTTCGCAACGGGAGGTGTCGAAGACCATTCTCCCACTCCCCCCATGGACGCGGGTCTCTCCCCCTACCTTCGTGGCCTCTCTCATGGACGCTGGGGCTCTCCCCATACCTTCGTAGCCGCACGGCATGCCGTGCGGCTACGACCAGAGTGGGTGTTCCATCCCATCTCGCATCAGCCACATGAGTGACACACTCAGAAGACGGGATATTGGCTCTTGGCGAGGAGAGAGCAGCAGGACGTGGAGAAGCAATACCTTCGGCTCGGAGATTTAAGGTAAGAACGGGCCTGGCGATTTGACATCGTCTAACAACTATGGTAACATGGTCGCCAATTGAATACCAGCCGATGAGAGAAATCCCATCCAGAGAGGTGGAGGGACCGGCCCTGTGAAACCTCGGCAACCAGGCCTGCGACACCAGCAGGCCATGGTGCCAATTCCGTCAGACCCGGCGGCGGGTGCTGAGAGATGAGAACACGGCAGCGTTTCGTGCCTCTTCAGCAAACCTAGCCCCGCTGGAGAGGCTTTTTCATGCGCCTCTCCCCTCTCGAATGGGACGCCTCGATGGCGTTGGTCAAGAGAAGACCAGAGAGGAGAGTTGTCATGACCGGCCGATTGTCCACGCAGGCGGTACACGCCGGTGAGGAGAGGCCCAAGCTCTATGGCGCGCTGACCACCCCCATTGTGCAGACCTCGACCTACACTTTCGAGGATACCGCAGAGATTCTGGAGTTCATGCGCCAGAAAGCGACTGGTGACATGCCCTCGCGGGTGGATTACGGTCGATACGGCAACCCCACGCAGAGCGCCGTGGAACGGAAGGTGGCCGTCCTCGAAGGCGGCGATCGGGCACTTCTCTTCCCCAGTGGCATGTGTGCCATTACCACCACCCTTGGCGCCCTGCTATCGGCTGGTGACCACCTGGTCATGGTGCGAGATGCGTACCACAGGACCCGAGAATTCGCCACGACGTTCCTCACGCGCTGGGGAATCGAGACCACGTTCGTCCCTGTCGATGACCCTGACGCCTTGGCAAGTGCCATCCGTCCTAACACGCGCCTTTTCTTCTCGGAGACGCCCACCAATCCTTACCTGTTCGTCATGGACCTGTCCTCCATGGTGGAGACCGCCAGGGCGCACGGCATCACTACGATCATCGACAGCACCTTCGCTACCCCGGTCAACCTACGCCCGTTGGAGCACGGCGTGGACCTGGTCATTCACAGCGCCACCAAGTTCCTCGGCGGCCACAACGACCTGCTGGCGGGGACCGTCGTCGGGTCGAGCCGTCTCTTGTCCCAGATTGAGGAGGCCCGCAAAGTGCTGGGAGGTGTGGCCAGTCCTCACGACGCCTACCTCCTGCTCAGAGGCCTGAAGACGCTCGAACTGCGAGTCCAGCGCCAGAACGACAACGCCCAGCGCATCGCTATGTTCCTGGAGGGCCACAAAGCAGTCCGCAGCGTGTACTACCCCGGTCTGCCCAGCCACCCACAGCACGAGCTGGCGCGCAGACAGATGGCCGGTTTCGGCGGCGTCGTGAGTTTTGAGATCCAGGGTGACGGGGACCGAACCTCGCGCCTCGTGGACCTCCTGCGCGTACCTTACATCGGTCCCACACTGGGCGGTGTCGAGAGCATCGTCGAGCAACCGGCAGCCTTGTATTCGCTGGACCGCGCCGAGCGCCAGGAGGCCGGCCTCAAGGACAACCTGGTGCGCTACGCAGTCGGTATCGAAGATCCCGAGGACCTGATCTCGGACCTGAGTCAGGCCCTCGATGGAATCCAGTCGTAGCGGGGAGGCGAGGAAATGATCGTACACAAGTTCGGCGGCACCTCCCTGGGCAGCGCAGAGCTCTTCGGCAAAGTTGCAGATATCATCGCTAGCCACCACAGCGGTGCGGATGGTCCGAAGACGGACCGGAAGACCGCCTACTCCGCCGGAACCGCGGTCGTTGTATCGGCCATGGGCGGAGCGACGGACCAGTTGATAGCGGGGGCACGGGCCGCCGCCCAAGGCAGGGACGCCGAATACCGCGAGATCAAGGCCGGACTCCTCAGCAGACACCTGGAGGTGGTAGACGAGATGCTCCCCCATAGCCGAGAGCGTTTCGAGGTCGGCGGGCTGCTGGAGGATCGCCTGCACGAACTGGAACGCCTCTACCGCAGCATCGGTGTATTGGGAGAGCTGACACCCCGTGGTTCCGACGCGGTTGCCTCCTTCGGAGAACAGCTATCCTCCCAGATCCTGGCCGCCATCCTCCGGGAGAGGGGAATCCGCGCCCAGTCCGTGAGCGCGACTGAGTTGATCGTCACCGATGAGAACTTCGGAGCCGCCGTGCCCCTCATGGGTCCGACCCGTGGACGGTTGCAGCAACACATCAAGCCCCTGCTGGAGCAGGGCGTAGCGCCGGTGATCACCGGCTACATCGCCTCTACGGAGAAAGGCGTGACCACCACCCTGGGTCGCGGCGGCAGTGACTACACGGCGGCCATAGTCGGGGCCGGGCTCGACGCCGACGAGGTATGGATCTGGAGCGACGTGGACGGCATCCTCACCGCCGACCCCAACATCGTGTCCCACGCGCGCACGTTGTCTGAGCTTTCCTACGGCGAGGCTATGGAGCTGGCCTACTTCGGCGCCGAGGTGCTGCACCCCAAGACCATACGTCCCGTTTTCGAGCACGGCATCCCTCTACACATCCTCAACACCTTCAATCCCGCTTTTCCAGGCACCCTGATCGTGGAGACTCCCAGTCCCGAGCGAAAGCTGCTACCGGCCATCATCTCCGCGACGGGGTTCAGTCTCCTCGCCATCGGCAGCCAGGAGGACAGTTGGGCCCTACAAATGGCTGCGCGGGCGCTGCAACATCTCAGCGAGGCCGGCGTCGAGGTGTTCATGTTCTCCCAATCCTTCTCAGAGCAGAACCTGAATCTCGTGGTCAGGGAGCAGGATGAAGCCCATTGTCTCAACCTGCTGTGCGGGCAATTCGGCGATGGGACGACCCGGGAGTGGTCGAGCCTGCCTGTCAACGGAAAGGTCTCCAGCACGGGCACCTTCCGCAAGCTGGGAGAGCTCTGCAGCCTGGGCACGAAGGGCAGGGTGGCTACCGTCTCCGTCGTAGGGGTGCCTGGCTGGAACGACGCCGGTATCGCTGCCCACACCTTCTCTGCCCTGGGCAAGCTCGGTGCACGGGTCACCGCCGTGGCCCAGGCTGCCACGGAGCAGAGCATGTCCTTCTGCATCCCGGAGGACCAGTTGGCAGACACCGTGCGCTTTCTGCACCGGGAATTGGGATTGGAGGGAGATCATGAGTAAGATCCCTGTGGGAGTCCTGGGCGCGACCGGCATCGTAGGACAACGCTTCGTGCAACTCCTCGCAGAGCACCCCTGGTTCGAAGTCACCGCTGTGGCTGCATCGGATGCCTCAGCCGGGCGGCCCTACGTTGAGGCCTGTCACTGGCTGCTGCCCACGGCCATGCCCGAGCCGGTCCGCGACCTGATCGTACACCCGGTGGAGCAGATGCTCGATTGTCCGCTGCTCTTCTCCGCCCTGCCCTCCGACGTGGCGGGACCGAGTGGAAGAGCATCTCGCCGACTCAGGCGTGGTGGTCTGCACCAACGCCTCCGCTCACCGTTTGGATCCCGATGTCCCACTCCTCATCCCGGAGATCAACCCGAGCCACACCGTGCTCCTCGATGCCCAGCGGCAGCGGCGCTCTGGCCCGGGTTTCGTCGTGGCCAGCGCCAACTGCTCGGCCACCCAGTTGGCGGTGGCCCTCAAGCCGCTCCACGATGTCTTTGGCCTGCGAAAGGTCTCGGTGGTGACCATGCAAGCGGTCTCCGGTGCCGGATACCCCGGGGTCCCGGCCCTGGACATCCTGGATAACCTGCTGCCCTTCATCCCGGGAGAAGAGGACAAGCTGGAGAGCGAACCCCTCAAGCTCCTGGGCGAACCAGAGGACGGGCAGACCAGGGATGCCCCTTTCAAGATCAGCGCCCAGTGCAACCGCGTCCCTGTGCGCGACGGTCATACCGAGTGTGTGAGTGTAGAGCTGGAGAACAAGGCCAGCGCCGACGAGCTGATGGCCGCCCTGCGCGGCTTCGTTGCCAGCCCTGAGGTAGCCGGCTTGCCCAGTTCTCCCCCTCGCCCCCTGCTGGTCAGCGACGAAGGCGACCGCCCACAGCCCATCCGCGATCGCGACACAGAGGCGGGGATGTGTGTTACCGTGGGACGCGTGCGTCCCTGCCCCCTGCTGGACTTCAAGTTCGTAGTCCTGGGGCACAACACGCTCCGGGGTGCCGCCGGTGGGTCCATCCACAATGCGGAGTTACTGGTAGCCCAGGGCTGTCTCACCTGACCCCGGAGCGATTCTGTAGAGATCGACGCTTCATGCTCAGCAAGACAGTACGACGGAGAGAAGAATGGCCTACGAGATCACCGGCTTGACCTCGCTGCACGAGACCCTGGGAGACTTCGTCGTCTACCGCAACCTGGTTCCGGCGGACCCGCACCTGGCTTCGCTCAGCGACCTCGGAGCTCGCCTGGGGCTGGAATCGAAGTCCCTGCCTCGCAAGGCGGAGCCGGAATACGGTCGTGTCCTGGCGGAGATGCTGCGCCAGGCCCGGCAGGTGGACATCGGTCAGGGCGACATCGAGCGCGTCGTCTACGTCGGCGACACGCGATTGAACGATCGCACGGCCTTCCGCAACCTGTGCGCGGCGGGGGAGTGGCCCGGCTGGGCCTTCATCGGTGCGGACAAGCTCGCCGATCCCCCCAGCACCGAGGTGGAGAGGCCTTTCTACATCGCCAACCGCTGGTCGATGCTGCCGGACTTCCTCCTGTTCCTGGAGAAAGAGGGCTTTGCCCTGAACGAGGAGACGGCCGTCGTCGTAGACGTGGACAAGACGGCCATCGGCGCCAGAGGGCGCAACGACAAGGTCATCGACGAGGCCCGCGTGGAGGGGGTGAAACGAACGGTGGCCGACCTGCTGGGCGACCGTTTCCAGGAAGAAACCTTCCGCGCCGCCTACGACGAGCTCAACCAGTCGCCCTACCACGCCTTCACCGCCGACAACCAGGACTATCTGGCCTTCATCTGCCTCATGCTGGGGGCAGGTCTCGTTCAACTGGAGGCGCTGATCGGCGAGGTCAAGGCTGGATCCATGCGTAACTTCCAGGACTTCATCGCCCAGATTCAAGACCGGCGTCAGGATCTGGCTCCCACGGGGCTGACCTCCATCCACGACGACGTGTGGAAGCAGGTACAGGCTGGGGACCCTACGCCTTTCAAGGCCTTCCGCTACAACGAGTATCTGACCACCGTGGCCCGCTTCGGGGATCTGCCAGGAGCCTCAGCCGAGGAGGTCCTCTCCCGGCGTATTGTCATCACCGAGGAGGTGAGGGCCGTTGCCAGCGTCCTCAAAGCACGCGGCTGTCTGCTCTTCGGAGTCTCGGACAAACCCGACGAGGCCTCCGTGCCCAGCCCGGAGCAGGCCCAAGAGGGTTTGAAGCCGCTCCACCGGCTGGACACACTGGCCGTGGGAGAGGTCTAGACCGCTGCCTACCGCTCTTGCTGCCCGGTGGCTGCCGAGGGTCTGGGCCTGAGGGTGAGGAACAGGCCGGCCACGTACAGCGCCAGGGTGACGGCGAAATAGGCGTGCACCACCGGCCCCGGCAGCGGCCCAGGAAGCCGGCCCACATCGCCGCAGCCCCTTTGCCCGTTGACGTAGTTGTAGGCCGAGTTGACCAAGGGGGAGATTAGCCCTATGGCCACCAGATTGACCCACACCCAGTGGCGCTTGAAGCAAAGTCGCGTGCAGACCAGGTAGAAGACGACGAAAGTGGCCAGGTCGCACAGATACGGAGCAGCTATCGCCACCCAGTTCGTCGCGCCGGACCAGCTAACGTACCCCCAGCGGAAGCTCGACCCGCTCCACGTGGGCCAGAAGACGAACCGCTCCAGCGTGGCCCCCTGGAGCACCGCGGCGAGGGCGTGGCTGCCCTCGTGGCGGAAGGTGCCTATGAGTTGATAGAGAGGATAGGCCAGGATCCACAGTAGGTCTCGCCTGCCCAGTGTGTGTCTTATCATTTCCCGCGGTTCTTCCCCAGGCCCTTCCCATCAGCTGTCTCGCCCCGGTGCAGGCGTTGGGGATTCAAAAGCTCACTCAGCTTGGTGGGCAAACACCATCCATTCTAGAAAGAGCCCCTCGGACCGAAGGAGGTCAACAAACCCAGAAAGATCTCGCTCGCTGGAAGCTGGGTCACCGGCGAGTGTGAGCACCTCCTGGTTCGAAAACCGGTGCACCTCAAAGCCAGATCGCTCGAGCAAGCGAGAGTGTGCGAGAGTCTGCGAGTAGCGTTCCTCAGAGGCTAGCCACTGGCCTGTCGGAGAGCGGATCGCATAGTGTCTCTTGTCATCCAACTCGACTGCATGCCGGGAGCCAGGCCCAACCACGAGGAAGTCAACCCTCTGAGGCTGAGACCCTGCTCCCTGCAGATTCTCCCATTCGTGCCAATCGCGCCCCGGCGGTGGCTTCGGGACAACACGGACCCACACTTGTGGGACCGGGAGGACGAAGTCAAGGAGCCTGCTATGGCGCTCACTGAAATCCTGAGGTTCAAGGTAGACTGGCCGCTCCGAAGCCCGAACGGCTTCCATCAAACGGAACATCGCGAGAAACCACATGGAAAGGAAAGACCGTTCGGCCCTAGTGCCAACGAAATCGCCGCTTTGTAGACGCTGATAGACGGCGCACACCCCGGGTTGCCCGGGAGAGCCAACCCTCTCAAACTTGAACAGGTAGTCATCGTCCCAGTTCGCAAAGAGGATGGCCCTCATCGGCTGCGCCGGGAGTCCATCGCGTTTCGCCCCTACTGCGTCTGCGGTGAGTTCCGAGGAACTCAGGACTTGGCCTATGAGGGGGCAATAATAGTAGTCGGCTTCATCCACATCTTCGTCTATGAACTTCCTGTCAACAGCGGACAGGTCGCAGCAATCGTCACCAACCCTGAACGTCAGCGTCCTATGGCGAGCAATGCAGGACTGGCACGTACCAGAGTGGTCGCCATAAGAGGTGTACTGTTGGACGAAATCGCGGAAGGTGTAGGGCAGTAGGTGACCTGCCTGATCCCGCTGTAGACGTATAGAGAAGCAGTTGAAGTAGGTGTCGCCATTAGCATCCCGGCCAATGCCCGGACGCTCTCGGTGGTTGTACACAGGGTATTCGTCGGGGGTTATCATGCTCTCCTCCCCATAGCTGCTTGGTTCACTGTTCCTTCGACAAACCACCCTGCGAAGGCTGGCAGTAGGCCGTGTCCTCCACCATCAAGACCATGAACCTCCTCAGCGCCCGACAAACCTGTAGGGTCGTCCACAAGTGGATCTCTTTGTCGCTCCCGCTCAGGTAGCGGGCCTTCCACAGGCCAGTCTCCTCCTGGTTGGCGATCAGCCAATCGAGGCCCTGCTGGACGTCCGGGTCCTCTCTGGAGAACCCCAGCCACCACAGTGAATCCAGGGCCGAGAGGATGTCCGTCCACCAGAAGGGGTATCTGATCTTCTCCCAGAAGCTGGCCGCCTTGCGATCCGGGTACGGGTCCGGCTTGAAGAATCTGGACTTGAGGAGTTCCCCCGCGGCCCTGGCTTCTGGTCTCTGGCGGTACGCCTCGTGGGACGCAAAGGCCCGCAGTACGATCCCCGTGCACCAGTGGGAGAAGGGCTGGGAGCGATCCGGCTCGATGGGTTCCTCTACCCAGAAGGCTTCCTTGATGGTGGACGTTCCCTTGGGCACGCCGGTGCGCATGGGCACCGCCCAGCAGCCGTCGTCCTGGCGCATGGCCAGCAGCCACGAGAACACCTTGTGTATGCGCGGGTCTTCTCCGTATCCGGCCTTGATCAGCAGTTCCACGATGGCCGCGGTGTAGTTAGGCGTGTACTGGTCGCGGTAGATGCCCCGCAGGTCGCCCTCTTCCATCTGGAAGGTGAACAGGAACTCCGCCGCCTTCTTCAGTGCCGGATGCTCCCTGGTGAAGCCGTACTTGCCCACCAGATCCATGAGGACCTTATAGGTCTGAAGCTGATTGTAGTTCTCTCGCGAGCGGAGCTCGGGCTTGCCCCCGGGGTACTTCCAGGAGCCATCCTCTTGCTGCTTGCGCAGGACCTTGGCCACTAGCGGGAGTGTCCAGAGGTCATTGACGGGACCCACGTCCTCGCCCAGCAGGTCGCGGCGCACGAAGTACAGAAGCGCTTCGTTCTCCGAGGATAGCAGCGCCGAGAGGGGATCGACGTGCAGTGTTGTCCGCCACTCTTCCATGCCCAGCCAGCCTCCGGTCAGGTCCTATTGTAGCCCATACCACCCCCTGGAACAACGGTGTGGCAGACTATGACACCGCAGAGGACGCGGAGGACGCAGAGGACAAAACGAGTGGCCCTGCGAAAGACTGAAGATACGGTTTGCGTGCGACACAGCCTCGGACGCTCCTTCGATACGACCTTCGGTCTACTCAGGATGCGTCCGGTGTTAGGTCTCCACCCAGTGCTAGGCAGCCAGCATCCGGGCGAAAAGCTTGGGCCAGGCTACTCGTCGAACCTGAACACCGGCTCCGGGTAGAAGCGGACCCGCTTGTTCTTGATCCTGCTCTTGATCAGGTTGTCAAGCCAGAGGTTCTTTTGCTCGAGGGGGATGTCGGAATCCAGCATCACCAGGTCCACGTTGAGCCCCAGCGCTCTGCCGGAGATGGCGTGCCGGGTGACTCCCATAGGCAGCTTCGCTCCATTGAGCGCCGTCCTCATAATCTCGCCACAGGTGTAGCAGGGGAAGACAACGACGGCCGACAGATCAGGGTACTCCTCCAGAAGCGCATCCAGGTTTTCACCCATCACCCGGTATACCTGCGCTCGCCTCACGTAGAGGCCCACTACCTCGTTCACCAGGGTCACCCGCTCCTCCGGGCTCGCTCCCCCCGCGACTGAGACCACACCACGGTCGCGTAACATCACATAGCAGAGAATCCTTCTCCTCGACAGGGCTATGCGGGCCAACAGCAAGTCCGTGTATTGGACCTCCAGCCCTCCGTGGCTTTTGACCGCGGTCATCAACTCCCTGCCGTGCATGCCGGCGATGACGTGGCACCAGGAGTGCAGGTCGATGCCGGGCCCGTCGTAGTCCACTATCTGCACCAGCACATCCCGTACGCCCAGCTTCCTCAGCGCGGCCACTCTCGTGACCCCATCCAGCACCACGTGCTGCGAGCCCGCCCTGGCCACCACCGGCGGGTTCTTCAGCACACCATCGCTCTGCAAACGCCTGACGAGCCTCTCCACGCGGCTCGGATCCACCTCTTCCTGACCGATGAGGTCCTTCGAGTGAACGATGCGCAGCACGACGTCGGCGACGTTCATGTCCCCCCTCCCGACCGAGTGGGCTCCGGGAGAGACGGAGATCAGAGGCTCCGTCCCTCCCTTGGCTGCCTTCTGCTGTTGTCGCACCTCAAGCCCTCTCGCCTACTGGTACTCCGCTGGCACCGAAGGCAGCTCAGCCAGCGCCGCCTCCACTTTCTCCACAGGGTACTCGTAGTTGACCAGTTGGCCGGCGAAGAACGTGTCGTAGGCCGCCATGTCGAAGTGGCCGTGCCCGCAGAGGTTGAAGGCGATGGCCTTTTCCTCACCGGTCTCCTTGCACTTGAGGGCCTCGTCCATGGTTACCTTGATGGCGTGAGCTGGCTCCGGCGCCGGTATGATGCCCTCGGCCCGGGCGAAGCTGACGGCGGCCTCGAACACCGGAACCTGGTGCTCGGCCCTCGTCTCCATAATCCCCAGCTCGTAGAGGTGGCAGATGAGGGGCGCCATGCCGTGGTAGCGCAGGCCCCCGGCGTGTATGGGCGCGGGGATGAAGCTGTGACCCAGGGTGTACATCTTCAGCAGCGGCGTCGTCTCCGCAGCATCGCCGAAGTCGTACCTGTACAGCCCCTTGGTCACCGACGGAGAGGCCATAGGCTCCACACAGATGAACTGGAGGTCCTTTCCACCGTCGAGCTTGTCCGGCACGAAGGGGAAGGAGAAGCCGCCCATGCTGCTCCCACCGCCGATGCAGCCGATCAGGACGTCCGGATAGTCGTCCGCCATCTCGAACTGCTTCTTCATCTCCTGCCCGATGACCGACTGATGCAGCAAGACGTGGTTGAGCACGCTCCCCAGGGAGTACTTGGTGCCGTCGTGGCTGACGGCGTCTTCCACCGCCTCGCTGATGGCTACGCCCAGGCTCCCCGTATGCGCAGGGTCTTCCTCCCGCAACTTTCTGCCGAAAGAGGTCTCCTCGCTGGGGCTGCGCACTATGCTCCCGCCCCAGGCCTCGATCATACTCTTGCGGTAGGGCTTCTGGTCGTAGCTGATGCCCACCATGTACACCTTGCACTCCATGTCGAACAGATTGCAGGCAAACGACAGCGCGCTGCCCCACTGCCCGGCCCCCGTCTCCGTGCTCAGGCGCGTTTGCCCCTCAATCTTGTTGTAGTAGGCCTGGGCCACTGCCGTGTTCGGCTTGTGGCTCCCTGGTGGGCTTACGCCCTCCCACTTGTAGTAGATACGAGCCGGGGTACCCAGCGCCTGCTCCCAGCGGCGCGCCCGGAACAAGGGCGTCGGGCGCCACAGCTTGTAGACCTCGCGCACCGGCTCGGGGATCTCTATCCAGCGCTCCTGGCTCACCTCCTGTTTGATCAGCTCCATGGGGAAGATGGGGACCAGGTCGTCGGGCGTGATCGGCCCCATCCGCCCCGGGTGCATGACCGGCGGCAGAGGCTCAGGGAGATCGGCCTGGATGTTGTACCAATGGGTCGGGAGAGACTCCTCCCCCAGCAAGTACTTCGTCTGCTCCATTCTCTTTTCCTCCTCAATACTCTTCTTCGATTCGCTCTCCGGTTCCAGAGCGTGTCTCCGCGGACACGCCCTAAAGGCTCGATTCCATAGGCTCCTCCTCCTGTTCGTCCTTCCCGCAGTGGCGATGTGTTTTCCACCGGAACGAAAAGACTCCCGCCCCAAGGGACGGGAGTCATGTGGACCCGCGTGGTACCACCCTCCTTAGGTAGCTCCAGATAACAAAAAACCTGCCGTGATGGCAGGATAAATCCGTGAGCCAGCCTCACTCAAGCAGGTACGGGACCGTCGATCGTGAAGACCTCGATCCGATACCCTCGGCCAAGATAACGGTGGCGGCTTCCGGCAAGTACTACTCTAGTCGCCCAAGGCGACTATTTCGGCTTGCGACTCCCAGGTCCATTCGGCTCCAGCGCTGGTATCGGGCTCGCACCTAACCCCGACTCTCTGCACCCCGCTGCGGCGCCTACTATTCCTGATCGTGGTCTTTTCCCTATTCGGTTTGGCAATAGTATACAGGATTCCGGATCGCTTGTCAACCCGCCCTTTGCGCCCGGGGTGGACAACCCAGCTCAGAACCCGCAGAGGGTCGCGACCTCGATACTTCCTGCGAGGAGGAAGACAGAGTTCGTTGCCCCAGTCCCCTGCCCCGACTACCCTTCGCTCCACCGCTCCAACACAACGAAGACGAAGTACAGCCCCGCGATGAGGCCGGCCCCGGCCAACAGGCAGGGCAACGCGGTCAGCAACTGGCTGAAGCCAAAGATCAGGCCTATCAGCCCACCCCCGACCACCACGAGTACGACGATGGCCGTGATCAGCAGCGAGAGTTCGTTGCGCGTGCGCGTACGACGATAGTCGGTTGGAGGACGGTCCCTGGATTCCATCATCTGCCACCCATAGACGCCGTGCGGGGAGTGTCGCGCTCGATCTGCCAGCTAGCCAATGTGGACGACCCAACACGGAGCCAACGGTCACACATAGCGCGGCAGATCCTTCGTTTCCTCATAGTAGGCTTCGACCCCGATCTCCCTCATCCGCTCGTTCATCTGGCGCCACCTGCGCTCCAGATGCGGGTCGAAGTTGGTTTTTTCACAAGGGAGCTCGTCGCACTGGAAGCAGAAATCCACACCCTGCTCCTGGTAGCAGGTGGCAACCCCACAGTTAGTGTACAGACAGGTGCCTTGGCGACATCCATCGCAGTGCCCCTGGGCGAAGTACGCCAGCAACCCCTCGAAAGCGGGGTACTCCTTGAAGGCCGGGAGGAAGGCCGAGAACCTCTCGGCGTAGATGCGGAAAGAACCCAACCGCTCCAGCAACTCCGTGCTCAGCACAGCGATCTCGCCCTTCGTGTTGGCGAAACACTTGCGGCAACTCAGCCCACAGGGCGCCAGATCTGCCACAATCTCCGCGTACTCCATAGCACCCTCCAATTGCTGCCCGGCGTAGCTCCCACGATCCCGGATGACGGACCGGGCAGACCCAGCACACCGAGACGGGCAGGGGTCACGCCGGACCCGTTGACTGTCGCGGCTCAGCGTCCCAGATGAAACGGAACGTCTATGATCGTCCGCTGATAACCGAGATGTCGTCGGCGATAGAGCAAGGCTGTCCGGATCAGCCATGCCGTCTGCGCGTGAAGCGCGTGCTGCCACCATGCGGCAGGCACGAACTCGGGCAAGATCACGGTGGCAAGCTGCCCATCGTCGTGGTGCACATCGGTCTCATCGAGGAAGTCCAGCAATGGGCCAACGATGGAGCGATAGGGCGACGGCACGATGACCAACGGCACGTCCGGCCACCACCGCTCCCACTTCTGGAGCACACGCTCTCCGCTGCCAGGTTCCAGTTCCACGTGCACCGCCGTCACGTCGTCAGATATCGATCTGGCGAAGGCGATGGCATCCACAATCCCGCGGTGGACGCCGGCAATGGGGATCACTACTCGCGGATGTCGAGGAACTGCCAGCGACGGCGGCGACCCGCTGAGCGACAACTCCTGCGCGATGGCCTCGTAGTGAGCGTGCATCTTGAGCAAGGCAACGACGATGATCGGAATGAGCAAGATGGTGATCCAGGCCCCCGCAGCGAACTTGGTCACGCCGACGACGATCACCGTCACCCCGGTGGCCACAGCGCCAACGCCATTGAGAAACGCCTTCAGCCGCCATGCGCGTCCTCGCTCCCGCATCCACATGGCAACCATGCCCGTCTGCGACAGCGTGAAAGCAAGAAACGCCCCCAGGGCAAAGAGCGGCACCAACGCGTGGGTATCACCCTCGAAGAGAACGATCAGGCCTCCCGTAACGACCGCCAGCACCAGGATGCCGTTGTTGAACACCAGCCGGTCCCCCAGGCTAGCCAACTGGCGCGGCAGGTAGCCGTCTCTGGCCATGATCGACGCCACACGCGGAAAGCCCGCAAAGCTGCTGTTTGCAGCCACGGCCAGGACCAGCATGGTGCTACCCTGGATCACGAAGTAGGCCGTCCCGCCGCCCATGAGCCGCCGCGCGAGCGCTGAGGTGATCGTCTCTTGTGGGCCGGGCATGACCGCCATGTACTGGGTCAGGCCCATACTGCCCACGAACAGCAGGCCCATCAGCGCAGCCATGACCATCAAGGTGCGCCCGGCGTTCTTCGATTCCGGCGGTTTGAAAGCCGGAACCCCATTGCTCATCGTTTCGATCCCGGTCAACGCCGTGCAACCCACCGAGAATGCCCGCAGGATCAGGAGCGCTGTGAGGGGATGGATGGCCTGGGGGGCAACGGTGACCAGCGAACCAGGCCCTTGCACAATCGCTCTACCTGTACCAATGGCGATCATCACCAGGTAGGCCACGATGAACAGGTAGACCGGGATGCTCATCCAGGTCCCGGTCTCGCGTATCCCACGCAGATTCAGCAGGGTGATGATGACCAGCAGCAGTAACGACAACCCCACACGATGATTCCATAGGACGGGGAACGCAGACGCGATGGCTGCCACACCGGCCGTCAGGCTGACGGCTGCCGTGAGCACGTAGTCAAGGAGCAGTGCGGACCCAGCGATCAAACCCGCCCAAGCCCCCAGGTTCTCCCGGGCTACTGCGTACGAACCGCCACCGGTCGGATACCGCTGAATCGTCTGATAGTAGGAGAGCGCGACGAGGGTCAGGAGCCCAGCAATGGCCAATGCGATGGGCAGCGAAAGAACGAGTCCTGCGCTGCCAGCCACGACCAGGGCCAGGAAGATCTCCTCATTGGCATAGGCGAGGGACGACAGGGCATCAGGCGAGAATGCCGCCAGAGCTCGTATCTTGTTCAGTCGCCTGTGCGCTGCTTGTTCTGTGGGCAAAGGGGATCCAATGATGAGATGCCTGATTCTGCTCACCATCCGGCACGCCTCAATCCAGTGGCTTTTCCGGTCGGGTTCGCCGGACAGGACCTGTCTCTCGACACAAGAACATGATCATGGCGTTGCCACACACGGCGGGGAGTTTGCAGACCCTCTCGCTCGAAGATGCACTCCTATGCCGGCGAGGCAGGCCGACTTGCATCGTACAATCCTCGCCAGTCGTTCAAACGCACCTCGAGGATCTCGCGAACCATGCGTATGGAGTCGCTGACGGGGCTGACGCGGCTGTTGCTCATATAGTACCAGTTGATGGGCACCTCAACGATACGACAGCCTCGCTTCTGGGCAATGAACAGGATCTCCACGTCGAAGCCAAAGCCGTCCATGGTCTGGTAGGGGAAGACCTCCTGGGCAGCCTCGCGGGCGAAGCATTTGAAACCCGCCTGGGTGTCCTGGAAACCCCTCACCGCCAGCAGCCGCACGAGGGTGTTGAACACGCGGCCCATGAGGTGCCGCAGGCCCGGCTCGTCGTACCTCTTGGCACCCTCCACCTCACGCGAGCCGATGGCCACGTCATACTCCTCCAGCGCCGGGGGCAGGAAGTTGGCTACCTCCTCGATAGGCATGGAGAGATCGGCGTCACAGAGGAAGATGTGGTCGCCCAGGGCCGCCATCACACCGGTTTTCACAGCGTATCCCTTGCCCCGATGCTCGTTCCTGATCAGCCTAACGATTGGGGTCTCCGCCGCGATACCCTCCACTACACTGACGGTACCGTCCCTGCTGCCGTCATCAACGACGATCACCTCGCCCAGGTAGTACTGGGCCTTCAGGAACTCCACGATGCGGGGCAACGTCTGAGGCAGCCTGCCCTCTTCGTTGTATGCGGGGACAACGATAGATACGAATGGACGTTCCATATCCATAGTGCTCCTAGCTGATGAGTATCGATTCCAGGTCCCGGTCGCTGACCACGCGACTCTCCTGGATGACCCGTCGCTGGCGCAGCATCCGCGGTGCATCCCACACCCCACGAAGCTGGCCTCGAACCCGTGCCCTGGCCGCCTCACCGCGCCAGGCCTTCAGCGCCTCCCAGGTGATCCTCCACTGGGCGAGCAGGATGCGCCGCCAGTGTTTCCTGAACAGCGAGGCGGGGTAGTTCTTGACCAGCACGTAGATGGTGTTGCGGCCGGTGTAGTAGCTGGCGATCTTGCCGCCGCCGGTTGCGCTAAGCCGGTGGTAGACCACTGCTGTAGGCACGTAGAGACACCTGTATCCCGCCAGTTGGGCCCGCCAGCCCAGGTCCACGTCTTCGCAGTAGGAGAAGAAACCGTCGTCGAAGGGCCCATGCTGTCCCTTCGAGGCCAGATCGTCGAGCATGGAGCGGCGCACGGCACACGCTCCTCCGCAGGGACTGAAAACCTCGCCGCCGTCGTCGTCAAACTGGCCCTGATCTTCCTCCCACACACCCCGATTGACGGGAAGGCCTTCTATGCTGTACAGATCCCCAGCCGAATTGAAAATCGTTCGTTGGTCGAAGAGCAGTATCTTGGACGTCGCTGACCCCGCCTCGGGGTGCCTTTCCAACGCTGCCCAGAGCTCCTCCAGCCATCGGGGGTCCACCTCGGTATCGTTGTTGAGTACGGCGAGGATCTCACCTCTTGCCGCCTCGATTCCGGCGTTGACGCCCCCGGTGTAACCCAGATTCTCCCTGAGAACGAGTACCCGTACCTCGGGATACTCTCTCTCCATCAGGGCCACCGACTCATCGTGGGAGTTGTTATCCGCGACGACGACCTCGAATCGGGGATAGGTCTGGCCTCGCAGAGAGTCCAGGCAGGTAGGAAGGTGCTTGACCCCGTTCCAGTTGGGGATGACCACGGAGATCAGGGGACGCTCCTCCACGTCAACCCAACTCCACGGCAGGTTCGCTGGCCGTGATCAGGCGATGTTGTACCGTTCCCCCGCAGAATCGCCTCACGAGATCACTCAGCTCGACCACCAGCGTTTCGGCTTCCTCACTGTCCACGGGCGGGAGGCAGTCCATGTTAATCAGCACATTGCAGGTGGACGGCAACACCTTGGTCCCATCCCCCTGTCGCCAGTTCCACCGCCGGCACAGTACCTGTTGCTCGTCCACGTAGACCGCTTCTCCCGGTTCCGGGTGTGATGCCTCTCTCTGGCCCAGTGGTACCCAGCTCTCATCTCCCGTGGCCAGTCGCAGGACGAGATCGCCATGGGCAGCATCCAGATCGTCCCCGCCGCAGGGAACCAAATGATCGAGGGACAAACCATTCATCAGCGCCACCAGGGTACTGATATACGGCGTTGGCGAACCTCCCCTTGCCCGTCGAGCCAGGGCCTCCACAGAGGAGTAGTTCTTTCCCGGCTTCATGTTCAGGGTCTTGTATGCTTCCCTCCAGTTGGCGACACGCGGATGGGTGGTCAGGTTCTCTTGGGCAAAGAGAGCTTCGCAGCGGGCCTCGGCCTCCCGCAGCATCTCGTCCACTTCGGGCTGCGCGCCCTGGTTATTGATCCCTCTGGCGACCACTATCGCTCGGATGTAGTGGGGGAAGCATTCGAATATGGCCTGATCCACGACGTCACGCACGACTTCTCTCCTCGAAATAGGCACGCAGCGCTTCTTTCCAGGGCCGCAAGACTATCCCCAACTGTGTCACCGCGGAGAAGTTGCGCAACAGAGCCCGGCGCGGGACCCTGGCCGCCCGGGGATAGACCCTCGTGGGGCGAACAGTGACACGGTTGTTGCCTGCGAACTCCAGGATTGTTGCTGCGAACTCGTATCGCGAGCAAGCCCCCTCGTTGATGAGGTGGTAGATACCGTACACACCGTGCGACACCAAGCTAGCGATAGCCTGGGCCAGGTCCGGGGCGTAGGTGGGGGAACCAAACTCATTGGCCACCACAAACAGCTCGTCCTCTCGCTCGGCCAGGTCCAGCACCTTCTCCACGAAGTTGTCGCCCGTTCTACCGTAGAGCCAGGCCGTGCGCACGATGTAGAACCTGCTCAGCAGATCCCGAACGAACTCCTCGCCGGCCAGCTTGGATGTGGCGTAGACGCTGATGGGATGGGGCTCGTCGTACTCCAGATAGGGCTCATCACTGGTGCCGTCGAAGACATAGTCCGTACTCACGTACAACATAGCGGCACCGCACCGTTGGCAGGCCAGAGCAACGTTGCGGGTACCGAGGGCATTGACCTTGTAGGCCATCTCCGGGTCCTTCTCACACCCGTCCACGTCAGTCATCGCTGCGGCGTGAATGACCAGTTCCGGCTCGAAATCGACGATGGCCTCTACGGTCGCCCCTTGCGTCACATCGTACTCTGGAAGGTCAACGAGAAGGAACTCGTTGCCCGCAAGCGAGTCCTGGAGGCTCCTCCCCAGTTGTCCGTTGGCTCCTGTGATGGCCAGGCGCATGGTTCCTCCCCCGGTGGCAGACAGACCTCATTATAGCAATTTCCGCATCCGATTGGTACTGGAGCCTCGTCGCCGTAGGCCTAGACACAGATGCGGCCTGGAGGTGGCAACGCGTCCTGATGCCTGTCTGTCAGGACTCCTGGCCGTTGTAGGTGGGAGAGAGATCACATTGACCTTGTGGTGCCAGCCAGGCCGCGTCGTATCCTTGACACCCGGCAAAGAATCTGGTAGTATTAGCTTAAAGCCAGTCTCTCTGGTTTCGATTCCCATCAATTCACCTGAATGCCGAGAGACCACTACGTGGCACGAGCTACACCCAAGTAGTGTGACCGGGCTTCGCGCTGAGGAATGCGCCATCCCCGACGAGGAAGTGGCGGCGTAAGGACTCATCTTCTTGATCGGTTCTTTTCATACGCAGGACCACAAGCGCGAGACGGTCAACACCAGCGGGCGGATCTCTGACATGAGTGTACTCTACGGTACACTCATTCTGTTATAGTGGAATCATTTCGCACGTGACGTGGAGGGACCGCATGGGACGCAGAGAACTCATATTGCGAATTGTGGGTATGGCCCTGATGTCGGCCCTGGGCTGGGGCGTAGGTGACTTCATTGCTACCAGGTCTGGGGCTGCCGATGCCTTCAGTGTTCCCTACCTTCGTCCTGCCCTGGCGCTGGCCATAGCGGGGGCCGGACTTGGCCTGCTGCTCACGCCTTGGTTCACCATAAGACCCATCCTCTGGCTGCGCAGGAAACTGAAGCAGATACCGGCCCGCCATCTCCTCATGGGAACCATCGGCCTGGTGATCGGATTGGTCATCTCCTTGCCCCTCGCCTTCAGCCTCTCGTTCCTGCCCTCGAACATGCGAACGATCATGCCACTCCTGGCTAGCGTGATCTTCGGCCTCCTGGGCATGGGCATCATGATCATGCGCGCAGACGACCTGCTGGCCATCTCGAGTTCCACGATCGGAAAGGGAAAGCCGCGGCGGTCTGAGGACCGCGTCGTTCTGCTGGACACGAGTGTCATCATTGATGGTCGCATCGCCGACATCAGCCAGACGGGCTTCATCGAGAGGACACTACTCGTGCCCAAGTTCATTCTGGACGAGCTCCAGTACATTGCCGATTCGTCCGACGCCCTCCGGCGCAAGCGGGGCCGTCGGGGCCTCGATATCTTGAACAGGCTGCAACAGGACTCCGAAGTGCCCATCCGCATCACCGACATGGATGTGGAGGGAATGAGGGACGCGGACGGCAAGCTAGTGCGGTTAGCCAAGACCCTCCGGTGTCCCATCATCACCAACGACTACAACCTCAACCGTGTAGCACAGTTACAGGGCATCAGGGTCTTGAATATCAACGAACTGGCCAACGCGGTGAAGACCGCGGTCCTGCACGGGGAGACCCTCAAGGTGCGCATCATCCAGGAAGGCACGGAGCCCAATCAGGGCGTGGGGTATCTGGATGACGGCACCATGGTGGTCGTGGAGGACGGGCGCAGGCACATAGACCACAGCCTGGACGTGACGGTGACTAAAGTGCTTCAGACAGCACAGGGCCGGATGATCTTCGCCCAGCCTCAGAACCGCCAGGCCAGGAGATAGGTTTCGTTCGGCATGAGCGTCATCACGGTGTCAAGGCAACTGGCCAGCCACGGCTGTGAGATCGCGGCCAACGTAGCCAACATGCTTGGTTTCCGCCTCATAGACCGGGAGATCATCTGCAGGGCAGCCGAGGACGCTGGCGTGCCCAAGATCGCCTTGGAGGAAATCGCCTACGAGGGTCGCAGGAACCTGGCTGAGCGCATACTCCGGGCCGTCAACGCGATGCCTGCTGTGCCCAGCACGGCTGAGGCCTGGAAAAGAGAGGCAGCGCGGCCCGTGAGCCAGCCATACGGAGGCATCTTCTCTCCCGCTGTGCCCTCCTTCTCGGTTACTCTCAAGGATTACGTCGATATGGTGGGGATGGTGATCCGCGACCTCGCTCGCGAGGGAAACGTGGTCATAGCGGGAAGAGGCAGCCAGGTGCTCCTGCGCGACGCCCCCCGTGCTCTCCACGTTCAGGTAGTCGCCCCTTTCGATCATCGGGTAGTCATCCTGGCCCAGCGGGAGGGCATCGAGGAAAGAGAGGCAGCAAAGCGACTCAAAGCCAGTGACATGGCGCGGAGGGACTATCTCCGGCAGTATCACCAGGTCAACTGGCTGGATCCCACTCTCTACGACCTCGTCATCAACACCCACAGGATACCAGCACACGAGGCGGCTCCGATGATCGCCCATACCTATCAGCGACTGGTGGCTGAGGATCATGGGTGAGAGAGTCCGCGTTCGCTTCGCTCCCAGTCCCACTGGTGAGCTCCACCTCGGCAATGTGCACACGGCCCTTTTCAACTGGCTGTTCGCACGACACTACGATGGAGAGTTCATCCTGCGCATCGAAGACACCGACGTGGCTCGCAGTACTGAAGACGCTGAGCAGGGCATCATCGACGGTCTCCGGTGGCTGTCCCTGGACTGGGACGAGGGCCCCGAGAAGGGCGGGGACGTCGGGCCCTACCACCAATCGCGTAGACTGGACATCTACCACTCTCACGTACAGCGACTTGTGAACGAAGGGCAGGCCTATCCCTGCTACTGCTCTCCAGAGCGGCTGGAAACCATGCGTCAAGAACAGCGGCGGCGCGGCCAGCCTCCTGGCTACGATGGACGCTGCCGCGAGCTAACCAACGAAGAGGCCACCCGCTACCGGAACCAGGGCATCGAGCCCGTGATACGGTTCAGGACTCCTGACCACGGACGCACGCTGTTCCACGATCTCCTGCGCGGTGAGATCAGTTTCCCTAACGACTCCCTGGATGATTTCATCATCCTCAAGTCCGATGGCTATCCCACGTACCATCTGGCCAACGTGGTTGACGATCATCTGATGGCGGTTACCCATGTGCTCAGGGCCGACGAGTGGATACCCAGCTCGCCCCGCCACGTGCTCCTCTACGAGGCCTTCGGGTGGGATCCTCCTTGCTTCATCCATCTACCCCTGATCCTGGACAGGAGCGGCGGCAAGCTGAGCAAGCGACTGGGAGACACCTCCGCGTCCTCCTTTCGGCAGAGGGGTTACCTCCCCGAGGCGATGGTCAACTACCTTGCCCTGCTCGGATGGTCGCCCGGCGACACGCAGGAACTTCTCACCGCAGAGCAGCTAGGCGATGTTTTCACCTGGGAGCGGATCTCCACGAGCCCTGCCATCTTCGATCTGGAACGTCTGAACTGGTTCAACAAGTGGTACATACGCCATCTGCCCGTCGAGCGCATCGCCCCGGAAGCAGCCTCGTTCCTGGCAGCGGCCTATGGTGAAGCTGATCGCAGCACGGGCACCGCCTATTCAGCACAGGAATGGCTCGATCTCCTGGTGGACAACGTGCGGGAGGAAGTGGACAGTCTAGGTGAGCTGCCTCTGCACGTCGGCTTCGCGTTCATCGACGGAATGTCGTACACGGCGGAGGCCAGGGAGGTCCTGAGCGACGCGGCGGCGAGCGACGTGCTTGACGCCTTTGTAGAAAACGTGAAGTCCATCGAGGCTCCCGACGTCGAGCAGGCGAAAGCCATCCTATCTGATCTGAGGGAGGCGCTCAAGCAGCAAGCCGGCCTCGGGGCCAGACAGGTCATGTTCCCTCTGAGAGCAGGCCTGACGGGAGGCCTCCACGGCCCGAACCTGGCGGTTATCGTGGCCTTGCTGGGTAGAGAGAGATGTATCCAAAGGGCAACAGACTCTCAAGCCTCTTTCTCGTCCTGATGACGGCCAAATGCACCTGTCCTGCGGGATGCCATCTCGCGCGGCATCCCTGGTAGCTGGCCGATCATCACCGCAGGA
>Ga0315539_1000378_pt1 | contig 33741 bp, 28 predicted proteins | sample SalMarSW160150MG_FD_203097 | JGI IMG/M metagenome (GOLD analysis project Ga0315539, IMG submission 203097) | Salt marsh sediment microbial communities from the Plum Island Ecosystem LTER, Massachusetts, United States - Salt Marsh Sediment SW1601-150 ...
TTGGAATTTTAATTGGCGGGTTTTTACAATTTTTGTTTTTAGGCTCCTTTTTGTCGAAATCGGGAATAAGATTCAAAAAACCCGAGTGGGGTCACTCCGGAGTAAAACAATCTTTTCGTCTTTTGGTTCCTGTATTTTTTACCTTTGCTGCTAGTAGAATAAATGTGGCTGTCACCCTTTTTCTTGCTTCTTTGCTTCCTGTAGGCAACATTTCTCATTTAAGTTATGCATTCAGGCTGGTGCAGTTACCTTTAGGAATGTTCGGAGTGGCTGTCGCAGCTGTTTCTCTCCCTGAACTTTCAAGAAAAGCAGCTACAAAGCTTGATCAGTATCCTTATATATTATCGTCACTCAGAGCTGTTTTTCTACTTTCTATTCCTTCAGTTTTTTTACTCTTTTCAATTCGCCTTTCTGCGGTTCGAATTATTTATGAACACGGTGCTTTTATTATGCAGGATTCAGTTCGAACGGCTGCTATCCTTCTGTTTTACCTTCTGGGAATACCTTTTATCGCGGGTAATAAAGTAATAGGAAATGTTTATTTTTCGAGGAAGGATACAAAGACCCCAATGAAGATAAGCTACATTGCAATGATAGTTAATGTTATTTTAGCGGTGATTTTGTTGAACAGCTTAGGAGTTAGAGGTCTGGCTCTTGCCGTTTCAATTTCCGGTATAGTTCAGTTTGTTTTACTCATCAGACCTTACCGTAAAGTTTTGATAGATTTACGTCTATTTTTCCTAAAGGTAATACTGGTTTCTTTTGCAGCTATCATTCCTGTGATTTATATTCAGAAAGTATTCGGTTATGTTTCATCTCTTCTTTTGGGAGGATTGATTTTTGGCTTGATTTTTGTCTGTATGGGTTATATATTAAAAATCGAGGAAATATGCAGATTACTGAAGATATTAAAAAATCGATAGAAGCTTTATTATTCGTTTCATCGGAACCATTGAGTTCCAGAAAAATAGCTGATGTATTGGGATGTCCTGTTGGTGTTGTAGAGAAAATGCTCGCCGTTTTGGAAAAAGAATATGAGGAAACCGACAGAGCATTTGTAATAAGAAAAGTGAATAAAGGGTATAGCCTTTTTACGAAACCTGAATTTTCCAAAATTATAAAACGATTATCGGGTAAAAGAGAATTGTATTTATCCAAAGCTGCTTTAACGACACTTGCGGTTATTGCCTACAGACAGCCGATAACACGTAGAGATATAGAAGCGATAAGAGGTGTGGATAGTTCCGGTGTGATTTATACACTCCAGGATGCCGGTTTGATAAAGGTTATTGGCAAGGAAGATATTTTTGGACATCCCTTTTTGTATGGTACTACCGGTAAATTTTTAGAAACTTTTCATTTGGAATCTCTTGAAAATCTTCCTGAGATAGAAAATGAGGATTCAGCGTTTTTTAGCGAGAGCGGGGTTGACCTCCAGAAGGGAAGCGAAAGCTCTGCTTGAAAAGGGGCTGGTGAAAGTTAACGGGAAGGTTATATCTGAACCTTTTTTTCAGGTGAATCCCGATAAAGATTCAATAGAGTTTAAAGGTAAAGTCCTTAAGATTCCTAAAGAGTGGACCTATATGATTTTAAATAAACCAAGAGGAGTTATTACTACTGTTTCCGATGAGTTGGGAAGGAAAACGGTAATGGATTTGATTTCTGTAGAGGAGAAAGGTTTGGTTCCGGTAGGAAGGTTGGATGAGGATTCCGAGGGGCTTCTTTTAATCACGAACGACGGGGATCTGGTACATAGTTTAACTCATCCTTCTTTTGAAATTGAAAAAGAATACGAAGTTATTTTGCCAAGAGCTCCGGGAGAAGAGCTAAAAAAAATGGAAGAAGGAATGCAGGTTGGAGAAGATTATCTTAGGGCAAGCAGAGTCGTTTTCGGAGGAAAAAACAGAATTACTATTACTCTTAAAGAAGGAAAAAACAGAGAAATAAGAAGAATGCTCGGGATGTTGGGTTATAGGGTAGAGAGGCTTAAGAGAATAAGGATGGGAAATCTTCGACTTTCGGATCTTAAATCCGGAAAGTGGCGAGAGCTTACCTTTGAAGAAGTTAGTAAATTAAAAGGACTTATAAGTGGAAACAATTGAATCGTTTGTTGCCGTTGACCTTGAAACAACAGGTTTAGATCCAAAACGCGAGACGATAATCGAAGTAGGGTTGATTCATTTTAAAAAAGGAAAAATTGCCGAGAAATTTTCAAAAACAATAAACCCACGAAAAACAGTTTCCGATCATGTTTTGATGCTTACCGGAATCAAGCAGGCAGAGCTTGACGCGAGTCTTCCTTTGGAAAAAATCATTCCCGATATTAAGAAATTCATAAAAGATGAACCAATAGTAGGGCATAATATTGGATTTGATATAAGTTTCCTACAGAAGAGTTTTCCCCTTGATAATGTGGCGTATGACACGTTTAACTTGAGCAGAATGTATTTGCCTTTTATTTCCAGCCATAGCCTTTCCAGCATTGTAGAATATTTTAAAATTCCGTATGAGAATGCTCATAGAGCCGGTACCGATGCGGAGATGACAGGTGGAATATTTTTAGAAATGTTTGATTTGATGACTAACCTGAACCCTGAGCTTTTAAAAAAACAACTGGACGTTATGGAGGGAAAGCATTCGGAAAGTGAACTTATTAAAAAGGCGCTGGATATCTCATTACGTAAGGGATTGAACAGGGAATCCTATCCTTTCGAAATCCCGGTTAATTTCCGGGCGAACAGGGATAATGGCAGCGGTAAAAATTATTCTTCAATAAAAGAATATTTTGAGCATGAACTTCTGGAAGAAAGACCGTCACAACTTAAGATGGCGGAATTAGTTCAATCAGCACTGGTTAACGGGGAATTTCTTCTTGTTGAATCATCCGCGGGTACAGGAAAGTCGTTAGCGTATCTTCTCCCCAGTATATTGATTAACAGAGAGGATAATAATCCTATTTATATTTCAAGTTATACGAAAAATCTTCAGCAGCAGCTTTTCTATCAGGATATTCCCTTTGCCGAAGAAATAACCGGTTGTGGAGTCAACGCTGTCCTACGAAAAGGTCGTTCGAATTATCTATGTTTACAGAAAACGAGAGAAGTGCCAAGGGACCTTGAGCCGGTTTCTCTATGTGCTCTTCTTTTATGGAGCTCTCTTTCGAGGACGGGGGATCTTTCGGAAATTTCTTATGTATTCAGGGAGATCAACAAAGGATTAATATCTATGGATGAGACCTGTAAAAAAGAGAGATGTCCTTATTATGATGATTGTTTTTTCTATAATATGAAGAAAAGATTGAAAGATGCGGATCTTATTCTTGTCAATCATGCGCTCTTTTTTACCGGGAATTTAAATGTTAAGAAGGTTATTTTCGATGAAGCTCATGAGTTAGAAAGTGCTGCTACTTCAGGATTTTCCATGAGCGTAAGTTTTGGGGAAATTCAGGCTGTTCTTAATAATATATCACGTGATTTAAAAAAAACTAAAATTCGCGGAGAAATAAAAAACACAATTAATAAGGCAAAAGAATCTTTTGAAAAAATTGCTGAGAAGGTTCTTTCCCTTAACGATTATCGAGAAGGCTTATATAAAGACCAGGAGATTTCAGCATTACGTTTTTTGCAGGAAGCCCTGGAAAAAATAATTTCTCTTCTTTTTTCGGTTGAGTTAGAAGATGAGACCGAAAAAGAAAAGTTGAAAGAAATTGTTTTAAAGGTGAAAGTTATAGTCGAGCAGGATGAAGAGGACAGAGTTTTTTATTATAGAATACATCACCGCCAGCGGCTTTCTTCGATTGAATTAATAGCCGCTCCGCTTGATGTTGCGCCTTATCTTGAGGAATTTCTTTATCCTAATCTTGATTCTTTTGTGATGACTTCGGCAACATTGACAGTCGGAGAGTCTTTTGATTTTATTAAGAATATTTTAGGATTAAATAGTCTTGGTGATCGTTTAAAGGAAGTTTCTCTTCCCGAAACTTATAAATTCAGGGAACAGGCTTTAACAATTGTTCCGGCATATATTCCCGATCCGGGAGCGGATGAAGAGGGTTTTATAAAACAGGTTAGTCATTTTATTATGGATGTTATTATACCACAAGAGCGTGGAACGCTTGTTTTATTTATGTCTTATAAACATATGAAAGCTGTTTATCAGCAGGTCTCTCACTCTTTCGATGCGCTTGGTAGGGAACTTTTAATTCAGGGTTTTGGTAAATCAAGAAAGAAATTGCTGACTCTTTTCAAAGAGAATCCATCTTCTGTTCTTTTCGGAACAGGATCTTTCTGGCAGGGGATTGATGTACCCGGCAAACCTCTGGAAATTGTAATTATAGAAAAATTACCTTTTCCAAATCCTTCAGAGCCGTTAGTGGGTGCGAAGTCTGCTTATTTTGAGAAAAAGGGACTTGGCGGTTTTTCTTATTATATCCTTCCTCTTTCCGTTCTAAGATTAAAGCAGGGTTTCGGAAGATTGATTCGTTCCACAACCGACTCCGGAGTGGTTTTTATACTTGATACACGGGTTCTTAACAAATCTTACGGTTCTGTATTTTTAGAATCCTTGCCAACGGAAATTTCCGTAGTAAGGACAAGTTTGGAAGCGCAAAACGCGCTTAATTCCTGGTTTGAAGAAGGTAAAATATATAGTGCTTTTACGGAAGGAGCAGGATGGGAGCCTTTTTAAGTCATACGGTTAAGGATATTCTTTTTGTTACTGTAGGTTATACTCTTGGAGGAAGCGAGCATATGATTGCAAGAGTTGCGCCTAAATTAGCGATGCGTGGATATAAGGTTAGAGTTCTTGCTTTTAAAGGTTGGGGTCCTATTTCTGATAAATTAAAAAATGTAGGAATCGAATGCGTATCTCTACATGGTAAGGGTAAATTCGATTTTCGGGTTCTATGGAGGTATTTTCTTTATTTGCGGAAATATCCGCCTGATATAATCATTGCCTTTCTTTATCGTGCATATATCCCAACTCGGATTTTTGGTTTTCTTCTCGGTATACCAAATATTTCTTCTGTTAGAGACGTTCAGCAATGGATGAATCCGGTTCACATCTTTATAGAAAAGATCACGGCGAGTTTAAGCACTGTGATTTATTCCTGTTCAAATGCCGTTACCAGATTTTTACTTCAAGATATTGGCATTAAAAGAGAAAGAGTTGTTACTATCCCAAATGGAATTGAAGTAGATTCTTTTTCTACGAAAATAAATAAAAAGAAAAAGCTAAAAGAGTTGGGTCTGGATGATGATTTAAAAGTAGTTGGTACGGTTTGCAGGCTGTTTGAACCAAAGAAAGGGGTAAAGATTTTACTGGAAGCAACGAAAGATACTCAGAAAGAAATTGATTTTCAGTTGCTTATTGTCGGCGGAGGGAAAGATGAAAGAAGACTTAAAAAAAAGGCTGAAGATTTGGGAATAAAAGCCTTGTTTTTGGGAGAACGTGATGATGTTGCCGAGATTCTTCAGGTAATAGATGTGTTTGTTCTTCCTTCTTTTTATGAGGGATTCCCTGTCGTTATTTTAGAAGCGATGGCTGCCGGGCTTCCTGTGGTTGCAACGAATGTCGGAGGTAACAGAGAAGTTATATTAGATGGTAGAACTGGTTTTATTGTAGAGCCGGGCAGTCCTGATAAATTAGCGGAGAAGATTAAAGACCTGCTTGAGGATGATGAGATAAGGAAGAATTTTGGGGAAGCCGGTTTTAAGAGAGTTAAGGAAAATTTTTCCATAGATAAAACCGTGGACGGAATTGAAAGTCTGTGGAAAGGAGATTTGAAATGAATGAGAAGACTATTCTGGTAACCGGAGGCGCGGGTTTTATTGGTTCTCATCTTGTTGAAAAGTTGATTGATAAAGGATATTTTGTTTTATGTCTTGATAATTTCAATGACTACTATAATCCGAAATTGAAAGAAAATAATATTTCAGGTGTTATTGAAAACCCCAATTTTAAACTGATTCGAGGTGATATTCTAGACGTTTCCCTTCTTGATGATGTATTTTCCGGCAATTTTAATTTTTCCTCTGATAGTAATAACCTGAAACCTAAAACCCAAAACCTGAGACCTGATATTATTGTCCACCTTGCTGCAATTGCGGGAGTTCGCCCTTCTATTGTTAGTCCGGGTATTTATGTGGACGTTGATGTTAAAGGTACTGTTAATCTACTTGAAATGGCAAAAAAGTATAATGTTAAACAATTTATATTTGCTTCTTCCTCTTCGGTTTACGGAATAAATAAGAAAACGCCTTTCTCGGAAGATGATCCTGTTGACTTGCAAGTTTCTCCATACGCGACTGCTAAAAGAGCGGCGGAACTTTACTGTAAAACGTATAATAATCTGTATGGAATACCTATTACGATTTTAAGATTTTTTACAGTTTACGGTGAAAGGCAGCGTCCCGATATGGCTATAAGAAAGTTTGTTAAGCTTATAATGAAGGGTGAGCCAATACCGATGTTTGGAGATGGCAGTTCCATTCGTGATTACACGTATATAGGTGATTGTATTGACTGTGTTTTATCTGCTATAGAGATTCCCTTGGATTTTGAAATAATTAATATTGGAAGCGGGAGGACTGTCACTCTAAAAAATCTGATAGAAGTTTTGGGAAAAGTTTCCGGGAAAGAAGTGATTATAAAAAAGCTTGATGAACAACCGGGTGATGTTCCCCAAACTTATGCTGATATAGGTAAGGCAAAAAGACTGTTAGGTTATAACCCGAGGTTTACTATAGAGGAAGGAACAAGGAGATTCTTTGAATGGTATAAAAATGCCTCTACCTGATTTCTTGGTCATTTGGGTTCAGATAAATATTATAGAAGAAAGTATGAGTTTTTGAGATAAAAATTGAAAGGAGTTGATAATGAGGGTTCCGTTACTTGACTTAACACGTCGCTATAATTCCATGAGGGATGAGATTGATACGGCTATTGGAAAAGTGCTGGAGTCCCAGCATTTTATTCTTGGTAGAGAGGTAACACAGTTAGAGACAAAAATTGCAGAATATTGCAATGTAAAGTATTCGGTTGCTGTGGCTTCCGGAACTGACGCACTTTTACTCAGTTTGAGAAATTTAGGGGTAGGAAGAGGAGATTTTGTAATTACTACACCGTTTACTTTTTTTGCGACGGCAGGTGTTATCCATAATATTGGAGCTACTCCGGTTTTTGTGGATATTAAACCGGATACATATAATATTGATCCGGGAAAAGTAAAAGAATTATTAGGGGAGAAATCGTTTCATACACAAAGACTAAAGATTGAAGCATCCAGGATAAAAGCAATAATACCTGTGCATTTATACGGTCAGATAGCTGATATGGATACTATTGCTGACATTGCAAAGATGTATGGCTTAGATATAATTGAAGATGCCTGTCAGGCTATTGGAGCTGAATACAAGGGGAAGAAAGCTGGTTCCTTAGGTGTTCTTGGCTGTTTTTCCTTTTTCCCCACAAAGAATTTAGGAGCGTACGGAGACGGGGGAATAATAACTACCAATGATGAAAAACTTGCTGATACGCTCCGAAAAATGCGGGTTCATGGAGCTGAAGAAGGATATTATCATTCATTGGTGGGTTATAACAGCAGATTAGATACAATACAGGCAGCAGTTCTTTTAGCCGAATTCCCTTATCTTGATGCTTGGAATGATAAGAGGGAAGAAAATGCCGAGCTTTATTCTGAGCTATTGAAAAATATCGGGGAAATAGATTGCCCTCATATAAAAAATGGACGTAAACATATTTTTCATCAGTATACTATTCGTGTTAAGAATGGAAAAAGAGATGAATTGGCAAGGTTTTTGAAAGAAAACAATATTGATAGTAAAGTATACTATCCTTTACCTTTGCATTTGCAGAAATGTTTTGGTTCTCTTGGTTATAAAAAAGGAGATTTACCGGTTAGTGAAAAGGCTGCCGAAGAAGTTCTTTCGTTACCGATTTTTCCCGAGTTAACCGACGAAGAAATCAAATATGTATGTGATTCTATAAAATCTTTCTTAGGGGATGAGATTGAAGATCGGTAAATATTATGAGTTGTGGGTGAATCATTTATATAAAATGCTTAAGCCTGAAAATAGATTGGTGTTTTCTAAGTATTATTATAATTACGTGGATTCATTTGACGAATTTCTCTGCTATGTTACGACTCAAAGGCTATTAGAATTACATGATAAATTAGAAAACAGAAGGAATTTGAATATACTTGATGTAGGTGCGGGAACGGGTTCGGAGTCAATTTTTATGGCTTTGCATGGGCATAAAGTTCTGGGGATTGATATTAACAGGGAAAGACTGGAGGTGGCTAAAGAGAGAAAAGAGATAGCAGAGGAATACTGGAATAGAAAACTTTTATGTGAATTCGAGGAAGAAAACCTGTTAGACCATAATCCGGAGGAATTATACGATTTAATATGGATGGAAGAAACTTTTCATCATCTGGAACCGCGAGGGAAGGTTGTACCTAAGTTATATGAGTTATTAAATGAAAATGGTTGTATTATAATGGCAGAGGCAAATGGTTATAATCCTTTAAATCAGTTAAAATTCTTTATAAAACGAGGTCTAAAAACGGTAACAGTTAAGGAGATTCATTCCGATAAAGAAACGAAGAGAATTTTTTACGGTAATGAACGAATTCTTTCTGCCCGGAGACTCAGTAATTTAATGAAAAATGCAGGATTTTCTGATACCTCCTATAGATATTTCCGAATTTTTCCTGCAGTTATTGCCAGGTTTTTTGGAGCTAAATTAGCAATACGAATTGAAGCTTTTTTTGAGAGAATGCCATTTGTCTTTTTGTTTGTTCATTATAATTTTATTGCGAGGAGAAATTAAATGCAGTACAAAAAATTTACCTGATATCATTTGATGATCCGGGGGAAAAATCCTTAAGAATGGGAGAGAAGGTGTTTATATAAATAAGCGATTATGGATTCAATAAAATATACAAGGTCAAGGATAATACAGTTGCTTCCAGTCTGGATGAAAGTATTTTTATACAGGGTCTGGCGGAGCTTCTGGTTTGTTAAAACTAAAATACTGCCTTGGAGATATCATAGAGATCCATATTCTAAGGAAAGAATAATATATATAGACCCCCGGAGGATAAAATACGCTATGAAGAAGGAGTTTGGTATCTATCGGTATAAAGGAAGAGTACTGGGGGGTGGCTGGGATAAAAATTTAATGGAGTTTGATAAACACGTTTTCTTTAATTCTTTTTGTAAAAGATTTGAGGACAATGTGAATTGGGAAGATACAGAATATTATAATAGAGTGCTGGAGCAAATAAGATATGGTAAAGCGAAGTGGAGTTGCCGGAGTAAAGAAGATTTAGATGTACGTTGTGTTAAACTTGATGAGATATTCAAGGATATGCGTAAGCATGGTTATAGAAAAAAGTGGAATGAAGATGAAGTATGTGTAAATATAGGAAGAAATGGAGAGCTCATTTTCAATAATGGTAGACATCGTCTTATTTTTGGAAAATTGTTGAATATTGAGAAGATACCCGTACAAGTTACAGTGAGGCATAAGAATTGGGTTGCCTTAAAGAATGAGATTTTTGAATATGCAAAGAAATTTGATAATAGAGTCTATGCACCTCTTACTCATCCTGATCTGGAGCGTATACCTAGCTATTATGATGATACAAGATTTGAAATTATTGAAGATCGTCTTACGAGTAAGAGTGGAACCATGCTCGATATTGGAGGTCATTGGGGGTATTTCAGCCATAAATTCGAAGATAAAGGATTTGATTGTTATTGTGTTGAAAAGAGTAAAATCAATTGTTATTTTCTGAATAAACTAAAAGAGAGCGAAAATAAGAAATTTAAAGTTATTCCGGAATCAATATTTTCTCTTCCGGCAGATATACCTGCTGAATATGATGTAATCCTTGCTCTTTCAATATTTCATCATTTTATCAAAGAGGAGAAAGTGTATAAGGATTTTGTTGGGTTTCTGGGAGCACTTAAAGCTGTTGAAATGTTTTTTGAACCACATAATCCCGATGAACCTCAAATGAAAGGAGCATATAGGAACTTTGATAATGATGGGTTCGCAGATTTTATTGTTCAACATTCCTCGTTTAGTAAGTTTGAAAAGATTGGACTCTCTGATCATGGAAGAAACCTTTATAAAATATACTGACGAAAAGAAACACTTGTCTTTTTGTTTGTTCATAGTAATTTTATAACTGAGAAATGATATGATATATCTTGTTACTGGTACGGCAGGTTTTATAGGTTCTAATATAACCCGGAGATTGTTGAAAGATAATTTTGAATTGATAGAAGGTGATTTAAGAAACCCTGATGAGATAAGAAAAGCACTTAAAAAAGTGGATGTTGTCTTGCATCAAGCTGCCGTTCCTTCAGTCCAACGCTCGGTCAAGAATCCTATTTTCGTTAATGATTCAAATGTTAACGGTACTTTAAATTTACTGGTAGCTGCGAAAGAAGAAGGAGTAAAGAAAGTGGTATATGCAAGTTCTTCTTCAATTTATGGAGTTGATGAAAGACTTCCCAAAAGAGAAGATATGCCAGTTGAACCTATTCCTCCTTATGCGCTTTCAAAATACACTGGTGAAAGATATTGCCGGATTTTTTCCGAGATATACGATCTACCGACAATATGTTTAAGATATTTCAACGTTTTTGGACCTTATCAAGACCCAAATTCAGAATATTCTGCAGCTATTCCTAAGTTTATAAATCTGATGTTAGAGAATGAACAACCTATAATTTTTGGAGACGGTAAGCAATCGGGAGATTTTACTTACGTAGAAAATGTGGTTGAAGCTAATATCCTTGCGGCTAATTCTGATGTAATGGGTGAAGTTATTAACATTGTCTGCGGAGAAAGAGTATTTATTAACGAGGTAGTTCAAATATTAAGTACAATTTTAAATAAAGATATTAAACCGGTTTATAAAGAAACTAGAGTCGGAGAGGTAAAACATTCGTTAGCTGATATTAATAAGGCAAGAAATAAAATCGGTTATGAACCTAAATTTAGATTTGCTGAGGGATTGAGAAAGACCGTTGAGTGGTTTGAGAAACGAAAAAGGTGAAAAATACTAGTAAAAAGAGCGCTTTGAAAGTTTTATATATTATTTAGAAACGAAAGATAAAATATCGAAGAAGATGGTGTTATGGTCAGGAGAAGATAACGAATGAAAATAAAAAGAGTTCTTATGATAGCTCCGGTTGATATTTCAAAAGATTTTGGGTCGAAAATTCACTTTTTTAACCTTGTGGTAAGTTTTGAAAAGCTTGGATTTATTACGAGAAGCATAATATATTTTCCTGAAAACGTTAAAAAGGATAAATTAAGTGAGAGTATTGACATAAGATTTGTACCAAATCCACTTTTAGGTAATCTATTTTTCAGAGCATTAAAATACTTACTTGTAATACCGTTTATTATCCGGGATATTTTTAGATTTAAACCTCAACTGGTATATATTCAATTTTCCCCTCCGGTTTTATTTTATCAATTGGTATTGAAAAGCTTAAAGTTTTTTTCTCTTAACTTCAAGGTTGCGCTCGAATTTCATGATTGGGTTGCGGAACAGAGAGCTCTGGAAGGTCATAGCAGGCTTAAAGTAATTTTTGTGGCAAAACTGCAGTTATGGAGTGCGCTCCTTGCGGATTATATAAGAGTTGTAGCGAAGGGAATAAAGGAGAAGCTCTTATCTTTTGATATTGATGAGAAAAAAATTTCCGTTATTGAGAATGGAACTGATGTGGATTTCTTTAAACCCATGAATAGAAGGAAGGCAAAGAAATTAATAGGGGTGAATCCGGACTATTTTTATGTTGGTTTTATTGGTATGTTTGCCGTTTGGCAGGGATTGGATTATCTTCTTTACGCTATACCTGAAGTTTTGAAAGTCCATAGTGATGTAAGATTTCTACTGGTTGGCGATGGTCCTTTGATGCCGAAGGTAAAGAAAGCTATTTTAGAATTGGAGAAAGGGAAAGTAATACTTACAGGAAGTGTTCCGTATAGTAAAGCTAATTTATATATCAATGCTTTTGATATTGGTGTCGCGCCTTTTATAAGGAAAAGAAATGATGGTATGGTTTCTCCGATGAAAGTTAGAGATTACGCCGCCTGCGGTGTTCCTATTATTACTACGAAGATAAGAGGCTTGGAGATGGTTGAAGAAGAAGGTATTGGAATTTTAGTACCTCCAAATGATGCGAAAGCCCTTTCGAATGCTATAATAAAACTCATCAAAGATGCAAAAGTAAGAGAGAAGATGGGTAAGAAAGGTAGAAAATTTGCAGAGGAGAGTTTTTCTTGGAAGAATGTTGCAGGCGAAATTTTTAAAAAATTTAATAAATAACTTCAAGAAATATAATGTTAATACTTATTTGTTCTCATAGGCGCTCCGGAACTCACTGGCTTATAGATGTAATAAGACATAATTTTCCCGGTGTAAATAAGAATTTTATAAACATCGACAGATTAATGGAAGAACATAAGGAGCGTATATCGATTTATGAACTTGAAGAAATGATCGGAAAGGAGGCAGGGCATTTAATATTGAAGAGCCATATGACTTCCGATTTTACTCCTTTTCTTGAAGAAAAGAAGAATTTCATAAGAGATCTAATTGATAGGGATGGAAAAATTATTTATGTCTACAGAGATGGTAGAGATGTTATGGTTTCTTTATATTTCTATATGAAGAGATTTACCGATAATTTGCCCGAGTTTCCGGATTTTATGCGTATGCAGAATGATTTTGATCAATTTTATTGTAAATTGAATAGAGTCGAATATTGGAAGAGGCATGTTTGGGGATGGATAGATCAGAAGGATTCAAACGTTTTAAAGATTTCATACGAGAAGTTGTATATAAATTTTACGGAATGTTTGAATGAATTAAGCGCTTTTCTTAATCTGCAAACAAATAAAAAAGTAAAAAAAATAGTTTTTTACAATAAGAAAAAGAGATTTGATAAAATAAAGTACAGATTACTACACGGGGAGGTTAAATCATCTGCTATTTTACCAAGAAAGGGAATAGTTGGTGATTGGAAAAATCACTTCTCGGATTCAGCCCTCGAATTTTTTAAAGACAATGCGGGAGATCTGATGGAGAAGCTTGGATATTATTAATATCAATAATATATTTTCGTAAGAAAGTTTATTTTCCCCTAGCTATTGTTTAGAATCTTGACATATATCATAATAATTGTAATTTATAATACTATTATGAACGAGACAACGATTTACCAACCGGATAATTCAATAAAAAAAGGATATCTTTCTTTATGGAAAGAAATTTTCCGGGAGTTAAGACAGAGCAAGTGGCTTATTTTTCAGTTGTTTAAAAGAGATTTTTTCGCGGTATATAAGCAATCATTAGTTGGGGTTTTTTGGGCGTTTATTGTACCTGTAGTAAGTGTGGGGACATTTATAATACTTAGTCGCTCAGGTGTTTTTAATTTTGGTGAGATCGAAGTTCCTTATCCGATTTTCGCGATACTCGGAATGGCCTTCTGGCAATTGTTTTCAACAGGATTGATAACCACTTCTAACTCTTTAGTGAACGCCGGTTCAATGCTTGTAAAGATAAACTTTTCTAAAAAATCACTTGTAATTGCTTCTGCAGCTCGGTCGCTTGTACCATTTATAGTCCAGTTCGTTTTGGTCGGTGTTTTATTTTTTATTTATGACGTTTCTCCAAGTATGAAAATATTATTTTTTCCGCTTTTTATGATACCTATAATATTATTTACCCTTGGTTTTGGTTTTATTTTTTCTCTTTTTAACAGTGTTGTAAGAGATATCGGTAATGCTTTATCCGTTTTCATGACTTTTTTAATGTTTCTGACACCTGTTCTATATGCTAAGCCTAAAATAGGTGTACTTATTCCAATTACTAAATTTAATCCTTTATATTATTTGATTTCTATGCCAAGGGAACTTATATTGAAAGGCACAATTAGCGAATGGAAAGGCTATTTGTTATCAGTTGGAATTGCCTTTTTTGTTTTTATTTTTGGTTTACTTTTTTTTCATCTAACGGAGACGAGGGTCACGGAGAGGATATAGAAATGGAACCACGAGATTCCACAAGATTAACACAGAAAAAGAAAAAAAATAAGTGGTTATATAAAGATACAACAGAGAAAATAATAGGCTCGGCAATGGAGGTTCATCGAGAATTAGGGATTGGTTTTTTAGAATATGTCTATGAGGAAGCTTTGTGTTATGAGTTAAAGTTGAGAAATATTTCTTTTGAAAGACAGAAAGATATTGATATTTACTATAAAGATTTAATTATTCCAAGAAAATATAAAGCTGATATGTTAATAGAGGATAAAGTTATTGTTGAGATAAAGGCGACGCAGGCTTTGACTGAAATTGATGAAGCGCAATTGCTCAATTATCTGAAGGCTGCTAAAATACGTATTGGTTTGTTACTCAATTTTGGAACGAAAAGTTTAGAAACAAAAAGAAGAATCTTGTGAAAATCTGTGGAATCTGTGGTTGCGGTGATTAAATATGAATAACGATTTCGTAATCAAAGTTGAAAATGTTTCGAAAAAATATTGCAAGTCGTTAAAAAGGTCTATGTTTTATGGTGTTAGAGATATTACAAGGAACGCTTTTGGTATGAGCTCGAATTCTTCTCTGCTCAGAAAAGGAGAGTTTTGGGCGTTAGATGATGTTTCTTTCGAAGTTAAGAAAGGAGAAACACTTGGTATCATAGGTCCAAACGGAGCAGGTAAGACTACGATGCTAAAAATGTTGAATGGTATATTCTGGCCGGATATAGGAAGAATATCAATTAAAGGCAAGGTGGGTGCTTTGATTGCCGTTGGAGCAGGGTTTCATCCGATGTTGAGTGGCAGAGAAAATATTTATCTTAATGGTGCGATTCTGGGGATGAGTAGGGATGACGTGAATAAAAAATTTGATGAGATAGTAGCTTTTGCAGATATTGGAGATTTTCTCGATGTATCTGTGAAGTTCTATTCCAGTGGCATGTTTGTCAGGCTTGGTTTTTCCGTTGCGGTACACTGTGACCCAGATGTTCTTTTAGTTGATGAAGTTCTTGCGGTGGGGGATAAAGATTTTCAAATTAAATGTTATCAAAAGATGCACGATATAAAGAAGATGGGTACTACAATAATTCTGGTATCACATAATGAATATACGATCCGAGAACAAACTCAAAAATGTTTGTATATTGATGAGGGAAGTGTAAAATTTTTGGGGTCAAGTGAAGAGGCAATAAGTTTTTATATAAAAAGGACGTTAGAAGAGAGGGTGAGTAAATTTAACGTTGCAGATGTAAGCAAGTCTCAATCACCAAGTAAAGGCGAAGTGGTTTCTGTTAAGTTTTTTGATCGAAATTGGAATGAAGTGTCTTTTATTGAATCTGGGGAGGAACTTAATATTTTGCTTGAATGTATAATTCGAGAGGAATTAAGTAATCCTGTTTTTGGTGTTAATTTCTACGATGATAGAGGTTTTATGTATTGTGCAAATAGTGATTATGAAGAGGTAAAATTTGATAAGCTTCCTTTGGGGAAATTAAAGATAAAAATTAACATTCCTCATTTTCACCTGCCGATCAATAGTTACCTATGTTCTGCTATAATAGCAGAGGAAGATGTTAATAATTTAGTAGACTGGCATAATATGGCATATAGGTTTGTGGTTGGCAGAGCGAAAAATGCTCGTGGCTCAATAAAACTGCCGACAAGCTGGAAAGTAGAGAGCTATGAGTAATAAATATGATTTAAAGAGTCTAATTCGAAAATCTCACAAAAGAATTCTGAAATTAATAAACAATAATAGAAAAAAGAGGAGTTTGAAAGAAGAGTTAGACAAGAGATGGCTATTGGTACAAAAGAAATTAAAGGAGTCGGAGAAGATAATCGATCTAGGTTGCGGTAATAATCCTGTGCAAGGAGCTACAGTTGGAGTTGATTTATATTTGGATCCGATGCAGAGATCATTGGGAGTTGGGAATAAGATTGACATCGAAAGAATAAAAAAGAGAGGAATAACATTTATAAATACCGGAATTGATAAGCCACTTCCTTTTAGAGATAAGGAGTATGACTTTGCCTACAGTCATCATGTATTTGAACACCTGGAAGACCCAGCTAGTGCCTGTAAGGAGATGATAAGAATTGCGAAAGCAGGAGTAATAATAACTCCATCAATGTTTTCTGAGTTGTTATTCGGAAGGTCCTATCATAGATGGTTAATAATAGAATATAATAATACAATTTTCTTTTTTAAAAAGAGAGCTTTTGAAGACAGACCATTTGGACAACACCCAGAATGGGATAAACAAAGCAAAAGGTGGAAAGCAACGGAAGATACGAACCCTTTTGATATTCTTTTGAATGAGAGTAATTGGTATCATGGAAAGGAAAGTTTTCCTCGTCTTTCCAATATTTTAAAAAAATACTGGAACGCGCATTCGTCATTGATAGAAGTTATTTTTCTATGGAAAGATAGTTTTCAATATCGTATATATGATTAGCAAAAAATTAAGATTGGTAGTAATCCCGAGTGATCCTTTAACGGCATATCGTCATAAATCAGATAGATACCTCCAAAGTTACTTTAATCCTCTCCAGATATTTGACGAAGTTTTTGTCTTTTCTCCCTTAGAAGATAAGAAATATTACAAAGCTGGAATGAAAATAATTCCTACCAAACCCAGAGAATTTAAGAAGCGCTTAATAGATTACAAAATAGATGTCGTTAGAGCTTATGGTGGTTACTGGGCATGTGATATGGCTTGTAAAAACAAAGTCAATAGAGTGCCTGTGATAGTATCGGTGCATGATACAAATCCGGAATTGTTACATAATACAATAAAAAAAGCAGATATTGTTTTTTGCGTATCGGAAGCAGTGAAAAAACTTGTTTTAACTAAATTCAAGAGATCTGATAGAGTGTGGATACTTCCGAATAGGGTGGATTTTGATATAATGTATCCGTATCCTGAGGATAAAATCGAAGACCTCAACAGAAAATATCCGTTCAAACACAAGATATTACATGTTGGTAGAAAAAGTGAAGAGAAAAATCTTGATACATTAATAAAATCATTGGGCATATTAGGTAAAGAATATTGTTTATTGGCAGTGGGAAGAGGTAATATAAAGGAATATGTAAAATTGGCAGAAGAGCAGGGTGTGAAGGAACAATGTTATTTTATAGAATCAATTCCAAATGAAGAACTTCCCCCTTATTATTCCTGGGCAGATTGTATGTGTGTTCCCAGTAGACGGGAAGGTTTTGGTATAGTTTTTATAGAAGCGCTTGCTTGTGAGGCTATAGTGGTAACTTCTGATATTGCACCTATGAACGAGTACATTAAACATAAGGAAAACGGATTTCTTGTTAAAGATTATGAGAATCAACAAGTGCTCGCTGAGATGATTAGAGCAGCGTGTAATGACAAGCAGCTACGAAAATATATTAAGAAAAATACAAGAGAGAGCATTGAGAGGTTTAAAAAAACAAGAATTGAGAAACTAGAACGTAACTACTATGAACATATATTAAGCTTAAAGTTACATAAAAGTAATTGTTGGAAAAAAATATGGAATTTTCTCAAGCAGCGTTAGAAAATAAAAAAAAATATTTTGGGATGATAACAACCAAAAGTCTTCTTCTTAAAAAGGTTATCAAGAAATACATAAATGAGGGATATGAACTCAGACAATTAGAGAGACAGTGGGAACCTGGAGGGGGCTCATCGCTCTTTCAAATTAAAACAACAACACAAAAAATATTTCTAAAAGCTATGAGTTTAAACATAAATGTAGAGAGCAAGTTGGAAGGAGAAGAATCTTTCATAGAAATTCCTTCTATAAAGAATGAATATAATTTTATAACAGAGATAAAAAAAATTTCTAAAGAAGATACCCCGGAGATTTTATTTTATGAAGAAGCAGAAGAATTTGGTTTTCTCGCTATGGAATGGCTTGAATCATTCGAGGAAATAATAGAAACATTGAACATAGAAGAGACTATAAAAACTTACAATGAAATTGAAGATTTTGTAAGAAATCTTTTCAAAAACTCTATTATCCATACAGATATTCACGAAAAAAACATAAGATTTAGAAAAAAAAGACCTGTTGTGATCGATTTCGGAGAAACACGTTATTTTCATCAAGATGTTAAATTTGAATATTCTCTTGATAATATTGGTAAGAACAAGTATGGAGATGTTGGTGAAATGCCAATAATTGATAAAAATGACATAAAAGGGTACACATGTTTATTGAGGCTTAGACGACTATTTAATAGATCCCTTATAGAAAAGTTAGAATCGTTTTCTAGAGAATGTAAATTTGACAATTCCTGTCAGTTCAACAGGGATATTTATCAGAAACCTGATGAAAGGATTTACCAATCTGTTAATTTTGGGAATTTAAAAATCCAAGGACACAGACCTTTAGGTGATGAAAGAGAAAAGTTGATCAAGCTCATGTGTAATCTTATAAGCATTCGATATAGGAATTTAATATATATGGATGTTGGAAGTAATATAGGTAACTTTTGTTTTGAAATTGCGAAGCTAAAAAAAGTTATAAGGTCCATAGGTATAGAAGCCTTTAATAATTATGTAATATTTGCAAATGCCTTAAAATTTATATTGGATATGGGAAAAGTGTCATTTTATAACGTAGTGTGTGGTAATGAAAACCTCTTCATAAAAATCCCATATATGGAGCGACATTCCGATTTCAATTATTTTGTTTCATTAATGTCCGTCTATCACCATATTGAGAATAAAGAAAATTGTTTAAAAGATTTAAAAAAACTTTCTCCTATAGGACTATTGATCGAATTTGCCACACAAGAAAGATATTATCCTGTGAGGAAGAACTGGAGGACCGAAGCCAATTACATTAAAACTATACTGAACTATAAATTTTCTTATTTAATATCTGAATCAAAGGATTATAGAAGGCCTATTATGCTGTTTACTAACGATAAGTCACTATATTTAGAAGCATTAAGTGTCAGATTTTGCTTGTTGTTAAAAAAGAAATTGAAAAATATAATCATAAATATTTCTCGCTCGTTCAAAAGGATTATTATGAAAATAAAATTTCGAAGAGCAAATCAAAAAAAATCCACATATTCAAAAGCAATCAAATGGTTAGAAAACAACCAAGTACAAGGAGGGGTAGTAATAAGCTCAGAGAAAAAAATCCCTTATCCTGAAGTCACCGGGTATATAATACCTGTTCTTTATCAATGGGGTGAGAAAAAAATAGCAAGGGATTTATGCTTATGGTTAATTAAGCAGCAGAATGAAAATGGCTCATTCTCGGCGCCTGATGGAGTTCCGTATACCTTTGATACAGGTCAGGTGGTGCGCGGTTTCATATCAGCCTTGGATGATTTACCAGAAGTTGAAAAGCCTATGAGAAAGGCATGCGACTGGATTCTGACACAGATACAGCTAAATGGGCAAATGTCCACACCTTCAACGGAAATGTGGGGGGATATTGCCGATGATAGAATTCACCTTTATGTTTTACCTCCGCTTATTAAGGCAGGGGAAAAGCTCAATGAACCAAAGTATGTTGATGCCGCACGCCGTGTTTTAGTTTATTATAAATACAAGAAAAATTTAGTAGAATTCAATACTTTATCTCATTTCTATGCCTATATTATTGAAGCGCTTTGCGATTTAGGTGAGATTGGCATAGCAAAAAAAGCAATGGAGAATATAGCAACATTGCAAAAGGAAGATGGAAGTGTTCCAGGATATAAGAATGTATCCTGGGTATGTTTACCGGGATTAGCGCAGTTCGCAGTTATATGGTATAAGCTCGGTATGGCAGAATATGCGGATAAGGCGTTGCGTTATTTAGAAAAAGTTCAGGACCGAAGTGGTGGATTTTACGGTAGTTATGGAAAGGGAGCAAATTATTTCACAAAAGAGGAAATAAGTTGGGCGGCAAAATTTTTTCTTGATGCCCATTACTGGAGAATAAAGACAGCGTTTAATTTAGAGGTTGATATGTTTCCTGAATCAATAGATGAAAATGATGGTAGAGTGCAAGAAATATTATCTTTCCTTGGAGATTTAACTGGTAAAAAGGTAATAGATGTAGGATGTGGCAGGGGACGGTTTCTTCGGGTTTTAAACGAGCGATTTCCAAATTCGCAACTTTACGGATTGGATATTTCCGAAAAAATGCTCAAATTTTGTCCAGAGGGAATAAAAACAAAATGCGGAAGCATTCTCGATATAAAATATCCGGATGTATATTTTGATTGTATTTATTGCGTGGAAGCGCTTGAGCATTCACTAATGATTGAAAATGCCCTAAAAGAGTTGGTCAGGATTCTTAAGCCTCATGGAAAAATAATTATTATAGATAAAAATATTGCTAAACTTGGAGTATTGAAATTGGAACCATGGGAGCAATGGTTTAAACCGGAAAAGATAATCGAATTACTGGGAAAATATGGTGTGAGCGCGCATTATAAACCAATAGCATACGAGCAACATAATCAACCTGATGGGTTATTTATTGCTTGGGAAGGTGTAAAGAATGCTTAAAGTCCTAACTTTTGTGGAAACAGGCACGAAGCAATTAAGATGGCACCTGTAATAAAAGAATTTTGCAAGCATCCCAAAGTCAGCATAGTTCTGCCCACTTACAATGGTGCTAAATATGTAAAGCAATCCGTAGATAGTTGTTTAAATCAAACTTATAGAAATATAGAATTGATAATTGTGGATGATGGTTCTACGGATGAAACTTTTAAGATAATTGATTCTTATAAGGACAAAAGAATCGGGATTGTTAGACACAAAAAGAATAAAGGTATTTCGAATGCTCTCAATACCGGTTTTTCAAAGGTTTCTGGTGATTATTTGACGTGGACATCTGATGATAATTATTATGAGGAAGATGCTATAGAAAAAATGCTGTCTTTTTTGAAAAATAGAGAACGCCTATTCGTTTACTGTGATTTTTACAGATTTGATAAAAAAAAAACTGGTAATATTAGGAGAGTGAAATTGCCGGATGTTGCGGTTCTAGAAAAAATTAATTGCATTGGTCCATGCTTTCTTTATTCCAAGAAAGTGAAGGAAGTAATAGGTAATTACGATGTCAATGTTACCCTGGCTGAGGATTACGATTACTGGATAAGAGTCTCAAAAAAATTTTCTGTCTGCCATTTAGCCGAACCGTTATATTTCTACAGGGAACATACCAAATCGTTAACTTTTTCAAGATTTAATGAAATAAAAGTGAGTGATGTACTGGTTAGAATTAAAAATAATGTTTTAGAAATCAATCCAGCTGTTGATTCTTTAATTGTATTGGTAGCGGAAAAGCATCATAGACCTTTTAGGAGCAATAGGATCTTAGCTAAGATTCTTTTCTCAAGAAAAATAAGAAAAGAGTTGATTGACTTTATGACAGGGGAAAACAGTTTCGAAGACGCAGGAATAAATCTAAAGAAAATCTTAGGATAAATTACTTGTTAATTAAAGATGAAAAATGTCACTCAAGAGAAAATGCTAAAAAAAAGTGAGAAAAACTACAGAAATCTTTTGAAAAGATGGGTACCGGATAATTTGAAGAAGATAATAAAAAGTATTTTTTTAAAGAGTAGAATAATGCCTAAAGCGTGTAGTCTATTTATGACTTATAGGTGTAATTTTAAGTGTCTCGGATGCCGCAGAAGCGTCTTAAACGTTAATAATTCAAAAGAAATGGAATTGGATACGGTTAAAAAATTACTTTTATTATATCCCACAATAAAATCATTTAGTATTGCGGGTTTTGGAGAGCCAACGCTATGTGAAGAATTTATCGGTATTGTGGAATTTTTAAAAAAAGAAGAAAAAAAAATAAATATAATAACTAATGGAACAAGTGTGAAGGAAATTCTGAAGTTAACTTGTCAAGTGGATCAAATTTCTGTAAGTTTATACGGTTATGATATTGACAGCTATCGCCTTTATACTCGTGTAAATGCATACAAGCTGGTAATCGAAAACTTTTTACGACTTGGACAACAGTTCAACAATGTTGGACTTTCGTATATACTAACAAGGGAAAATTATAGGGATTTGGATAAATTAATGCCGCTTTGTGATAAACTCAAACCTGATTTTTTACATTTGATAAATTATTTGGCTTATGATTTTGCTAATAGCGAAGAAAGGCAAAAGATTATTACTGTTGACGATAAAGAAATTATTAACTATATTGACGAAATCTGTAAAAGTAGAGATTATGTAAAAATAAAACCAGTGTGTATTGATTTTAAAAATCCGAAATTTAATTGTAGCTCATATGATTCCCGGATAAATTTGGATGGAAATGGTAATATCGGGGGGTGTATGAGGCAAATTCCCCCGGACTCGTCGTTTGGTAATATTTTTAACGAAAGAGATCCGTTCAATTCTTTAGAAATGAAAAAACTCAGGAAGATACAACATGCTATGTCCAAGACAAGAAAGACACCTCATAAAGAGTGTAATTATTGTTTTGGAAATTGGTATCCCAAATGATATTTATAAATAAGGGTATATACTGCCCCTCTAAGAAATGGCTGGTATGCAGGTAAGAAGTCTAAGTTTAGCCGTATGTGTTTTATTCTTCGAAAGAGTAGAACAAACTATAGAATGTATTAAAAGTTTCTTATTATCTAACGTAAACATTTACGTTTTAAACAATGGTTCTTCTCCTTTAGCACGAAGCATATTAGGTAAATTTTGCGAGAGTTACAAACAGGTCAAAATCTTTGACTCTGATACGAATTTAGGGGTCGGAATGGGAAGGAACTACTTTATGAATAATACAAAAGAGGAGTGGCTCTTTTTTGTGGACAACGATATCGTTATCAAAACCAGGAATTGGCTGCAAAAAGTTGCAAACCATATTTTCGAGCACCCTGACATCGAAGTCTTTATACCTGAATTGTTTAATATGCATGAAGACCGCTATGTTTCATATCTTTCATTAAGATTAGTAGAAAATAAGGCGATTCACGATTTAAAAATCGAAAATAATCTAACGAACACTTTTCCGGGAGGAGCATCAATTGTTAATCGAAAAGTTTTTAATCGTTTAGGGTTTTATGATGATAAGATGTTTGTAGGGTTCGAGGATTTTGAACTCTGCATTAGAGGTATCCTTTCAGAAAAACCAGTGAAAGCTTGTTTGATTCATGATGTTGAACTCCTACACATCCATCATGGCTTTAGAAACAGCGAAGATAAAAAAGCCACTTTAACCAGATACAATGTGAATTTTATCGAAGATTCTTATAAACGAATTACCGAAAAACATAATATTGTCTTGGCAAGTGATTGGAGAACTTGGGTCTCCAATCAAATTGAAAAATCACTAAAAGTTGATGTACCTTTTAGAAGAACCCGACATATTCGAAAAGAACAACTCAAAGTTGCAATAGGGCCGGTATTTGATGAGTCTGGAGGAGTAAGCCAACATATATTTGGCATTAAGAAATACTCTACTAATAGAGTAAAAGAAGTGCCCTCTAAGTTTATTAGAAATATTGTAAATAAGAGTGGTAGGATGAAACGTATATATATAAAATTAATAGACGAAATTGGGCTTAATTATTATAATGTCTTACATTCTCATGTAGATCCCTGGTTCGTAAGTCTATGTGATTCATCAAAGAGAAATACTAATAGATGGGTTCATACTTATCATACACTTTACTTTGAGGAAGATTATCCGCAGGGCCTTAAACCATGGCAGAAAGAAATTAATAGAAGCTTAATAAAGGTCGCGTCCGAAGCAGATATTAAAATTTCAATATCTAGATGGTTACATGATTATCTCTTAGAAAGATATTCAATCAGATCTGAAATTATTCCTAATGGTATTGATTTGGACAAATGCAACAATGCAAATCCTGAGGAGTTTGTTAAAAAGTTTGGAGTAAAAGATTTTATTCTTTTTGTCGGAAATGTGAGTGAAATCAAAAACCCGCAAATTTTTGTTAAATTAGCGGCCCAAATACCTGAAGTAAAATTTCTCATGATAGGAAGAAACATCAATAAAATAAATTTAGTAAAGAATTATAAAGTAACCATACCCAAAAATCTAATGCTTATCTCCGAAATTTCACATGAAAATACGTTGGATGCCATATCTGCATGTAAAGTATTTGTAATGACAAGCAAACGAGAAGGGATGCCAACGGCTCTCCTTGAAGCAATGGGCAGGGGTAAGCCCGTTGTGGCTCCTGACCATAGTGGCTGTAAAGAAGCAATACACAATAGTAATTACGGTTATTTATATGAACCAGAGGCTTTTGATGATCTAATTGATAAAACAAGAAAAGCTTTAATCTCAAAAGGAATTGGAAAAAGGGTACAGGAAAGAGTGAAGATAAATTATGATTGGAAGATATTAGCTAAGAAGATTGATTTCATATATGAATCTTTTTGATATTATACTAATAGGGATGTGCCGAGAAAAATGAAAATAGCCTTCATTGTTAGTAAATTTCCAACATTATCCGAAATTTTTATCCTGAATCAGATAACAGGGCTATTAGATTTGGGACATGATATTGAAATATTTGCTTTACGTAATTCCAAGGAAGAGAAAATGCATCCCGATGTTAAGAAATATGGGCTTATGGAAAGAGTGTATTATTTAAATGAAATGATACCGCAAAATAAGATTCTGCGTGTTTTTAAAGCAATATATTTAATAAGCAGAAATTTCTACAAGAGTCCACTTAAGATACTAAGATCGTTGAATGTGTTTAAATATAGAAAAAAAGCTTTGTCTTTATGGCTCTTGTACCTTATTATCCCTTTCTTGAATAAAGATTTTGATATAATTCATTGTCACTTTGGACATATTGGAAATATAGGTGTGTACTTGAAAAGATTAGGTTTTGAAGGTAAGTTCGTTACAATGTTTCATGGTTATGGTATTCGACTTGGAATAGAAAAAGGAGGGGGTATTTATCAACAGCTATTCGAGTTTGGCGATTGTTTCCTGGCTATTTCAGATTACAATTATGAGAACCTTGTTCGTTTTGGCTTAAATCCAAGAAAAATTATTTTTCACCCTGTTGGGATTGACATCAATAAGTTTCCTTTTAGATGGCAATCTATACCTGTTGAGCGTTCAAGCACTGTTATAATAATTACTATCGCACGGTTAGTTGAGGCAAAAGGAATTCAATATGGGATTCAGGCTATCAGTAAATTGTTAAAAGAGTATCCTACACTGCACTTAGAATATCGTATCATTGGTGGCGGTCGATTCAAAGAACGGTTAAGAAAAATTGTTGAAGAGTTAGGTTTAGGTGGAGTTGTGCGTTTCTTGGGACCATTAGGGCAAGAAGAGGTAATACGTGAGATACAAAAAGCCCATGTATTTCTTCTTCCCAGCGTTGCCGAGGCTCTGCCGCTGGTTTTAATGGAAGCTCAGGCTGTGGGTCTTCCAATCGTAGCTACTAATGTAGGGAGTACTTCTCAAGTAATAATTGATGGTGAATCCGGTTTTCTTGTGCCGGAACGAGATGTGGATTCTTTGGCAGAAAAGATTAAATACCTTATCGAACGTCCGGAGATATGGCCCGGTTTGGGTCGTGCCGGACGAAAATATGTGGAGGAGAATTACGATATCGAAAAATTGAACAATCGGTTGGTGGAAATCTATGAAAGATTGATAGGTGAAAATGAGTGATGAGTGTTAAAGAGGAAATCCGGCTATTTCCGTTATGATACCTGTATTTAATAATACTTTTGGGCTTAAAAGTACACTTAATAGTTTAGTGATGTAAGGTTTTCCCGCCGAGGATTTTGAAACCTTTTGAAACATCTTTTTTATCCCTTAATTGTAAATCAGAATTTGGATAGGGAGTACAGGGCAGTTTAGAATCCCAGCATTGTTTTCCCTCTTCAGGTGTATAAATTATCAATCCTGAATTTGTTTTAAATTTTTTCATTCGTACAACAGGTACCGGTTGAATTATTCTGTTAATATTCTGCTTAAGGTCGGGAAGTTGTTCCCCTACTCCCAGAAGATTGATTATTAAAAAATTAAAAAATAAAATTACTTTTATTTTTCTAAAATTTGCAAATCTAAGAGTGCTTAAAACAAAAGTTCCGGCTCCTAATATCCAGAAACTCGAACCTGCAAAGCGTAGAGATGGAGCAGAGAAGAACCAGAAGACGAGATTTGTTATTGGTAAAATGAGAAAAGACCTTAAGAATAAAGAGCTTTCTCCTTTTTTATACTTATATTTATTATAGCAGAGAATAAGAATTCCTTCGATTGTTAGTGCGATGGGTACAAAAATGTCAAATATATTCTGTTTGCTAAATAATCTCGATGCCCAGGGTCTGATCCATTGCCAGTTTCCCAGAACTACCTCAGGAGAAGTTCCGGGTAGCCTTGCCCAGCTTTGAATCCATCTGGCTTCATTGATTACCACTTTTGCAGGTAAACGCCATTCTACAGGAAATAGAGTAAGAGTGCTTGGATAAATCAAATATCCGCTAAGTATTATATTTCGGGCTATCCAGGGGATAGAAATCAAAGCAATAAAAGCTAAGCTGTAGAAAAGAAAAGGTATCCTTTTTAATGAATCTTTTCTTTCGTAATTTTTGGTGCATGAAATTAAGGCAATTAGCGAGGCAATTAATCCAAAAACCAAAAAACTGACCTTTATAGTTGTTCCTAATGCTGAGAAGATAAAAATAAAGAACAGTTCTTCTATGTTTTTTTTCTCCTGGGTTAGTAGGTTTAGTAGTCTGGATGAGATGAGAATACCTAAAATAAATATCGGTATATCCGGAGATACACTTGCAGTAGAACCTCTTAAGATAATGTTAATGACCGGGGCAAGGAGTAACGATTCGAAAATTTCATAGCTGTGTATTTCTTTCCGATTGTCGAGAGGGTCTTTAGCCCAGGGATTGATTTTGCGGAGAAGCCTGAATGAGCTTATTGATAAATGGATAAAAAGCACCAATAAGAATAAACCATTGGTGACACGGTAAGATTTGAGGAAATATATATTTTGTTCCAGCATAGCGGCAAAAAGAAAATTTGAGTTATTGTAGGCTAATCTGGAGTGTAAATTTCCTAAGCCTGGGACAATTGGATATTGCTTTATCCAGCGAATGGTCTGTAAATGATATAAACCTGCATCATAAGGTCTTGCAGGTCCAAAGGAAAAATTTGCTACTATTATTGCTACGGTTAATATTAATAACCAGAAGATCTTATTTTTGGGGATTTTTTCTATGGCAATTTGTAAATTACTTTTCCAATTCCAGGATAGACCTGATAAGCCGAGAATCGATATGAAAACTGATACTTTCCAGTCTATTCTGAACCATAAGTGCCATAATTGGAGAACAAGAATTGTAATTGCAAGTCCAAGCCAGAAGAAAAAAAACACGTTATTTACTGATCTGATTTCAAATCTTAGAAATCGATAGATTAAGATTCCAACACCGAGAAGGATAAGAATTGCAATTATCCAAAAAGTTACGATTGATACCATTCCAATAAGCAAATTTAACAATATATTATCTCCTTCGTTTTTTACTTAAAATCATGTATTTTAAGTATTTTTAGATGTCTTTATTTAGATTAATGTTTTTGCAGATTCGACTTTCTTATTATAATCGATTATTTTTTGTCAGTCAAGGGTATATTGTAAACCTTAAAATCAACTGGCTGAGTTTATTGTTAAATAGTGGTTCGGTTATATAACTTTGTTAAGAGGATTTGAGGATAAAGCAGAAATCTGTGCCTTTAGTTGAAACGGAAAACAAACCATACCCCATTTTTTTAAGTGTAGCATACGCTTTTTTTGTGCATCTTGCGTTAACGTTTGAAAATCTATGATGGAATTCGACAAGAATCTGTTTGGGACGAATGTCTGACTGTTTCATGTCTTCGACGACGTTGTACTCTGCACCTTCAATATCCATTTTAAGAACATCAATATGATTATGCCCGAGTTCTCCCATAATTGTTGATAATCTTTTTAGCGGGACTGTAATTGCTCGACTTTGCGTTTCCGGTCTATCGAGAATTGTGTGTGAAACGTGCTCGGGGTTTTCCGGCGGATAAAAAGAAGCGTTTCCGTCGAAATTTGCTATACCGTAGGTATGCATTACGAAATTAGGTGGGAAGTTTTGCCGCATAACCCATTCTATAGATTTCGGCGTTGGATCGAATGCGTGAATAGTAAGGTCATATTTTTCTATCAGGGCTATATCGAAAGAAGCGTCTTCTCCCACTCCGAACGAATAGATGATGGAATCCTTATTGAGATACTCACAGGCTACATCCCAGCCTCCGTATTCGGAGCCGAATCTCTCTTTGTGGCAATGATAATTAATCTTTGGGTAGAACTCTATACCAAGAATTGATTTAATGAATCTTTTAATCTGTCGAATGATGTTTTTCATAATTATATTTTTCGCCCAACTTTATTACTTTATGATCTGATAAAAAAGCAGGAGATCTATTTTTTGTATATATGGTAAATAATTTTATTGTTTAGTCAAGTAGAACTTGACTCTAAAAATTTATCGTCTATATTCTAATATGTGTAGTGGAACCGGGATTGCGTTATTTGTTTATAATAGACCTTATCATATGCAGAAAGTACTTGAAGGTCTTAAGGCGAATAATATATCCAACTTGTATATCTTTTCCGATGGTTCAAAAAACGAAAAGGATTCAGAAGAAGTTAAAGAAGTCAGAAATCTGATTAAAGAGATCGAGTGGTGTGAAACAGAGGTTCATGTAAGTTTTCACAATAAAGGGCTTGCCCATTCAATAATTGACGGTGTAAATTATATTCTAAACAAACATGATAGGGTAATAGTCCTTGAAGATGATTGTGTTCCTTCAAATGATTTTATCTCTTTCATGGAAGTATGTTTTGAAAAATACGAAAAATCAGAAGAAATTATGAGCATAAGCGGTTATTCTCCCCCAATCGAAATTCCTGTAAACTATAAATATGATATTTACTTTTCTTATAGATCTTGCTCGTCGGGTTGGGGTACCTGGAAGAGAGCATGGAAATTTTTTGAAAGAAATAATGATTTAATTAACGAGATAGAAAAATCAAAAGATTTTAAGAGGAGGATTTCCCTTGCCGGCAGAGATTTGATTCCGATGTTAAAAAACCAAATCAAAGGTGAAGACAGTTCATGGTCTGTTTTTTGGTCGTTAAGTATTATTAAAAATATAGGAGTTTGTATAAATCCCTTACATTCGAGGATAAGAAATATAGGATTTGACGACTCGGGACTTCACTCGAAGGCTACAAATAAGTTTGATGTCAATTTATATAAAGGAGACTCTGATAATTTAATGTTTCCTGACGAAGTAATTGTAAACGATAAGATAGTTAAAAGATACCGCAGTTTTTATGTTCCTTCTGTGAAAAAAGATATTAAGCTGAAAATTATCCGGATGATTAAATTTATAAGAGTCTATAGGTTTTTGAAAAGGATCAAGTCGAAAATCTCTGGGGTGGAAAATGCGGATAGCTCATCTTAATTCATCAAATATTCATGGGGGAAGTGGGCGAGCTGCCTACAGGATTCATAAATCTTTGAAGGAAGTTGGCCTTGATTCCCGGATGTTTGTGCTGAGGGAATTTAGCCCTGATTTGGATGTAAAAGTAGTGTCTGACAAGTGGGTTGGTAAGTTTTTAAAAAAAGTAAGACCTCGTTATGAGAAGCAAATCTTAAATAAATATAGAAGCAGAGAAAAGAAGATTTTTTCTATTGCTTCTAAAGGTATAAATGTAACAAAAGAAAAAATTATTAGAGATTCCGATATAATAAATCTCCACTGGATAAACAGGGGTTTTCTTTCTTTAAAAAGTATCGAACAGATTGGCAAGTTAAACAAACCGATTGTCTGGACTTTGCACGATATGTGGGCTTTTACAGGAGGCTGTCATTATAGCGGTGGCTGTAGCAGATACAAAGATCGGTGTGGGGAGTGTCCTATTTTGAATTCAAATAAATTCAGGGATTTATCATGGAAGATATTATCTCGAAAGATGAAAGTTTTTAAAGAATTAAATTTAACGATTCTAACTCCAAGTAACTGGCTTGCAGATTGTGTTAAAAGCAGTTTTCTGTTTAAAGATTGTACTATTAAAGTTATCCCTAATCCGATAGATATCAATGTCTTTAAGCCCATAGGTAAAGAAAAGGCGCGTGAGATTTTAAACCTGTCCAATAATAAGTACCTGGTTTTATTTGGCGTGTCGAGTAAGGCTAATATTAAGAGAAAAGGTGTTAATTATTTAATAGAAGCGTTGCTTATTATTAGTCATAAATTCCCGGAGTTAAGCGAAAAAATTGAGCTTTTGGTTTTCGGTATTCCTCGCGCTGAGAAAATTGAGAATATACCCTTTAAGACTCATTTTTTAGGGGCTTTGCATGATGATTTTACTATTGATTTATGCTACAATGCTGCGGATATATTCGTTCTTCCTTCGATAGAAGACAATCTTCCGAATACTCTAATTGAATCACTTGCATGCGGTACCCCTGTGGTTGGTTTTAACACTGGAGGAATACCCGATGCGCTTACGCATAAAGATAACGGGTACATTGCCGAATATAATAAAGCGGAAGATCTTGCCAGGGGGATTGGCTGGATTTTAGAAGATAAAAACAGATTGAAGAATTTGGGTAAAAATGCCAGAGAAAAAGCCGTTAAAAATTATACCTATGAGATTATCGGAGAAAGATATTCGAAATTGTATAAAAGTTTATTGAAATAATGAATAAAAAAGTAAAAATATGTTTTTTCGGTATTTATGATCCCTTTTATAACAGACATAAAGTCATAACAGAAGGATTTAAGGCAAAAAAGATGGATTTTTACGAGTGTGAAGTAAATAAGAATTATGGGTCTTATCTGAAAAATCTTATATTTGTTAATTTATTTCTAATTAAGAAATTTTTAAATATTAAGAAAGATTTTACTCATATAATCGTTTGGGGGTATAGGGAGGCTGTATTTCCGGCTTATTTATTATCAAAAATATACGGGAAAAAGTTTATTTTTGACCCTGTTACCTCGGTATATTCAACGATAGTAGAAGAAAGAAAACTGATTTCCTCATTTTCATTAAAAGCAAAGCTTTTTTATACTTATGAAAAATTGGCATATAAATTACCGGATCATCTTCTCGCAACTACCAAAGAGTTTAAACAGCATTTTTGTAAATTTTTTTCCCTGGAACCTGAAAAGATTTCCGTATTGCCTGTTGGCGGGATAGTAGAAAAATTCAGCCTTAAATCTTTCAAGGAAAAAAGGGAGGATTTCAAAGTTCTTTATTGGGGGGGATTTCATCCGCAGCACGGTGTTGAATACATAATACGTGCGGCTAAGCTTCTCGAAAAATATGATACGAGAATATCTTTTAAGTTAATTGGAACGGGACATTGTTGGGAAGAATCGGTGGATTTGAGTGAAGATTTAGGCCTTTCTAACATTATTTTTACAGGTTATTTGTCGTTTGAGGCGCTAAGGGAAGAAATTATAAATTCAGACGTGGTTCTTGGGTTTTTCGGCACAGGTAAAAGGGCGAACAGATCAATAGGCAATAAGGTTTTTGAGGCACTGTCCTATGGTAAGCCGGTTATAACAGAAAAATCAAAAGCTGTTTGCAGATTTTTTACGCACAAAAAGGAATTGTATCTGGTAGAACCGGGTAATGGAAAAGAAATTGCGGAAGGAATCGTTGAGTTATATAATGATCCCGATTTACGCGAAAAAATAGCAATATGCGGATATGAAAGGTTAAAAAAAGACTTTTCACAAGAAAAGATTGCCAAAAAGATGATAGATTTGGTTTCTGCCGTATGAAAAAATGGATTAAAATTATTGTTTGTCTAATTCCCTTATTCGCGACCGGCATTTTCAAAGGCGGATCTTCGATATTGGCAGTCAATTTAATGGGTCTGTACATGGTTATTCTTTTATCTGTTTTCTTAATTTTAGATAGAGAGAATAATATTGAGAAAAACAGATTTCTTTTGCCTCTAACGATTTTTACGGGTGTTTCTTTTATTGTAACCTTATTTTCCCCGGCTTTTTTGCCTTCCGTGGAGGGTTTTTTAGAGTATTTTGCTTATCTTATTTTTTTTGTGTCGTTACTCTTGATTAAACCGGATAAAAAGTTGCTGCTCTTCGGTGTTTTTTTGTTTTCTTTAATTGAGCTTATTGTATGTTTTTTTCAGATTGGGTCATTAAGAGTGAGTGGAACATACGAATACGCAAATTTTTTTGTATTGCCTCTTGTTTTTGGGTTCCTGTACAGCTTTAAATTGGAAAATAAGATTATAAAATACTCCTTGATGTTTTTATTTTTTATTTTTTCAATTCTTACAGCCTCAAGAATCGTACTTGTTTTAATTTTCGTTTTACCGGTGTTACTTTTCAAACGAAAAATTTTCGCACTTGTTGCTCCGGTTGTACTCGGACTTGTGCTTTTAACTCCAAATCCCATTAGCAAAAGGGTGATAGGAAAAGTCGGGGTGTATTCTCTTCAGCGTCCTAATATCTGGAAACAGGCTATAAAGACCGGGCTTGATAGGCCGATTGTCGGTTGGGGGCTGCGGAGTTTCGAAAAAGCTTCTCTTCGTTATAATTTTCCGGTCAACGGAAAATATTCAAAGAAAGCCAGAATTGCGCATAATCAATTTTTGCAGTACTTTGCGGAAGGCGGAGTAGTCTTATTTTTATCTTATTTGTATTTGTTTTTTGTGTTTTTTATGAACTTCAAAAAATTCGGGGAAACCGAGAGGATTTTAATAACGGTTATTTTCATTCATTCTCTTTTTGACAATGTGTTGTATCTTCCTACAAATTTCCTTATTTTTATTGTTGTTCTTTTTACGGCAGAAAATTCAATAGAGGATTACAAGGTCAATTTTTTGTTACCGGTTAAGCTTGTATTCGTTTTGTTATCACTTATGTATCTTTTCCCCTTATCTGCATATTTTTTAGCAAAGAGGGGAGAAGCAGAATTTAATAGTAAAGAATACACAAAATCTTTATATCATTTTTCTTTAGCAGAGGCATTATGGCCCCTCCCCAGTCATTCTATCTCTATTGCCACATTAAATGAACAGATGTTCTATGAAACCGGACAAGTTGGTTATCTGTTTTTTGCTTTTTACATGTATGGAAGGGCAATGGAAAGTAATCCGATTGATTGGAAAATTCCTTTTAAGGTATATGAATTTTTTAAAAGGCATAAAAAAAGCATATATAATAAGGATGCCGCGGATACTGCTGAATCATTTCTTTTGAAGGCGATTGAATTGAACCCTAAAAACAGAAAGTTATACGAAATACTTATGAGAGATTATAGGGATAGGGGTATGGAAAAAGAAGCTGATAAAATCGAACGTCAGATTAATAGTATATTTCTCTCGAAGGACTAATTTTACCACAAAGAATACAAAGTTTTTTGTTTTTTTTACTATACCCTAAATACTATATCCTATATTATGACTGCTAACTACTTACTACTCTCTACTCACTAAGAGACTAGTATATATTCGACAAAAGTCTGTGAAGTTTGTATCTTTCGAAGTCTATTTCTTTATAACCTGCTACAGATTGTTCAAGGTCCATTGTTATGATTTTTTCGCCGTCAAGACCAACCATT